>Ga0075431_100004723_pt1 | contig 13385 bp, 13 predicted proteins | sample RhiMetdeltSRZDD5_FD_75297 | JGI IMG/M metagenome (GOLD analysis project Ga0075431, IMG submission 75297) | Populus rhizosphere microbial communities from Tennessee, USA - Rhizosphere MetaG P. deltoides SRZDD5 | ecosystem: Host-associated > Plants > Roots > Rhizosphere > Soil | place: USA... | reverse complement strand
GCCGGGTTCCAGGAAGCCAGCGCCCATCTGAACAAGTTCTGGGGCGCAGTGAACACTGTCGTGCTGATCGTCAGTTCGCTCACGATGGCGATGGCGGTACGCTCGGCGCAGACGAGCGCGGCGCCGAAGACGCAAGTCGGGTGGCTGGTGGCGACGATGGTCTTCGGAACGGTGTTCCTCGGGGTGAAGGTCGTCGAGTACACCGACAAGTTCACCCACCACCTGGTGCCCGGACCGTATTTCCAGTGGCCCGGCGAGTACCCGGCGGCGGCGGAGATGTTCTATTCCCTCTACTTCGCCATGACGGGTCTGCATGCACTGCACATGATCATCGGTCTCGGCTTGATGACGGTGATCGCGGTCATGGCGTGGCGGGGTAAGTTCGACGCCGCGTACTACACGCCGGTCGAAGTCTCGGGACTGTACTGGCACTTCGTCGATATCGTGTGGATCTTCCTGTTCCCGTTGCTCTATCTGATCGGCGCACACTACGGCGCCGGCCATTGAGGGACTCACGACTAGCGACTAACGAGACTAAAGACTAACGACTAAGGACTAATAGATGTCTGGTCATATTCCGTCCCCCAAGGTGTACGTCGCCGTGTTCGCGGCGCTGATTGCCGGCACGGTGCTGACGTACCTCGCAGCGCTGGTGGACTTCGGCTTCTTCAACAACGTCGTGATGCTGGCGATCGCCGTCACGAAGATGCTGCTCGTGATGCTCTTCTTCATGGGCCTCCGCTGGAGCACCCGGCTGACATGGGTCGTCGCCGCGTCCGGCTTCGTCTTCCTGTTGATCATGTTCACGATCACGATGTCGGATTACCTCACGCGCGGCTGGGTCCCCGGAACGCTGAAGTAGGGGGCAGCGTCCTCCCCGTTTTGCCTTCATTTACCGCCCGTCATCCGCCGCTCGCCGTTTTGAATTGACCCGCGACGGGCGTCCCGTCGTAGAAATAGCTATACTTGGCGACGCCGATTCGCTAAACTTTCGCGCTGCGGCGCCCCCGTTTTTCAACCACCAGCGTTCCTGGCTTTTCAATGACGGTCTGATCTCATCGTGGCAACGCTAAAAGACGAACTTGCGTCCCTGAAAATCGAGCCCGCTGCGCGCGGTGGGGGCGGCCGGCCCCGCGGCTGGATCATGTTGATCCTGCTCGTGCTTGCCGTGCTCGCGGCAGGCGGCGGATGGTTCTGGACTCAGCGCGTCCAGGCTGCTCCGGTCAAGACCGCGGCAGTCACCTCGGCCAATGGCGGCGGCTCTGCCGCCGGTGCCGTGCTGAACGCGTCCGGATACGTGGTGGCCAGGCGACGGGCCACGGTTTCGTCCAAGCTGACGGGCAAAGTGCTCGACGTCTTCGTCGAGGAGGGGCAGGCGGTCAAGAAAGGCCAGGTCCTCGCTCGGCTCGACGACTCGCAGATGCGTGCCGGCCTCGAGGTCGCCCGCGCCCAGCTTGCGGCCGCGAAGAGCTCGTTCGCGGAGGACGAAGCGCGGCTGCGCGAAGCCGAGCGGCAATACGCGCGGCTCAATCAATTGATAAAAGAGCAGGTCGTCGGACGTGCGGAAGTTGATACGGCCGAATCGGCGGTGGAGTCGCTGAAGGCGCGCATCGCGCTGGGGCGACAGCAGGTGGAAGTGGCCCAGCGACAGGTCTCGGCTCAGGAAACGGATCTCGCCGACACGATCGTGCGGGCGCCGTTCGACGGCGTAGCGATTTCAAAGGACGCCCAGCCCGGCGAAATGATCTCGCCCGTCTCCGCGGGAGGCGGCTTCACCCGTACCGGCATCGGCACAATCGTTGACATGACGTCGCTCGAAATCGAAGTCGACGTCAGCGAGAGCTACATCAATCGCGTCAAGCCAAAGCAACCGGTCGAAGCGGTGCTCGACGCGTATCCTGACTGGCAGATTCCCGGGCACGTCATCACGACAGTACCAACCGCGGACCGGCAGAAGGCAACGGTGAAGGTTCGAATCGGATTTGAACAGCTCGATCCGCGCATCCTTCCCGATATGGGAATAAAGGTCTCATTCTTTGGAGAGCGGCAGCCGGAAGCGGCGCAGCTGACTCCGGCCGCGCCGCGCGTGCTCGTACCGAAATCAGCCGTTCGCACTGAGAACGGGCAGTCAGTGGTGTTCGTCGTGCGCGCGGATCGCGTCGAGCGGCGCGCGGTGACGGTGGGATTGACGAATCGGGACCAAATCGAAGTTGTTTCAGGACTGGCAACCGGCGATCGGGTCGTCGTCGAGGGCTTTGACGGCCTCGCCGATGGCGCGCGCGTGAAGGAGCGCTAATGTCAACGTTGGTCAAAATCCGGGATCTCCACAAGGTTTACTATCGCGGCAGCGAGCAGATCGACGTCCTTCAAGGCGTGACGATCGACATCCCGGCCGGGGACTTCCTGGCGTTGATGGGACCGTCAGGCTCTGGAAAGACGACGCTCTTGAATTTGATCGGCGGGTTGGACACACCGACCAAGGGCGCGATCGAAGTTGGCGGCGATCGGATCGACACGCTCTCGGGCGGCAAGCTGGCCTCGTGGCGCTCGCGCCACATCGGCTTCGTCTTCCAGATGTACAACCTGCTGCCGGTGCTCACCGCGGCGCGCAACGTGGAGCTGCCGTTGCTGCTCACGAAGCTTGGCGCGGCCGACCGCAAGAAGCGAGTCCAGACGGCACTCTCGGTCGTCGGGCTCGCGGAACGCGCCCACCACTATCCGCGACAGCTCTCCGGCGGTCAGGAACAGCGCGTCGGCATCGCCCGCGCGATCGTCACGGATCCAACGCTCTTGCTCTGCGACGAGCCGACCGGCGATCTCGATCGCAGGTCCGGCGACGAGATTCTGAACCTGTTGCAGACGCTGAATCGTGACTATGGCAAGACGATCGTGATGGTCACCCACGATCCTCACGCCGCCGAACGAGCCAAGCGCACACTCCATCTCGATAAGGGGTTGCTTGTTGAGGAGGCCGGGGAACCGGTGAGAGCATGAAATTCCTGCATCTCGTGTGGCGCAACCTGATGCGCCGGAAGATCCGCACCTTCATCACCATCATGACAATCATGGTGGCGTTCCTGTTGTTCGGCGGCCTGATGGCGATCCGTGCGGCATTCAGCATGGGTGTGGACGTCGCGGGCGCCGACCGGTTGATGATGATCCACAAGGTCTCGATCATCCAGCCGTTGCCGAAAAGTTACGGCGATCGCATCCGCGCTGTCGAAGGCATCACCGCCCTTTCGCACGCCAACTGGTTCGGAGGCTACTACCAGGAGCCCAGCAACTTCGTGCAGAGCATGGCAGTCGATCCGGAGACGTGGCTGCAGATGTATCCGGAGTTCGAGGTTCCTGAGGACCAGAAGAAAGTCTGGCTCGGCGATCGGATCGGGGCGATCATCGGCGCCGATCTCGCCGCGCGCATGAACTGGAAGGTTGGCGATCGTGTCCCGCTGCTCGCGCCGATCTACCAGGTCGCCAAGGACGGACCGTGGGAGTTCACGATTGACGGGATTTACAACTCGTCCAAACAGGGCGTCGACAAGACGCAGTTCTTCTTCCACTACGAATACCTGAACGAGGTCATGCGCAAGATCCCCGGCATGGCCGATGTGGTCGGGTGGTACGTGTTCAGGGTTGCCGATCCATCGACGTCCGACCAGCTCGCCAAGCGCATCGACGCGATGTTCGCCAACTCGTCGGCTGAAACGAAGACGGCGACCGAGAAAGCGTTCGTCTCCGACTTCGCCAAACAAATCGGCGACATTGGCAGCATCATGATGGCTATCGCCGGCATCGTCATGTTCTTCATCCTGTTTGTCGCCGGGAACGCCATGGCGCAATCGGTTCGGGAACGCATCAACGAGCTGGGCGTACTAAAAACGTTGGGATTCACCGACGGCCGGATCCTGTCGCTCGTGCTCATGGAATCGTGCGCGATTGCAATCCTCGGCGGCGGATTGGGACTTCTGCTGTCGTGGACGTTTATTACCACGTTCGGCGATCCGACGGGCGGCTTGCTGCCGATCTTCCACTTCCCGCCGCGTGACGTCATCTTTGGCGCCCTTCTCGTGTTCGTGCTCGGCATTGGCACTGGGATGATTCCGGCGCTGCAAGCCAGCCGGCTGAAGATTGTCGACGCCTTACGGCGGACCTAGCGGATTAGTTGTCGCGTCCGGCTTTCGAACCAGGATCGACTCATGAACTGGATTACACAGACCATCGCCGTTACCGGAGTCACGCTGCGCTCCATCTCGCAGCGCGTCGGCTCGTCGGTCGTTGCCATCATCGGCATCGCCGGCGTCGTCATCGTCTTCACCGCGGTGCTGTCAATCGCCGAAGGATTCCGCGCGGCGATGCAGGGCACCGGCGATCCGCAGACCGTCATCGTCCTGCGTTCCGGCAGCGACACGGAGATGACGAGTGGATTCGGCGGCGAGGAAGCGAACCTGATCGCGGAGGCGCCGGGCCTCGAGCGCGGGCCCGAAGGTGTGCACGCCTCGCCCGAGCTGTTCGTCATCGTCGGCCACCCACTCAAGCGCAGCGGAACCGACGCGAACGTGCCGTTGCGCGGGGTGACGCCGGCCGCGCTCAGGGTGCGGCCGAAGACCCGCATCATCGAAGGCCGAATGTTCACGCCCGGCACGAACGAGATCGTCGTCGGTCAGGCCGCGTCGAACCAGTTCTCGGGGCTCACGGTCGGTGCACCGGTTCGCTGGGGCGACAGCTCGTGGCAGGTTGTCGGCATCTTCGACGCAGACGGCAGCGTGTCGGAATCCGAACTCTGGTGCGACGCCAAAGTGCTGCAGGGCGCGTATCGCCGCGGCAACTCGTACCAGTCGGTTTACGCGAGGCTGGAAACGCCGGATAGCTTCCAGACGTTCAAAGATGCGCTAACGAAGAATCCGCGGCTGAACATTACGGTTATCCGCGAGCCGGACTACTACTCACAGCAGTCGGTCGTGTTACAAACCGTCATCCGCACGATCGGGTTCTCGATCGCCATTCTCATGGCGCTCGGCGCAATCTTCGGAGCGCTGAACACGATGTACTCGGCCGTCGCAAATCGCACGCGCGAGATTGCGACGCTGCGGGCACTCGGTTTCGGCAGCAGCCCGGTCGTCGTCTCGGTGCTCGTCGAAGCCATTCTGCTCAGCGTCGTCGGCGGCATCATCGGCGGCGGGTTGGCGTGGATCGCGTTCGACGGTTACCAGACAGCGACGATGAACTGGCAATCGTTCAGCCAGGTCGCGTTCGCGTTTGCCGTCACCCCGGTGCTCCTGGCCGAAGGCCTCATTTTCGCGGTCATCATGGGCTTCCTGGGAGGCCTGTTTCCCGCCATCCGCGCTGCACGACTCCCCGTCGTCACGGCATTGCGACAGCTCTAGGTCGCCGCTCGCGGTTCGCAGCTCGCGGTTCGAAAAGGCAGTCGCTAATTCGGCCCCGAATCTCGGAACCCCGAGCGGCGAGGGGCGAGCCGCGAACCGCGAATATCGAGCCGTAGCGAAAGCCGACAATTGCACCACGCATCCTTACACGTCGAGCTGGAGTGTTAGGAGCTTCCTGCTGAGTCCGCGTTCTGCATGCAGAGGTTAAGCGTTCCGAGCGCAATAGGTTGCGTGCTTGTGCGGAGGTGTGCGGCCTGAAAAGCCCATGGATGACACCGCGGGTACGGCTGTTGCTGTTGCTGAGGGCAGGTAAGAAACGCCGGTCAGAGTACCGGCCCTGGAAACTAAATTTACCCGCCGTGCGACCGGCTGATTCCTCCCAGTCAGCCTGAAGGTCGGCACGAGGCCCTCGCTCCCCGGGTGCATTTGAAACCCGCGGCCATGACTCGTCGGAGGTTGGAGCTCCCCTCCAACTTCCGACCGTATCTCTTTCAAGCAGATCGGCGCAACGCTTCGAGCAGCTCCTCGTTGTTTGGCTGCTGCGGAATGTCGTACGTCTTCGCCCACGCGATCTTGCCTTGTCGATCGACGACGAAGATGGCCCGTTCCGAAATGCCGTCCTTGGCGCGATAGACACCGTACTTCTGCGCCACGTCGCCGTGCGGATGAAAGTCGCTGAGCATGTCGAACGAGATCGGTCCGAGCGTCTGCGCCCACGCTGACTTGGCGGGTTGCGCGTCGACGCTGATGCCGAGCACGGCTGCGTTCAATCCCTCGAAGCGGCCGAGATCCGCCTGGTAGTTGCACATCTGCGTCGCGCACACCGGCGTAAACGCCAACGGGTGAAAGGCCACGACGACCTGCTGTTTACCGCGGAAATCCGACAATTTCACCGTGCCGCCGCGATGGCTGCGCAACTCGAAATCCGGCGCTTCATCACCTGGTTTCAATGCCATCAGTGCAAGTCCCTCCGTTCAGAGCTGGCAGCTGGCAGCTCGCAACTGGAAGCTCGAAGCTACCTCAGTGTATCGACTGCAGTCACGCGCGCAATTCGCCACTCGCTGTCAACGCGGCGCATCGTCATCGTGAACTCGCGCGCATCAAGCGATTCCTCGCCGCTCGTGATGCTGCGGCGGATGAATTCAGCCGTGAGGTGCACGTCAGCAGCCTCGCCGCCTGGCGACATCGCGACCGTCACATCCTCGAACTTGAGGCGAAACATAGCGGTTCTCGGCTGAAGCCGTTCGGCCATACCCATCAACGTGTCGCGTCCCCTGATTGGCGCCGCGCCGCCACCGAACTCGACGTCCACGTCGTCAGTGAAGTAGGAGGCCAATTGCTGCGCGCGCGATTGCGGGCCTGCGCCGTCCATCGTGCTCCGGTTGACGGCCTCCGCAAACGACTGCAAACGCTTTCTGATTGGCGCGCCTTCATCGTCGGGACGGGCCAGGTACAACGCACCGCCACCAAGCAGCAAGACGACAGCAGTGATCGTCACTACGCGGGGAAGCGCCATCAGAACACGACCTTTCCGAGGATCCGATCCAAGTCGGCGCGTCCGAAATCATGATCGGCGGCGGACATCCCGCGATTGTCGCCCATGAGGAAGTACTCACTGCTTCCCAAGACCACTTCGTCGACGTCCCAGGCGCGGCGATGCTTGACGTAGGGCTCGTCTAATAGCTTGTCGTTGATGAACACTGTTCCGCCGCGCACCGCGACGCGTTCACCGGGAAGTCCAATCACGCGCTTCACGTACAACACGTGCGGTCCGGCCATACGGATCGCGACGACGTCGCCGCGCACCGGCTTGCCAGCAGCGTAGGCCAGACGGTTGACGAAATTCAGCTTGTCAGGTGCGTAGGTTGGCAGCATGCTGCTGCCTTCGGTGCGAATGGGAACCAACAGCCACTTGAACGTGATGAAGCTGGCGGCTGCAAGAACCAGCACTCGCACAGCGGTACGACGTGGGTTCTCTCCGAAAACCAGTCGCTTGAGGACGCCCAAGCCTCAGAGTATACGTCAGCGATTCGCGGCGCGGCGGCCTGAATACGGAGCCAACAGCGAGCCGACGGATTCCGCGACAGCAACGAAAACTGTATCTGCGTCGCCCTTCTGCCGGTAAACCGGAAAGCCGCGATACACGCCGATCTGCGTGAAACGTTCGGGCTCCAAGCGGACAGCCGGACCGCTGCTGAACCAGCGACTGCCGTTGTAATCGATGTAGATCGCGTTCAGGCCCTCGGGCTTGCCTCCAATCACCACGTGTCCGCTCGCCACGGGCACGCGCGCAACTTGATCCCGATCAACGTCGCCTGTCGTCCCCACTGGAACTGGGGCGGGCGCGTTCGGCGTCGGAAAGTAACTGGTCGCTGGTCCAGGCGAAAGAGGCACCACAGGACCTTGCCCTGACGCCGCAACTTCGGCTGGACTCACAATGGGGAATGACGGAGTCGTGCTGCCGACGGTACCGGCAATCTCGCCCGTCCGTCGACGTTCGTACGGCTGCATGACGCCACCGGACAGCGGAACGAACACCAGGCTGTATGGCTCCACCGTCACTTTGGTGTAAATGGGTACGCCGCCGTAGTACCCGCTGAACGTCATCTCGTTGCGGTTGAAATGCACCTGCGCGCCGGCCGGGTAGTAAGCGTTGCCGGCAAACATAATGGGTTCGCGCGCTTGGAACCACGGCGCGTTGTCAGCCGTGACTGTCGGCGCTGGGGTTGGCTGGATCGCGACCTGCGCCGCAATTGCGGGCGCCGCCAGCAGGAACGCAACAAGAACGACGGCGCGAAATCTGCGAACCATATCCTGACCTCCGACACTTTCTGAAGTGGCTAGTGTTTCGTGCGGCGCCAGTAGCGCGCAAGACCCTGCCACGAATAGTCCAGACGCCCGGCCCGATTGTATTGATCAGCTTCGCTTTCTCCAACTGTCCGCTTGATGTCCTGTCGGCACTCCTCGACAAATAGACGTTCCCGTTCGGCATCGTCGATCGTCTGGTCAGCCAGAAGTCGTCGGACGAGCGCGCTCCAGGTGTCGATCCGCTCGAACAGTTGCTGGAAATGTGGACGAGCGCCGCGGTAAGGACCGAAATGCGTGAGGAACAACGTATCGGGATCCCACTTCAAGATCAGATCACCGCTCGCCCGCCATGCCGGTAGATCGACGTCGGGCGGCGGCATCGGCGGAAGGATGTACGCGCCGCTGCCGCGCCGGATCCCCGCGACGTCGCCGACGAAGGCGATCCCGCTCGACGGATCGAAATAACTCACGTGGTGAATCGCGTGCCCCGGTGTCGCGGCCACATCGAGTTGACGGCCGCCCGCAACAACGCGCTCGCCGCCTCTGAGGATGCGGACTTGCGATGCCGGCACCGGCAGCACGTCTCCCCAGAGCCGCTCCATGTCCGCGCCATACAAACGTGTTGCGCTCGCCACAAGCTTCGAGGGGTCGACGAGGTGCTTCGCGCCATGCTCGTGGACGTAGACGACGATCTCGGGATTGGCGCGCAGCAGGCTGCCCGTTGCGCCGGCATGATCGAGATGAACGTGCGTGAGCAGCAGTTGACGGATGTCCCGGATATCGACGCCCTGAACGGCGAGGTTTTTCAGGAGTCCGTCGAGCGTTGTCGATGGACCCGGATCGACCAGCGCAACGCCCGCCGCGTCGCGGAGCACGGCCGTTGCAACGATTTGCGGGCGGCCGAGGAAGTTCAGGTCGACATAGTCGAGCCCGCCTGCAAGAGTGTGCATTCCGTGAGAATTCTACTGTATGCCTGCTAAGATCGAGGGTAGCGGATATGTCAGATATCGAACGCCGAACCGGCGGCGAGGTCCTCGAGCGGACGCGGCACGAAACCAAGAAGCCCGAGCTCTTCAAGGTGCTCCTGATCAACGACGACTACACAACCATGGACTTCGTCGTCGAGATCCTCGAGAACGTCTTTCACAAGCAGCCGGCAGAAGCGTATCGGATCATGATGGCGGTGCACATCCAGGGCAAAGGACTCTGCGGCGTGTATCCGCACGAAGTGGCGGAAACCAAGGTCAGCACCGTGATCGAACTCGCGCGCGAGAACGGCTTCCCGTTGCTGGCGGCCATGGAACCTGAATAAAGGCACAAGGAAAAAGGTCAAAGGTGTTCAGTCAAGCTCTTGAGATTGTTCTGACTGTCGCGTATCGCGAAGCTACCGCCAGGCGGCACACGCACCTGACGCTCGAGCACCTGCTCTATGCGTTGGCGCACGACCCGGAAGGGGATCGCATCCTCACGGCGTGCGGTGCGGACATGCCGCAGCTTCGTCGCGACCTCGACAAGTATCTGCAGGAATCCGTCGAGCAGTTCCCGAGAGGTCAACAGAAGGAACCCGAGCAGACGCTCGCGTTCCGGCGCGTGCTGCAGACGGCGGTCCTTCACGTGCAGAGCGCCGGCCGTCAGGAAGTGCATTCCGGCGATGTGATTGCGGCCACGCTTCAGCAGAACCGGTCGCACGCCGCGCAGCTGCTCGCGGCTCAGGGAATCACGCGGCTCGACGTGCTCGAGTACATCACGCACGGCAAGACCAAGGTTCCGCCGAGCACTCCGGGTAGCTCGGAAGGTGGAGACGCGACGGATGCAGAGGCTGGGATGGGTGAGCGCGGCGGCTCGACCTCTCGCGACCCGCTCGCTGCATACGCCACGGATCTCACCGCTCGCGCCAAGGCTGGCGAACTCGATCCACTGATCGGCCGCTCCGACGAATTGCAGCGGACGATGGAAATCCTCTGCCGGCGGCGGAAGAACAATCCGGTCTTCGTCGGCGATGCGGGTGTCGGCAAGACGGCGCTCGCTGAAGGCCTAGCTGCGCGACTCTTGGGAGAGGACGTTCCGGACCTCCTCGAAGGGGCGGAAGTATTCTCGCTCGACACGGGCGCGTTGCTGGCGGGCACGCGTTTCCGCGGCGACTTCGAAGAACGCTTCAAGGCTGTCATTCACGCGCTCTCGAAGCGTCCCATGCCGATCCTCTTCATCGACGAGATCCACTCGACGGTCGGAGCTGGGGCAACAACCGGCGGCACGATGGATCTGGCGACGCTCATCAAGCCGATCCTCACCGCTGGTCAACTGCGCGTGATTGGCTCGACGACGCACGAAGAGTTCAAGCACATCGAGAAGGACCGAGCGCTGGCGCGACGGCTACAGAAGATCGTGATTGATGAGCCGTCGATTCCTGAGACCGTCAAGATCCTCCAGGGGCTTCGCTCTCGGTACGAAGGCCACCACCGCGTTCGCTATACAGATGACGCGCTCGAGGCGGCCGCGAAGCTTGCCGCGCGTCACCTGCGCGACTACAAGCTGCCCGACAGCGCGATTGACGTGCTGGACGAGGCTGGCGCGAAGTCGAGGCTCAAACGGGGCACTGGTGAAACCGGTGCCGACGCGGCAAAGGACGCGGTCGAGATTACCGGCGTCAACATTGAGGAAGTCATCGCACGCATGGCGCGCATTCCGGCCAAGCAGGCGTCCTCCTCCGATCGCGATCGTCTCAGGTCGCTCGAGGAATCATTGGGCCGCGTCGTGTTCGGTCAAGAGGAAGCCGTTGGCACCGTTGCCCGAGCCATCAAGCGCGCACGAGCCGGCCTCGGGCAACCCGAGCGTCCGGCTGGGTGCTTCCTGTTCACCGGCCCAACCGGCGTCGGCAAGACGGAGCTCGCCAAGCAGCTCGCGTTGCATCTCGGCAACGAGTTCATCCGCTACGACATGAGTGAGTACATGGAGAAGCACGCCGTCGCCAGGCTGATCGGCGCGCCTCCGGGATACGTCGGCTTCGAGCAGGGCGGCCTGCTCGTCGACGCCGTGCGGCAGCATCCGTACGCGGTGGTTTTGCTGGACGAGATCGAGAAGGCGCATCCCGACATCTTCAACATCCTGCTGCAGGTGATGGATCACGCAACGCTAACCGACAACAACGGTCGCAAGGCGGACTTCCGGCAGGTCGTGCTCATCATGACGTCGAATGCCGGCTCGCGCGAGCTGAGTGCGGGCAGCATCGGCTTCTCGGAATCCGGGACGTCGGCGCGGGTCATCGATAGCCGTCAGCGAGCGTCGCAGCAGCGATCGAAACAGGCGATCGAAAAGGTGTTCAGCCCCGAGTTCCGCAATCGACTCGATGCGATCGTGTCGTTCGGGCCGCTCAACCCAGGGGTCATGGAAACGATCGTGGAGAAGTTCATTCTCCAGCTCGAGGCGCAGCTGGCCGAACGTCGCGTGGCGATCACGCTCGAGCCCGAAGCTAGAGCGTGGCTCGCGGAGAAGGGTTACGACGCGGTCTTCGGCGCGCGGCCGTTGGCGCGCGTGATTCAAACCGAGGTACGCGATCGGTTGACGGACGAGATCCTCTTCGGCCGGCTCGAGGGTGGTGGGACGGTCACGATTGCCCTGAAAGAAGGGAAGCTGGATTTCCGGTTCGAAGCCTCGGCGCCGCCGAAGACGCCGGTTACCGCGTAGCACATGCCAGATTCTGAAGATATCCCCGTCAAGGTCATCGATCGCCGTTGGTGGGCCAACACCGGCGAGGCAACTGCGGCTGACGGTCGCAGCACCTCGACGTCGTTGAAGCCGACGTACGTCGAGGAGCTCGAGCAGAAAGTGGCCGAGAAGGACAAGCAGGTCCAGGAATACCTCGCGAAATACCGGCAGGCGGCGAGCGAGTTCGAGGAAAGCCGGCTTCGCCTGCGGCGCGAGATCTCCAAGGACATCGAGCGCGTCCGCCGCGAGATTCTCGCCGAGCTGCTCGACGTCATCGACAACCTCGATCGCGCGCTCGACGCGGCTCGGCAGTCACCGTCGCCGGAAACGCTCCTTCAGGGTGTCGACATGGTGCGCCGCCAGTTCCTGAGCAAGCTGGAAGGACTCGGCGTCACGCCCATTCCCGCCGCGTCCACGAAGTTCGACCCCGCGCTCCACGAAGCCATCAGCACTGTTCCAGCGTCTGCCGATCAGGATGGAATGGTTGTTGGCGTGATTCGCCAGGGATATCGCATTGGCGAGGACGTGCTGAGGCCGGCTGCGGTGGCGGTGGCGAAGGCTGAGTAGTGCCGCGGTTCGCGGTTCGTTACTCGCTCTTCGCTAGGCCCGGGCCGCGAGCAGCGAAGATCACTTAGTGCATGTTCGCCCGGCAGGCGCAGGACGCGCCGCCGGCGCCGCAGCCACCGAACGACGGCTCGGGCGACGACTGCGATCGTTCGCCGGCACCGACCATCCCCGGACGGGACAGCAGCTTGCCAAGGTTGTTGCCGTGGCACGCCGGGCACGCAGCCTTCCGCTCGGCAGTAACGAACGCCTCGAATTCTCGCCCACAGTCACCGCACTGATACTCAAAAATCGGCATAGAACAATTTTAGAACGTTTCGCCGGCGCGCGCAGCTGTCGGGGTTCGGCTGAAGCCGGACACTACGAGACGCGAGCTGCGAGCCACGAGCCGCGAACCGCGACATGATATCTTCTCCCACCATGTACTCCCGCGAAGAGGTGAAGGCCATCACCGACAAAGTGATCAACATGGCGAAGGCGGATGCCATTGAAGTCGAATTCAACGGCGGCGAGCGGTCGGCAACACGCTTCGCCAACTCTAACATCACCGCCAACATCGTTCAGTTCGATCGAAACCTGACCGTTACGGTGTATTTCGGAACGCGATCGGCTTCGGCATCGACCCGTGAGTTCGATGATGTGTCGCTCAAGACGGCAATCGAGGATGCGCAGCAGCGCGCGAAGGCGGCTCGCGAAAATCCCGAAGCCATGCCCCTCATCGAAGGACCACAGGAATACCTGCCCGTCGATGCGACACTGCCGAGCGGCGTCAACTTCGGACCCGCCGAACGCGCGCAGATGGTCAAGCAGAGCCTCGACGTGTGCCAGAAGAAGGGCGTGATCGGGTCGGGCTACATCCCGAAGGTGCATCTCACCACGTGCACCGCCAACTCGAAGGGGCTGTTCGCGTACTACCAGTATGCG
>Ga0075431_100004722_pt1 | contig 13386 bp, 15 predicted proteins | sample RhiMetdeltSRZDD5_FD_75297 | JGI IMG/M metagenome (GOLD analysis project Ga0075431, IMG submission 75297) | Populus rhizosphere microbial communities from Tennessee, USA - Rhizosphere MetaG P. deltoides SRZDD5 | ecosystem: Host-associated > Plants > Roots > Rhizosphere > Soil | place: USA... | reverse complement strand
TCCGGTGTGGTCGTCGAGATCGGGTCGCGCGTGAAGCGTTTCAAACCCGGCGACCTTGTATTTGGCATGCAGACGCCCCTGGGCAGAATGGGCGGTTATGCGGAATACACGGCGATCTCCGAACGCGCACTCGCCAGAAAGCCAGACAGCGTGAGTCACGAAGAGGCAGCCGCGGCGCCTTGTGCCGCGCTCACTGCATTCCGTGCTTTGGTGGAGATTGGTCGCATTGGATCGGGATCGCACGTGCTCATCGTTGGCGCCTCGGGCGGCGTGGGCTCTTATGCCGTGCAGATCGCCAAGAGCTTTGGAGCCACAGTCACGGCCGTGACCAGTACGAGCAACGTGGAGCTGGTGCAATCGCTCGGTGCGGACAGAGTCATCGACTACAAGGTCGAGCGCTTTACTGACGTGGTTCGCGGGCAGAACCTTGTGTTCGACACGATCGGCAAGGAGAGCCTGGCTTCCTGCCGCTCCGTTCTTGCTCCACGCGGGCGCTACGTCACCACGATTCCGAGTGGTCGTACGGCAACGGAGTCGGTGACTTCGCGATTATCGCGTCTCGTGAGCGGCGGGCGGACACCCAGTGCTCATGTGGTCCTGGTTCAGGCAAACGGCGAGCAGCTCGAACGGATCGCGACGCTCATGGAGCAGCGGCAAATTCGCAGCGTCATCGACACCGTGTACCCGTTGCAGGACGCAAGGAAGGCACACGAAAAAAGTCGAACTTGGCGAACGCGCGGGAAACTCGTGCTGTCGGTGCGGACCGACGCGCGAGCAGGGTGAGTCCGGCACTTCGAACCGAAGGACGACCGTGGATCGGTTGAAGCGCCGGCCCAACTCGACGCGAGGTCGTTGGCCGGCGCAGGTGCGAGTTTCGCCGCGAGCCGGAATACCGGAGATCGCGAGCGCGTAGAATCTCGACATGACCGCCGAAGCAAAGCACCTCCTCGAGGAGTTCGGGGCACTGCCGGAACCGTCGAAGCGTGAAGTTCTCGCCGAGCTCCTGCGCTTGTCCAGGCATCTCGACTACCCCGAGATGAGTGATGAGGAGTTCACCTCAGCAGCAAACGGCGTCTTCCTCGAGTACGACGAGCGAGAAGCGGGCGAGTGAGTTATCCGGTTCGCGGAGAGGTCTGGCTTGTTGACCTCGGAATGACGGCGAAAGTGCGGCCCTGCCTGGTGGTGAGCTCGCGGATTGGTGACGCCGATCGTGCCCTACTCTGTCTCGTTCCTCACACGACTTCCACGCGTCAAACGGGGTTCGAGGCTGTCGTGAATGCCCCTTCTTGAGGCTGGCGCCTTCGATGCGCAAGGGTTGGTCACGGTCTCCGTTCGCCACGCAATTCGTCGGCTCGGCACCCTCACGCAGAACCAGATGCATTGCGTCGAGGAAGCAGTCTGTCGGTGGCTCGAGTTGCCTTGTGAAGGCAACGCTGGGTAAACCCTGTTGCTGTGCGATTTGACGTCATGTCGTCCTGGGTTGGCGGTCCACGGTTGCCGCCCCGCGCGCTGTGCGCGCGGGGCGGCAACGAAAACCTAGTTCACGAGCTCGAGGTGGAAGCAGTTGTTCCGCGGCTCGTCGATGATGCGGGTCACGCGACCCGTCACCGCCGTGCGGAACAACCCGCGGTTGTTGGCGTTGAACGAGTTGTACGAGAGGTCGACCACGCTGCGCACCGCGGGATCGCCGCAGTGGTTGGAGACGTTCTCCGGTCCCTGCGCGTTGATCTCGGCGACCATCGCTGCCTGGATCGCCGCGGCGTTCGCGGTGATCTGAGCCGGGGTCATGCCAGCCGTCTCGTCGACGTAAACCTGGACGACTGCGTCGCCCGCGGCGCCGTACAGGCGGAATTGCTCGGCAGCGCCCGTGCGGACGAGGTTCTGGAACATCGCGCGCGCCTGATCGGCGGGCGTGCGCACGGTGCTGGTGACCGTCCCGACCGATGCGCCCGCGGCGCGGAGGCCGTCCTTGATGATGTCCGTCATCGCCGCGGAAACGGCGCCCGCGTTCGCGTTCGCGCCGTACGAGATGCGGACATCCGCGAGCGAGCCGACCATGTTCGGGCTGCTCGCCGCGATGAGATGCGTCGTGCCGTTCGGATCATTCGCGAGATCCGTTCCCGGAACGCGTACCGGACCGCCCGCACCGACCGCCGTGCCAGCCGGAACGACGTGCGTGAACACGGCGCCGCCGAGACGGTTCGCCCAGCCCGTGCCGCTCGCGAAGTAGACCTCGATCGTCACGTCGTTCTCCAGCGGACGGTCGAGCACTTCCCAGGTCAGGTTCATCCCGCCCTGCGTGTTGTTCCACGCGAGCGCGGGCCGCACCTGGTCGCGGATCTCTTCGACGAAATCGACGACGACCTGTGAATTGAGCAGACCATCGGCGACGTTCGCCACGGCGATGTCGGCCTGAATCGTGTCGCCGGCGCGATCGACGGGCAGCGTGATCTCGCGCCAGTTCGTCTCGCCCGCACCGTTGAACGCGGCGAGACCGAGCGCGTTCATGCTGTTGGTCTCGCTCTCCGAGCCGCCGCCGAGCTGGCTCCGCAGCGACACACGGAAGTAATCGTTGTACTGCGTACCGAAATAGCCGCCCGGCACTTCGCTGGTGATGAAGCGATAGCGGATCTTCACCCCCGTCGTCCCTTCCTGTGTGGTGAAAGTGCGGGACAGATTGCGCTCTCCTTCGCCGGAGGTGCCGAGCATGAGGTCCTGGTCGACGAGCGCGGTCGCCGCGATGCTCGAAGGCTGGACCTTCAGCGCGATCGGGTCAGGGTTGCTCAGCAAAAAACCCGGGATGGTCTCCTTGTGCGTGACGACCGACACGGGCGCGCCTGGTCCGATGGTCCAGCCCTGCGTGCCGAGGCTGATGTCGTTGTTGCTGATCGTGCTCGGCGCGTTGAAGCCCGCCATCTTGATCGTGACGGTGGACACCGATCCGCCGAGGATGCCGGCCGTGCCGATCTCGTTGTTGATGCCTGTGGCCTTCACGAGAATCGTGCGGCCCGGGACGTTCGAGAACAGGATCGTGCCCGTCGTCGTGATGCCTTGCGCCGTCACGCCCGGATCGTCGCTGAGCGCGGCGACGATGTTCGCCTGCTGCGTGAACACGGTGCCGTTGGGATTGACGAGATTCACGCGTAGCGTGGAGCTGCCGGCCCAGAGCGTCGTGTTGAGGTACAGCGGGCGGCCGACAGTGTCGTAGCCCTTGAACGAGATCTGATTGCGGCCGTTCGCGAGCGTCACGTTCGCGGTGAGGAGATTCGCCTCGATCACCAGTTGGCTGACAGGCACGCGCGATCCGTTGATCGTCAGGACGAAATCCTGCGGAGTGGTGGTCTCGAACTCCGCACCGGTGAGGCTGAAGCGCAGTCCGCCCGTGCGCGGGTTGAAACTCTGGGGCGACATGCCGACCAGCTGCAGTGCGTCCGCGGGGAGGTTCTGCTCGAGCGGGTTGTCGTCGCCGAAAGGCGCCGGCGCCGCCGCGCCGAGGTTGCCGAGCGCGCGTTGACGATCGCCGCCGTTGATCACGCCGTTGCGATCGACGTCCGCCGCGGACGAGTAGCCTTCGTCGTCGCTCTTGGTGCCGCTGAGGTCCGAAATGACCTGCAGATCCTCGCCGTCGACTTTGTAATCGCCGTTCGCGTCGCCGGCGAGCAGGACGTCGAGGCGATACGCGCCAGTCGTCTTGTGCTCGCTGCGGAGCGTCAGCTCGTAAATGCCCGGCGTGAGCGTCGCCAGGGCGATGCTCGCCGTGGACGTGGCGGTATCGGGACGGCGCATGTCGTTCTTGACCGAGCCGCTGCCGTTCGCGGCGATGGAGATGAGGCCCGGGTCGACCGGCGACTGGGCGCTCTCTTCACTGCTCATGACGAAGACGAGATCGACGCCTCCGCCCGAGTTGAGGGTGTACTGCGAGCCGTCGACTTCGAACGCGACGGCGTCTTCCTGTCCCGCATTGGACAGGGTTCCTGTGAAGGTGTTGATGACGCCTGCCTCCTGCGCGAAAGCGCCGAACGCGAACAGGCAGAGAAACAGAGAGAACACGACTGTGGGGGTCGTGCGGACACGAAGCATGAGAGAGTCTCCTTTTAGGTTTGGGATGGATGGATGTTCTGTTTCGAGAGCCGGCAGGAATTATAGCCGGATCGGCGGAGACATGGAACGCCGCCGTCTCGGCGGCTGAGCAGGGAGCGTCCTCGCTCCCGGGGGGGGGCGGCGAGGACGCCGCCTGTTCAGCCGGCGGAGACGCCGGCGTTCCGGCATTCCGCAAGCTTGCGCAGGAGAAAGCGCTTCTCCGGCATCGACGACGGCAGCTCGAGTGCGCGCGCGAAGTGCTCCGCCGCACGGAGGCGGTCGCCCGCGCGGAGCGAGAGCTCTCCGAGGGTGGCGGGGAGGGGGAGGTAGTCGCGGAGCGCGGGGTGCGCGGCGATGCTTTCCAACTCCTGTAGACCCGCGCGCGGTCCCGCCGCCATCGCTATGGCTACGGCGCGGTTCAACGCGACCACCGGCGTCGGCTTCAGCTCGAGCAAGTGGTCGTAGTGCATCGCGATCGCTTCCCAGTCCGTCTCGTCGAACGACCGCGCCACCGCGTGACACGACGCGATGGCCGCCTCCACGTGATACGCCGTCAGACGATCGCCCACCGCCGAACGTCCGAACATCCGGAAACCCTCGGCGAGCATCGCCTGGTCCCACCGCGAGCGGTCCTGCTCCTCCAGCGTCGTCAGCTCGCCCGCGCTGTCGACTCGCGCCGGCAGCCGCGCGCCCTGCATCAGCATCAGCCCGAGCAGCGCATGCGCTTCGGGAAGCGACGTCGCGGGATGGTCAACGAGTTGACGAACGAGCCGGATGGCCTCGTAGCAGAGGTCCGTGCGCACGAGGTCTTCGCCGCCGTGCGCGCTGTAGCCCTCGTTGAAGAGGAGATAGAGCGCCTCGAGCAGCGAGTCGAGCCGCGCCGGCAGCTCGGCACGCGACGGCATCTCCATCGGGATACCTTCGTCGCGAATGAGCTTCTTCGCGCGGACGATCCGTTGCGCGATCGCCTCCTTTTTCGTCAGGAACGCGCGCGCGATCTCGTCGACGGAGAAGCCGCCGACGGTCTTCAGCGTGAGCGCGATGCGGCTCTCTTTCGGGATCGCGGGATGACAGCACATCATCATCATGCGTAGTTGATCGTCGCGGAGCTCGTGCGCGAAGAGCGGCTCATCCTCGGACGCGCGCTCGCGAAATGCGTTCACGAGCTCCGGCTCTTTCGTCCTCAAGGTCGCCTGGCGACGGAGCTGGTCGAGGGCGCGGTTGCGCGCGACGCGGAACAGCCATCCGCGCGGATTGTCCGGCACGCCCTGCAGCGCCCACTGCTGCATCGCGGAGATCAGCGCGTCCTGCACGACCTCCTCGGCGAGAGAGAGATGTTCCGCGCCGAAGACGCGCGTCAGCGTGGCGACCATCTGTCCCGCGCTGTGGCGGAACAGATGGTCGACAAGGCCGTTGATGCTTTCGGTCATCGCTCGATCTGACGGATCTCGATCGAGCCGAATGCGAGGTGAGGGGAGTCCTGACACTGGCGGACGACGTCGTCGTAGCTGTCGGCCTCGACGAGCATGTATCCGCCGAGGATTTCCTTCGACTCGGCGTAGGGGCCGTCGGTGACGCTGACGCCGTTCTTCCCGGCATTGTTTCCGACAAGGATGCGACCCTCGCGGTCGCGGAGCTTGTGACCGTTGCCTCCGATCTTCTCCATCCAGGTTCGGTATTTCAGCATCAGGGCCTGGATCTCCTCGGGGCTGAGGTCTCCCGGCCAGATCCCGGCGTCGCGGAGCATGAGCACGAATTGCGGCATGGTGTTTCTCCTTTCTTCACTCTACAGACGAATGGAGATGCCGCAAGTCGACACGGGCGAAAAAAGAAAAAAGCGCCTCGATATCCTCAGCACTCAGTACTCAGTACTCGATTCACCTCGGCCCCTTCCGCACGATCTTGAACTCGACGGTCAGCTCGTGCGCAACTTCTTTCGGCTGACCGGTCTCGTCGCGGTATGGATGGAAGCGCCACTGCCGGATCTTGTTCACGGTCTCGCGCGTGAACTCCTCGCGCTCCGGCGGCGTCAGGACGATCACCTCTTTCACGCGGCCGTCCTTGCCGATGATGTAGCGGACGACGAGGACGTCCTCCCACATCCGTTTCGACGCGTACTCGGGATAGGCCGGGTACTCCTGCGAGATCGCGCCCATGGGAAGCGGCGCGTCGCGCTTGATCTCGACGATCTTGGGTGGAGGCGCGATCGTCACGCCGCCCGGGACGCCGCCGAGCTGTCCGTCCGTGTCGCCACCTTCGATCCCGCCTTCCACGCCGCCGACTTTGCCGCCTTCCACTGCGACGGGCTGTTCGGGAACTTCGACGTACGGCAGTTCCTCCACGATCTCGGGGATGAGATCGGGGATGACCGTCGGCGCAACGAGCGGCATCTTCACCGGGACCGCGCGCGGCGTCTGCGTGATCGGTCGACGCACCGCGGGCGGCGGAGGCGGCGGTGGAGGTGGGGGCGGCGTGGCGATGAGTTGGTACGCGGCGTACGTCTTCGGCGCGTACTCGGGAAACGTGACCGTCCAGAGAGTGCTGGCCATGATCGATCCCGCCGCCAGCGCATGGAGCGCGAGCGAAACAGGAAGCAATCCGTACAAAAGCCTGCGGCTGCGGGGAACCACCCTTTCCGGGAGGACGGTCTCGAACATGTTCCGTTTTTGTGGTGCGCGCAGAGTAACACTCGCGGTCGCGGCGATGCTGCTACAAGAATGTAACGGCGACTACGCGAGCGATTGAGCGACCTGCGCCAGTTGCGCCGCGATCTCGTCTTTCGACGCGCGTGGAGCGGTCGCGGAGTCGAAGCGGACGAGCACGGGATCGTAGATGCCGCGCTGGAACAGCGCCGCGCGAACGTTGATGAAGCGCTCGCGAAGCGCCGGCGTCAGATCTCCACTCCCGAGCTCTTCCGCGACCGCGGCGGCCATGTCTTTCAGGCGATCGAGCGGGATCGTCACCGGCAGCTTCTCGTCGTCGTGATCGTCGTAGCTCATCGATTCCTCTCGATCCCCAGCTTCGCGTACATCGCGTCGTCATCGGGCTCGACGCGCAGAAAGGTCGTGACGCCGCGCGCCGCGATCTCGTCGTCGTCCGCTTTCAACAGGCCGAGCGCCGACAGGTCGTCCTCGACGCCGACGATATCGTAGCCCGCCCAGATCGCGAATCCCCGCTCCTCGGTCGGTCCGGCGGAGCCGACGCGAGTGAGTTTCTTGATGTAGCGCGCCATTTCATTCGCGATGCATGACCCGATACAGAATCGCGGTGCACAATCCCCACACCGCATTCACGACCAGTCCCGTCACGAGCAGCTTCGAATTTCCGCCTACCGCTACTCCCTTCAGCGGTGCGACGACCAGGCCGGCGACGAGTGTCGGTGCGATCGCGCCGATCACGGCGGCCAGCACCCAGAACTTCGTGCCGCGCACGCGGGCGAGGATCAGCCCGAGGATGATTCCCCAGACGCCGCCCCAGAAGGAGAGGGAGATCACGGAGGGAACGCCGAACGGTTTCGTCGGCGTCATCGCGTACGGCGTGCGGTCGATGAAGCCGATCGCGTGCATGACCCAGAGCGCGGGCTGGTGCGCGATGGGAACGGCGAGCGTGCCGGCGATGAACCATTTCAGCCACTTCATGTCATCCTCCTGTCGATGCCGTTGGAGTTGATCGTTTTCGTCGGAGTGCAGGGCGCGGGAAAGTCGACATACTACCGCGCGCACCTCGCGGCAACGCACGTGCATGTGAGCAAAGACCTGATGCCGAACGCGCGGAACCGGGATGCGAAACAGTCCGAGTTGATCGCGCAGGCGCTGGCGGCCGGACGCTCCGTGGTGGTCGACAACACCAACCCCACGCCCGTCGTGCGCGCGCCGCTGATCACGCTCGGCAAAGCGCTCGGCGCGCGCGTCGTCGCGTACTTCTTCGAGACGCCGGTGAAGGAAGCGGCCGCGCGCAATCGCCTGCGCGAAGGGAAAGCACGCGTGCCCGATGTGGCCCTCTTCGTCACGGCGAAGAAGCTCGTCCCGCCATCCATCGCTGAGGGATTCGATGAAGTGCGCGTGATCGCGCCCGAAAAAAGTGAAAACGCATGACGCCGAAACAACTCCTGAAGAAAGTCTTCCCGCCGATGCTCGCGACGCTCGCGGACAGTCCTCCGGGCGATGACGCGAACTGGATCTACGAGCTGAAATACGACGGGTTCCGCGCGATCACCGCGATCACCTCGGACGGCATCGCGATGCTCAGCCGCAACGAGCTCGATCTCGCGCCGCGCTTCCCGCACACGTACGAAGCGCTGAAGAAGGTCAAACAGAAAGAGATCGTCGTCGACGGCGAAGTGGTCGTGCTCGACGAGCAGGGCGCGCCGCGCTTCCAGCTTTTGCAGCAGGGCGGCGACGAACGGCTGATCCTCTTCGACATCCTCTGGCTCGACGGCGAGGACCTCCGCCGGCTCCCGTACGTCGAGCGTCGCAAGCTGCTCGAAAAGACTTTCAAGAAACCGCCGGCGGGGATTGCGGTTTCGCAGGTCCTGTCGATGACGGGCGAGGAAGCGCTCGCGCTCGCGGCCAGGGGCCAGTGGGAAGGCGTGATCGCGAAGCAGAAGTCGTCGGTCTACGAACCGCGGCGCTCGAAGGCGTGGCTGAAGATCAAAACCATCAACGAGCAGGAGTTCGTGATCGTCGGATGGCAGCCGTCGAGCGCGACCGATCGCGAGATCGGGTCGCTGCACCTCGCGGTGAACGAAAACGGCGAGCTGCGCTACGCGGGGAAAGTCGGCACCGGCTTTTCATCGAAGCTGCGTGGTTCGCTGCGCGCGGAACTGGCGAAGGACGTCGTTCCGAAGGCGCTCGTGACGGATGCGCCGCGGGACAAGTCCGCGATCTGGACGAAGCCGCGCCTCGTCGCGCAGGTCGCGTTCGCGGAATGGACGAGCGATCACCGGCTGCGGCATCCGTCGTTTCTCGGGTTGCGCGACGACAAGAAACCGGAGGAAGTTGTGAGAGAGAAGAGTTCCAGTTCATCCCGCGCGCAGACGCGGGATCTCTCCGTGCACCGGCAGCGCACGAGCCACAAGCCTCCTGAGGGCACCGGAGATCCCGCGTCTACGCGCGGGATAAACTCGGGGAGAGTCACTTTCACCAATCCCGATCGCCTGCTCTATCCGAAAGACGGCATCACGAAGAAAGACGTCGCGGCCTACTACGAGGCGATGGCCGAGCCGATGTTGCGCGCGCTCAAGGATCGCCCGCTCGCGCTCGAGCACTGGAATCAGGGCATCGCCAAACCGGCCTGGTTTCACCAGAGCATCGGCAAGGAAGGTCCGCCGTGGCTGACGGTCGTGGAGACGCCGACCCGCACGACCAAGAGCGGCGTGGCGAAGCACCTCGTCGTCGACAGCGTGGACGCGCTGCGCTGGCTCGCGCAGATGTCCGCGTTGACGGTTCACATGTGGTCCTCGCGCGCGCAGAGCCTCGAGGAGCCGGACTGGATCCTCTTCGATCTCGATCCCGCCAAAGGCAAAGGAATCGAGCAGGCGATCGATGCGGCGATCGTGATGCGAAAGCTTCTCGAGAATCTCGAGCTTCCCGGCGTGCCGAAGACCTCGGGCAAGCGCGGCATCCACGTCTTCGTCCCCCTCGCCTCGGGATACACGCACGAACAGGTGGCCGAGTTCGCGTGCTCGATCGCCGCGGCCGTTGCGGCGAAAGTGCCCGGCATCACCGTCGAGCGCGCGCTGGCGAATCGTCGCGGGCGCCTCTACCTCGATTGCATGCAGAACGGCTACGGCAAGACCGTCGTCGCGCCGTACTCCCTCCGCGCCATCGACGGCGCGCCGGTCTCCGCGCCGCTGCAGTGGAGCGAGATCACGAAGAAACTCGATCCGCTGAAGTTCAACCTTCGGACGATGCCGAATCGCCTGGCGAAGGTCGGCGATCTTTTCGCCGACGTCTTCAAGAACCGGGTCAAGCTGCCGAAACTGAGGTGACGCGTCACGGAACGGGCGAACGATAAATCCCCGATCCATACGTCGCGGCGTAAATCCGCGTTCCCGCTCCATTCAGCGCGATGTCGGACACGGTAACGCCGGTCAGGCCGCTCGCCGTGTACGTCTTGCCGGCGTTCGTCGAAACGAAAATGCCGCCGTTGAGCGTGCCGAATTTGTGTCTTCCGACGAACAAGCGTGTCGGCGTTTTCGGATCCATCAGCAGGGTAACGCCGAGTCCCGGAGACAACTGGGGCGGGATCCAGCTCGCGCCCATGGTTGGAGACCCGTAGACGCCTTTTCCTTCGGTGAGTGCGTAGACGTATCCGTCGTTGGGACGCACGGCCGAATCGACGGCGTGCCAGGGCAGATTCGCGACTTTGGTCCACACGACGCCGCCGTTGGTGGAGCGGAAGAACGGCGGCTTGTAGGGCTGCGGGTGATCGAAGATCTCCGTGCCGGCGTAGATCGCGCCGCTCAGCGGATCGCGCGAGAGCGTCCAGACGATGAGGCCCGTGTGTCCAGGCCCAAAGGCGTGGAACGTCAGGAACCCGCCGCCGAGGTTGGAGGTGAAGACGCCGCTCGGGACCGCGTGCGTGTCCCATCCGAGGCCGGTGAAAAGGGTTCCTCCTGCGACGAGCAGCGAGCGGACGGGCTTCGCGAACGTCTTGATTACGTTCCAGGTCGTACCGCTGTCGCGGGTGAGATACAGCTTGTTCCCGACGCCGGCGTAAACGAGGTTCGATTGGCCGGGGACGATGAGGAGCGCGCCTACGTTGCCAATCACCGGCTTCGTCCAGGTCACGCCGTTGTTCTTCGTCATGTACAGCGCGGTGAAACTGCCCGCGTACCACGCGTTGTTGTTCGTCGGATCGATGGCGATGTGCGAGATGCAGGCGTCGTTCATCGGTCGGATGACCGCTCCCCAACTGAAGCCGTTCGCCTGATGGGGCGGAATCGTGACCACCGGGATGTTGAACGGACACGGCGCGGCCTGGGCTGCGATTCCGCAGAGAACCGCCCAGAGAACCGCGACGACGACGGTCAGCCTGTGCATGCGAGCCTCCTCATTCTTCGAGTAGTGACGCGAGGAGCGAAAACGTTTCTATCGTGCAGAGATCAGTGTCGCGGATTTTTGCACGTCGACGTTGGTCAGGCGGCCGAAGCGATCGAAGGTGAAGTACACGTAGACGTATTTGCGGGGCAGCCCGCCTCGTCCGAGGAGAACCAGAACCAGCGAGGTCTCGGGGCCAACCCACTCTTTCACGGTCTGCCACTGCTCTTTTTCGATGATCGTCCGCACAGTGACGATCGACGAGCCCTGCGGCAACTTCATGTCGAGCCAGCGCTCGAGCCACGGCTCCGGCAGGTTCGCGGTGTTGATCGCGAAGAGCAGAGCGACGAGCGCCAGCGCGAGCACCGCGCCGCCGGCGAGAAGCCATCTTGCACGTTCATCGCTCATCGTTCATCGTCAACGGTCATGAAGTCTCACACGAAACATCTCACCTTTCACACCCGCGAGCGAATGGAGTTCGTGAACATCACGTCGGAGGTCGAGGCCGAGGTGCTGGCCAGCGGCGTGAAGGAAGGGCTCTGCCTCGTGAACGCGATGCACATCACCGCCAGCGTGTTCATCAACGACGACGAGCCCGGCTTGCACGAAGACTACAAGAAATGGCTGGAATGGCTCGCCCCCTACGATCCCAGTCCGCAGCGCTATCACCACAATCGCACCGGCGAAGACAACGGCGACGCGCACCACAAGCGCCAGGTGATGGGACGCGAAGTCGTTGTCGCCATCACGAACGGGAAGCTCGATTTCGGACCGTGGGAGCAGATCTTCTACGGCGAATTCGACGGCCGCCGCGACAAGCGGGTGATGGTGAAAATCATCGGGGAGTAATACGGTACGATGCCGCGCAATGCGCGCGGTCATCACCGGAGCGTCCAGCGGGATCGGATACGCGCTCGCGCGCGAGTACGCGAAGCGTGGGTACGAGCTCGCTCTGCTCGCCCGGCGCGCGGATCTGCTCGAAGGTCTCGGGCGCGAGCTGAAAACGAAATCAGTGGCCATCGGCTGCGATGTCGCCGACTCCGCCGCGGTTCACGATGCCGTGCGTCGCGCGGAGCAGGAGCTCGGCGGTCCGTTCGATCTCGCCATCGCGAACGCCGGCGTGAGCATCCCCGGTCACGCGACAAAGTTCAGTCTCGCCGACGCCGAACAGATCATCCGCGTCAATGTGCTGGGGATGATGTATCTGTTCGACGCGGTGATTCCGTCGATGGTCGAGCGTCGCAGCGGACGTTTCGTCGGCGTCGCATCGATCGCGGGCCTGCGCGGTCTTCCGAGCGCGGGTCCGTACTCCGCCTCCAAGGCAGCGATGCAGGCCTTTCTCGAATCCTCGCGCGTCGAGCTCGCGCCGTACGACGTCGGCGTCACGATCGTGAATCCGGGATTCGTCGCCACCGCGATGACGGAGAAGAATCGCTTCCGCATGCCGTTCCTGATGCAGCCCGATGAAGCCGCGGCGGCGATCGCCGATGCCATCGATCGGGGCGTGCGCGTCTTCGAGTTCCCGCGTCCCATGTCGCTCCTCATGCGCACGATCCGGCTCATTCCCGACGCGCTCTACGACCGCATCATGATTCCGTACGGCCGGAGAAAGATGGATTCGGCGAAGGTGAAACGATGAAGCCGACGACGATGGTGCGCCTCTGGGCGCTCCGCAATGTGTTTTTCCTTTTCATGGCGTCGCCGAAGATCGTCGAGCTGACCAACGACCGCTGCGTCGTGCGCGTTCCGCTCAACTGGCGCACGCGCCGCCGCGACATCCACGCGATGTACCTCGGCACGCTCTGCATGGGCGCCGACGTTGCGGCGGGACTGATCGCGTTCAAGCTCGTCGCCGAGCGGCGCGAGCGCGTGAATTTCATCTTCAAAGACCTGAAGGCGGAGTTTCTCAAGCGCGCCGAAGACGACGTGGTCTTCACGAACAGCGACGGTGCGGTGATTCAGGATCTCATGCGACGCACCCTCGAAACCGGCGAGCGGCAGGAAGCGACCGTGCACGTCATCGCGACCGTCCCGACGAAGCTCGGCGACGAGCCGGTCGCGAAGTTCGAGTTGACGCTGTCGTTGAAGAAGAAGGCCTGACGCGACTCGCTATTTCCGCGTCAGGTCCTGCGCCAAAATCTCGATGAATTCGTCGGCGGTGAAGGCACCCTTCGCCCACGAGTCCCATTCCGCGAGCACTTTTTCTTCCTTGAGTTGGGCGATCGTTTTGCCTGCATCGAGCCCGCGCTTTACTGCTGCGGACGTG
>Ga0075431_100004721_pt1 | contig 13386 bp, 9 predicted proteins | sample RhiMetdeltSRZDD5_FD_75297 | JGI IMG/M metagenome (GOLD analysis project Ga0075431, IMG submission 75297) | Populus rhizosphere microbial communities from Tennessee, USA - Rhizosphere MetaG P. deltoides SRZDD5 | ecosystem: Host-associated > Plants > Roots > Rhizosphere > Soil | place: USA... | reverse complement strand
GGCGAAGGCGGTCGTCCCGCTCGCCGCCTTCCGCGCCAAGTTCGGCAACCTGCAGTCCGAAGGCGTTACCGAGCGCGTGCTCGCCATGGCGCTCGAGTTCCTCCACGAGCACCAGCCCGCCGACAAGAGGCTCGTCAAGGCTTGATCGTTCGACCTCATCGCTTCACGCCGATGGGATTGACATCCTGCCGCGCGAGGGCGATATTGACTGCAGAGACCGGTGGGCGGCCTCAAGGAGAGCGGCTATAGAAGACGCAATACAGGGCCCGGCGACCACCCGCCTGTTCGACTGCTGTGGCGTCGGCCGTTCGCTTCAGACCGAGGTTCCCATCATCGGTACAGCGGCGATCCTCACCGCCGCGAACGGCTGAGCCGACGCGACCGTAAATCAGTGCAACGCCGTACGGCGTCGCGTGGGATTCCTATCCCCCTGGATCGCGTAGTGGCAACGGCAGTGGTCGCTCTGGCCCTTCACCTTGGCGCACTGCCGCTTACGGGCGGGCGCGCTCCAGCGCTGCGCCGACGTCCGAGAGAATGTCGTCAGCCGCTTCACACCCCACACTGAACCGGATGAACCCCTCGCTGACCGCATCGCCGCCCCAGCGCGCGCGGCGTTCGGCAATCGAATGGACACCCCCGAAGCTGGTGGCCTCGCGCACGAGCGTCAGGGCGCCGAGGAACGTCTCGGCGCGCGCCCGCGTCGCCAGATCGAAACTGACGACCGACCCGAAGGCCTGCATCTGGCGCGTCGCGATGGGGTGGCCAGGATGAGTCGACAGGCCAGGATAGTAGACGGCAGCCACGTCGCGCCGGGCTGCAAGGAATCCCGCCAGTTCCTCCGCTGTGGCGCACTGGCGAGTCAGACGAAGCGGCAGGGTTGGCAGCGACCGGTGGGCCAGCCACACCTCCATTGGTCCGGGGATGGCGCCATGTTGAGTGCGCCACAACCGGAGTGCATCCGCAAGCTTCGCGTCCGTGGTCCCGACGTGTCCGAGTATCAGATCGCTGTGCCCTGACATCGCCTTGGTGTCCGAGGCGACGACGAACGTGGCTCCCAGCGCCAGCGGCTGTTGCAGATATGGGGTCGCGGTGGTGTTGTCAACCGCAACGAGTGCGCCGCGCGCCCGTGCCGCCTCGGCGAGCACCCGGATATCGCAGACGTCGAGCATCGGATTGGTCGGCGTCTCGATCCAGACGAGCCGTGCACCCTCGAGTGCGTCGAGCTGGGCGTTGTCGCGAGTGGGCACGAGCCGCACCCGCACGCCTATCTCTTCGAGCCACGCCGCCGCCATCCGCCGGATCGTGTAATAGCAGTCCGCCGCGAGCACCAGGACGTCGCCGGGCCGAAGCGTGACGCCGAACACGGCAGAGACCGCCGCCATCCCCGAGGCGAACGCGACGACGTCTCCCCCTTCGAGCGATCGCAGCGCATCTTCCCAGGCGCTCCAGGTGGGATTGTGAAAGCGGCCGTAGGTGAGCGCGTGCGCAGCCGGGTCGCCGGGCGAGGTGAACGTGGAGGAAAACTGCGGCCCGGCGAGAAAGGGACCGGGCTCGCCGGTCTTGCGGTAGCCGGCGTGCACGATGCGCGTGTCGCGATGCATGGTCAGGTCCGGGAGGTGACGCGGGCGAGATGTTCGCCGCTGCCCCCGACGACCGGTTCGATGAACTGGCGGTACGCGTCCTCGTAGGCGCGCTCCATCAGTTCCACGAGATCCTGCCGACGGTCCGAGGCGTCATCATACGCCCCGCCGACGTCGAACACGCCGACCGGATTGTGTGCCGGACAAATCAGGTAGACCGAATCGAACCGGAGACGCGCCAGCTCCAGCGCGTCGCGGAGCGCCGCGGATTCCGCCGCCGCCAGGAACTCGCCCACCCGCTGCTGAATCTCCAGGCGCGGCACGCTCAGCCGGTGCGGCGGCGGCGTCGCCACGGCGCTGACGATGACTGCCTGCGACACGCCGGCCCCTGCCAGCTCCTCGAGCAGCCGCAACACCGCGCCTGGCCGATCGCACGTGCGGTGGGTTTCGCCGCGCCAGAACGTGTCAGGGGCGAACGTCATCAGATGCGGGTCGCAGCCGACAGGAGGGGTCAACCCGGCGGCGACGAAATCAAACGCATGATCGCGTCCCGCGCCCGCCAGGTCGATCGCCTCCGAGCGCCGCTCGCGGCCCGGCCGCGGCGCGTTGAACTCGCGCCGGTACGGCTCCTGGAGCAGCGCCCCGACGACGTCGCGACGGGCGTCGAGGTCGGTGACGATCAGCATCACTTCGCGAAAGCCCGGCTGCCCGAGATTCTCCGCCAGCACATCCGAATAGCGGCGGCCGAGCGCCGCGCCTCCGGGACGCGCGATGTGTGCGCCGCCCCGAATCAACTGCCAGAGGGCGTCACCAAACCGGCGGCGCGCCGATTCTACGCCGACCGGCGCGCCCAGCATCCGCCACCACCAGGCGCCCGCCGCCTTGCGGCGCTGCGGCAGGCGCCGCGCGTCGATCGCGATGCCGGTCGCGACCGCCAGCGCGACGAACGCGGCTTCGAAGAGCGCAGCGGCGACGAAATAAATCGGATACGACGGCTGGCCGGCGAGGAAGAGGAAAAACGGAACGGCGAGAGTCGCGAGGAGGAGCGCGGCCGTCCACGCGGCGGCCCGGAGCGGCCATTTCCACCGATACATCGAGCGCGCCCCGGCGCCGCGCCAGATACCATCGGCGTCCCACAGCCTGGCGCCGCCGTCGATCGCGGCCAGCGCGGCGGCGGCTGCCCCCGCGCCGTGCCCCGCCATTACGTCGATCTTGACGCCTGCCTCCTGGAGGGCGCGCAGCACCCCCGCGTGGTACGCGCCGTGGGCGCCGGTGCCGCACAGCACGAGCGCCGTGCGGCGCTCAGGAGAATAGGGTTGCAAGGGTCATTGGTCGGCGGCGTCGTCGTGGATGGTGATGACCTTCACCAGCTCGAACCGCCGGCCGCCTGCCGGCGTGGTCACTTTGATCTCGTCGCCTTCTTCCTTGTTGAGAATGGCGCGGCCGATCGGCGACGACGTGGAAATCAGGCCCTTCTCCGCATCCGCATCCTCGGGCATGCAGAGCTGGTAGACAAGCGTGTCGCCAGTCTCGGACCGCAGGTGGACGGTCGATCCGAACCCGGCGCGGTCGTGCGGAATGCGATCGAGGTTGATCATGGAGATCTCGCCCACGCGCTTCTTCAGCATCGCGATGCGTGCGTTGACGATCTCCTGCCGTTCTTTCGCGGCCTTGTACTCGGCGTTCTCGCGCAGGTCGCCCAGCTCCCGCGCGCGCTGGATCTCCTTCGGGAGCTCGAATTTGAGCTCGCGCTCGAGCGCGGCGATCTGGTCGTTGAAGCGCTTCAGGATGCGATCTTTCACGGCAGATTCAGACTCTAGCACACTCTGTTATGCTCGAATTCGAGCCGGATGAAGACGATTTCGAGTCGCGATAATCCGATCGTGCACACGTATCGTGAGCTGGCGAGCGAGGCCGACGTCAACGGCGCGCGGCTGCTGCTCGACGGCGTGCATCTCGTGCGCGACGCGTACGCGGCCCGGCTGGATTTCGAATCGGTCGCCATCGCGGCATCCAGGCTTACGGAAGAGACCGAAGAAGCCGAGGTGGCGCGGGCGCTCGAAGCGGCCGGCGTGCCGGTGGTCAGCGCTCCCGACCTTGTCTTCGCCGCCATGAGCCCGGTGCGATCACCGTCCGGGATCGTCGCGATCGCACTCCGGACGCCGATCGACGCAACCGCCATCTGGAATTCGCGGAACGGGTTCACCCTCGTCGCCATCGACGTGCAGGATCCCGGCAACCTCGGGGCACTGATCCGCGCGGCCGAAGCCGGCGGCGTCACCGGCGTGGTCGTCAGCGGCGTGTCCGCGCAGCCATTCTCGTGGAAAGCGCTGCGCGGGAGCATGGGCAGCGGTATTCGCCTCCCGGTCGCGAAAGCGTCCGACCTCTGGATGATCGTCGATTGCATCCAGGCGGCCGGCACCCGAACGGTGGCGTCGGTGGCGCGCGGCGGACGCGCGCCCGACGACATCGACTGGACCGGCTCCGTGGCGCTGCTGCTCGGCGGCGAGGGGCCCGGGCTTTCCGACGACGTCGTCGCTCGATGCGATGACCGGGTGACGATTCCGATGGCGCCGCACGTCGAGTCGCTGAACGTCGCGGTCGCCGGCGGAGTGCTCATCTACGCGGCGCGCCGCCAACGAGGATGAGCGGCTCGCTCTTCGACGACCACCCGCCCTCGAAATCACCTTCCTCGGGCACGCCGCTCGCGGACCGCGTGCGGCCGCGGACGCTGAACGAGGTCGTCGGCCAGGACCATATTCTCGCGCCCGGGACGCCGCTGCGCGAGGCGATCGAGCGCGATCTGCTGCAGTCGATCATCCTGTGGGGCCCGCCCGGCACCGGCAAGACCACGCTCGCGCGCATCGTCGCCGACATGACCAAGGCGCACTTCGTGCAGTTCAGCGCGGTACTCTCGGGCATCAAGGAGATCAAGGACGTCATGGCGGCCGCCGAACTTCGCCGGCGGGCCTCCGGGCGGCGAACCATCGTCTTCATCGACGAGATCCACCGCTTCAACAAGGCACAGCAGGATGCGTTTCTGCCGCGGGTCGAAGGGGGCGACATCGTTCTGATCGGCGCCACCACCGAGAACCCTTCCTTCGAGGTGAACGCCGCGCTGCTCTCCCGGTCCAAGGTGTTCGTGCTGCAGCCGCTGACGGCGGCCGGGATCGAAACGATTCTTCACCGTGCGCTGGCCGATCGGGAGCGCGGTCTCGGATTGGCGGAGGTTGACGTCACCGACGAGGCGATCGGCGCGATCGCCCGGTTCGCGAACGGCGATGCCCGCAGCGCGCTGAACCTGCTCGAATTCTCGGTCGCCGCCGCACCCGACGCCGCCGAAGGCTCGCGGCGGCGCCTCGACCTGCCGCAGCTGGAACATTCCATCCAGCGCCGGGCATTGCTCTATGACAAGAGCGGCGAAGAGCATTACAACCTCATCTCCGCCCTCCACAAGTCGATGCGCAACAGCGACCCGGACGCCGCCGTTTACTGGGTGGCGCGGATGCTCGAAGCCGGTGAGGATCCGCTGTATATCGCGCGCCGGTTGATTCGCTTTGCGTCCGAGGACATCGGCAACGCCGACCCGCAGGCGCTCACCGTCGCGGTTGCCGCGAAGGACGCCGCGCATTTCATCGGCATGCCCGAAGGCAACACCGCGCTTGCGCAGGCGGCTATCTACCTGGCGACCGCACCCAAGAGCAACGCCGTCTACATCGCGTACGGCGCCGCCGCGGCCGATGCACACACGCAGGCGGCCGACCCGGTTCCGCTGCATCTGCGCAACGCGCCAACCAGACTCATGAAGGACCTCTCGTACGGGAAGGACTACCGCTACGCGCACGACGAGCCGGACGCAATTGCCGACATGACGTGTCTGCCCGAGGCGCTCGGGGACCGGCAGTACTACAAGCCGGTTGATCGCGGGTTTGAGAGAGAAATCCGGAAAAGGTTAGAGGACTGGAAGAAGATTCGCCGCAAGACTTGAATGGTCAACTCCCAAGCCGCCAATTCCCAACACCCAAGTTTGGGAGTGGGAACATTGGGAGTTGGAAGTTGCGGAGTTGGGAGTTGAGTTATTCCCCGTTGGCGCTGGACCCGCGGTTCATCCCCGGGATCTTGCGGAACATCTCGGACCGCACCGGCAGAATGAACGAGAAGCGGTAGTCGCCCTGCATCCGGCCGATCGGAATCCCCACCAGGTCGCCCTGCTGGTTCAGCACCCCACCGCCCGACACGCCCGGATGGCCATCGGTCAGGCACGTGACGAGCCCGTTCGGGGTCCGCTGGCCGACATAACCGGTGCTGAGGATGATGCCCTTCGAGTAGTCGTTCCCGAGCCGGAAGATCGGTTCCGCGAAGTCGTAGTTGTACGCCGTATCGATCCGCAGCGCGGGCAGATCGACCTTCCCCCGTACCCTGATGATCGCCCAGTCGCCCGAGTGCACTTCGACGTTCGCGTCGCCGCTGTCGACGAGCATAGCGGGTAGATCCCGGTTCTTGTGACGAACAGTGATCGACACGATGCGGCGGCCGTCGCGCCCCTCGGCGGGATCGTCGAGCGCGATCACGCCGTGCTTGACGGTGATGAAGTAGCCGTCGCCGAGATAGCCTGCGGTTCCGTAGCTGGTCTTGCCGAAGTTGTCGACGGCGTTGAGCTCGACGAAGCTGTCGCGGCGTTCACGCAGGAGGCGCACCGGCATCAGCCCCATTTCGCTCTGAAGCTGCCGCTTGATCTCGTCAATCAGGGCGCTCTGGGCTTCTCCATCGGCCGGGACAACCTCCGGCTGCCGCTGGCCGTCAGTGCCTGACGGAACGACCGCGCCTTCGCGCGAGCGAAGGATGCCGAGCGCCAGATTGTCCTGCAGAGCCGACAGGCGGGCGTCGTTATCGGCGATTTGCTGCGCCATGGCCCGCTGCGCGGACCAGCTGCCCAGGCTGAACGCCAGGGACGACAGCGAAAACGTCAGACCAGCGTACAGGACGATTCGGCGTACAGACACTCTTCGCTCCAACCGTGGAAACGGATGAGGTAAACGCTTAGTTGTCAGTGAATTGCGAGCGACGTCTACTTTAGCTATCGGCAGGAGCGCTGTCAAACAACAACTTGTTATGACGTCATATCCTCTGGAAATTCTTTTCGACCTCCCGCCGCGTCAGCCGCAGCATGACCGGGCGGCCGTGCGGGCATATGGTCGAATACGCCGTCCGACGCAGCTCTTCGAGAATATGCGCCATTTTTTCAGCGGTCAGCGGATAGTTCGCCTTCACGGCCGCGTGACAGGCCATCGTGGCGGCCGTCCGCTTGAGCGCCGCGTCCACGCCTGAGCCCCGGTCGAGCCCCTCCAGATCCTCGGCCAGCGCGCGGATTGCCGCATCGCATTCCTCGCGGCGCAGCAACGCCGGCACAGACACGAGCCGGATCGATTCCCCGCCGAACTCCTCGAGCTCGAACCCCAGGCGCTCGAGCTCGGCGGCGTGGGCCGCAAGCGCCTGCCGGGCGGCGGCGGGCAGTTCAATCAGCATCGGCTCGAGCAGCCGCTGGCTTTCCAGCCGGCCGGCGGCCAGCCGCTCGATGATCCGCTCAAACAGCACACGCTCGTGGGCGACGTGCTGATCGATGATCGCAATCCCCTCTTCGTCGACGGCGATGATGAAAGTGTCGCGAAACTGGCCCAGCGCGATCATCGGGCGGATGACCGGCGCACCCTCGAGCCGGCTCACTGACGCGTCCTCGGTCCGGCTTAAGCCGGACACTACGTTTGTCTCCGGAGTGATCAACGCAGAGTCGTAGTGTCCGCCTTCTTGACCGCCGGAGCCTTGGCGAAGGTGGTTAGGCGGACCCGGAACCCACCGGCTCGGGAACGTGCCGGCGTAGGTCGTCGGCAGCGGCAGCGTCGTCGCCGGCCGCGCGTACGGCGCCGGCGCCTCGAGCTGCAGTTCCGGCGCCGGGCCGCGGCCGAGCGCGTCGCCGAGCGTGCGGCGAATGATCTCGTGGACGTGGGACTGGTCGCGGAAGCGCACTTCCGCCTTCGTCGGATGGACGTTCACATCGACCGACGCCGGAGGCATCGTGATGAACAGGTGCACCTCGGGACTGCGCTCCTTGATCGATGCAACGCTGTAGGAATCGATGATCGCGTGCGCGATCGTGCGGTCCTTGACGATCCGTCGGTTGACGAACACGTTCTGCGGACCGCGCGTCGGCCCCTGTTCAGCCAGCGCGGCGATGTAGCCCAGCACCTTGACGTCCCCGGCATCGCGGCGAACCTCCACGAGGTCGTCACGCTCGCCGTACAGCTGGTAGAGCCGGTCGCGCAGTAAAGCGACGGGCGGGCACTGAACGACCTTCCGGCCGGCGCTGGTCAACGTGAACCCGATTTCCGGATAACAGAGCGCGAGCTGGGTGACGATGCGCGAGACCTGCGCCGATTCGGCGCCGTCGGACTTCAGGAACTTCCGCCGGGCCGGCAGGTTGTAAAAGAGATCGGCGACGTCAATCGCCGTGCCCTCCGCCATACCGATCTCCGACACCGACGCCACTGCTCCGCCGTTGATCCGAATTTCTGTGCCAGACGAGGCGCCGCGCGCGCGGCTTCGCAGCACGAAGTGCGAAACGGAGGCGATGCTCGGCAGCGCCTCGCCGCGGAAGCCGAGGGTCGAAATCCCCTCCAGATCCTCCGACCGCCGGATCTTGCTGGTTGCGTGCCGCTCGACCGCCAGCCGTGCATCCTCGGGCTCCATCCCGTCGCCGTCGTCTTCGACGCGAATGAGCTTCTTGCCGCCCAGCTCGATCGCGATCGACACGCGCCGCGCCCCGGCGTCAATAGAATTCTCGACAAGCTCCTTGATCACCGACGCGGGGCGCTCGACGACTTCGCCCGCCGCAATCTGGTTCGCGAGATCGCCGGGAAGAATCTGGATGCGGCCCACGGCTACAGCCAGCCGTTGCGGCGGAACATCGCGAGCATGAACCCAGAGATCGCGGCCATGCACCCGGCGACCCACCAGAACTGCAGCGCCTCGCCTCCGGGGAACGCCGGTAGCGGCACGTTCATGCCCCACATCCCCGTCAGCACGGTCAGCGGCAGAAAGATCGTCGACATCACCGTGAGGACTTTCATCACCATGTTGAGGCGGTTGGAAATCGTGGAGAGGTGCGCCTCGAGAATGCCGGTCACCCGATCCTGCAGCAGCGTGGCTTCGTCGGAAAGCCGCACGAGATGATCGTAGACGTCGCGGAACCGGTAGGTCAGCTCGTCGTTGATGGCCGGAAACTCCCGTCGCGCCAGCCGCCCGACGGCGTCGCGCTCTGGAATCACGATGCGGCGCAGCGACGCGAGGTCGCGTTTGAGCCCGAGGATGTCGCGCACCAGGTCAACTCGCCGGCCCAGGATCGCCTCGTCCTCCAGCCCGTTCATGTGCTTCTCGAGCGACTCGATCTCGGGACGATAGTGGTCGACCATCGAATCGATGATCCGATGCAACAACGCCGCGGGTCCTTCGGCTAGGACGCGATCGTGCTTGTTGCACACGTCCTTGACGGCCGCGATGCTTCGGGAGCCCCCGTCGTGCACCGTCACCAGGTAGTTGGGGCCGAGGAAGAAATCGACGTCGCGCGTCGCGAACCAGTGTTCTTCCACCCGGAAGTCGATGCCGTGGAGGATGAGATACAGGTAGCCGTCGTACGGCTCGATCTTCGGGTGATGGATGGCGCTGAGGGCGTCTTCAACCGCGATCGGGTGAAAGTGAAAGACGTCGGTCAGAAGGCGGCTCTCTTCGGGCGTGGGAGCCGCGAGGTCAACCCAGATCGTGACCGGCGATCCCGCTCTCAGCCACGCCGGGTCTATCGCCTCCGCGCGCGTCGTTTCGCCGTCCTGGTGGACGTAAATAGTGATCATGATACGGCGGCTCCGCTCAGCGGAAGCCGCCCTACGTACGTAGGCCGGGTTCCGCAAAGCGGACCCGGCATCAATCCCCCACTTTGACCGCCAGCGCCGCCTGTGCGGCAGCAAGACGCGCTACCGGCACGCGGTAGGGCGAACAGCTCACGTAGTTGAGGCCGACCTTCTCGAAGAAGTGGATCGACGCGGGGTCGCCGCCGTGCTCGCCGCATACGCCGATCTTGAGGTCCGGCTTCGTGCGCCGGCCGAGCTCGACGCCCGTCCGCAGCACCGGCCCGACGCCGTCGACGTCGAAGGTCGCGAACGGGTCCTTGTCGAGGATCTTCTTGTCCTGATAGACGCGGAGGAACTTGCCGACGTCGTCGCGGGAGAAGCCGAACGTCATCTGCGTCAGGTCGTTGGTGCCGAACGAGAAAAAATCCGCCTCGCCGGCAATCTCGTCCGCCGTCATCGCTCCCCGCGGCACTTCGATCATCGTGCCGACCAGGTACTTCACCTTGACGCCCTGCTCCTTCATCACCGCCTCGGCGACTCGGTTCACCACCGCCCTCTGATCGCGCAGCTCCTTCACGTGCCCGACGAGCGGAATCATGATCTCGGGGGTGACCTTCAGGCCTTCCTTCGCCAGCCGGCACGCCGCCTCGAGGATGGCGCGCGTCTGCATCTCGGTGATCTCGGGATAGGTGATGCCGAGCCGCACCCCGCGGTGGCCGAGCATCGGGTTGAACTCGTGGAGCTGCTCGACGCGGCGCAACAGCTTCAGCTTCGCTTCAAGTTCATCAGTCCCCTGCTGCGATTCGAGCCGCGCGATCTCCACCATCAGCTCTTCCCGCTTCGGCAGGAACTCGTGAAGCGGCGGATCGATGGTGCGGATGGTAACCGGCTCGCCCTTCATCGCCTTGAAGACGCCGTAGAAGTCCTCGCGCTGCATCGGCAGCAGCTCGTCAAGCGCGGCGCGGCGATCCTTCTCGTTGTCGGCGAGGATCATCCGCTGCACGATCGGAATGCGCCCCTCGCCGAAGAACATGTGTTCGGTCCGGCACAGGCCGATGCCGCGTGCGCCGAAGGCATACGCGAGCGCTGCCTGGTCGGGCTGGTCCGCGTTGGCGCGGACGCCCATCCGGCGGTACTTGTCGGTCCACGCCAGGATCTGCATGAACCGGCGGTAGATGTCCGACTTCTTCGGCTCGAGCCCGCCCTGCAGCACCTGCAGGATCTCGCTCGGCTTCGAGGCGACCTTTGCCAGCTTCACCTCGCCGGTCAGGCCGTCGAACGAGACGAAGTCGCCCTCCTTGATCGTGTGGCCGTCGACCGAAAAGCTCTTTCCATCTTCGTCGACGTCGAGCGCCGAAGCGCCGACGATCGACGGCTTGCCCATCTGCCGTCCGACCACGGCGGCGTGCGACGTCATGCCGCCGGTCGCGGTGAGGACGCCCTGCGCCACGAACATGCCGCGGATGTCGTCCGGCACCGTTTCGCGGCGCACGAGGATCACCGGCTTGCCGGCGTCAGACCACTCGACCGCGTCTTCGGCGCTGAACACCACCTGCCCGCAGGCGGCGCCGGGCGACGCCGGCAGTCCCTTCGTCGCCACCGGAATCGTCCGCCACTCCTTCTGATCAAACCCCGGCGCGAGCAGCTGCGACAGCGACTCGGGATCGACCTGCAGGATCGCCTCCTTCGGCGTGATCAGCCGCTCGGCGACGAAGTCGGTGGCGATGATCACCGCGGCATAGCCGGTCCGCTTGCCGTTGCGCGTCTGGAGCATGAACAGCCGCTCGTCCTGGATCGTGAACTCGAAGTCCTGGACGTCCTTGTAGTTCCGCTCGAGGCGCGTCGTGATCTCTCTGAGCTGCTTGTAGGCCTTCGGCAGCACTTTCGCGAGCTCGCTGATCGGCTGCGGGGTGCGGATGCCGGCGACGACGTCCTCGCCCTGCGCGTTGATCAGGAACTCGCCGTAAAACTCCTTCGCGCCGGTGGCCGGGTTGCGCGTGAACCCGACGCCGGTCGCCGAACGATCGCCGGTGTTGCCGAAAACCATCATCTGCACGTTCACCGCGGTGCCGATGTGATCGGGAATGTCGTAAATGCGCCGGTATTCCTGCGCCCGTGGATTCATCCACGACCGGAACACGGCATCCCGCGCCATCGTCAGCTGCTCGCGCGGCTCCTGTGGGAAGTCGCGCCCGGCGCGGCCGCGCACCACCTGTTTGAACCGCTGCACCACCTCGCGCAGCGCCTGTTCATCGAGGTCCGTGTCGAGCGTCGTGCCCTTCGCGCTCTTGACCGACTCGAACTCGTGCTCGAACGCGTCCTTCGGGATCCCGAGGACGACGCTGCCGAACATCTGCATGAAGCGGCGATAGCTGTCGTAGGCGAAGCGGCCGTTCGACGTCCGCGCCTTCAGCCCTTCGACCGCCTTGTCGTTGAGGCCGAGATTGAGGATCGTGTCCATCATGCCGGGCATCGAGAACTTCGCTCCCGACCGCACCGACACGAGGAGCGGGTTTCCGGTCGACCCGAGCGTCGCACCCGCGGCTTTCTCGAGTTTTCTGATGTTCTCGGCGATCTGCGCGTCGACGTTGGCGGGAATCTTCCCCTTCTGCTTGTAGTACAGCGAGCAGACGTCGGTCGAGATCGTGAAGCCTGGCGGAACCGGCAGGCCGGCGTTGGTCATCTCGGCGAGGCCGGCGCCCTTGCCGCCAAGCGTGTCCTTCATGCCGCGGTTGCCGTCGGCCTTCCCGTTGCCGAAGAAGTAGACATACTTCGCGGACTTCCCGGCCTTCTGCTTCGGTGCTGGCTTATTCGCCATGCGAAACTCTCATGCCTCCGTGACGATTTCAGAAATGTCAGCGATTCCGAGGATGAGATCACGCAAAGCCGCGACCAACCCCAACCGGGCATGCCTGAGCGCCTCGTCGTCCGCCATCACCAGCACGTCGTCGAAGAACTTCGCCACAGCAGGTTGAAGCGCGGCAATGCCGGCAAACGCTTCGCGATAGTCGCCTCTCGACGCCGCGTCGCGTATGCCGGGCGCGCGGGAATCCACCTGCGACCACAGCGTCTTCTCCGCCGGTTCGACAAGGCGCGGCTGGAGAGCGGGCCACCCGTCGACCGCGCCCACACCTTTGGTGATGTTCTTGACGCGCTTCAACAGCGTTGCGACCCCGAGCAGCGCCTCAGAGCCGCTCATTTGCGCCAGCGCTTCGAGCTTCAGGCGCGCCTCGTACGGGCTGGTGGGCTCAACCCCGCCGTGCAGCACCGCGCGGATGTTGCGGACGTCGTAACCGCGCTGCTCCAGCAGGTAGCCAAGCCGATCCGACATGAAGGTGTACAAGGGCGCGGCAGAATCGCCGAGACCGCCGAACGGCTCCGCCGCACGTGCGATCAACGGCCCCATCGCCAGGCGCGCGTCGAGGCCGGTCAGCTCCGGCAGGTCGGCAAGGATCTTCACCGCGCCATGCGCCTGCCGGCGCAGGCCCAGCGGATCACGGGATCCGGTCGGGCGCTCGCCGGCGGTAAACATGCCGACCACCGAGTCGAGCTTGTCGGCAAGCGAGACCGCCGCCCACGGAATCGCCGCGCCGCCGAGTTGCTGCCGCGACGGCGCCGCGTCGGCTTCGACGCCCACCGGCAGGTAATGGAAATAGATGGCTTTCCAGACCTGCTCCGGATGCCCCTCCTCGCGGGCGTAGATGCCGCCCATCGTGCCCTGCAGCTCGGTCAGCTCACGGACCATGTCGGTGCCGAGGTCGGCCTTTGCGAGACGCCCGGCAAGCTCCGCATAGCCCGCCGCCTCTGGCCGCTCGAATGCCGTCCCGGCGATCCATTTGGAGAGCGACGCGACGCGATCGGCTTTCTCGCGGTACGTGCCCAGCTTCTTGTGAAACAGGATGGTCGAG
>Ga0075431_100004716_pt1 | contig 13393 bp, 13 predicted proteins | sample RhiMetdeltSRZDD5_FD_75297 | JGI IMG/M metagenome (GOLD analysis project Ga0075431, IMG submission 75297) | Populus rhizosphere microbial communities from Tennessee, USA - Rhizosphere MetaG P. deltoides SRZDD5 | ecosystem: Host-associated > Plants > Roots > Rhizosphere > Soil | place: USA... | reverse complement strand
GGAAAATTGGCTGGAAACCAACCGACAACATTCAGCGTGCTCTCTATGCAGTCGCGCGGAAAGCATGGGATGAAGCAGTGGAACTGAATGCGGATGCCGTCGAGCCGCTAGTCGCTGTGTTGAAAGACGATGATGAAGATGTGCGGAAGGCGGCGGCACGGGCGCTGGGACAGATTGGCGACATCCGCGCTATTGAGCCGCTGCTTGCAGTTCTGGAAGAGAGCCATTTTGTGACGGTGACAAAACGTGAGGAAGACTGGGGTGGCTGGGATGAATTTAAATACGAAGTAGACGAATATGCTGGCACGCATGCGGCGGTGAGAGAAGCACTGGTGGCAATAGGCGCTCCGGCTGTTGAGCCGCTGCTCGCGGCACTGGAGGATAATGATAAGGATGTGCGGAAGGCGACGGCAGAGGTGCTGGGACAGATTGGTGACATCCGTGCCATTGAGTCGCTGCTTGCGGCGCTGAAGGACAATGATAAAGATGTGCGGAAGGCGGCGGCAGAGGCGCTGGGACAGATTGGTGACGTCCGCGGCGTTGAGCCGCTGATCGCGGCGCTGAAGGACGATGATGGGGTCGTGCAGTACCAAGCAGTACAGGCGCTGGGAGAGATTGGCTTTCCAGCCATTGCGCCTCTGGTCACTATGCTAAAGGACGGCGATTGGCATTTGCGGTTGAGGGCAGTACAGGCAGTTGGAGAGATTGGAGATGCCCGCGCCGTCGAGTCGTTGCTTGCGGCGCTGAAGGATGATAGTAATGAAGAAGTGCGGAGTGCGGCGAAAGAGGCGCTGGGAAAGATTAGGGATGCGCGGGCGAAGCGGACCAAGAAGGGGAACTCAGAGAAGAAGCCAGCGCCAAGCGAGAAGGCGAAGCGGAAAACCGGAGGTTCCCATGGCTTTCCCAAAGCCCATTTATAAATGCTAACTGTCATTGCGAGTAGAATAGGGCGCAGGCGGGCGACGAAGCAATCCCATAACCAGAGAATGAAACTCCGTCTGCTGGACGGCACGTATGAACTTTTCCGTAACCACTTCAGTGCGCTGCCGTAGCAGGCTCCGGATGACCGCGACCTTCAGTCTGTTGTATTTGCGAAGAATGAAAACTGAACGCATTAACGACACATCCACGGATGAATAAGAATGGCCGAGCTTAAAACGAAAGTCAACGATGCCAGCGTCAAAAAATTTCTGGATAGCATCCCGGATGATGCAAAACGCAAAGATTCGTATACGCTGGTCGAGATGCTGCGAACGGCGACGAAAGCCAAACCCAAAATGTGGGGGAGCAGCATCGTCGGTTTCGACACTTACCATTACGTGGGTAAGAGTGGTCGCGAAGGCGATTGGCTCCTGGCCGGTATGTCGCCGCGCAAACAAAATCTCACTCTGTATATCCTCGGCGGGTGGGACTACCATACCGAGTTGCTGGCGAAATTAGGCAAGCACTCGCTCGGCATGGGCTGTTTATACATTAAGCGGTTGGACGATGTGAATACCTCGGTGCTGAAAAAATTGATTGCGGAATCGCTCAAGCGGGCGAAAAAACTGGCGCAAGCGGAGGCCAAAAAACAGGCCCCGCCGAAAAAGCGATGAGCGCCCAATGAGCGACAATGTTCAAACCTGGCATTACGGTTTAGTTGCGCGGCATTGGGCCGAGCACAATACCACCGGCCCCGAAATCGCTTACTATCAACGGCAAATAGAAACTTATGGACAACCGGCGCTGGATGCCGGCTGTGGCACGGGCCGTTTACTCCTCCCCTTCTTGCGGGCGGGTTTGGATGTGGATGGCTGTGATGTCTCAGAGGATATGCTGGCCTACTGCCAACAGACGGCCGAGCGGGAAGGATTCGCGCCGAGGTTATATCGGCAAGCGCTGCATGACCTCGATCTGCCGCGGCATTACCAAACGATTGTGGCCTGTGGCGTTTTTGGCATCGGCGTCAGTCGCGCGCAGGACTTCGCCGCCTTACAACGCTTCTATCAACATTTAGCGCCCGGCGGCGTCCTGCTGCTCGAAAATCATCTGCCCTACGCCGACAAGGTGTGGCCATTGTGGCCCAAGGAAGCCCGAATGCACTTGCCCGAACCTTGGCCGGAGACTCTTGGCCAATCACCCGGGGATGAACAAGACTACGAACTGCATTATCGGCTGGTGGCCGTAGACCCCCTCGAGCAGCGCACCACCGGCGAGATGCGTACGCTCTTGTTTAAGGATAAGCAACTGGTAGCGGACGATACGCGCCGGTTGACCTCGAACTATTACTTTCGATATGAACTGCAGATGTTACTTGAGCAAGCCGGGTTTCGAGTCGAGGCAGAGAAAGGCGACTGGACTGATGCAAACGTGACCGCCGATCATGCGGTCATTGTCTATGTCGCCAGGAAATAAAAGAGGACGGAGGACGGTGGACCGCTTCGCGAGACGAAGGTGAACTCAAAGAAGAAGCCAGCGCCGCGCGCGAAGGCGAAGAAGCCTTCTAAAGGCTCTTCAGGATGAAATAGTGGTTCGTGTCAAGTAAATAAACAACTTTGATGGACACACAAAAAAAGCTCAGTAAACTTATTTCGTTTCTTTTTGTTGTTATAGCTGTTATGGTGTTAATTGCTATTGCCTTCATCATAACAGCTGGGTATCTCTATAAGTGGACATGGGCGGGAGTTGCCACCAAAACGTTTTGGGATTGGATGGAATTGCTTATCATCCCAGTTGTGCTTGCTATTGGTGCAACCTTATTTAGCCTCGCAGAACGCCAAAACGAACAGGCCATTGCGAACCAGCAATCTCAAGAGGCAATACTAGAAGCTTATCTGGAGAAAATGTCCGAACTGTTATTTGATAGAGAATTGGTTGAATCAAGTACAGACTCGTATGTGAGAGGCGTGGCAAGGATATGGACATTAACAACCTTACGCCGTCTTGATCAAAGCCGAAAGGGCGTTGCGTTACAATTTTTGCAGGAGGCCGAGCTTATCAAGGGTAGTGGGCCGGGGCCGGTAATAGATTTGAGAGAGGCAGATTTAGCTGGTGCTAATCTTTTTAAGGCTGATTTATTTGATGCAGTTCTCGCTGGTGTCAATCTGAGTGGAGCAAACTTGACGGAAGCTAATCTTATGGAGGCAGATTTAGGAGGAGCCAACTTAAGTAAAGCCAATTTGCGACGCGCTCACATGTTTGGTATCAATTTGAATAGCGCTAATCTTCAAATGGCCGTTCTTCACAATGCTCATTTGGCTGAGGCCGATTTGAGTAGAGCTAATCTCGATAAGGCTGATTTTAGGAATACAAATCTTGTTCGAGCGGCTATTTCTGCTGAAAAGCTTGCGAGTATCAAGTCTCTCCAAGGAGCCACAATGCCAGATGGGAAAAAGCACAACAGCGAAAATCCAGGTCTTCAAGGATATGGGTTCATTGCTTATGGCATTGATCGCATCTTCTTTTTTCTTCAGAAACTTTCCAGTAAATTTATACCAACGCCAGAGTCTTTCACCGGGATATTTGGTATAGCTTCCGCAAATATCCAGGTTGCTGCTACAAAGCAAAGAGCTGTCTGGATCGACACCTATATCTGCATTTGGTACGCTCTTGAGATAGGAATGATTGGCTTGATTGTCACCCAACTCATTCTACCGAATTGGCTTATATGGCTCTTGAGAGCTTTTTCGATCATTCGGATCGTTGACGTAATCCAAGTCGGCATGAACATGGCTGTATTTAATCAGATCAGAATCAAAGGTACTTACTATATATCGTCTATGGCAAGAGCACTGGTTCTGACTATCATTAACTATGGAGAGTTGGTAGCGTGTTTCGGTGTGATCTATGCAACAACTCTTCACAATTTAAATAATGCTAGCGGCTGGACGGACGCATTTTATTTTAGCTGGATTACACAACTCACAATTGGCTACGGTGATATTACACCCCTTGGCGTCATCAAGCTCGTGGCTAGCCTTCAAGGAACTATTGGGGTGCTGTTCGCTCTCTTGATTGTGAGTAGATTTGTAGCTATGTTGCCGCCTACAGAGACGATTTTGCGTGATGCTCAGGATGCTATAAACAAAACAGACTCGGAAAAACCTGGGGCCTGATGAGTCGTTGAGACACTGTTCATAGCCGAGCGGCTTCACACGTACCCTAAGCTTGGTGGGGATAGGTAGGGTTGTGGGAAACCATTGAACCTCGCGCAGAAAATAATTAAGCTCCACTTGGTAGACGGCACCTACGAACTGTTCCGCAACCACTTCGGTGCGCCGCCGAAGACGACGCCGGTTCAGGTGACTGTCACGGGGGCGATAGGGCACAGGAAATTCCAATACTTGATCGCCCCCGTGACAGTCACCTTTATACACTTGCCCTCAGGGTGAAATGTGCTTGTGCTCAGACACCAAATGAGAATCGAGCAATTTCTTGCCTTGCGGCGGAGGCGTGGAGGAATCGGGCATTTTATTGTCTCCGGATGAAAGCGGTGGTATATTCTGCGCACAGGCTATTATCCAGAACCTATTTGCACTCGCACTGAATCGGCGTCAGCCACCCGCCAAGCCCCGCGGCGCGAGCCGGCGACGCCTAAACATCAGCCCTGAAAGGAGACAGAAATTATGCCCGGAGTCGTTGTAACGTTCTTAGTCTGGGTAGGGACGGAGGCCGCGAAGGCCGGCGTCAAAGCTATCGCGGGAGCCGCCGTGAGTAAACTGGCCGGCGCCGGCGTAGACGCGGTCCTCGGCATCGAAATCCAAGGCATCATAGTCGAGCAGTGGGCCGAGCGCGGCAAGATGATCGTGCTGGGTTCTTTCACGGGGAAGGTTAGTGGGCCGAGCTTCGAGACTCAAGTGTGGGAAAGTTTCAAAGAGTTACAGAAGCAGGTTGACGGCCTGAAGCAAGACATCAAGGACTTGCAGAAGGAGATGACCGACTTCAAGTGGCAAGTGATCAGTCAGTTCGACAAGACTGATGAAGAGAAGCTTTGGAAGTCGATGCTCGCCCTGGACAACACGCTCGACTCGCTCTACGACGACATAGGCGATGTTGTGAAGTCGACCAAGTCGCTTGAAGAGCGTCGTAAGATGGCGCTCGATGTGTCGCGCAACATCGTGTCAAAGCTGAAGCCGGAGGTGAAGAACACGAGCGATTGGTTTCATGGCGGAGTCGTGGAGGATGTCACGATAAGAGGTTTTCTGGATATATGGCAGGCGCAGGCGCTTCGAGATGCAGACAAAGGCTGGGACGGCGAGCGCCTGGCGAAGATATACGGGCTGCTGGAGGCGAAGTTTACGCGCGCCTTGCTCATCCAGGTCAGGTGCGTGCGCCTGCTGATGGAGGCGTACGAGGCCTTGCACGCCGACGACTCCGCGCAGCAGAGCGGGGTTGACTACTTCGTCGACAAGTTCTACCCCATCCTCAAGAAAGAGGTCGAGGGCTTCCGAGAGATTATCGAGTCGCTGGCGATCAACCTCATCCCGCTGCCGACGGGAACGCTGCTCCCGCTCAAAGTCCCGGACGATATTGCCGGAATGCTCGCGCGTCTCGATATGTTCTCGGCGCAGGCGCTGCTGGGCAAAGTCTCCGACGGACAGACGCTCGTCACCACCGGTCGTACCCTGCCGACCGTGCCCGCGCTCGCGGGCGTATGGGGCCGCATCATCGTGCCGGCGACGCGCTGGATTAGGCGCAAGGAGGGTACGAAGGAAGAGGCACGCGTGACCTTCATCAAGCCGGGCGGAGGGACGGCGACGTTCAATGGAACACTGGAGGTGCGCGCCGTCAAGTACCTGCCTTACGAGAACGACAAAAAGGTGATGCTGCACAAGGGCTACCAAATCCAAGTCGGCAACGAGCTGCGCGACATGAACGAGATGCTGGTGGCGCACTTCACGCCGAGCGACGTGCTGCCGAACGATATGCCTGAGGGAGAGATGGACGTGAAACTCGAAACACGGAGCGGTGAACTGCTCGCGCAGACGCAGGCGTTCGTCGTCCCCGCACCGCTCGATGAGCAGGGGAAGGCGTTCGCGCCTTACGGCACTTTCATGATGAGCTTCACAGGCGGCGCGGGCATTCGCGCCAGATAGGAGGACAGCACGATGAAATTCACCACGGGTAACGACAACCGGAACGGCTCCGTGTCCGCGAAGGCCAGTAAGGCAGAGCCGCGCGAGGACTACTACAACATAGACCCTTCGAAGCTTTACGTCAAAATAAAGCGGACGCTATCGCAGCGCGACGGCGCGGGCGCCGGCCAGATCGAGGTCACGCTGGAAACCTCTTCGGAGTTCGTCGGCTTCCAAAAGGAGAACTACGAATGCACGGGGCTGACGTTCACGAGCAAGGGCACGATCAAGCTCCCGCAGGACGCGCAGGCCATGGCCACGGGCGTCGTGCAGGAGTCAATCTGGATGGGCGTGCGCATAGCGCAGGCGGGCAAGGTGCATCTGACGGCGTCAGTCTTGAGCGACATGGACATCGCGGAAGTCCGTCTGCAAGGCCCTGCGTTCGACAAGCGGGTCTACGACGACTTCGACGACACGCTCGATATCACCACGCCGGGCGAGTACATACTGAAGGGCGCGTACCAGTTGGCCGTCAGGACTCCCAACGCCAGCCTCGGCGGGCGGCCCATCTCGGTCGAGATTCAAGCGACTCTGACGCCCGTCTCCTAAAGTCGCACGGCCTGGCTTCTCTTCTCGCTTTACACCACTCGCCCGTGAGGCGGTGCCGGTCATCGAAGAGTTTTCGCAGGCGCGGCTCGACCACGTACCTGTGACGCCAGCGCCGGAGACGCCGCGCCTGGCAACGGCCTGCAGCGGACTCGCGCCACAATGGCGATCTCCTGACTGTTGCGCGGGCGCTCGCCGCTGATGCCTGGCGTTGACCCTCACCCTCACGCAGAAAAAATAAGTGGAGGACACCTCCGAACTATTCCGCAACCACTTCGGCGCGCCGCCGCAGAAGGCTCCCGTTGAATGAGTTTGATGAGGAGACGCTGAGATGAACACAAAAACAAAACTCATACTGAGAATCATTGAAGTGACTGCGTTTGCCCTGTTAATACTGATATCCGCCGTCGGATTTCAGATTGTCAGAAAGAGCAACGCGATAACGACGGAAGGCTATCCGGGCTATCCGCCGCCACCCACCGCCGGAGAAAATCAACTTGCTCAGGCGCTAGCCACTTTGGAAGCGAAACCGCTGCCAACCGCTTTGCCGGATCGCGGGGTACGGGTCGGCGCGCCCAGCGAAATGGCGCTGGCGGGCCTGGACCTATCAGTCACCGGGTTGTTTGGCGCGCAGGTGGACGGTGACTTGTTAACCGGTGTTGTCAGCGTCTCGGAGGGAATGGATGCGGTGATTATAGATTTGCGAACCGGGCAGACACGCTATCTTAATCGCATTGTTCAAAAGGGCTTTATGTGGTTGCAGGCCTCCGGAAACTACGTGACCTGGGTTGACCCCTCGCCGGAGGTGATGTACAGCTACGAATTCCATGTCTTTGATCTAAGCCGCAACGTGGACGTTATTTTCAGGCGGGGCATTATTCGCAAACCGGACTTGAAGAATAATATTGTCCTGTGGGAGGAAAGGAGGGATGGAGAATTAGGGATTTATGGGTATGATCTAAACGCGGCGAAGGATTTGACGGTAGCGACCGGAAAGGGGATCAAGACCTATCCGCGTGTCTGTTCAAACGAGTGGGTCACTTATCTGGAAAATCCGCAAGAAGGGGACCTGGGGTCCGCCGATCTGCGGGCGCACAATTTGGTGACGAGCGAAGATTTCTCCATCGGCACCGTGCCTTTTCCGAAGGCTTCTGTTGTCGGGAATCAACACGCCTGTGACGGGAATCGCGTGGCCTGGGTTCGGATTTATAAGCCGATCACTCAAACGTTTCCGACCTCGGATTATCACGTTTACGATCTGGCTTCGCGCACCGATCAATTACTGCCCATCCCGGCGCCGGGGTTTTCCAAAATTTTGTTTAGCAAAGATATCGTGGTCAGCACAGCGGGCCACATGGGCTATGATCTCGCTCAACAGCAACTCTTCAGTGTCTTTGCCGGGGAGTGGGCCGGTTTAAACACCCGTGGCGGCGATCTATTAGTGTCCGGCGATAGACTGATCTGGCTGACGGGTGGCAGTTCATTCCAGACGACCCAACGCTTGTACACCGGGTTGATCGTCCGCGATGCAAAATAAAACGATGCGATGAAATCCGTCAATTGGCTTCGCTATGCTTTGCGAATTGGTGTAGTGTGGAGCGCCCTCTGGCTGCTGAACCAGCCGGGGAGGATGGCTTTCCACGTCGCGCAGGGGGAGGGGAGTTCTTCCGTCTCTCCGGCCGGTTCAACCAGTCGCATTTTCCTGCCGTTCGTGACTCAGCTAAGTTCCACGAGCAAAAGTTATTCCGGCATCCATTTGGGCAATCGGGTGAGTGACTGGAACAGCACGCTGTTACAAAGGCTGTCCCCGTCAACGGGCGGAAAATGGCCGGCGGCGGTCGTGGCGCTGAGCAACCAGGTTTACACGATTAACCGTTATCCTAGTGATTACTTCAATCCGGACCTGCGCTGTCGCGTGCAAAATGCGACCGTCAAGCACCCGATGATCTTTAATTACATCCGGCAGGCGGCGCAGGCGGGGGCGCGGGTCATTTTCCGCATTTACCCCTCGCCCGGCAATTTTGTGGATGTGATCCAGCCGGGGTACTTGATACACCAACTGATGGTCTATTGGAGCGGGCAGGATTATTGTCACCCGGAGAGCTACCGCAGCGTGTATGATGTCATGGATGAAATGGTCGCGATCCAAACCGTGAACATGGCCAACGGGTTTACGGAATTTGGTTTTGAACCGGCGAATGAGCCGAATGCGGAATGGGTGCGCCGCACGACGGCAGAAAGGATAGTACATGATGTACCGCAGGTGGAGGCTATACCTGCGAGGTCAGCCGACTCACCGAAACGGGAAACCGGACACGGGACCATAGCCTGTCGGCAAAGGGGTCAACCGGGGAAACCGTTTACCCGAGGTGGAACCCCAAGACCTGGAGGCACGGAGCAAAGCTAAACTGCTTGAAGTCTAGTGGTGAGTTTGAGACATGTTCTCTCTCGACACAACGGTTACAGTCGAGTCCCGCGGCCACCTTCTTCTACCATTCGAGAAGCCAAAGCCTCTCCTCGGGAACAGGGTCAATGAGACCTATCAAGCCACGAACGGACACTCCTCCCGCCTCCTGACAACGTCCTTTCTGACTGGACTGCGGGATCGCCTACGGGGTGCGAACCCTACGGCGACGGAAACCCCATAGTAGTCGGCAGCAGGGAAAGCCTGCTCCATACAAACTCGGATCGCGCAGGCAGAGTCATCCGACGGGCGAAGGGGGTTAGGAACTCACGCTTGAGGACATGCAAGGTATGCGCAATGCAGACCGCCGAACACATCCTGCAAGCTCTACGTAAGTTGGGAGAAAAACGTATCCCGCTCAGGCGCGGGTATCGGTGTCTCTACAGTGAAGACTTATTCCTGGCGGCCTATGCCAAACTGGCCCGCAATGCCGGGGCCCTCACGCCGGGAACGCAGAACGACACCGTGGACGGCATGAATCGGGAACGCCTCCGTAAGATCATCGAGCAACTCCGCTCCGAGCGTTTCCACTTTCGTCCGTCGCGCCGCATCCGCATCCCGAAAGCCCGTGGCGGCTCACGGCCTCTGGGCATCCCGAACTTCTCCGAAAAGTTGGTGCAAGAAGCCCTCCGGCTGTTGCTGGAAGCGTACTACGAACCGCGCTTTCAAGAGAGTTCGCACGGCTTCCGCCCGGGACGTGGATGCCACACAGCGCTGACGCGGATTTACCAGCAGTTTCAAGGAACCACGTGGTTCATCGAAGGCGACATCCAAAGCTGCTTTGACACCGTTGACCATCAGCGGCTGATGGACATCTTGGCGCGCGATATTCAAGATGGCCGACTGCTCAACCTAATTCAGCGCTGTCTGCAGGCTGGGTATCTGGAAGATTGGCACTATCACCGTACCTACAGTGGAACGCCGCAAGGCGGCACGCTCAGTCCGTTGTTGATGAACATCTACCTGCACGAACTGGATACCTTCATCACCGAGACCCTCATCCCGCGCTATACGCGCGGCAAACGGCGGGCCAACCACCCGGAATATAACCGGCTCAACAGACGCATCCATGAGGCCCATAAGCGCGGCGACCTGGAGACGGTTCAAGTCTTAGACCGCCAGCGGCGTCAGCTTCCGTCCCAAGATACCCATGACCCCAACTACCGCCGACTGAACTACTGTCGGTATGCGGATGACCTGCTCCTGGGGTTCAGCGGCCCCAAAACGGAAGCGGAAGAAATCAAAGCGGCTCTGAGCATCTTCCTCCAAGACCACTTACACCTAGAACTGAGTGAGGCCAAGACCCTCCTCACGCACGCGCGCACGGAACACGCCCAGTTCTTGGGCTACGCCATCAGCGTCAACCACGCCGATGACAAACGTTCACTCCGTACCGGCACCACGACCAAAACGCGCAGCATCAACGGCGGCATCCGGCTAGGCGTCCCCTATGGTTGGGTAGACCAACGGATCAAACGCTACCAACGGAATGGCAAACCCATCCACGAAGCGGCGCTGCTGCACTACTCGGCGGCGGAAATCATCGAAACGTACCAACAACGTTTTCGCGGCGTCGCGGACTACTACAAATACGCCATAGATCGGGCCCAGTTAGCCAAACTCAAATATGTGATGCAAAGCGCCCTCACCAAGACTCTCGCACACAAATACAAAACCCGTGTGTCGCGTATCTACCAGCAGTATCGCGGCACGCGCACCCTCGACGGCGAGACCTATACGACACTGCAAGTCGAAGTCCCAACCAAAAGTGGGACGAGAACCATCTACTGGGGAGCCGTGTCGCTCAAGATCATCCGTCCCGGACGCGCGCCGATTGACGATACGATCCCCTGGCGCGAACGAGTCACCCACCGGCGCACCGACCTCCTGCAACGGTTACAAGCGAACGCCTGTGAACTGTGTGGCTCCTCCGAGCAGTGTGAAGTCCACCACCTTCGCAAATTGGCGGATCTGCAACGACGCTGGCGAGGCCGGAGAGAGAAACCCGCGTGGGTCACGAGTATGATCGCGATGCGGCGCAAAACACTGGTCGTGTGCTCCAAGTGCCATACGGACATCCATGCGGGACGCGCGACTCCCAACGAACGTCAACGAGTTCTGGAGAGCCGGATAAATGGAAACGTTTAAGTCCGGTTCGGAGGGGGGTCTGCGGAAAAGTGCCTTGAACGGCAACTCGCCGCTTTCCTACCCTACTATCATCCCAATGATGATGTAATTCTACAAAATCCAAAGGCTTGGACCGATATGGATGTTTACTTTGTCAATCTGTATAACTACGTTCACAACCTTTATCCGGGGATTAGCCTCTTGACGCCGCCCATGGCGCAACACCTCTATGCGGAAGAAATAAGCTTCAGCGCGTGCGATCCCCTGGTGGTGACTACGGACGAGAACGGGAGTTATGCCGGTTATGATCTGATGTTTTTCACTTACACTTCCATGAATGATGGCTATAGTTGGCACAATTATTGGAGAAGGAACAAAGAGACGTGGGATGACAACTTCTGCCCAAGTAAGAGTAGCCTCCCTAGCAGCGATCACCTCTTTCAATACTTTCAGCCCTGGTTGCAGGATCAAATCGCCGAGAGTGGGAAGCCCGCTTTCATCACCGAAGCCGATCTGCTTTCGCCCTGCCCGAATCAAGGAAATCTCCTGACCAACAAAGATGCCAATTCCGGGGCGACGGCGGATTCGCTCTGGCAATTCATCGCACAAGAACGCGGCGCGGCTTACGTCGTGGCCTGGCTGCTGACGGAAAGCCCACACTTTGGCGCGACGTGCGCGGGCTTCCCCACCGAGATTGCCTGGCATGAAGCTTATCGGGAGGATGGCTATGAACACCCCTGGTTCCCGCTCTGGTGGTTGCGCCAGGAATAGGAAAGCGAGGCCGACCATGAGCAAGAGAATATGGAACCTGCGATTTTTGAGTATCAGTCTTCTAATGGGGAGTCTATTAGGGCTGGCCGGTTGCGCACCCTCGGTCGTGGCGGAGGGGCAGCTTAAGCCGACTCCCGCCGTGAGCGTTACGTTGCCGCCTTATCCGGGGCCAACTATTAATCCCACTGCATTGACGATCTCACCCCCGCCCAGTTGGGCGGAACAGAATAGATGGTGGGCAGTGACCCCATTGCCTAACGAGCAACTGATGAGGGGAGAAATTGTTGAAATACAACCGACGACTTTGCCTGCTTCACCCTATTCAATTCGGAAGGATTCCAAGCCAAGCAATCGTGGTTACCAAACCTACATGCTCTTTTTGCGCAATTCTAAGACGGGCGAGGAGATTCGATTAGGGGATGACAATGGAGATGCCATCCTGGAACTGTTGACAGATCAGTATCTTATCTGGCGATATAACAGTGAGACTTATGATGAGAAGGCCAAACTGAACAGGGGGTTATACGCCTATCATCTGGCGACGGGCAAACAAATCACGATTGCCAATAGTGTCGGTTACCAAGGCCAACCGGAAATGAGCGGCGAATGGGTAATTTACATGGACAATGAGCCTGCCAAGGACAACGTGTTCGGGCTGCGTGCTCACAACTTGGCTACCGGAGAAGATTTATGGTTATCGAGGGGAATTCCAATTCCTCCTGGTCGCCTAACAAAAGATTTATATGCGATGAACGAGAATAAAATTGCTTGGGTAGAACTTAATCTGGCGACAAACAGCTTGGCGATAATGGTCTATGACTTAGATGAGCGCACTGGTCGCAAGCTGGAGACACCTCTCCTCACCGAACCACTCTTTGTCGGGGTATCGAATGAAGTCGTTACCTGGCGCGATGGATCCTGGAAGGGCTATTTCCTAAGATCAAATACCTTGTTCACTATTCCGGTCATCCCGCCGGGTTGGGAAGACGTCCCCATCCGAGAAGTCAAGCCGGTAACAGCGCAAGGCAACCGCTTGTATTGGTCATTCAAAGTTGACGATGAGTTTCATTACTTCACCGCGCCCATCCTTCCTAAAGGGCAAGGGCCAAAAGCGACCCATGTCGTGCCTACGCCGCACCGGAAACCAATGACGCCTACGCCTATTCCGCTGCCGACCGCCTATCCGTAGTGGGTGGCTTCACCTTATCGCCGGATGGAGGCTTAATATGCGTCGGTCAATTGTCTTTGCGGCTTCGGAAAGTGTCAATGGGAATGGGACAACTCCGTGACGAGTTTAGTGTAGATTCTCCGTGTCTACACCCGGTAATAAAGCCTGCGGTCTAGGGGTCCCAGCCTCTTGCGGCGGGTTAAT
>Ga0075431_100004714_pt1 | contig 13394 bp, 14 predicted proteins | sample RhiMetdeltSRZDD5_FD_75297 | JGI IMG/M metagenome (GOLD analysis project Ga0075431, IMG submission 75297) | Populus rhizosphere microbial communities from Tennessee, USA - Rhizosphere MetaG P. deltoides SRZDD5 | ecosystem: Host-associated > Plants > Roots > Rhizosphere > Soil | place: USA... | reverse complement strand
GCATTCAGCAATTAGGGGGTGTGCCTATCTATAGCCCGGTCGACATCGCGGCGCAGGCGGCGAGCGTTGGGGTGCGCCCCGAGCAAGGCCCGACGCTGCGCGAGATGATCGTTGAGAACCTCATGCTCGAACGGCAGCAGGTGGCGGCGTACACCACCCTCGTGCGCGAACTCGGCGAGGGGGATCCGACGACACGGCGGCTCCTGCTGGACATCCTGGCCGATACGGAGCGCCATGCCAGTGAGTTAGCCGATTATCTCAAAAATACCTCGGAGGTGCGGCCATGAGGGAGCCTGCGGTGGGCGCTGGAGGCCAGAGGGTGGAGCAGCAGCGCAGAAAAAATCCTCTGCCGGTGGTGCAGGAAGCGCAGGGCAACGGCATCTACCTGCTCGCCCATGGGGAACCGCACGATCCGTGTCCGGTCGCCGGGTGCGGGGGGACCCTGCTCTTTCTCCACCGGTGAGGCCAGTCGGCTGTGGTCTGCAGTCTGCAGCCGCACCAGCACGGTCGGCCCTCGCCCTGGGGCGAAGATGACGCCTGGTGGCGGCAGCGCGCGCAGCAGAGCCCCTCTCGCGGCGCCGTCGCGTTCAGGACCGCGTCAACAGACAGCGCCACGCGGGGGGGCCAGCGTGCCCCCCAGACAGGGGACCCGCCGGACCAAGCACCACGCAACGACCCGACGCCCCAGCGCTCAGCATGACCGTGGGGCGAGGAGGGAGGCTATGCCGATCGTGACCCTCTGGCGCGTGACGCTCCGTGCCGTCCAGGACTGGTGGCAGGACAACTGCCTGCGGCTCGCCGCCTCGCTGGCCTACTACACGGCCTTGTCCCTCGCGCCCCTGGTGCTGCTGATCATTGGTGTGGTCGGGCTCGTGCTCGATCGGCAGCAGGTGGCCCAGCAGCTCACCATGCAGCTCGAAGGCCTTATGGGGCCGGCCGGCCGCGACCTCATCACCAGCATTCTCGCCACGACGAGCCCCCAAGGGGGGGCTGTCGCGACGGTCATTGGTCTGATCACACTCTTCATTGGCGCCACGGCGGTCTTCGGCGAACTCCAGGCGACGATGAACTTGATCTGGGAAGTCCAGCCCGCGCCCACCAGCGGGCTCTGGGCGGGGATCTGGGCCTGGCTCCGGGAGCGGATTTTCTCGCTCGCCCTGGTCTTTGCCCTCGCCTTCCTGCTCCTCGTGTCGCTCGTCATCAGCGCCGCGCTGGCGAGTGCTGCCGCCTTGTTTCAAGGCCCGGAGCAAGCGCTCCTGAGCCGTGTGCTGGAATTGGCCGTCTCGCTCCTCGTGCTCACCTTCGTGTTCGCCCTGTTCTTTAAGTATGTGCCGGATGCCGAGATCAGCTGGCGGGACGTCTGGCTGGGCGGGCTTCTCACGGCGGTGCTTTTTACCCTCGGCAAGACGGCCATCGGCGTGTACCTTGGCCGGGCAAGTGTGGGCTCGGCCTACGGCGCAGCGGGCTCGATGGTCGTGCTCCTCGTGTGGGTCTATTACTCAGCCCTGATCCTGTTCTTCGGCGCCGAGTTTACGCAGGCCTGGGCCACGCGGCACGGCGAGGTCACCCCCCAGCCACACGCCATTGCCGGGGCCGCGCCCCAGACCAAAAGCGAGGCGGCCACCGACCGCCCCCCGCAGGCGTGAACGGGACGCTGGGAGCGCGCTGGGAGACGCACCTTGGGACGCGCCGACCAGCTGCCATACGGACATGCGTCCTGCCCCTTGGTCATGCGCCGCGCGGCAACAACCATCACGCCTCCGGAAAGGCAAACAGATCGGCATCCACATCCGGCTGGCCGGTGAGCTGCGTGGTCAGGACCTCGGCGGCAATACGGCTATAGGTAATGCCGTTGCCGCCGAAGGCAAGGATCACAAAGCAGCCGGGTCGATGAGGGATGGCGCCGATGGTCGGCAAGCCGGTCGGGCTGGCACCGAACGAGCCACACCACGCAAAGGCCGCCTGACAATCCAGCTGGGGCAGTAACCGGCGGAGTTTGGCCTCGAGCCGGGCCGTTTTAGGCCCGAGCAAGGCGTCGCGGGTAGCCTCATCCTGAAAGTCCTCGTCCTCGCCGCCGCAGAGCACCCGGCCGTCCGGCGTCGTCCGGGCGTACAGATACGGGGACGCCGCTTCCCAAATATGGCAGCGCTCCGGCCACAGCTGCTGGGGCTGCGGCCGCGTCGCGATCGCATAGGTGGAATGGACCGTATAGCCTGGGGGACGCACCGCTTGGGGCGTTTCATAGCCCATGGCATAGACGACGTAGCGGGCGGTCAGGACCGGGCCAGCACTGGTGCGCACAGAGACGGACGCGGGACCGCACTCGACCTCGTCCACCGTGACGGGGGCCAACAGCTGCGCACCGTTGGCGAGGGCGCGTCGTAAAAAGCCGGCCGCCAGCTGCAGCGGATCGACCGACAGGGTATCAAAGGACAGCAGGGCCGCCCCGCGCCTGATCCCGTAGCGGGCCTGCAAGGCCTGACGCGTCAGGTACGCCGTGTGCAGGCCGATGGCGTTGCGGGCCTGGCATTCGTGAGCCAGCCCGGCCGCATCCAGCAGCGGCCCCGCCAGGTAGAGCGAGGAGACCCGTCTGTAGGCGCACCGGATACCGAGGGATTGTACTTTTGCGGCCAGGCTTTCCAAGCCCAGCTTCGACCGTCGCCAGGCGCGCGCGGCCGCCACAGGGCCCATGGTTTTCTGTAACGTGGTCAGCGGCACGTCGATTTCGTACTGGAGCAACGCGGTTGTCGCCGCGGTCGCGCCTTGTAATGGCCCCCGCCGGTCGACTATGGTCACGCGCCACCCCGCCGCTGTGAGGGCTTCGGCCGCCATGGCGCCCGTGATCCCGGCGCCGATCACGAGGATCTCGGTCTTCTGGTCGACGTGCAGGGAGGCGGCAGGAATGCGGGGCATGGGGCGCGACTGCCAGTACGTGCGGCCGGTCCGCAGCTTGCGTGGCGGATGACTGACGCGACCAACGGGATGGTGCAAGGGCCTGCGGGCACGCGGCGTCTTGTTCACGGCCTCTCCTTCCCAGTCCTGCGTAGGCGCCTCCCTCCTCGTTGCGCACGGCTGTCGCGGCGGTGCTGTGCCCCATACCACGGCACGACGTACGCCAATGCAGGAGTCCATGCGGCCTGAAGCCCTCTCCCGACCCCGAGAGGCGTACTATACCATACATAGATGCTTCCAACGCGCCGGTGTCCTCATGACCGCGGCAGCGTGATGGTCAAGGTCGTGCCCTGGCCCACCTGACTGTCCACCGTCACCTGGCCCTCGTGGGCGGCGACAATCTGCTGCACAATGTAGAGACCCAATCCAGTCCCGCCGGGCTTGGTGGTATGCAAGGGCTCGAACATCTGCGAGAGCTGTGTGGCCGGAATGCCGCTCCCCGTGTCGCGCACCTGGAGTTGCACCTGGACGGGGGTGCCCAGGCCGGCCAGGGTGACCGTGCCGCCTGGCGCCAAGGCCTCGGCGGCATTCTGCACCAGGTTGAGGAGGGCACGGCGTAGTGTGCTGGCGTGAAACGCCACGAGCCCCAGCGGCTCGACCCCCTCCACGTGGAACTGTCCCCCGTGCGCCGCGACCACCCCCTGGAACTCGTGGCTCCAGGCGGCCAGTGCGCGGCCCAGGTCCTGCACCTCGCGCTGGATGGTGTGCACGCGCACGAGCGTGAGGTAATCCTGCACCAAATCGTCCAGGCGAGCCAGCTGCGTTTTGATCTCTGCCAGCGCCTCGGCCACCACCGCCGGATTGTCCGGGGAAGGCTGCGCCAGTTCCTCCGTGAGCACGTCCACATGCAGAAAGATAGCCCCCAGCGGATTGCGGATTTCGTGGGACACCCCGGCCGCCAGTTGGCCCAGCAGGGCAAAGTGCTGCACACGCTGCGCCTCCCGCTCCAGGCGCTGGCGTTCGGCCATTTCCTGGTGCAGGGCGGCCGTCCGCTCCTCGACGCGCTGTTCGAGCTCGGCCGCGGCTCGCGCTAAGGCGGCTTCGGCCGTCTGGCGGTGGGCCAGCTCTGTCTGCGCCTGCTGGTAGAGGCGGGCATTCTGCAGGGCCAGGGCCGCGTGGGTGGCGAGCCGCACCAGGAGGGCTTCGTCTGGCGCGGTGAAGGGCTGACTGGCCGGGTTCGAAGCGTAGAGCAGCCCCTCCACGCGCCCCACGATCAGGATGGGCACCGCGAGGACGGCGAGGTGCCCCGCGGCCCGCGCTCCGGCCAGGAACTCTTTGCTGAAGCGCGGATCGGTGGCATAGTCCGCCGTGCGCCAGGGCCGTCCGGTGCGCAACACCTGCCCACCCAGGCCCTGGCCCGGCGCGATGCGCAGGCCGGCATAGGCTCTCTGCGGTGCGCCGATCTCATAGCGGCCGACCAGGATGTCCGTGCCCGGGTCCCGGAGCGCAATGAGCGCCCGTTCACTCCCGCAGAGGGCCTGCACCCCGGCGACGATCCGCTGGAGCACGGTATCCAGATCGAGCGAGGCGCTCAACCGTTGGGCGATGTCGGCCAGCAGGGCCGTTTCTTGCCGGCGGCGCTCTAGCTCGGCCTCCGCCTGTTTGCGCGCGGTGATATCCCGCGCGATCGTGGAGGCGCCGATCAGCTGGCCGGCTCCGTCCCGCAGGGGCGAGATGGTCAGCGTGACTTCGAGGCGGGCGCCGTCCCTGGCGACCCGTTGGGTTTCGTAATGCTCGATGGCGTCCCCCTGTCGGAGCCGCGCCAGAATCTGCGGGAGATCGTCGGGCAGGTCGGGAGGGATCAGGCGCGTGAGCGACTGGCCCACCATCTCCGCCGCCGGGTAGCCGTAGAGCCGCTCGGCGCCCCGGTTCCAGCTCGTGATGATGCCGTCGAGGGTCTTGCTGAGGATGGCGTCTTCCGAGGACTCCACAATGGCGGCCAACAGCATCCGGGCCGCCTCGGCCTGCCGGCGCGCGGTGATGTCCCGGAAGACGAGCACGACACCAACCAGCTGCCCCTGGGCATCGCGAATCGGCGCGCCGCTATCATCAATGGGGCGTGCCTCGCCGTCCCGGCCCAGGAGCACAGTATGATTGGCGAGCCCCACCACCGCCCCCTCCCGCAGCACCCGAGTCACCGGATTCTCGACGATCTGCCGGGTGGCCTCGTTGACAATCGGAAACACCACCGTAATAGGCTGGCCCAGGGCTTCGGTGTCCGCCCACCCGGTGAGCGCGGTCGCGACAGGGTTCAGAAATGTCACGCGGCCCTGATGGTCGGTCGCGATGACGGCATCGCCGATGCTCGCCAGAGTGGTGTGCAACCGTTCGCGCTGCTCGTCGAGGGCGGCCTCGCGCTGCTGCAGAAGGGTCGCCGCGGCGTGCAGGGCCGCCGCCACGTCCTGCACCTCCTGCACCGCCCCCACGGGAGCGCGGGGCACGGGGAGCCCCTGCGCCAGGGCCTGCGTCGCCGGCACCAGCGCCTGGATGGGCATGGCCAGCTGCCAGCCCAGCCGCAGCGCCCACCCCACCGCCACGGCACTGAGGGCCAGGGCACCGCTGACGAGGATCCACAAGAACCGCCGTCCGGGGGCATCCACGACTGCCGCCGGGGCGAGCAATGCCATGGTCCACCCCGTCGACTGGACGCGGCTGAAGGCCGTATAGATGAGCGTACCCTCTTGCGAGCGGTTCGGAAACCAGCCTTCCTCGGCCGCAGCACTGCGCTCAGCCATGCGCGGGGTCGCCGGAGCGCCGATGAAGCGCTCGGGCGCGTGGCTCCGGGCCAGAATGCGGTACTGGCGATCGTTGAGGCCCGTGATCCAGCCCGGCGGCAGTTGCTGCTCGCCAAACAGCCGTCCGAAGGCGGCGGCCGGGCGCGTCAGGCTGAGCACGGCCTCGACCTCGCCGCCGCGGCGCACTGGGACATCCAGGGTGACGACCATCTGGTGGGTGACGGGATCAACGACCAGGTCCGACTGACTGGGGCGGCCCGTCGCCACGACGGCTCGCGCCCCGGCAAGCGCGGTCGGCATGGGGAGCAGGGCGTCATAGGACACGCGCGTATCGAGGAGCAGCTGCCCGTGGCGGTCGCTGAGCGTCAACCAGGTCTCAGGTGGCAGCACGTGCAAGGCTTCCAGGCATTGCTGATAGAAGTCGGCCAGATCCCCAGCGGCGAGCGGGCGCGACACGGCGAGCACCCCAAGCGCCGCGCGCACCTCGCCGACTTCGTGGTCCAGCGCGAGGGCCAGGGCCCGGGCGGTCTCCCGCATGCCCCGCTCGGTGGTGCGCCGCGCCTCATGGGCGACCAGGAGGATCATGGCGACGGCAAAGCACCCCAGGGGCAGCAGGGTGGCTAGGACCAGCAGGACGAGACGGGACCGGAGGCCCCGAGGGCGGAGCCAGGAGCAAGGGAAGCGGACGTGGGGCATACGACGCTTTTCCTTCTTGGGGTCGTGACACGGCAGCGCCTGGCTCGTCGCAGTCCGCACGGCGTCGCCACACCAGCTTGGTGGCGCCACACGTCTCAGGCACGCACAGCCGACAGCAGGCCGAATCGTTCAGGAATACAGCTGAAGCTTTTTTCCCCTGTCCAAGACTTTGATCGCGGTTTCGCGCCTGGAGGCCTCTGCCCTATCCTCGCAGGTTTCGCTGTACACCAGCCGGAATGGTCCCCGGCCTTTGGTGTATTTGGCCCCCTTGCCGGCGGCATGCTCGGCCAGGCGCCGGTCCAGATCATTGGTGATCCCGGTGTACAAGGTCTTGTCAGCGCATTCGAGCATATAGACGATCCAGTGCGCAACGCCTTCTTCATCGCTCATACCGCACCTTGAAGGTCGGGCTGTCCTCTGGCCGGCTGCCCCGTTTATCATAGAGACGCGTGGTCGAAATATCCGCATGTCCCAACCACTCCTGCACCTTGGCGATATCGGGCCAGCGTAGCTCGCGAACGGTCTGATAACACTGCCGATCGTCGATGAGATTCTTGATATTGATCTGCACCGTTGGACTCCTGTCTGGGATCGGGAAATAGGATGTCGTCAGTATACACCATCCTCAAATTCCACGACCCTGGAATCCAATAAGAGCGTGCCAGCAAGGCCACAAAGGGAGAATTTGTGAAGTGTTTGGACCATTTTGACTGCTACAAAGCGCTAGAAATTGAGCGACCCACGATGGCCACAGGCACACGCATCGGGCAACAGCGAGACCGATGAAGTCGGCTCCAACAGCACCTGTTGATGGTCAGGATGGCCAAGCTTAGGGGAGGGGATACGCACCAAGAAAGCGCACCCAGGGCGCTGCGGTGCCAAGTGCATTGAGCAAGGTTTCGTCGGCGGTCCACAGGGTAGTATTTAAGAGCCGGGCCAGCACGACATAGGCACTGTCGTAGACGTTAGAGAGCCCGTGGGTGCGGGCAAAGGCGAAAGCCTCCTCGTAGAGCGACGTGGGGCTCAGGAGTTCCAGCGGGAACGCGAGAAAACGCGCGAGGGCCTGGTCAGCTTCGGCCTCACTGAGGCGCTCTTCTGGTGGGCCACGGCGGCGGCGCTGATAGATGGCGTTGACAACTTCGATGGCCAGATGTGGAGTGCCCACGAGGCGCTGGCGTGCCTGAATACTGGCCGCCATAAGTGCCTGGGCACGGTCGGTGTGTGCTTCGGGCAGCACCCATTTGACGGCGACACTGGCATCGACCACCACGGCGGAAGGTGTCATAGGCGCGTGGCGCGCTCCTCACGGGCATGACGGATCAAGGGCCAGGACGCAGACAGGGGTTGCCCACGCTGGTGTTGGATGGCGGCCGTGAGGGCCTGGGCGTCCTTCAGGGCGACAAGCGCCGCTGCGGCTTCGGCCTCTGTCAGTGGGGGCACGCGGAGGGCTGCGGTCGGGACGAGCAGCTTGGCCAGGTCGGCACGGTGCACGCGCACCGCACGGGGGCCGACACGGTAGGCGTGCAGCCGGCCTTGTTTGAGCCAGCGATGGAGCGTGGTGGTGCTGACTTTCAGCAGTTTGGCAGCTTCGGCGACCGTGAAGAGTTCGGCTCCGAGGTCGGGCGCTTGCCAGGGGATGTTCTGAGCTGAGACAGAAGAAGCACGCTTTTTCATAATATGCAGAAGCTATCATACGCTATCATATGTTGTCAAATGTCTGTCCCCGTTCATTTCCCGCACGAATACCTGTGCGCGCGCCGCCACGTCGATCTTGCTGGCAAGGTCGAGGCCGAGATAGCACGGCTCGCCCTTAAAATCCTCCGGCTTCAGTGAACGGTCGGCACACTTGTTCCACCATTCCATGTTCATCCAGGCGTTCCTCGCCGACACCCACATGTTGAGGTGTTTGATTTTGTAGGCCGCCTGTTTGCGCGCCGCCTGCTTAGCCTGATGCAGCTCACTCAGCACCTTGTCTTCCCGAACCGATACGCCGTAATTCGGGTGGCTCTTATTGGATTCCAGGGTCGTAATTGGCCAACTTTCGCGCAACAGCTTGTTTTTACAGGCTTTCCACGAGGGTCGTGACCGATGTCGCATCTTCGGAAAAAGCCGTTTGATCTCAAGTCCTTACGTCCTGTCCATGATGTGTAAGACCCTGGAATCCAACAAGAGCCAAGGCGATAATCCAAATAGTGTCAGACGTTTTTTCAACTTCACAGTTTGGATCACACGAATGATTGATATACCGTGCGGTATTCTCCAGTGTCTGGCCATCAATCGCGTACCGGTACGTCAGATGAAAGATATAGGCATTGCCAGTTGCTAAACGACGCGCACGTTCTCGGCTCGAAATCTTTTCCCCGATGTATTGAATGATCCGCGTCCCCTTTGTGATATCCTGGGCCGCGAAGAGGCCTTGCCCAGCAATCCGCGAGAGACCCACACGTACCTGAATTTTCATAGGGTCACTGACTCCCTCCAAGCGCCGCTCGCCATCACAGGCCAGGGTCATGGAGTATCCTGTCTATCCTTGCCGTCATACCGCACGTGAGTAGCCTCGCCCCGCTGGTCCATGACGAGCATATGGATGGGTGGCGGAAACGCCTCGTCCTCAATATGTGATGCCTCAAAGATGAAATCCAGACCCGTAGCCTCAATATAATCATACCGTCCACACATCATAGACCCGTTGCGGCCAATACAGGTCACAAAGAGTGGCAGGACAAAACACTCCTGTAGCAGTCGCGTGAGGACAGGATACATCGTGTCCTGCAGTGCCTCGCGCCAATCAGTCATGCTGTGCTTCGCCCTCTGGTGCGTACACAAGGGGTGTGATCCGGCCACCTCAGATACTACGAGGCCAGTATCTGCGCTTTGTGCTCCTGCAACAGGACCGTAATCTCTTCCAGATGGGTCGCCAGGACCTGCGCCGCCTGTGGAAACATGGTGGTCTCCTCGTCCTCGAAATGCTGGTTGACGCGGCCCCTCAGCGCGTGGAATCTGGTCTCAAACGCTTCATCCTCAGCCACATCTTGCAGGGTCGCGATGAGGTCCCTGAGCTGCTGATGGTCCTGCCGTGCCTCACTGACCAGCTGCTTTCCCTCCTCGTCGGCCTGCTCAGCAAAGGCCGGGTAGAACACCGTTTCTTCCAGCAGCATGTGGAGGGTCAGCTCGGCAAAGACATGCTCGGCAATAATCTGCTTCAGGTACGGATCGAGTGTATCCGCATATTGCTGGAACAGCGCGCGGACCTGGCAGTGGTCAGCTGTGAGTATGGCAATGGCATCGTCAGGCTGGTGCCTTGTCTCGTCATCGTTGGCATGAATATGCGGTGCCATGGAAAATTCTCCCTGTGTATCGAGGTCAAGCGGCCTGCCTCGCATCCCGCGCCACCAGGGGCCGCATTGTTGTCATTGTATATGCTCTATGCTGAGAGGCTGTCTGGAAACAAAGCCTTTATAACAGAACATTTTAGGTCATATGCAGAGCAAGGCTAAGAACGGACTTACTGGACAAGTGGCTTCTTGCCATGCTTTTAGAGACTGCTAAGGGATTGATTTATTAGACATTCGTTTCCGGATAGCCTCTGACAGCAACGGCTATGCCATGGCAATACGGCTGAAGCGTGTCTGGTCAGGGCTCGCTCTGTTGGGCACGTCTTCTTCTCGTAGCCATTGCCAGGCTCACCCACGCCCGGAGGTCTCCGTCTCCTCGTCGTCTCCTATGCTCGCGGCACGTGCGCAGACATAACGCTGCCGCACCTCATTGGCCACGGCATCAAACACGTGCCCGGCTCGCACGCGGTCGGGCACCGACGCTGGCACAACGATCTCATAACTGTGCGACCCATCGGGTAAGATATTCTGAAACGCCATGCCTGCACTGTAGGCGGGATGGTGGGTGAGTGTCTCATTCAAGATGCGGAGGTATTCGTCTGTGAAGACTGTGTGCCGTGGCATGTCCTTGCTCCTCGTGTAGGTGTCTCTTGCCTCCCACCGTCATCCTCGCACTAGGGCCGACAGGGGCGGTAGGGCTCTCTGCTTGCTGAAGCATACCCGATGTGTGGGATCGCTCACGTCCTGAGGGACGTGGAGGAGCAAAGCGACAGAGTGGGTATGGTAAGGTTAGATGAGGAAAGCTGCGCCACAACACCGGCTCTCTGAGTGCTGATGTACGCAAGGAAGACAACTGATGGTTACACGTCTACGTCTACTGTGCCTGGGGTTGGGATTACTGTGCACTGTCATGGGGTGTGCCGCGACTCCGCCTCCAATGGCGCCTCTCCGTGCGACCCTCCTTCCTGCAGCTCCCGCAGCCGTCGCGCCGCCTGCGCCGCCGCCTCCCGCAGACCTCCCTCCTGCAGTGGCACCTCTGCCGTATAGACATCCTCCCTATGCTACTGGCACCAGAGGGTCAGACGTCTACCAACCCTCCCCCTACGAGCGCAAGATGGATCAGGAAGAACGCGAATACCGGCAACGGCGCAGTGCCCAGGAGCAGGAACAGGAGCAGCGCTATCAGCAGTGGCAGCAGGAACGCGAACGTGAGCGGGATCCGCGCTATGAATGGATGCGGTGAGCTTCTCCCATCGTGCTCATTGCCCTTGGGTGACGGCGGTGCTTTCACGCGAAGGTCTTCGAGCAGTGTATTAACGACAGCTCTTCCCTTTGTCACCATTTTGTGTCATCTTAGGCTCTCCTAGAGAGAAGACGCCAGCCGAGCGGAGGGTCTGCGATGACCTTCGATGACATTCTTGCCCAGATCTTCAATTTACTCCAGCGTGAGAAGCGTGTCTCGTACCGGGCGCTGAAACGCCGCTTCGATTTGGATGACCACTACCTGGAGGATGTGAAGGACGAACTCATCTACGCCAAAAAGTTGGCGGTGGATGAGGACAATCGTGTGCTGGTGTGGGTTGGTGAGCAAGACTCAGCCTCAGCACCGACCCCAGCCTCTGGAACCCCAGCACACGCCACGGCTCCACTGACTGAACCAGAGCGCGTACCCCTGTCCTACACACCGAAACACCTCGCCGAGAAAATTCTCACTTCCAGGGCGGCGCTGGAAGGCGAACGCAAGCAGGTGACGGTCCTGTTCGCTGACGTCTCCGGGTTCACTTCTCTCTCAGAAAAACTCGACCCCGAAGAGGTGCACCAGCTGATGAACCGGGCCTTCGAGTTGATGCTGGGGGAGGTGCACCGCTACGAAGGCACGATCAACCAGTTCCTGGGCGATGGCGTCATGGCGCTCTGTGGGGCTCCGATAGCCCATGAGGACCATGCACAGCGGGCCGTGCATGCGGCCCTGGGCATGCAGCACATGCTGCAAGGCTATGGCGCCGAACTCCAGCGCACCCAGGGCATCACGTTTCGTGTGCGCCTGGGGCTGAATACGGGGCTCGTGGTGGTGGCCAGCATTGGCGACAATCTCCGCATGGACTACACGGCCGTGGGAGATACGACCAACCTGGCGGCGCGCATGCTGAACCTGGCGAAACCGGGCCAGATCGTCATCGCTGAGGACACCCACAGGGTCGTGAGCGGCTACTTCGTCACCCGGCCTCTGGGTGCGCAGGTGATCAAGGGCAAAGCAGAGCCCGTCAACGCCTACGAGGTCGTGCGCGCCCGTGGGCTGCGCACCCGGCTCGAAGTCGGTGCGGAACGGGGGCTTACCCCATTTGTGGGACGGGAGCACGAATTGACTCTCCTGCAGGAGCGCTGGGCCGAGGCCAGGGCAGGGCGGGGGCAGGTCATCTTGCTCATGGGCGAGGCGGGGATCGGCAAGTCCCGACTGCTGCTGGAGTTCCAACGCCGTCTTGCCGACGAGCCGGTGACGTGGCTGACCGGCCGGTGCATCTCCTATGGCAAGGAGATGGCGTATCTGCCCATTATCGACCTCTTGAAGCACAATTTTCACATAGAGGAGGGGGACGACGATGCCACCATCAGCGCCAAGATTGAGCGGGGCATGGAGGCATTCGGCGCGGAACTCCAGCCGGCCATCCCGCATATCAAATACCTGTTGTCGGTCCCGCCGGGTGACGCCGCCGTCCTGCGGCTGGATGCCCAGCAGCGGCGGCTCAAGCTCTTTGAGGCCTTACGAGCCATGACACTGCGAGGGGGGGAAGGCCGACCCCTCGTCCTCGTCGTCGAGGATCTGCATTGGATCGATAAGACCTCGGAGGAGGTCCTGCTGTACCTGGCCGATAGCCTCCCTACAGGGCGGGTGCTGCTGTTCGTCACCTATCGCCCCGGCTATCAGAATCCCTTTGGCGAGCGCACCTACACGACGCGCATCGGGCTGCGAACGTTGTCCGACCACGACAGCCTCCGGCTCGCGGCGGGCCTGCTGGCGATGGCCGAGTTCCCTCCCGAGCTGCGCGACCTCCTCGTCCGCAAAGTGGAAGGCAATCCCTTCTTCCTGGAGGAGGTGCTCAAATCGCTCCTGGAGGTGGGGGCACTCCAGCAACGCGACGGCCGCTACATACTCACCAAGCCCATCGCTGAGATCTACGTCCCCGATAGCATTCAGGATGTGATCATGGCGAGGATTGACCGGCTGGAGGAAGCCCCCAAGCGGGCCTTACAGCTTGCCTCCGTCATCGGGCGCGAGTTTACGGTCCGTCTCCTGGAGCGCATCTCAGATGTGCACGCGCGGCTCGAACGCTTCCTCCAGGAACTGAAGGTATTGGAGTTCATCTACGAGTGCAGCTTCTATCCTGAACTGGCGTACATGTTCAAGCATGCCCTGACCCACGACGTGGCTTATAACAGCCTGCTGATACAACGCCGCAAGGCGTTGCATCGGCTGATCGCCATGGCCATCGAGGAACTGTACGCCGAACGCCTCCCGGAATCCTATGAGATGCTCGCCTACCATTACGAACGCGGCGAGGTGTGGGAGAAGGCGCTGGAGTATCTGGTCAAAGCCGGGCAAAAGGCGCAGCAGGCCTATGCGAACCAAGAAGCCCTCGATCACTATCGCCGGGCGGTGAACATGTGTGAGCGGCTT
>Ga0075431_100004713_pt1 | contig 13395 bp, 10 predicted proteins | sample RhiMetdeltSRZDD5_FD_75297 | JGI IMG/M metagenome (GOLD analysis project Ga0075431, IMG submission 75297) | Populus rhizosphere microbial communities from Tennessee, USA - Rhizosphere MetaG P. deltoides SRZDD5 | ecosystem: Host-associated > Plants > Roots > Rhizosphere > Soil | place: USA... | reverse complement strand
CGGCCGTCGCCTGCGCGAGCTCATCGCCATCACCGCGGAACTCGATCGGGAAGTCCGGCCTCCACCACGGAGAACCCAGTCCGCCGACGCCGTTCATGAATAACGGCACGCGGGCCGGGGCATGCACCGGCAGTGCCTGCACCGCGCGGCCGACATCGAGCGCGACCCGCGTCTGCAGCCAATCGAGCGCGCTCGCCGCGCCGTTGACCGTGGCCTCGAGGCTGTACACCACGCGCGAGCCGTCTGAGAAGAGCACGCTCTTCAGCAGTCCGTCCGGCGGCCGCGCGTCGGCGGCAATGGCTCGCTGCAGGAACGCACCCGTGCCGGCGTTGAGCCATACCTGGTCGGGCGCGGGCTCGCCGCAGGCGAACACCGCCGCTGCCTGGTCCCCGGTGCAGGCGGTGAGCGGAATGCTGCGCGATCCGACACGGAACGTCCCGTAGTCGTATCGCGTCGGGACCGGCAGAGGCAGCACGTGCCGCGGCACGCCGAACGCATCGAGAAGCTCCGGCACCCAGTCCTGAGTCGCAGGGTCGAACAGCAGCGTTCGCGCCGCGTTCGACGGGTCGACGCACACCGGCTGTTCCGGGAGCAGCCGGCTCGCCAGAAAGCTCGCCAGCGGACCCGCGGCCAGCCGGTCCGATGCAGCGGCTGCCCGCACCTCGGGCAGCGTCTCGAGACACCAGCGCAGCTTGTTGGCGCCGTAGTGTGGGGACAGCACGAGGCCGGTGCGTTCACGGATCCATCCGGCGCGGTCACGCAGTCGCTCGAGAAAGCCGGCGTCGCGACGATCCTGCCAGGACAGCGCGGGCGACAGCGCGCGTCCGTCGGAGCGGTCCCAGCACACCACGGTCGAGCGCTGGCAGGCGAGCCCCGCGGCCACGATGTCGCGGCCACGCGCGGCCGCGCTCTCGCAGACATCCTGCGCCGCCATGCGAAGCGACGCCGCGAGCTCGTCGGCATCGTGCTCGACGCGCTCCGTTCCCTCGCGTCGTGTTGCGACCGGGACGTGCGCTTCCGCCACGTCGTGCCCCGCCGCGTCGAAGAGCACCGCGCGGCTCGCGTGTCCACCCTGGTCGAGCGCCAGCACCAGCGCGTCGCCAACCGCCCTCCGATCGCGACGCCGCGCCGCGCGCTCCTCGCGTTCGAGTTCCGCGTCGAGCCTCATGCGACCGGCTTATGCATGCCGGCCGCCGCCGCCACGGCGAACGCTCTCCGCAAGCTGCGTGCCCAGGGCCCGCACCGTCATCGTCTCGACGAAATCGGCGCCGCGCGCGTGCAGGGCCTGCGCCGTCGCGGCGTCCCGGATCTCGTAGATGGCCCATTCCCAGGGACCGGACCAGAACGGCGCGTCGCCGGCCGGCAGCCGCTCGAGATCACAGAACAGGAACTGTGGTGCGAGCGCATCGGCCGCGGCGCGCGTGGCGACGTCGTAACCATCGATCACCCAGCCGATCCGCGCCGATCCGGCGCGCTTGAGCTCACCTAGGCAGGCGCGATCGAAGGAGATGATCACGCAGCGATCGCGCACGGATTGCAGACACGCCATGACCTGCCCGAGCACGAGCGCCTGGCCGAATCGCCGCAGGCTCGCGCGCTTGATCTCGACGAAAGCGGTGACGCCCGGCCAGCCCGCCAGCGCCGTCGCAAACTGTGTCAGCGAACAGGGGCGAAGCTCCCCGTACCGGCTCCCGAAGCGCGCCGGCTCGCCCATCGGCAGGCTCGAGATCGCCGACCAGTCGAGGTCGAATACGGAGTCCGCATGGCCGCTCATGCGGCGGAAATCCGAGTCGTGGAGCAGGAGCGGCACCCGATCGGCGCAGAGCTGCACGTCGAGCTCGAGATGGGTCACGCCGAGGTCGACCGCCGATCTGAGCGCCTCGAGCGTGTTCTCGGGAAACTCGGCGGCGTTGCCGCGGTGAGCGACGATCGTTGGGCGCGACGGGTCCATGCGCACGGCATCTTACTTAACGCAGGCCAGGCAGACGCCTCCGCATGCGTGACCTGCCGCACCAAGCGACAAGCGCTGACGGCCCGCTGACCAAATTGGTCACCGGAAGCACGGCCGCGAGCACGGCAAGCGCGTGATTTTCAAGCGCTGTCGCCGTGGCACGCAACTTGCTCCCGTATCGCCTGCGAGGGGCGCAGGGGCGCAGGGGCGCCGTTTGTGAGGCACATGGATCTCGAAGTCATCGCATTGCTGTTTCCGGAGCCGAGCCGCGCCAAGGAGGGCGCAGTGCAGTCCGTGCTTGCGCTTGTGCGCGACGAGCAGGGCTTGATGGAGGTCAAGAACCTGCGCCCCGACATCGCGCTGATCAAGCGTGCGCGGGTGACCGGCCGGGTGAACTGCGGCAGACCGATCCACGACCCCGTCACCCGCGAGGTGATCGGCTACGAGATCGAGCCGATCGTGCTGCCCGCGGCCTGATCCACACACCGCGAGCCAACTGATTCCAGCAGCGCCTGCGCTATAGTCCGCGCGGCTCCGGGCGGCTCGCCGCCCGCCGGTACGCGGAGTTCCGATGCGCAGTTCGCTTGCGTTGCTGCTGATTGCGGCTCTTGTCCAAACGTCCGTCGCGCAGACTCCCGACATCCCGGAGGAACTGCGTGGCTGGGAAGGCTGGGTACTGGACGGGCGCGAACACCTGCGCTGCCCGATGCACGAGGACGGCGGCGTCAACGCGCCGGACGGTCGCATCTGCGTCTGGCCCGGGCCGATCGAGCTCGACGCCGACGCAACCGGCGCGCGGTTCGCGCAGCGCGTCGAGGTCTTCGCCCCGGGGATACTGGCGCTGCCCGGCGATGCGACGGCGTGGCCGCAGGACGTCGCGATCGACGGTCGCGCCGCGCCCGTGGTCGAACGCGCCGGAGGGCCGCATCTGCGGCTCGCGCCTGGAACGTACCGTGTCACCGGGCGTTACGCGTGGCCACGGATGCCCGAGGCGCTCGCGCTGCCGGCATCGGTCAGTCTGGTAGAGCTCACGGTCAACGGTGCGCGCGTGGTGCTGCCCGAGCGCGCCGGCGACAGCCTGCGTCTGGGTGCGGTGCGCGAGCAGACGCAGGTCGACCGCCTCGAAGTACAGATCTACCGCCTGCTCATCGATCGGATTCCGGGTCTACTGAGAACGCGGCTCGTGCTCAACGTCGCCGGTCGGCCCCGCGAGGAAATCGTGGGGCCGCTCCTGCCCGAGGGTTTTGCGCCGATGCAGATCACGGGACCCTTGCCCGCGCGACTGCAACCGGACGGGCGGTTGCGCATCCAGCTTCGACCGGGGACCTGGACGCTCGAGCTCGAGGCGCGGAGCGCGTCCGCGCTTGCGACCGTGCGCGCGCCGCAGTCCGGTGTGCCGCAGGAGGTGTGGAGCTTCGAGCCGGTCGATCGTCTGCGGGCCGCGGCCGTCGAGGGTCCGGGCAGCATCGATCCCACGCAGGCGAACGTGCCGAGTGACTGGGCGCATCTCCCGGCGTATCGCATGGCACCGGGTGACGAGATCACCGTGGTCGAACGGAGTCGCGGACCCGGGGCCGAGGACCGCAACCAGATCGCCGTCGAGCGCAATCTCTGGTGGGATTTTGCCGGCACGGGCTACACCTTCCAGGACCTCGTCAGCGGACAGATGCTGCAGGACTGGCGTCTGGAGATGGTGGCTCCCTACCGGCTGCAGGGCGCCCGTCAGAACGGGCAGGCGCTGCTCGTCACGCAGGGCGACGAGGGCACGGCGGGGGTGGAGCTGCGCTCGCCCGCGCTGGGTCTCGAGGCCACCGGGCGCCTCGAATCGCGGCTTGGCACGCTGCCGGCGACCGGATGGACGACACGCCTCGCCGGTCTTGCGATGACGCTGCGGCTGCCGCCCGGTCATCGACTGCTGGCGGCGCCCGGCGTCGACAGCTCTCCATCCGCGTGGCTCGACCGCTGGCGCCTGCTCGACATCTTCGCGGTGCTGCTGGTGGCCGCGGTCGCGTTTCGCGTCGCCGGCGTGCCCGCCGCACTGTTGTCCCTCACGGCCTTTGCGCTGACGCATCACGAGCTGCCGGCGCTCACCTGGGCGGCGCTCAACCTGCTGGTCGCGATCGCTATCGCGCGCGCCATGCCGGAAGGCCGCGTGCGCGCCTGGCTTGGCCATTGGCGAGCGGTGAGCCTCGCGATCGTCGTCGTGATGCTGGTGCCGTTCGCGTTTTCGCAGGCGCGCCTCGCGCTGTTCCCGCAGCTCGAGCCAGTGGCGTGGCAGGGCGCGATGGATACCGTCGGTTTCGCGGCCGCGCGCCCGGGAGCGCCGCCTCCGGCGCAGGCGCTGCCGGAGACATCCTTGGAGGCCGTGCGCGACGCGGCGGTCGCTGGCGTTGCGAAGCGGGCGGACCTGGAACAAATCGTGGTAACGGGCGCAAACGCATCGCTCGGCTCGTCGATCGGCGAACGATATGCACCGGGGACACAGCTCCAGAATGGCCCCGGGGTGCCCAACTGGAACTACCAGGTGCACCGACTCGAGTGGGGCGGTCCGGTTGAGCCGTCGCAGACCATGCGACTCCTCGTCCTCACGACCGTGTGGGTGAGCCTGTGGCGTCTGCTCGGCGTCGTGCTCGTCGTCCTCGCGCTCTACGCGATCGTTCGCTTCGCATATCCCTCGCTCGGCCTGCCGAATCTCGATCGCTGGCTGCGCCTTGCACCGACGGCCGCGGCGATCCTGCTCGCGGTTCTGCTGCCGATCGCTGCGCCGACAGCGCGCGCCCAGACCCCATCGCCCGAGCTGCTAGAGCAGCTGAAGCAGCGGTTGTCGCGGCCTCCCGAGTGCGCGCCCGACTGCGTTTCGATCGCCCGCGCCGAGGTCGAGCTCCGGGAGGGCTCACTCGAGATCCGTCTCGAAGCGCATGCCCAGGCGCGGGCTCCGCTCGCGCTCCCCGAGGCGCCGCAGCGCTGGCAACCCATGGAAGTCCTGCTCGACGGCGCGTCGGGGAGCGCCCTGGCCCGTGACGCGCGGGGAACGTTGCTGCTTGCGCTTCCCGAGGGCGTGCATGCAGTGACGCTCCGCGGCGCGCTGTCGGAAACCGATGCCCTGCGTCTCGTGTTTCGCGAGCGGCCCGCGCGGATCCAGGTGAGTGCGCCCGGCTGGCAGGTTTCCGGCGTCGACGAGGGACGCCTGCTCGCCGACTCGTTGAACCTGATCAGACCCGCACGCGCCTCGGCCGCGGCCGGGGTCGACGCCGCGGTGGATCCGAGTGCCACACGCGCACAGCGCGAGGAATTCCCCCCGTTCGTGCGTGTGACACGCGAGTTGCGGCTCGGGCTCGACTGGACGGTGGACACGACCGCCGAGCGGCTCGCGCCGTCGCAGGGTGCATTCACGCTGCGCCTGCCGCTCCTGGCCGGCGAGTCGGTGCTGACTGCGGGACTGCCGGTCGTTGACGGCCACGTCGAGATCGCGCTGCCCGCGGGCGAGAAGTACGCGTCCTGGACGTCGGCGCTGACTCGCGCGGATCTGCTCGAGCTCGCGGCGCCCGCAGCAGGCGCGTCCTCGGTTGAGGTGTGGCGTTTCGTGGTCGGGCCGATGTGGCACGTGCGCTTCGCGGGCACGCCCGAGGTCATCGCCCCGGAGCAGAGCGGCGAGCAGTGGGTGCATCACTTCGAGCCGCGACCGGGCGAAACGCTGACGGCGACGGTGACGCGGCCTGCCGCCATCGAGGGACCCACTTTCGCGTTCGAGACCGTCCGCCACACACTCACGCCGGGCCGGCGCTCCACCGATGCGCGGCTCGAAATCGGCTACCGCAGCACGCAGGGAGGCCGTCACGCCATCGAACTGCCCAAAGGGGCACGACTCCGCCAGGTGCTGGCCGACGGTTCGCCGCTCGTGATCCGGGATCAGGACGGTCGCCTCGAGCTGCCGCTGCAGCCCGGCGAGCACCAGCTTGCGATCGAATGGCAGGCCGACACGGGCATCTCGCTTGCGACGCGACCGGGCGCCGTCACGCTCGGCGCTCCGGCGAGCAACGTCGCGACGACGATCGACGTCCCCGCTGGGCGCTGGTTGCTCGCCGCCTTCGGTGGCGGCGTGGGCCCGGCGATCCTCTACTGGGCCGAGCTCGCCGTGTTCATCGTGCTGGCACTGCTGCTCGGGCGGCTCGCGCGCTCGCCGCTCGCCACGCACGAGTGGCTGCTGGTCGGCCTCGGCCTGAGCACGTTTTCCTGGGGCGTGCTGCTGCTGTTCGCCGTCTGGGTATTCGCGTTCGATTGGCGCCGTCGCTGGTCAGCCAACGCCGCGCCCTGGGTATTCAACGGCACGCAGGTCGTGCTCGCGCTGCTGACCCTGTTCTCCCTCGGCAGCCTGCTGGCCGCGATCCCGAACGGTCTCCTGGGCTCGCCCGACATGGATGTCATGGGCGCGGGCAGCCACGCCGGGCACCTCGAGTGGTTCCACGATCGCATCGAGGAGGCGTTGCCGCGACCGGTGGCGATCTCGATCTCGATCTGGTTCTACAAGGCAGCGATGCTCGCCTGGGCGCTGTGGCTCAGCTTCGCGCTCGTACGCTGGGTGCGCTGGGCCTGGGACGCGTTCGGAACCGGTCGACTCTGGCAGCGCACCGCCGGCCTCGCGAACCCGTTCCGGCGCGAACCGGCCGCAACGCCGCCCTCGGGGAGCTGATCGCCGCCGGCAAAAAAACCCCGCTTGCGCGGGGTGTCTTGTAGCGCGGGACGCGCTTTGTTCTTTTTGTGCTGGTTCTTTTTCTTGGCGTCCCCTTGTCAAGGGCTCAAAAGGCTCCCTGCTTGCGATCGTTCTATCTTCCGGTCATCCCCTGCGGTCTCTGTCCCTTTCCATCGGCTGGTATCCACCCGACCAACCACCATCAATTCGGGTGGACGATCCTTGAGTAGCAATGAATGTGCCAGCGCGATTAAATTCTTTTAAAACAATAGCTTGCAGGAGACATGTAGAGCTTCGCCTGCAGCGGCACCCGGATCGACCCCAGGTGCGTAAAGAAAGCCGACAAAACGCCAGCCTGACGACCACGCGTGTCAGGGAAGTCGTCGGGACCGTGTAGTTGCCGGGTCAAAATGCGTTGATCCCCGTGAGCTCGCGCCCGATCGTCAGTTGGTGGATGGTCTCGGTGCCTTCGTAGGTGATGACGCTTTCCAGGTTCAAAGCGTGCCGGATCGGCACGTACTCGGCGCTGATGCCGGAGCCGCCCAGCATGTCGCGCGCATCGCGGGCGATGTCGATCGCCATCCGGCAGTTGTTCCACTTCGCCAGCGACACCTGCGCGGGCGTCATTCGACCGGCGTCCTTGAGACGGCCTAGCTGCAGCGACATCAGCTGTGCGGTGGTAATTCCGCGAGCCATCGACGCGAGACGAATCTGGATCGCCTGGTTGGCTGCGAGCGGGCGGTCGAACAGCACGCGGGTCTTCGTGTAGTCGAGCAGCTGCGCAAGGCAGGCCTGCGCCGCGCCGATCACGCCCCAGGTGATCCCGTAGCGTGCCTGGGTCAGGCAGGAGAGCGGCGCCTTGAGCCCGATGGTGCTTCCGGGCAGCAGGTTCTCCTCGGGTATCACCACGTCCTCGAGGTACAACGCGCCCGTGGCCGAGGCGCGCAGCGAGAACTTGCGCTCGATCTCCGGTGCCGCGAACCCCTTAGTGCCGCGCTCGACGATGAAGCCGCGGATGCCTTCGTCGGTGCGAGCCCACACCACTGCGAGATCCGCAATCGGCGCGTTCGTAATCCACATCTTCGCGCCGTTCAGGACCCAGTCGCGACCGCGGCGCTTCGCGTGGGTCTTCATGTTGGCCGGGTCCGAACCGCCGTGCGGCTCGGTGAGCCCGAAACAGCCGATCAGCTCGCCCTTCGCCATCCCCGGGAGGTACTTCCGCCGCTGCTCTTCGCTGCCGAAGGCGTGGATCGGGTACATGCAGAGGCTCGACTGTACCGAGACAAAGCTGCGGATCCCCGAATCGCCGCGCTCGAGCTCCTGGCAGATGAGCCCGTAGCTCACCGAGTTCATGCCGGCGCAGCCGTAACCCTCGAGCGAGCTGCCGAGAAGCCCAAGCTCGGCCAGCCCAGGGACCAGCTCGCGCGGAAAGGTGTGCTCCTCGAAGTGCTTCTGGATCGAGGGCAGGACCTCGTCGTCGACGAAGCGCGCGACGGAGTCCTGCACCAACTGTTCGTCCTCGGTCAGGAGGCTGCGTACGTCGTACAGGTCGAGCGGGTTCAGTGCCCGGCTGGTCCCGGGCTTGCCCGCGAGGGCGGGAGAGGCGACCACCACGGTGCCCTCAGTCAGTGTCTGGGGGCGGCATCTTAGCGTTCCGACGGCTCCGGGGCGAACCAGGTGCACCCGAAACGAACGGGCCGCCTTGCGGCGGCCCGTCGTAGGTCCCCATGGACAAGCGGATCAACCTTGCGTCATCCCCAGCGTCGTCAGCATCTCATCGGTACGGGTCTTGACCTGTTGCGCGAGGGTCACCGCCTGCTCGAGGTCTCCGGCGGCCTGCGCCTGCGTCGCCTGCGTCCACGTGCTGTTCGCCTCTGCCAGGCCGGTCTTGACGCTCTCGAGCGTTGCAGCGTCCATCCCGGCCGGGAGCTTCTTCGACTTCGAGAGGATGTCGACCCGGCTCTGGATCGCCGCCACGGCTTGCGGAACGCTCTCGGCGAGAGTGCTCCATTCGCCGGCGTACGTGTCCATCATCTCGGTCTTCTTCGCGGCGGCCGCGCTCACGAGCCCCTGCGCCTGCGTGAGCACCGCCGGCGCGGCGGCGAGCACGCCCTTGTAGTCCTTCTTGTCGAACATCGCCTTCAGGTTGGCGACCTGGTCATTGACCGCCTGCACCTGATCCGGGACGTACTTGGTCGCGTCCTCGCCCGCGGCGGCGACGGCGGACTCGATGTCGGCGATGGCTTTCTGTGCGGGCGCCATCTTGTTCGCGCAGCCGGCGAGGACGAAGGCTGCGAGTACCAGTGCAATAAAGCGGGTGTAAGGCTGGATGGTATTCATGTTCTTGCTCCTTTCCTGAATACGAATCGCACGGTTTGCAGAGGCGGGCGTCAGTCAGGGGATGCGCAGCCTCTGACCGACCTGGATCTTGTCGGGATCGGTCAGCACATCCTGGTTGGCCTTGAAGATCTCCGTGTAGAGATTTCCATCGCCGTAGTGCTCCTTGGCGATCTTCCACAGCGTGTCGCCCGACTTGACCTCGTACCACTGCGTATAGCGGTTCTCGCCGCCTGAGGTGCTGCCGCTCGCGCCCGCGGCGGGCTTGGCGGCCGGGGCGGGCTTGGTGCCCGTGCCGCTCGAAACGGCGGCCGCCGGCGTCCCCCAGGACGGCGTCTTTGGGGGTGACTTCTTGTCTTCCATGGACTTCTCCTTGTGACGACTGGTCAGGAGATCACGCGAGCGGCCGCTCGTCGCGGGCCCGCCGACCGAGCGGGCACCGGCCTGGGCCCGGCGCTCGGGACCTTCGACGACAAGGCAATTCTAGCTCGATCGTCGGTCCGGCCAGCCCACAGACTGTCAGGATCCGACGACAATAGGCTCAGAACCGGTAGGACAAGTCGAGCTTGATCACCGTCCCAACGGTCTGTTCGAGCACCGTGACGCCGCCCTGCTCGATTTCGAGCTGCTCGTCGAGCAGATTCTGCAGTCGGAGCTTCACCGCCGCGAGACGCCGGATCTCGTTCCAGGTCTCGTCCAGGTTGCCCCAGACAGCGTCCACGGTTTCGCCCGCAAGATAGCTTTCGGTGCCGATCCCGCCGAGCGAGAGCACGAAGTCGTTGCTCGGATCGAGAACGTTTCGTCCGTGTAGGTGCCCCCGTCGTGCCAAGGCCGAGTTGGGTCTGGAGATAGCTGCGGCCCTTCTCGGTGTAGTCGCAGCCACCGCCGGGCTGGAACCGGAAGTTCCCGAGCTGGATGGCAGCGTCACGCCGACGCCATAGCTCGTCACCGAATCTTCGAGGTCGGTGAAGCGGAAGTCCGCGGCCGTCGCCGAGCTCCGAACGGACGTCGAGATCAACTCCCCGGTATCCGGAACCACCGAATCGACTGCTGAAAACAGCACTTCGTTCGGGATCTGCGTGTTGGCCGTTGCGTCGGAGTAGAACCAGTCGACGTTGAGCCCTTCGAGCGAAGGCAGCAGTGGAACAAAGTCGAGGAGCTCGAGAGTCTTCGAGCTCAGGATGCGTCGTGTACTACAGGTTGGTTACAGTGAGAGGGCGCCTTTGTTACGGCCTGACAGCGCGGTACGGCGGGCGATGTTAGTGTCGCAGCGATGAAGATCCCGGAGATCCTGCTGGTGGAGACCGTGCATCGACCGGGTTCGCTGGCGAGCGTGCTCGCCGTGATCGCCGAAGAGCAGCTGGTGATCGAGCACCTGCAGGCACTGCGCCGCGACCAGGGACGCACGCTGTGGGAGATCACCGTCGAGATCGACGAGGCGGCGAATCCGCGGTTCTATTCGCAGATCGACGCGCTGCCGAACGCGCGGTTCGTGGGAAAGTCGGACCGCGTCCTGATCCGGCATCGCGGCGGCAAGATCCGCATGCAGTCGGCGCTCCCGATCACCACCACGCAGATCCTGCGCGACGTCTATACGCCCGGTGTCGCACGGGTCTGCCTTGCGATCCGCGACGACCCGTCGAACGCGGACCTGTATACCAACCTGCCGAATACCGTCGCCGTCGTCACCAACGGTACGGCAGTGCTCGGCCTCGGCGACATCGGGCCACTCGCGGGGCTGCCGGTGATGGAGGGCAAGGCTGCGCTGTTCGCGACCCTGGTCGGCATCACTGCGGTCCCGATTCTCATCGATACCCGCGATTCGAAGCGGCTCGTCGACACGGTCGTCACGATCGCCCCGTCCTTTGGCGCAATCCAGCTCGAGGACGTCGCCGCTCCCGAGTGCTTCGAGATCGAGGCGGAGCTGATCAGGCACCTCGACCGGCCGGTGCTGCACGACGATCAGCACGGCACGGCCGTCGTGGTACTCGCGGCGCTGCTGACTGCAGTGCGCCGCGTGGGCGGGCGTCTCGAGGACCGCACGGTCGGCCAGATCGGTATGGGTGCCGCCGGGCTCGGGATCGCGCGGCTCCTGAAGGCGCATGGTGTGCGCCGCCTGCTGGGCGCGGACCTGCGCGAGGACTCGCTCCGGCGGCTTGCCGCCATCGGCGGCGAGCGCGCGGATCTCGCCGGCGTGATGGCCGCATCCGACATCGTCATCGCGACCACGGGCGTGCGCGGGCTCATCCGCCCGGATTGGGTGCGCAAGGGTCAGCTCATCTTCGCGCTCTCGAACCCGGATGCCGAGATCGAACCGATCCAGGCGCTCGAGCGCGGCGCGGCCTTCGCGGCCGACGGCAAGAGCATCAACAACGTGTCCGGATTCCCGGGTCTTTTCAAGGGCGCGCTCGAGGCGCGCGCGCCGCGGTTCACCGACGCGATGCTGATGGCTGCCGCAAGCGCGTTGTCGGAGCTCGCGCCCGCGGATGCGCTGCTGCCCGACCCGCTCGACGTCGAGGCGCACGGCCGGGTGGCGGCCGCCGTGCGTGCCGCGGCGTCAACCGCGCCCGGATCGCCGCGTTGAGCCTGCCGTGCGACGTCGGATTGCCGACTGTGGTCGCGCCATGGATGATTGGACTGATGGGACCGGGAGACGAGTTCGCGAGGCGCCTTGGGCCCGCATTCAGACGGAGGACGAGGACATGACCGGATTCAAGATCACCGTGGCCGCCGTGGCCGCTGTCGCCGTAGCGCTCGCGGGGTGCGAGGCGACGGACTCCTTCGCGCACGATCCTGAGAAGGCCAAGACGCGACGCGGGGCCGGCTACGGCGCTGCGGCCGGCGCGGTCGTCGGACTGCTGACCGCGGGCAGCAACCCGTTCAAGTCCGCGATCATCGGCGCCGCAGCCGGCGCCCTGGTCGGCGGCGCGGTCGGCAATTACATGGACCGGCAGGAAGCGAAGCTCCGCCAACAGATGGCGGGAACCGGCGTCGACGTAGTGCGCCAGGGTGATCACATCACGCTCGACATGCCGGGCAATGTGACCTTTGCGTTCGACAGCGCCGATCTCAACTCGACGTTCTATCCGGTGCTCGACAAGGTCGCCGGGACGCTCGCGGAGTACGACAAGACCGTCATCGAGGTGGCCGGCCATACCGACAGCACGGGCAGCGACACCTACAACCAGGGTCTTTCCCAGCGCCGCGCCGACAACGTCAGGGCGTACCTGTCGGGCCACGGCGTGCCGGGCACGCGGGTCGTGACGATCGGCGCCGGCGAGGGTCACCCGGTCGCGAGCAACGACACAGAGGAAGGACGCGCGCAGAACCGGCGCGTCGAGATCACCATCGTCCCGGTGACGCAGGACGCCGTCGAGCAGGCGAAACAAGGCTGAGGGGACTGTCCCCGCAGGGGACTGTCCCCGAGCCTGCGGCGGGAAACGAAGGGGACAGTCCCCTGCGGGGACAGTCCCCTAGGCGGCTTCGGGCGCTGCGAGCTTGCGCAGCTTCAGGATCGCATTCGCCTCGATCTGGCGAATGCGCTCCGCAGAGACGCCGTACTCGGCGGCAAGCTCGTGCAGCGTCGCCTTGGACTCGCCCATCCAGCGAGCCTTGAGTATCGCCTGGCTGCGCGCATCGAGCTGCCTCATGGCCTCGGCAACACGCTCGCTCGTGTCCTCATCCCACTCCTCGCGCTCGACGGCGACCGCGGGGTCCGCATCCGGCGCCGGCAGGTACGCGGACGGCGAGTAGCTCTCCTCCTCGTCGTCATGATCCGGAGCCGGATCGTAGGAGAGGTCGCGCGAGGACAGTCGCCGTTCCATCTCGAGGACTTCGCCCTCGGATACGCCGAGGTCGCGGGCGACGTTCTGCGTTTCCTGGCGGGTGAGCCAGCCGAGGTTGCGCTTGTAGCGGCGGAGGTTGAAGAAGAGCTTCCGTTGCGCCTTGGTGGTCGCGATCTTGACCATCCGCCAGTTGCGCAACACGTACTCGTGTATCTCCGCCCGGATCCAGTGCACGGCAAAGGACACCAGCCGCACACCGATCTCGGGGTCGAAGCGCTTGACCGCCTTCATCAGGCCGACGTTGCCCTCCTGGACGAGGTCGCCCATCGGCAATCCATAGCCGCCGTAGCCACGCGCGATGTGGACGACGAAACGCAGGTGCGACAGGACGAGCTGCCGCGCGGCGTCGAGGTCGTCGTTCTCGCGAAGGCGGCGGGCCAGGATCTGTTCGTCCTCGCGCGACAGGACTGGGATACGGCTCACGGCATCGACATAGGCGTCGAAGCTGCCTATCGGGCCGGCGAGAACGGCGTCGAGCGGGTTACGTCGGGCGAGCGCGTTGGCGGTCATTGGTGGGTGACTTCCTCCGTGGGTTGGTGATCTTAGCAGTCAGGACGTTAGAGTGCTAAGTG
>Ga0075431_100004708_pt1 | contig 13398 bp, 12 predicted proteins | sample RhiMetdeltSRZDD5_FD_75297 | JGI IMG/M metagenome (GOLD analysis project Ga0075431, IMG submission 75297) | Populus rhizosphere microbial communities from Tennessee, USA - Rhizosphere MetaG P. deltoides SRZDD5 | ecosystem: Host-associated > Plants > Roots > Rhizosphere > Soil | place: USA... | reverse complement strand
CGACGAGTATCTTCGCCACATCGTTTTCTACCAGCCCCGCGATTTTTCGATGGAGGATTTCAAAGCCTTCGCCTTCGCTCAGTCACAGGCCCTTCCGCAAATGATCGAGCTTGTCCAACAAGTCAAGGCTCGAAACGGAGTCAAAGTGGCCGTCATCAGTAATGAAGGACGTGAATTGAATGAGTACCGTATCCCAAAATTCGGACTCGCTTCTTTTGTCGATTTCTTTGTGACCTCCTGCTTTGTCGGCCTCCGCAAGCCTGACCCTGCCATCTTTCGCCTGGCGATCGATCTCGGGCAGGTCCCGCCCAGCCAGACCGTCTATCTCGACGATCGCCCGCTACTGGTCGAAGCGGCCGCCACCCTGGGATTCAAAGCCGTCCACCACACCAGTTACGAAACAACGCGCCAGGCGCTGCTGGATCTGGGCTTGTCCTAAGCTACAATTGGTTCTTGCAAACCGTGCAGAGGGAGAAAAGCAAGTCCATGATCTGGGTCTTCTTTGCCATTGGAGCCGCGCTCTCCTGGGGTGTCTACGGCGCGATGCTGCACCGCGGTCAGATGGCGTTGCGCAATCCGATGCGCGCATTGCTGTGCGTCGGTATGGCGTATTTTCTGATCGGCGTCCTTGCTCCTGCCGCCGCCTTGATGTCGCAGGGCGCTTTGAACACCTTCAATCGGGAAGGAACCACCTGGGCGACGGCCGCCGGTGCGTTGGGCGCGATCGGAGCCCTCTTCATCATCATGGCGTTTCGATCCGGTGGCCTGCCGACCTACGTCATGCCCCTCGTCTTCGGCGGCGCTCCGCTGATCAACGTCCTGGTATCGATGTGGATTCATCCTCCCAAGACCGCGCCCAGCCCGATGCTGTATCTCGGATTCCTGATGGTCGCCGGCGGCGCCGGTGTGGTCCTCTATTTCAAGCCACCCGCTTAGAACGATATCCCGACCAGAAACTCTCCCTGATTCCGATTCGAATTCAACGAACCTCCGTTCGCAAAAATCTGGCTGAAGTGCTCTGAGCCCCAGCGTGTGTACCGAATCTCCGGCGATACCTTCAGAAACAAAACCCGAAGCTCGAGACCAGCCCCCACCACGACTCCGGTCGTGAAGTCCTTCTCCCTGCTCGAGCTGGTCACAACCGATTGGACAGTCCGCGTCAAACCGGTGATCGTGTCAAAATTCACACCCGCGCCGATGAATGGCCGGACGAGTTCGCCGGTAAACTTCTTCTTTACCATCAGGGGAAATTCCCACGCGTTGCCCGCCGTTCGCGAATTGGAGAAGAGACCACCAACCGTCGTGCTCGCGTTAAAGCTGAATCGACGATATAACGCGTCGACTTCCACCGAAAATCCCGCCGGCAGATTCAGCTCGATAAACGGTCCCACAATGTATCGATTGTGGGAAGAACTGATGATCGCCTGGTTCCCCGATACCGTGTCGATAAAATCAGTAAACGGCAAACCCCCTTTAACTCCAACAGATAGAGGCTGCGCCACAACCGCTGTCGATCCGATCAGGAAGAGGAGGAAAGTTTTCATAGTGTCGCCGACGCCCGCCAAAGCCTGCCGGTTGCAGGAAATAACTTGACATGTATCACATATCTAATACACTATAAGACTAGATGGGCAAGAATCCAACGGCGCGGCCGGAATTTCAGTTCCGTTTGGACGGCGCTACCGGAGTTCCCGTTTACCGCCAGCTCATCGACCAACTCCTGACGGCTATCGCTTCCGGTAAGCTTGCCGCCGGCGATCAATTGCCGACCGTGCGCCAGGTCGCCGTCGATCTGGCGATCAATCCGAACACGGTCATGCGAGCCTACCGCGAGCTGGAAATCCGCGGCATCCTCTCGACGCAGCAGGGCACCGGGACCTTCATTACCGAGCAGAAGGTGAAGGCCAGCGATGCGCAGCGCCGCCGCCGGCTCGCGCAAATGGTCGGCGACGTCATTGCCAGGGCGGGTGGAGAAGGTTTCAGTATCGAGGAGTTGCTCGAAGTCCTGCAAGAGTTGCAGGAAGAACATAAGAGGAGATAGAGAGATGGCTTTGAGTTCCGCAATTACAGGGCGCAATTTGGCCCCCACGCTTTTCGAACAACAGCCTGTCAGTAATATCGGCTTGGCGCTGTGCGCAGTGAGTGTCATCGCAGGCGTTGCGATTTCGTTTGCGACTGGCGTCACCGCCGCCTTCATTGCCAGCGCGGTCATCGGAATCTACTTGTTGTTCTCCATCAAGGTCGCCGATCAGTGGCAGAAGGTCGCCGTCCTGCGCCTGGGCCGGTACAAAGGCCTGCGTGGACCCGGCATGTTCCACATCATTCCCATCATCGACTCGCTTAGCAAGTTTGTCGATCAACGGATCCGTGTTTCCAGCATCTCCGCCGAATCCACGCTGACTCGCGACACGGTGCCGGTTAACGTGGACGCGATCATTTTGTGGGTCGTCTGGAACGCCGAGAAGTGCATTCTCGAGGTCCAGAACTTCGACGACGCGATCACGCTGAGCGCGCAGACCGCCCTGCGCGAATCAATCGGCCGGCACGAGCTGTCTCAAATGATCACCGATCGCGAAATCATGGGTCGCGAGTTGCAACGAATCCTCGACGAGAAGACCAATCCATGGGGCATCACGGTCCAGTCAGTGGAAGTTCGCGACGTGCAGATCCCCTCAAACCTCGAGGATGCCATGTCGCGCCAGGCGCAGGCCGAACGCGAGCGCCAGGCGCGCATCATTCTTGGAACGGCGGAGACGGAGATCTCCGAGAAATTCGCCGTCGCCGCCGCCATCTATCAAAACAACCCGGTTGCCCTTCACCTCCGCGCGATGAACATGCTATACGATGCGATGAAGGAAAAGGGATCGATGGTTGTGGTCCCCTCCTCGGCAGTCGAGACCATGGGTTTCGGCGGCCTGCTCGCTACCGCGAATATGGCTGGAGGACCAAAACCGTAAATCCGCGCGCCCAAAAACCTAACGGGCAGGCTACCAGCCTGCCCGTGCGAGAGATTGCTTATACTTGAGTGTCGTGCCCTCAACGGACTCTCCCCCCATCCTGGCCGACGCCGCCGACGTGCTCAGCGATCAATTGCGAGCGCATCTGGTGCGCCTCTCGACTCTCATCAAGCCCCACGCCGGCGATCTCGACGAACGCTTTCGCCGCCGGCTCAAAAACAAGAAGTACGACCACAAGCAGCTAAAAGCGCTCTCCGCCATCACCCCCGGAGCCGCCTCTAGAATTCTCGCCGACAGCCGGCCCCCAGCCGACTTCTTCGAGCAAGTTGAGTACAGCGGCCGCCGCCTGGCCAAGCTCAACGTGCCGCCGGCCGACATCATTGGCGCGCTCCGTAGCTACGATGCCGTTCTCGATCCGCTGCTGAAAAAGCTGCTTCCCAAGGGATACGCCAATTTTCAATGGACGCGCGAGCAACTCCACTTCTGCGTCGTCCTCTCTTTGAACAACGCTTTCTACCAGGTGCGTGAGGCGGAAACCCAAGCCTTCTACGACCTGTTTCGCGCCGAGCTCCAAGCTCAAAATCTCGACGAGTTGCTTCGGCAGTTTCTCGAAAATCTTACCCGAATCTGCCAGGCTCAGGTAGGTCGTCTGCTTCTGCTCGATCCCAAGTCCGACTCCTGGCAGGCTAAGGCCGAGGTCGGCGGCGATCCCGATATGGCCAGCGAAGTGTGGGCCGCTAAAGTCGGTCCCGGTCTCCGCAAGAAACTCGCCAGGACACGCTACATCGTGCGCGGAGAAAAAACCGAGCGCCTGATTCTGGATCGCCGGCTCGCCGGAAAATACAGGTCCTATTGGTCGATCCCTCTGGTCGCGCACGGAAACATGTCGGGCGTGATCCAGTTGGGATTCTCCACCGAAAGAAGCTGGCTGCCGCGAGAATTGCAGTTGCTGGACGCCGCCGTCGATCAGTGCCTTCTCGCCGCCGAAAAAGCCCGCCTCATGGAGGACCTGGCTGCGCGCGAAGAGCAGGTGCGTCTTCTCGGCGAGCACATGTGGCAGGTGGAAGAAGAGGAGCGCCGTCGCATCAGTCGCGAGCTCCACGACGAAGCCGGCCAGTCCATGCTATGCATTCGGTTGCAGCTCGAGATGATCGAGAAGTCCATCCCCGCAACGTTACCCGGTGTCCGCGGTAAGCTTCTGGAAACAATAGATGTCACCGAAAAGACCATTATCGAGATCCGGCGGATCATTGCCGCGTTAAGTCCAGCCGTCCTGGAGCAGTTAGGCCTCTCGGCAGCGCTGCGCCAGCTTACAAGCCGTTTCCGCCGACTGCACCAGTCGCGGGTAAAGCTGTATTTATCCCCTGGAATCAGCCGCTTACCCCGAGAAACGGAGATCATTGCCTACCGGCTCTTGCAGGAATGTTTTAACAACATCGCCAAACATTCTTCAGCGAGTACCGTAAACATTCACCTGAGTTCCACCGATAAGTCCGTAGAACTTCGGGTAGAAGACAATGGAGTCGGTTTTAGGGTCGAAGAGGCGCTGGAGAGACGCAACTCTTTTGGCCTGCTGGGTATGATGGAACGCGTTGCGCTCCTGGGTGGGGCCTTTGATGTCCAAAGTTTGCCTAACAAGGGTACTAGTATTAAGGTACAATTACCCATTAGGCAGACTACCACTCGGTCGTCCGCCGACTAGTACCCAGGCGACTCCATTCTTACCCGGAGCCTGGAGCCATACGGAGGGCCGAAGCAGTGGCAAAGATTCGAATCCTACTCATTGATGACCATACCCTTTTTCGCCAGGGGATCAAGACGCTTATTGCCGCCGAACCCGACATGGAAGTAGTCGGGGAAGCAGCGAATGGCTCGGACTCGGTCACCAAGGCGGCGGAAACACGGCCCGACGTAGTTTTGATGGATATCGGGATGGCCGGATTGAGCAGTTTCGAAGCAACTAGGCAAATAAAGCGAAACCGTCCTGAGACGAAAGTGCTGTTTCTCACCATGTACGATGACGAGGACTATCTGGTCGAATGCATGGAAGTCGGCGCCGGCGGTTATGTATTGAAAGATAGTCCGGCGGCGCAACTGCTTTCCGCCATCCGAGATGTCCAGCGCGGCGGCAGCTACCTCAGTCCCCGTATGCTCTCGCAACTGGTGGACGATTTCCGGTCCCGCATCAAGTCCGCCCATCGCCTGCCCCGTTTCGCCACGCTCACCACGCGCGAGAAGGAAGTGCTGAAGCTTCTAGCCGAAGGAAACTCGGTGAAGGAGATCGCCGGCAATCTCAAGCTCAGCGTCAAGACCGTCGAGGCTCATAAGTTTAACCTGATGCGCAAGCTCGACATTCACAATAAGGCGCAGCTCGTGCAGTACGCGATACAAAAGAAGATCATCAAAATCGCCGTCGCTGTTTAGGCGCGATAGAATCAAGTTGATGAGCCTTCGTTTGGCGCCAGCTTTGTCGCTGTTGCTGCAATTACCGCTGCTCGCCGCTCAGACGATCACTCTCAACTACGGCGCCGAACAGCTCGTCCAGCAGGGCGCCAAGCTGAACCCCGCGGCAGCGCAGGAGCTCGAAGCCGCCGTCGAGAAAAATGCGAACGATCTTACGGCGCGCGCCAAGCTCATCGGCTACTACTACTATCAGTGGATGCAGCCCGGAGAAGCTGCCTCCAAGGCCGCGCGCCGCCGTCACATCCTGTGGCTCATTGAGAACCAGCCCGAGGCTCAACTCACCGGACTCAGCGAAGCCGTGCTCGATCAGGCCGGCAATTCTCTCTCCGACGAGGAAGGCTACGACCAGGCCCGCAAGTTATGGCTCGCTCGACTCGATTCCAAGAACATCACCGCCGCCGCCCTTGGTAATCTAGCCAGGTTTTTTCAAATGGGCGACAAACCCCTCGCCGAAAAAGCACTGCTCCGCGCCCGTGACATGCAGCCGCAGAACGGTGAATGGAATTGGCGGCTCGGGTACCTCTACGCGATGGCCATTCTAGGAGTCGATGGCCTTGGCCTGAACGGCCAGCCAACTTCAGTTGATCCCTTCGCCCAAGAGAGCCCCTTCACTGCAAAGGCGCGCAAAGCGCTCGCCGAGTCGACCAGCGGGACAATGCTCGCCATCGCCGCGTCGATTCTCTGGCGATACGGATCCCTCCTCGCTCCCTCCGAGAAAGTAAAGGCCGACTACGTCGACATGGCCATCCAGTTTGTGCAGCAGGCCAAAACCGCCGAGCCTGGTAATCCGAGCTGGCCGCAGTTTCTCGCCCAGCTCCAGGCATACCGGCGGCAAGTTTTCTCTCCGGCCAACTGATCCGTCCTGGTCAAATCTATACAAGGAGTATTCGGTTCGGTTTGGGAAGACACGAGGAGAGTCTAAATTCCAATGTATCCCTTGAAATCTTAGGGGAGACGTGGCATAGTATCCCTCATGAAACAGGAACCGGCCTGGCGACGGTATCTGCGATTTTGGGGATCCGACCCGAAAAGCGATATTGAGGACGAGTTCGAATTCCACATCCAAGCCAAGACCGACGAACTGATCGCGGGTGGCCTGCCACCAGAGGAGGCTCGGCGGGAAGCGGTGCGGCAATTTGGATCCGTTCGCGCCATTCGGAAAGAGTGCCACGCGATCAGCAGCGGCCGTGAGGAGGAAGCATCGCGCGCGGAGTATTTCGCCGGCTGGCTGCGCGACTTGACCTACGCCGTTCGGATGCTAAGCAAGACGAAAGCTTCGAGTATAACGGCGATACTCATTCTGGCGGTCGGAATCGGCGCTAACACCGCGGTGTTCACGTGCCTCGATCGCCTGTTGTACCGTCCGCTGCCGGTTCCGCAGCCTTCGCAGTTACTGCTGGTCTCCAGCCCAAACTTCACATACGACGCGTATCTTCATCTGCGCGATCGCAACCAGGCGTTTTCGGGATTGGCGGCCCAGTCGATTTTGGTTGCCTATGAGCGTCGCCGGCGCGAAAGGCTTGAACAGCCGGCGCAAGCCCGCGCGGTTTCCGGCAACTTCTTTGATGTCCTGCAAACTCCGGCGCTGATCGGTCGTGCTCTGGCGCTTTCCGATGATGTTCAATCGGACGCATCCCATGTGGCGGTAGCTAGCCACCGGTTCTGGAGCCGCCGATTCAATCAGGCGCCGGACGCGCTGGGGCGCACGGTCTACCTTAACAACGTTCCATTCACGATTGTGGGCGTTCTGCCGAAGGGTTTCTTCGGACTATCCAAAGGCTCCGATCCCGACTTGTATGTTCCGCTGGGAGCGCTCACGGACCTGTTCGACTCGAAACCACTCTCGCAGGGCAAGTTCATGAGTTTGTTTGGCAGGATGAAGCCCGACTCCTCGCTCAAGACTGCGCGGAGCAATCTCCAAACGGTTTGGGAACCGCCTTCGCGGGGAGACCAACCAGGATCCGCGAGCATTGAAGTTGAAGACGGCTCCAGTGGTTATGCCGGGACGTCAGGGCAGAAGCGAAGCTCGCTTATGCTGCTGGCTGCGATTGTGGCATTGCTGCTCCTGATCGGCTGCGTCAATGTTGCTTGCCTGCTGGTTGCGCGCGGGGCTGCGCGGCAGCAGGAAATCGCGATCCGTATATCGTTGGGGGCAGGGAAGACGCGAATCGTGCGGCAATCGCTGATCGAAAGCCTCCTTTTGGCCAGTGTTGGCGGAGTAGCTGGGATGGTTGTGGCCCTTGGGGCAGGACGCCTGCTGCTGATCGCGTTCCAGTGGAAAAGCCGGCCGATCGATCTTTCGCCCGATTGGCGTGTCCTGGCTTTTGCCGCGGGCGTGTCGCTGGCTACCGGACTGCTGTTCGGACTGGCTCCGGCGATGCAGTGCCTGCGCGATGGGCGCGTGGCTTTGAACCAGGAACGCACGGTTGCCCCGTTTACTTCCGGCAAAGCGCTCGTCGTAATGGAAGTAGCGCTCTCGCTGGTGATGGTTGCCGGCGCCGCGGTGTTTATCCGAAGCTTCCAGAACCTCCGTTCGACACCGGTTGGCTTTATTGCAGAGCGGGTTTCGGTAATTCGCCTCGCTTTTGCCGAGGATGATCACACTGACCTGCGTCCACCGGCTCGCGAGGCGATGCGTCTAGCGGAATCTCTGTGGGACTCCCGCGGTTTAGAGTCAGCGGCCGTGGCGGATAAGGCGACGTTTAACGACGGCGCCGTGGGTTACCCGGTGACTAGACCGGGCGGGCCAAGCCTCTCTGCATTTATCATCCGCGCGGATCAAAAATACTTCGAGACTCTTCGCATGCCTTTGATCTCGGGTCGAGGCTTTAACGGCCGCGACGATGACAGCTCGCCGAAGGTGGCAGTGCTGGGAGAAAGCGCGGCGCACAAGCTGTTTCCCAATATGAATCCGGTCGGGAAGACAATCCGAGTGGGTCTCCGCGATGAGGTAGAGGTTATTGGAGTGGTCAAAGACATCAAGTTCATGAGTGTTCGAACACAGCCTCCTGAACTCGTTTATCGGCCATTGCTACAAGGCGCGAATCACTCGCCTATGGTGAGACTGCATGTTCGAAGCCGGATGAGTCCATCGAACGTGGCCGCAATCGTGCGCGACCGGATACGTGAGGAGCATCTCCCGGTGAGTGTGGAATCATTCAGCGCGCTCGAAGATGAGATTGGAGCCAGCCTACTGGACGACCGCATTCGCATGCAGACCTCGAGCGTGTTCGGAGCGCTTGCTCTCTTGCTGATCACGGCGGGCATCTATGGATTGATGGCGCATTCAGCCGTACGAAGGACGCGCGAGATCGGCATCCGAATGGCGGTGGGATCGAGTCCTGCGCAAATCGTCCGGTTAATGCTGAACGAGAGTGCGCGGTTGGTCTTGATCGGAGTGATTCTCGGCGTTCCCGGAGCTCTCGCTGTAATGAAAGCGATCTCCGGTTTGGTGTTTGGATTACCTCCCATCGATGGCGTGAGCCTGGCAGTCGCCGCCGTGATTCTATCCATCACCGGGATCGCCGCCAGCGTCGGGCCGGCATGGCGAGCCGCTCGTTTTGATCCCGTGAACGCATTGCGTCTGGAGTAGGAGCCTTCATTGGAAAAACCATCGCTCGATCTGGTTCGCGGCACGCTCGATCTGCTGATCTTGAAGACCCTCACGTCCGGTCCGCTGCATGGTTACGCGATTGCGTCTGTCATCAAGGACTCGACCGGCGGCGCCTTGCTGGTGGAGGAAGGCGCGCTCTACCCGGCGCTCTACCGCATGGAAGCCAAGGAGTGGATCGAAGCGGAATGGGGCCTCTCGAGCAACAACCGCCGCGCGAAGTATTACCGCCTCACGGCAAAGGGACGACAGCGCTTCCGAAACGAAGAAAAGACCTGGAACTCCTACGCGGCGGCCGTTGCCAGGTTGCTGGCGACGTCATAGGAACGTGAGGCGGTAAACTGGACAGGATGGCACAGCAATGGGCCTGGCCCAGCGATCAGGTCGCGCTCCAATATGCCCGTCCGCTGGCGGCCTTTCTCCTGACGCTACTGATCCTGCTGCTCGTCCGGCATGGGCTTCTTCGATGGTCCTACCGGCATACGCGGCGCGAGGATTCGATGGGCTACATCATCCTCGAGACACTGCGTGTTCCATCCATCCTGTGGTGTATCGCGGGATCGGCGCATATTGGACTTGAGCTATCGGTCATTCCTCCGAAGTACACGGGCTGGGCGTCGAATGCGATTGCCGCTTTCATCATCCTCAGCTTGTGCATGGTGCTTGCCTCGGCCTCGGTCCGCGCCCTGACAATTCACGGCCGGCGCCGAGGGGTTGCGCTGGCGCTGTCCGGCCTCGCCCGAACGCTCATTCGGGTATTCATTTTCACCCTCGGCGCCACCGCAATCCTCGGCCTGTATCGCGTGAACATCACGCCTCTGCTGACGGCTTTGGGTGTCGGTGGTTTGGCCGTCGCGTTGGCGCTGCAGGACACGCTCGCCAATTTTTTCGCCGGAATCCATATTCTGATCGAGGAGCCGATTGCGCTCGGCAGCGCCATCCGCCTCTCGACGGGTGAGGAGGGAGTGGTCACCGATATCGGCTGGCGTACCACGCGGCTTCGAAACGGCGCAAACAACGTGGTCGTGATACCCAATACCAAGATCACTTCCGGCATTCTCGTCAATTACAATCTGCCCTTGCCGCCTCTGGCCGCCGATGTGGCCGTCATCGCCGCCTACGACGCCGACGTCGACCAGGTACAGCAGATCGCGCTCGAGGAGGCGCGCAATTGTGAAGGTGTCCTTCCTTTGCCCGAGCCGGCTATTTTCTTCAATCCCGGTGTAACGCCCACGCATCTGCAATTCACCGTTATCTTCCATGTCGCCGAATTCGGGAAGCGGGCGCCGCTGCAGTCGGAGGTAAGGCTGCGGATCTACCGCCGTCTGCGCGCCGAAGGTGTTCCACTTCCCGTGCCGTCATTCGACATGAAGATCCTGACCACGGACTGAATATGCTCCACGTGACGAACGGAACATCGGTGAGCCTCCCACAAACCGGTCTGCCCGGCAATTTCGTTTACTGGATCGACATTCTGCACGAAGGTCCCGTACCCGCCGGAATGAGCCTCGAGCAAATGAGCGAGACCCGCGCCCGCTTCCTCGACGATACGGATGGCCGCCTTTCAACCCGCGACAAAGCGCTCGCCGGATTTCGAAACCATGAAGAGGTCATTCTCTGGTTCGAGCACGATCTGTATGACCAATTGCAGTTGATCCAGATCCTCGACTGGTTCGCCGGACGCGAGCTTGGTTCTACCAAACTGAGTCTTATCTGCGTTGGAGAGTATTTGGGCAAGCTGACTCCCGAAGAGCTGATGACACTCTTCCCTTCGCGACACGAAGTGAGTGCGCCCGAGCTCAAGCTAGGGCAAGCTGCCTGGACGGCCTACTGTTCACCCGATCCATCCCGGATCGAGGATCTCCTCGCCGCCGGTACCTCCGCGCTGCCCTATCTTGCCAGCGCTTTCATGCGCCACCTCGAGCAATTCCCCTCTACACAAAACGGTCTGTCCCGATCCGAGCGACAAATCCTGGAAATTCTCTCCACCGGGTCCCGCTCTTTCAGCGCCGCCTTTTCCGCCGCCGCCGATTGGGAGGAGGCAGTATTCGTCGGCGACTGTGTCTTCTGGAACTACATCGAAGGGATGCGCGACGCCAGGATTCCTCTGGTCGAAGGTACTCGTGAAAAACTCGCCATCACCTCCGCCGGCCAGGACGTCCTCGACGGCAACGCTGATGCGATCGCGCTGAACGGAATCGATCGCTGGCTGGGCGGCGTCCATCTCATCGGCCCCGACTCGGACTGGCGTTGGGACTCCGAGCGCGGCAGGCTCGTCAGAAAGGAATTGACGGGTGCGAATCGGCGTTGACGCCGGCGGCACGTTCACCGATTTCGTCGTCCTCCACGATGACGGACGTCTCGAGTCTTTCAAGCTGCGATCGAATCCCGCGGCTCCGGCTTCGGTGATTCTCGCCGGGATTGAACGCGCAACCGCCGGGCGTCGAGCGGAGGTGGTCCACGGATCGACTGTCGCCACTAATGCGCTGCTCGAACGCAAAGGGGCCCGTACTGCATTTGTGACGACCGCTGGATTCTCTGATCTGATCTTCATCGCTCGTCAGAACCGTCCGGAACTCTACAACCTCACGCCAGCTCTGCGACAGCCACTGGTCCCCGCGGAACTCTGCTTCGGTGTGAAAGAACGAACCTACGCGGGCGGCAGGATCGCCACGAAGCCCACCACCGCTGATCTGGACCAGCTCAAGCGAAAACTGCGCGCTGCGGGGGTCGAATCGGTGGCGATCTGCTTTCTGCACTCCTATCAGAACCCGTCCAATGAAAAGGCCGCTGCGGCAGTGCTCGCAGAAGGACTCTACCGTTCGGTGTCGCACGAGCTGGTCCCCGAATATCGCGAATACGAACGCGCCTCCACTACGCTGATCAACGCCTACGTCGGACCGCTCATGGACGCCTATCTCGCCGGCCTCGAATCGCACGACATTTCGCTGATGCAATCGAATGGCGGCCATATCACAGCCGGCGAAGCCCGCCGGCAAGCTGTGCGGACGATTTTATCCGGTCCTGCCGGCGGTGTCGTCGGCGCAACTGCGGTCGCCCGCGCGGGTGGCTTTACTCGCATTCTTGGTTTCGATATGGGTGGCACATCGACCGACGTCAGCCTCGTCGACACGCGACCACGACTAACCACCGAAGCTGTAGTCGACGGATTTCCGATTCGTGTCCCCATGCTCGATATCCATACCGTAGGGGCGGGTGGCGGATCGCTCGCCAGGGTCGACGAAGGCGGGCTTCTCCGCGTCGGGCCCGAATCCGCCGGGGCCGATCCCGGTCCGGCCTGCTATGGAAAAGGCGATCGCGCCACGGTGACCGACGCCCACGTCGTGCTAGGGCGCATCGCAACGAATCAATTCCTCGGCGGCGACATGCCGATCGACATAGCTCGCGCCGCAGCCGCCGTCGATCGCATCGCGCGCCAGATCTCGACCACGCGTGTCGCCGCGGCCGAGGGAATCGTGAGAGTCGCCAACGCTAACATGGAACGCGCCATCCGGGTCGTCTCGGTGGAACGCGGCCACGATCCGCGCGATTTCGCGCTTGTCGCCTTCGGCGGCTGCGGCGGCTTGCACGCTTGCGAAATCGCGGCTGAGCTTGGTATCCGATCCGTCATCGTTCCCCAAATGGCCGGGGCGCTTTCCGCTCTTGGTATGCTCCTGGCCGACCGTGTGCGCGACTACTCTGCCAGCGCACTCCATGCCACCGATATCGAAGCGCTCTTCGCCAGGCTCGAGCGCCGCGCCCGCGCCGACATGCCAGGGCTCCGCCTCGAACGCTCCGCCGATATTCGATACACCGGCCAGAGCTACGAGCTCAACGTGCCCTACTCGGCGAAGGCTTTTCACGCGGAGCATCGCAAAGTTTACGGGTACTCCGATCCGGGTCGACCCATCGAAGTTGTTACTGTGCGAGTCAAGGCCACAATCAGGGTGCGGAAACCGCGAATCAGAAAAGAGACCTCGACTTCGCTCGCGACGCAGACTAACCGGAAAGTCAGGATCGGGGGCAAATGGGTACAGACTCCCGTTTATCACCGCGCCGCGTTGTCGTCAAGGCCTACGAACGGGCCTGCTCTTCTTCTCGACTACGGTTCGACGACTCTGATCCCTGCTTCGTGGCGCTTCCACTTGGACGAGGCGGGCAACTTGATCTGCAAGACATGATCGAAGGCGGGTTAGCAGGCAGGTTGATTTCAGTGGAAAGCAGGAAATGGCCGCCCGGCACCGAGCCAATCAGAGCCGTGACCGTCAGAGTCTGTGTGAAATGCTCGACGAACAAGCTAAAGCTTGTTCCACAGTGGTTGCAATGCCTTGATTTGACATTGTGGAACAAGCTTTAGCTTGTTCGTCA
>Ga0075431_100004705_pt1 | contig 13403 bp, 14 predicted proteins | sample RhiMetdeltSRZDD5_FD_75297 | JGI IMG/M metagenome (GOLD analysis project Ga0075431, IMG submission 75297) | Populus rhizosphere microbial communities from Tennessee, USA - Rhizosphere MetaG P. deltoides SRZDD5 | ecosystem: Host-associated > Plants > Roots > Rhizosphere > Soil | place: USA... | reverse complement strand
GCTGCCGGAGATCGGGCTCGGTGTCGAGTTCTCCGAGGGCGAGGAGCTGAGCACCGAGATCTCGGCGAAGTTCCGCCGCGAGGGCGTCGAGGCCGAGCTGGCCGCGACCGGGTTCGAGCTAGCGGGCTGGTGGACCGACTCCGAGAACCGCTTCGCGCTCTCCCTCTCCCGCGCCGTCGACTGATCCACCTCACCCGCCCCACGCAATTCGCGTGGTGAACCACGCCGATCGAGGGTTCGCACCGGCTATGACCGGGGCGAACCCTCGCTTCGCGTGGTGAACCACACCGCAATCCGGGTAGCGATCCACACCCGCGCCCGCACCGCGCAATTCGCGTGGTGAACCACGCCGATCGAGGGTTCGCACTGGCTATGACCGGGGCGAACCCACGCTTCGTGTGGTGAACCACGCGGGTAGGAGGGGCCCGATCAGCTCGGGCCAAAAAGAAGGGTAGACAAGAGAGATTCTGATAGCTACTCTCAAATGAGATGAACTATCAGAAAGGGTTTTGCCATGGCATCAACCACCACCCTCGACCCGCGCCGCTGGTGGGCGTTGGGTGCGATGGCCGTCAGCCTGATCGTGGTCGGGCTCGACCTCACGGTGCTCAACGTCGCGCTGCCGACGCTCGCCACCGACCTCGGCGCGTCGACCAGCCAGCTGCAGTGGTTCGCGAACGCGTACACGCTGGTGCTCGCCGCGCTGCTGCTGCCCGCCGGGCTGCTCGGCGACCGGTTCGGGCAGAAGTGGTTACTGCTCGGCGCGCTCGTGCTGTTCGGCGCCGCGTCGCTCGCCTGCTCGTTCGCGTCCACGCCGGGCCAGCTGATCGCGGGCCGGGCGCTGCTCGGTGTCGGTGCAGCATTCCTGATCCCACTGTCGATGTCGCTGCTGAATGTGCTGTTCGCGCCCGGTGAGCGCGCTCGCGCGATGACCATCTGGGTGATGGCGAACTCGCTCGGCATCCCGCTCGGGCCCGTCATCGGTGGCTGGCTGCTCGACAACTACCGGTGGGGATCGGTGTTCCTGATCAACCTGCCGCTGGTGGCGATCGGCGCCGTCGCAGTCGCGTTCCTCGTGCCCGCGTCGCGAGGACACCGGTCTGGCCGGATCGACGTACTCGGGATCCTGCTGTCCGGCGCGGGTCTGGTCGCGCTTACCTACGGCTTCATCGCGGCCGGCGATCGCGGCTGGGGTGACACGGTGACGCTGGCCAGCATCGCCACTGGGGCCGTGCTGATCGCGGTGTTCGTCTTCTGGCAGACCCGGGCGAAGGATGCGCTGGTCGACCTCACGCTGTTCCGGATGCCGACATTCACCTGGAGCACGCTGCTGGCGACGCTCGCGTCGTTCGCGATGATGGGGCTGCTGTTCGTGCTGCCGCAGCTGTTCCAGGCGGTCCAGGGCGCCGACGCGCTACAGACCGGGCTGAGGCTGCTCCCAGTGATCGGCGGACTGATGGTCGGTGCGAAGATCGCCGAGCGCCTGATCGGTGCGGTGGGTGTCAAGGCGACGGTCGTGTCCGGCTTCGCGCTGATGACCGCCGGCCTCGCGGTCGGGGCCTTCACCGACGCCGCCGACGGCTACGGGTTCGTCGCCGTCTGGATGAGCCTGGTGGGGCTGAGCATCGGGTTCGTGCTGCCGCCGGCGATGGGCCTCGCGATGGGTGCGCTCACGCCTGAGCGCAGCGGGGCCGGGTCGGGCCTGATCCAGGCGCTGCGGCAGGTCGGCGGCACGATCGGCGTCGCGATCCTCGGCACGGTGTTGAACTCGGCGTACCGGGACAGTCTGGACGTCACCGGGCTGCCCGCCCCGGCCGCCGACGCGGCCCGGGACAGCGCGTCGGGCGCACTGGCTATCGCGGGACAGCTTGGTTCGCCGGCGCTGGCCGAGTCGGCCCGCGAAGCATTCGTCCACGCCATGCACGCCACCTTGTGGACCGCCTCCGCGGTCGCGCTGCTCGCGCTGGTGCTCGCGGCCGCGTTCCTGCCGCGCGTCGTCAAGGACGACGCCGACACCGGTGCCACCGGTGAGCCGCCGCGTGAGGTTGCCACAATCGGGTCATGACAACGGACAAGTCGCCCGGGCTCCGCGAGCTCAAGAAGGCGCGGACCCGGGCGACCATCCAGGAGCACGCGCTGCGGCTGTTCAGCGAGCAGGGCTACACCGAGACGACCGTCGACCAGATCGCCAAGGCGGCGGAGGTGTCGCCGGCCACGTTCTTCCGGTACTTCCCGACCAAGGAAGACACGGTGCTCTACGACCGGCTGGACCCGATGATGATGGAGGCGTTCCGGACCCAGCCACCCGGGCTGTCACCGACCGAGGCGTTGCGCGCGACCATGCGGCATGCGCTGAGCGCAGTGACACCCGACGACTGGGAGCTGGAGAACCAGCGCCAGCAGCTGGTCTTCAATGCTCCGGAGTTGCGGGCCAAGATGATGGACCAGCTCTACGCCAGCATCGATATGCTCGCCGGCCTCGCCGCGGAACGGTGCGGCCGGGCGCCGGACGACATGGCCGTGCGCACCTGGGCGGGTGCTGTGGTCGGCGTCGTGATGGCGACGGCGCAGGCGTCGGGCAGTCACCGGCTGCAGGACTATCTGGGGCTGCTCGACGGCGCGTTCGCGCACCTGGATGAGGGATTGCCCTTGTAGATGGCCGCCGCGCCACGCGAGCTGGACCCGGCGACGGCGTACGAGGGCTCGCTGCGCACGCACCAGGACACCGCGCGGGCGACTCGGTTCGTCGCGATCGACGACGAGGGCATGCACGGCCAGTACGTCGGCGGCCCGTCAGCGTGTACCGAGGCGATCGGGGACCGGTTCGTGTTCGGCGGTGAGCTGCCGGGCAAGGACCAGGTCTGCGGCACGTCGCCGCTGCCCGCGGAGCTGTCCGTGTACCCGGTCGACGGTCCGGTGGACGGGAACGTCGTCCACCTGCCACGGAGCAAGGCCGCGACCCACGCGGACCGGCCGAACCCGGTGCTGCAGCGGGTGCTGGACACGGTCGCGAACAACTCGGCCGGCTGAGCGAAGAGACCTGAGCGACAAAAGAGAGCAGCGCGCCCCGGCCCGCCCGCCGGGGTGCGCTGCTGTCGTGTCTGTAACGAACGACCTGCCGTCCGCGTTCCCTGCTCCTCGACCCGACCGGGTCGGACGACGTGCCGGGCCGCGTTGCGAGCGTCGTACCGTCTCACTAACGTCGGCAGTAATCGCTTTCCGAGAGGTGCCCCGCCATGCGCCGACTGATTCCCGCCCTCACCCTCGCCCTTCTCTCCGCGATGCTGGTTCCCGTCGGCGTCGCGAGCGCCGATCCGCAGACCGTGCCGAACGGCCCGTGGGTCCAGGACAACCAGCAGGTCAGACTCGAACGGCTGCACAACTACGACGAGATGGTCGCGGCGTTGCGGCAGATCACCCGGCAGACCAGGGGCCGGGTGTCGTTGGAGACGGTGGGCCAATCCAACGAGGGCCGCGACCTGTACCTCGCCAAGGTCGGGACCGGACCGGTGAAGGTTCTCTACATCACCCAGCAGCACGGCAACGAGCCGCTCGGTACCGAGGCCGCACTGCAGCTGCTGCAGCGAGCGGGCAACGGCGGTGCCGGCTGGGACGCGATCCTGTCCCGGATCACCCTGCTGGTGATCCCGAAGGTGAACCCGGACGGTGCCGAGCGCTTCCAGCGGGAGAACCACGACCCGGACTGCTCGGGCGCGTTCTGCACGCCGGGCGTCGGGTTCGACGTGAACCGCTGGCACGACCCCGCGGTCGCACCGGAGGCCAACCCAGTGCCGGAGGCCGCCGCGGTCCAGCGCACCGCGATCCGGTACCAGCCGCAGCATGTCGTGGACTTCCACCACCAGGGCTCGTACGTCAACGACGACGGCGAGATGATCACCGGGTCGATCTTCTGGCCGAACCACCCGGACGCGCCGGCATCCGCGGTCACGCTGTCCAAGCAGATGTGCGTGGTCATCGACGACACCCTGGCGCACTACGGGTTCGCCGAGATCAGCCAGTACCCGGGCACGCTGCCGCGCGGCATCGCCCGCAACTCGTACGGGATCCGCGGTGCGGGCAGTGTGCTCGTCGAGCTGCGCGGCGACATCGGGCAGAAGAGCTCGGGAATGCTGGTGCGCACCGCGTACATCACGATGGCCGCGCTGGCCGAGGCGGTCGCTGAGGGCACCGTGACCACCCAGGACCCAGCCCGTGCGGACGCCATCCCGCTGCGCGGCGAGTCGGTCGACAACCCGCACGAGGAGTAACGACGGTCAGGACTCACCGGCGGAGCGCTCGAGCCCGGTCTTGTGCTCCTGCCAGCGTTTGATCATGCCCTCGAGCTCCTCGAGCACGAACTCGGCGTAGGCAAGGGTGGTGCTGACGCGCGTGCCCGCGGGCGACTCCGGTCCGACCGCGTCGACGCCGTCGCGGAGGCTGGCGGCCCAGCGGGCCAGCAGCGGTCCACGACCCATCGTCGACTCCATCAGTGCGTCGTCGTGCACGACGTACACGTCCCGCCGGCTGCCGGGCTCGCGCTCGCGGCTGACCAGGTAGTTCTGGGTGAGGAAGCGGACGCCGCCGGAGATCGCTGCCGGGCTGGCGTGCAGGGTCTCGGCGAGCTCGGCAGCGGTCATCCGACCCCGTTCGCTGGCCAGCACGGCGACGAAGATCCGGGCCGGCATCCGCGGGAAACCGGACTCGACCAGAACGGCGGCGAACCGCTCGATGAAGCGGCGGACTGCGTCCTCGTCGCGGGCGGTCGGTCGATTCACTGACACATCATCTCCTCTGCCACCCCGGGGTCCCCGGCACCGCGTGTGAGAGCCGCGTTAGGAAAATTCACAAACTTCTGAATGAAGTGTAGCGTCTGAATCATGACAACCGCGATATCGGTCTCCGGACTGCACAAGTCGTTCGGTCGGACCCACGCACTCGATGGCCTCGACCTGTCCGTCACGACGGGCGAGGTGCACGGCTTCCTCGGCCCCAACGGCTCCGGGAAGTCCACCACGATCCGTGTCCTGCTCGGCCTGCTGCGCGCCGACTCCGGCGACGTCTCGCTGCTCGGCGGAGATCCGTGGCGGGATGCGGTGGATCTGCACCGCCGGCTCGCGTACGTGCCGGGCGACGTGAACCTGTGGGCGAACCTGAGCGGCGGCGAGGTGATCGACCTGCTCGGCCGGCTGCGCGGCGGTCGGGGGGACGGCGCGTTCGAGAAGAAGAAGGCCTCGCTGCTGGAGAGGTTCGACCTGGACCCGACGAAGAAGGGCCGCACCTACTCCAAGGGCAACCGGCAGAAGGTGGCGCTGGTCGCCGCGCTCGCGTCCGACGTCGAGCTGCTGGTCCTGGACGAGCCGACGTCCGGCCTCGACCCGCTGATGGAGGAGGTTTTCCGGCAGTGCATCGAGGAGGAGCGTGAGCGAGACCGCACCGTGCTGCTGTCCAGCCACATCCTGTCCGAGGTGGAGGCGCTCTGTGACCGGGTCAGCATCATCCGGCTCGGCAAGGTGGTCGAGTCCGGCACGCTGGCCGAGATGCGGCACCTGACCCGGACCTCGGTGCATGCCGAGCTCGACACCGTACCCGACGGCCTGGCCGCGCTGGACGGTGTGCACGAGCTCGACGTGCAGGGCAACCGGGTGCACTTCGAGGTGGATACCGCGAAGCTCGGCGACACGCTGAAGGTGCTGACCGCGAGCGGCATCCACAGCCTGACCAGTCAGCCGCCGACGCTGGAGGAGCTGTTCCTGCGGCACTACCAGGACGAGATCGGCGCGGCGAACGGCAAGCACGCAGCCGAGGTGACGGTCTGATGCGACAGAACCTGACCGGTACGGCGGCGCTGACCCGGCTGGCGCTGCGCCGCGACCGGATCGTGCTGCCGGTCTGGACAGCCATCTTCGTGCTGCTCGCGATCGGGTCCGCGCAGGCGTCGGTCGAGGTGTTCCCGGACGAGGCGTCCCGGATCAAGGCGGCCGAGGCGATCAACAACTCGCCGGCGCTGATCGCGATGTACGGACGGGTGTACGACGTGACCTCGCTCGGCGAGGTGTCGATGATCAAGCTGAAGGGCCTGTACGCGCTGTTCCTCGCCGTGCTCGCGTTCTTCACCCTGATCCGGCACACCCGGGCGAACGAGGAGGCGGGCCGGCTCGAGCTGATCGGCTCAGCGGTGGTCGGCCGGTACGCCGCGCTCACCGCGGGCCTGATCGTGACCTGCGCGACCGGCATCACCATCGGCACCCTCACCGCCCTCGGGCTGACCGCGGTCGGGCTGCCGTTCGCCGGCTCGGTCGCGTTCGGGGCCGGCTGGGCCGCGGTCGCCTGCACCGGAGCCGCGATCGCCGCGGTCGCCGCGCAGGTCACCGAGAACGCGCGGACCGCGAACGGTATCGCCGCCACCACGCTGGGCGTGTTCTACGTGCTGCGCGCCGTCGGCGACACCTCCGGGCCGGGCTGGCTGTCCTGGTTGTCGCCACTCGGCTGGGTGCTGCACCTGCGTCCGTACGCGGGCAACCGCTGGTGGGTGCTGCTGGTCTTCCTGGTCTTCATCGTCGCGGCCATTGCGGCGTCGTACGCGCTGGTCGCCCGGCGCGACCACGGGGCCGGGCTGGTTCGGCCGCGGCCGGGTCCGCCGGACGCCGCCGGCTGGCTGCGCAGCCCGCTGGCGCTGGCGTGGCGCTTGCAGCGCGGCTCGCTGCTCGCCTGGACCGTCGGCTTCCTGCTGATCGGCGCGGTGATGGGCAACATCGCCGCGGACATCGGCAGCATCCTCGACAACGAGAACGCGCGGGAGATGATCACCAAGATGGGCGGCGTGTCCGGCCTGACCGACGCGTTCTTCGCGGCCGAGCTCGGCATCCTCGCCGTGGTCGCCTCGGCGTACGGCGTGCAGTCCGCGCTCCGGCTGCGCTCGGAGGAGACCTCGCAGCGGGCAGAACCGGTGCTCGCCACCGCGGTCAGCCGGCCGTCGTTCGCGATGAGCCACCTGAGTCTGGCGTTCCTCGGCTCCGCGCTGCTGGTGGTCGCGGGCGGGGTCGGCGCCGGGCTCGCGCATGGTGCGCAGACCGGCGACATGGGCCGGGCCTTCAGCCGGGTGGTCGGTGCCTCACTGGTCCAGATCCCAGCGGTCTGGATCCTGGTCGGAATCGTGGCCACGCTGTTCGGGCTGCTGCCGCGCTGGAGCCCGCTGGCCTGGGTGTTCCTGGTCGCCTTCCTGCTGATCGGCGAGTTCGGCTCGCTGTTCGAGCTGCGCCAGGAGGTGATGGACATCTCGCCGTACGCGCACGTGCCGCGGCTTCCGGGCGGTGAGATGACCGCCGCGCCGCTGATCTGGCTGGCGGCCATCGCGGTCGCCCTGACGGTAGCCGGCCTGGCCGGCTTCCGCCGCCGCGACATCGGTTAGTGCGCTTGCGTCCGCAGAGCCGTGCGTCACGGCGCACGGCTCTCCGGTCGTTGCGTCTAGGCTTGCCCGCGTGTCGAGGATCGAGTCCGCCGAGGACCTGACAGCGCGTGGTTCCGGGTTCGCCGACTTCTGGACCGAGCGGCATCTGTGCACTCTGACCACGCTGCGGGCCGACGGCACGCCGCACGTCGTACCCGTAGGCGTGACGCTTGACCTGGCGACAGCGACGGCTCGGGTGATCTGCTCAGGTACGTCGTACAAGGCACGGAACGTTGCTGCCGGCAACGGTGTTGTCGCGGTCTGCCAGGTGGACGGGCGGCGGTGGTCGACGCTGGAGGGACGCGCCGTGGTACGACGCGAGCCGGACGCCGTCGCGGACGCGGAGCGTCGCTACGCGCGGCGCTACCGGGTGCCGCGGGTCAACCCGCAGCGGGTCGTGCTCGAGATCGCGGTCACCAGGGTGCTTGGCAATGTCTGATCGGGTCACCGTGGTCGGGATCGGCGCGGACGGCTGGGACGGGCTGGCACCCGCGGCTCGCCGGACGGTCGAGGACGCGGACGTGCTGATGGGCAGTGCCCGGCAGCTCGACCTCGTGCCGGAGTCCGGGCACCAGCGGGTGACCTGGCCGTCGCCGCTGCTGTCGGCATTGCCGGGACTGCTGGCGGAGTATGCGGACCGCCGGGTGTGCGTGCTGGCCAGTGGCGACCCGACGTACCACGGCATCGGTACGACGCTGGTGCGGCTGCTCGGCCCCGAGGCGGTCCGGGTGATCCCGCATCCGTCGAGTGTGTCGCTGGCCTGCGCGCGGCTCGGCTGGGCGCAGGACCAGGTCGCGGTGGTGAGCCTGGTCGGCCGGCCGCACGAGCTGCTGTACCGCGAGCTGCAGCCCGGGAGGCGGGTGCTGCTGCTCGGCGCGGACTGCGGCTGGGTGGCCGAGGCGCTGACCGAGCGCGGGTACGGCGAGTCGGTGCTGACCGTGCTCGAACGGCTCGGCTCGCCGGAGTCCCAGCTGCGGACCGGCGTCGCCCGGAGCTGGGACGACAACGACGTCGACCCGCTGAACGTGGTCGCGGTCGAGTGCCCGATCGAGCCGGGGGTGACGCTGCTGCCCGTCGTACCGGGGCTGCCGGACGGCGCGTTCGAGCACGACGGCCAGCTGACCAAGCGGGAGGTCCGGGCGGTGGCGCTGTCGCGGCTGGCGCCGGTACCCGGCCAGCTGCTCTGGGACGTCGGCGGCGGCGCCGGCTCGATCGCGATCGAGTGGCTGCGAACGCATCCTTCCTGCCGGGCGATCGTGATCGAGAGCGACACCGAGCGGGCCGCGCGGATCGCGCGGAACGCGGCCGGGCTCGGCGTACCGGAGCTCACCGTGGTGGAGGGCACGGCACCCGTGGCACTGGACGGGCTGGAGCCGCCGGACGCGGTGTTCGTCGGCGGTGGCGGGCGCGTCCCCGGCGTGATCGAGGCGTGCTGGCAGGCGCTGCGGCCGGGCGGGCGGCTGGTGGTGAGCGCGGTGACGATCGAGACCGACGCGGTACTGGCGGACTGGTACGCCCGGCTCGGCGGCGACCTGGTCCGGATCGGTGTGCACCGGGCGACCGCCCTCGGTGGCATGACCGGATGGCGACCGGCGATGCCCGTGACGCTCTGGAGCGTGGTGCGATGACCGTGCACTTCATCGGTGCGGGGCCGGGTGCGGCGGACCTGATCACGGTCCGCGGGCGGGACCTGATCGCGTCCTCACCGGTCTGTCTGTACGCCGGCGCGCTGGTACCGGCCGAGCTGCTCGAGCTGTGCCCGGCCGGGGCTCGGAAGGTCGACTCCTGGCCGCTGACGCTGGACGAGATCGTCGCCGAGCTGGCCGCGGCCCACTCCCAAGGCCACGACGTTGCGAGGCTGCACTCCGGCGATCCGTCGGTGTTCAGCGCGATGGCCGAGCAGATCCGGCGGCTGGACGAGGCCGGGATCTCGTACGACGTGACGCCCGGCGTACCCGCCTTCGCGGCGGCGGCCGCGTCGCTGGGTCGTGAGCTGACCGTGCCGGAGGTGGGCCAGACGGTGGTGCTGACACGGGTCGCGTCCCGGTCGACCGCGATGCCGCCGGGGGAGGACCTGGCCACGCTCGGCGCCAGCCGGGCGACGATCGTGCTGCACCTGGCGGTCGACCAGATCGAGCGGCTGGTGGATGAGCTGACCCCGAGCTATGGCCTGGACTGCCCGGTCGCGGTGGTGGCGTACGCCAGCCGGCCGGACGAGGTGATCCTGCGCGGCACGCTGGCCGACATCGCGGACCAGGTCCGCGCCACAGGCATCCGCCGTACCGCCGTCGTCATCGCCGGAAAGGTGCTCACGGCAACGACCTTCCCGGACAGTCACCTCTACTCCGCCGCCCGATGCCGAACCGAGGGCTAGGCGCGGCCGACGATGGTGCCGGCGCGGTCGATCACGACGACGTCGACCTTGACCGGTGCCGGCCTCAGCACGTCGTACGCCGTGGCGCGAGCGCGGGCCGCGACCAGGTCGCCGAGCGGCAAACCGGCGGCCTGGCAGCGTTGCAATGCGTCCAGCGCGGTGTTGGCGGATCCGACGATGGCAACGAGCTCCTGGTCGCCACCGGACTGCTCGACGAGCCGGGCCAGCAGGGCGAAGCTCACCTGCGAGCGGCCGGAGTGCAGGTCGAGATGGCCGTCGGCCAGCTTCGCGAGCTTGCCGATCCCGCCGGCGATGGTGAGCCGCTCGACCGGGTGCCGCTTGAGGTACTTCAGGACCGCGCCGGCGAAGTCGCCCATGTCGAGCAGGGCGTCGTCCGGAAGGCCGTAGAGCTCCTGCGCCACGCGTTCCGACGTACTGCCGGTGCACCCCGCGACATGCGTGTAGCCGGCCGCGCGGGCGACGTCGATGCCGCGCCGGATGCTGTCGATCCAGGCGGAGCAGGAGTACGGCACGACGATGCCGGTGGTGCCCAGGATGGACAGCCCGCCGAGGATGCCGAGACGCGGGTTCCAGGTGCGCTTCGCGATCTCCTCGCCGTGGTCGACCGAGATCTCGACCGAGACGTCACCGGTGCCGTGGTACGCGGCCGCGACCCGCGCGACGTGATCGCGGATCATCTGCCGCGGTACCGGGTTGATCGCGGGCTCGCCGACCTCGAGCGGCAGGCCGGGCTTGGTGACCGTGCCCACGCCCGGGCCGGCGCGGAACGCGACCCCGGTTCCGGGCTCGCCGTGCCGGACGGTGGCGCGGACCAGGGCGCCGTGCGTGACGTCCGGGTCGTCACCGGCGTCCTTCACCACTCCTGCCTGGGCGTGGTTCTGGTCGAGCTCCTCGACCGCGAGAGCGAAGGTCGGCTGCTGCCCCTTCGGCAGCGTGATCCCGACCGGGTCCGGGAACTCACCGGTGAGCAGTGCGGTGTACGCCGCGGTGGTGGCCGCGGTCGCGCACGCGCCGGTGGTCCAGCCGTACCGCAGTCCACCGGTCATGCGGACAGCATGCCGCCGTGGTGCGGGCGGGTCGCGCACCGGGTGGTGCCATGCGGCTGCTGATCCTCGGCGGGACCGGTGAGGCCCGGGAGCTGGCGGCAGCGCTGTCCGCCGTTCCCGGGCTGTCGGTGGTGTCGTCACTGGCGGGCCGGGTCGGCGACCTGCGGCTGCCGGCCGGCGAACTACGCGTCGGAGGGTTCGGTGGCGCGGCCGGGCTGGCCGCGTGGCTGCGGACAGAGCGTGTCGATGCCGTCATCGACGCGACCCATCCGTTCGCCGCCCGGATGACCGCGTCCGCGATCGAGGCCTCGCGTTCCGCGGGAGTGCCGTTGCTGGTGCTGCGCCGGCCGGGCTGGGAGCCGGTGCCGGGTGACCGGTGGTACTGGGTCGACTCGCTGTCCGAGGCCGCCGCGGCGCTGGATCGCGAGCGGGTGTTCCTCACGATCGGGCGGCAGGGCGTCGCGTCGTTCGCGTCTCGCGACTCGCAGTGGTTCTTGATCCGGTGTGTCGTGCCGCCGGCGCCGCCGCTTCCCGCGCGGCACGAGGTGCTGCTGGACCGCGGACCGTTCACGGTCGATGGTGAGCGCACGCTGCTGCGCCGGCACGAGATCGGGTTGCTCGTGACGAAGGACAGCGGCGGGCCGATGACGGCGGCCAAGCTGACGGCCGCCCGCGAGCTCGGCCTGCCGGTGGTCGTCGTACGCCGTCCGCCGCTGCCTGTCTCGGCAGGCCCGGTGGTGTCGACGGTCGCGGACGCGGTCGCGTGGGTCACTACTTCTCCACAGCGGTAGCCGCTGGCCGCGTTATCCACGGCCGCGTCGCCGGCCGTCGCCGAACGGCCGGATCACGACAACATCCCCTGCGAGGAAAGGGGATCCGATCGATGACCATGCTCTCCGACTGCGAGCCGGCCGACGTCGAGACGTTGCGGCGGTACCTGCGCGACATCGCCCGGCACGACCTGCTCGACACCGACCAGGTCGCCGAGCTGGCGTGGTGGGTCGAGGCCGGTGTGCTCGCCGGCGAGCGGCTCGACCAGGGGGCGCAGGAGCCGGACCTGCGTGCACTGGTCGCGGCCGGGGACCGGGCCCGGCAGCGGCTGATCGAGTGCAACCTGCGGCTGGTGGTGGCGGTCGCGCGCGGGTACGCGGGCAAAGGTGTCTCGCTGCTCGACCTGGTGCAGGACGGCAACATCGGTCTGATCCGCGCGGTCGAGGGGTTCGACCACACCCGTGGCACCCGGTTCTCGACGTACGCGATCTGGTGGATCCGGCAGGCCGTCAGCCGGGCGATCGCCGACAAGGCGCGGCTGATCCGGATGCCCGAGCAGGCGTTCCGCGACGCGACCCTGGTGGCGTCGACGCAGCAAGACCTGGCGCAGCAGCTCGGCCGGCTTCCCTCGCTGGACGAGCTCGGAGCGGCGGCCGCGATGAGCGCGACCCGGGTGCGGCGCGCGCTGGAGTGGCGGAGGGTGCCGGAGTCGCTCGACTTGGCCGGATCGGAGGACGCCGTGGATCCGGAGGCCGGCGAGCTGGTCGTGCTGACCGCCGGGCTGCGCCGCGACCTCGGGCACCAGCTGGCCTTCCTCGACGACCGCGAGCGCGCGGTGCTCGCACTGCGGTTCGGCCTGGCGGGCGGCGGTACCGGCGCGTCGGTCGCCGACGTCGCCGCCGCGCTCGGCCTGGACCCCGCCGCGGTCCGTACCGCCGAGGCCGCCGCGCTGACCTCGTTACGTCGGCGGTGCGCTGTCGACCTGCGGGAGTACGCCGCCTGAGCGGCTGTGATGATGGGGAGGTGCTGAGACTCCGCCGTGCGACCTGGCCCGCCGAGCTGGTCGCCGCGGTGCGTGCCGCCGCCGGCGATCGCGATGATGTGCTGGCCGCGATCCAGACCCGCTCCGGGCCCTGGGCGGCCGGCTCACGCTCGGCCGTCTACCTGCCCGTGGACGGCGCGGTGGCTGGTGCGGGGGTTCGCCGGGTGGCCTGGGAACTGGTGGAGCGGGCGGAGTGGAACTCCGACGAGTCGACGTTCCATCTGTGGGAGACCGCCGAGTTCGGTACGCCGATGCGCCGTACGGATCTGGTGGTCGACGACCCCGGACGGTTCGGCCAGCTGGTCCGCGAGCGGATCAGCGCGAGCGTGCTCCTGCAGCGGCACGTACCGCTGGTGGGCAAGAGAGGGGTGCGCATCGTCGGCCGCCGTAACCCGTCCCGGAGTGACGCGCCGGTGACCTGGAACCTCGTACTCGACAACGGCCTGGACCCGGCGACCCCGGGCCTGCTGGACCGTGCCGAGAACGCCCTGCAACAGGTCCGCGATGAGCTCGACGTCTGACTGTGCAGGCCGGTTAGGAGGAGCGCGAGGAGACTGTTAACCTATTCCGGGCCTCGGGGACCGAGGCCGATCCCGCGTAGCTCAATTGGCAGAGCATCCGACTGTTAATCGGACGGTTACTGGTTCGAGTCCAGTCGCGGGAGCTGCCCACCACCCCCGCTCGGAGATATCCGGGCGGGTT
>Ga0075431_100004702_pt1 | contig 13408 bp, 14 predicted proteins | sample RhiMetdeltSRZDD5_FD_75297 | JGI IMG/M metagenome (GOLD analysis project Ga0075431, IMG submission 75297) | Populus rhizosphere microbial communities from Tennessee, USA - Rhizosphere MetaG P. deltoides SRZDD5 | ecosystem: Host-associated > Plants > Roots > Rhizosphere > Soil | place: USA... | reverse complement strand
ACCCAGTTCGCCGGCATCAGGACGACCGACCCCGGGCCGAAGTCCCTCGCCGCGGCCGCGTTGGCGCCCGTGTACCACACGCCGCTGATGATCACGTTCTTGATCTCGCTGCTGTGGGCGTGCAACGGGTTGTCCGTCCCGGCCGGGACCTTGCGGATCTGCGTGTAGGCCCCGACCTTGGGGTCTCCCGAGAGAACGGAGAACTGCATGCCTTTTCTCTCCGGGAGCTCCGTCCACTTCAGATCCGTGAACGACACCATCAGCGGCGCCTGGTGGCCCTCCTCCGTCGGTGCCGCCGCCGTCGTCCCGGCCTGGTAGGCCAGAGCCGCCCCCGAGAGACTCACGGCGGCCACGCTCGAGAACAGTCGGTTCATGCGGATCTCCCTCATTCCCCTCGGCATTGTCATTGTTGGCCCGCGGGACCGGGCGGCTTCCTTGCCGCGATCGTTTGTACGGGGGCGTCGCGTACGACTTTGTGGGTTTCGACCTCGATCTCGGCGGCCTTGAGGACGGATGACGTCGTATAGAGAACGACGAGCCGCCCGCTCTTCAGGAGCATGGTCCCATTGATGTCCTCGACACCGGTCAGGACCCTGGTGAACCGCGTACCAATCGGGTCCGAAACCGCGATCGTCTTCACGTCATTCGCGGTCAGTTTGCCATCGCCGTTGGTATCCGCCTCGACCAGGTCGTAGACGACCACGACGACGTCCGCCTGCTCGGGCTTCGTGTACGTCCTTTCCGGCAGGTCGCGCGCGGAGAGGAAGAGTCCCTTGCCTCCGGGTACCAGCCAGTGGCTGGATCCATCGGCGGGGTCATAGAAGAGGTAGTTCTGGACCGACGTCGCCTCCTTCGAGCTGGAGCGGAGGCCGTACACCTGCTGGAGCTCCAGGGGTGCCCGGAGCACCTCCGTGCCGGCGATGGCCTCGAAACGGCCGAGCTCGACCTTCGAGCGGTCGATCTGCTCCTCGGCGACGTTCATGACGCCAGTGGCCTCACGCGTGCGCGTCGTCTCCCTGTAGATCTGCCACGCGCCATACGTCAGGACTGTGCAGGCCAGGAGGGCCGTCACGAGTATCAGGAGCGCGTTCGCACGCCAGACGGCGGCAAAGAACCGGCGAGTCGTCATCATTCCCCCGTGAAGCGGATGGTCCCCTCCAGTCTCGCTTACCGCGGCCGGTCATGCTCTATTCCCGACCCTGGCTTCTGGCCGCTCCGTCAGGGTAAGCTCCGCCGTCATCCCGGGAGGAGTCATGCGCCATTCGCGGACCATGCTCGCCCTGGCCGTGCTCGCGGCCTTGGCGGCGGCCATGCCGCTTGTCTCCGTGCGCCCGCGCGCGACGAAGGGCAAGCTCAGTCGGGGGAAGGTCCTCGCCGAGGTCGTGGCCGCGAGCGTTCCCGACAGCAGCGCCGCGCCGGCCATGCCGCAGTCCGGATTCGCGCCCCAGAGCCGCCGGGGTTTCACCGTCGGCGATCAGTGGGAGCCGGCCATCGCCGCCGACGGCTACGGGACCGTCTACGTCCTGTACCCGCAGTACCTGGGCGTTCCCGGGTGTCCGGACTGTCCGAGCCCCACGATGATCCTGCAGGTGAGCCGGGATCGCGGGGCGACCTGGAGCGCGCCGCGCCAGATCGCGCCTCCGGGGACGGGGCAGTACGACGCGCAGGTCGCCGTCGATCCCGTGGACGGCCGCACCGCGTATGCGTCGTGGCTCCAGAACGGGAAGAGCGACACCGTGGTCGCGCGCTCGGACGACTTCGGGGACACGTGGTCCGTCGTCGTGGCCGACCGCACCAACGCGGGGACGGACAAGCCCATCCTCGCGGTTCGCGGACCGCACGTCTACGTGGGGTTCAACCATGTCCAGAAGGTCTGGGTCGCGTCTTCGCACGACGGAGGCCGCACCTTCACGGTCTCGCAGGTCAACCCCAACGCGAAGCTGGGCTGGTCGCTCGCGGGCGGCGGAGTCGTGGACCCGGCCGGAAACGTGTACTTCGGGTGGGCGGGCTACAAGCAGAACGGTGGGGCGAAGGGGCCGGTGAACCTCTACGTGAGCCGGTCCGGCGACGGCGGCGCGACGTGGACGAACACCGTGGTGGACGTCTCGGGCGCGCCTCCCAGCTGCGCGGACTATCAGTGCGGGTGGGCCTACCTCGGCGCGCAGATCACGCTGGCCGGCGACGAGGCCGGGACGCTGTACGCCTTGTGGAACACGGGCAGCGTGGACTTCGGGCCGGAGCGCATCTACTTCGCGCGGTCGACGAACGGCGGGGCGACCTGGTCGGCGAAGGCGGACGTCTCGACTGCTCCCGCGGGCAGCGCCCACGCGTTTCCCGCGATCGTGGCCGGCAACGCGGGCGACGTGCGCATCGCGTGGATGGATGCGCGCGGCGGGACGCTGTGGAATACGTATTACCGCAGCTCGACGAACGGTGGCGCGACCTGGTCCGCGGAGAAGGACCTCTCGACGTACGTCGCGGGCCTGAGCTACATCCAGCCCGGCGGCTTCGGCTACCCGTTCGGTGATTACTTCGAGATGGACATCGACGACCGCGGCGACACCCACGCCGTGTGGGGGGAAGGGCTCAACTACCAGACGCCGGGATCGATCTGGTACACGCGGGGCCGATAGCGGTCAACGCCGCTCCTGAGCCTTCCTGGCCACGAACAGAAGCTCGCCCGGATATCTCGTGCCATAGGCGCCCTTCTGGTAGTCGGCATAGACGTGCTCGACCTCGAATCCCGCACGCGCGAGCAGGTGCTCCGCCTCGAACCTGAACAGGTATCGCATCGAGAAGGCGTGCACGAGACGCTCCGGGCGCCCGTCGGGATGCGTCACGTTGTAGATGATCTCGAACTGGGTGACTTGCGCGGACCGATCGTGCGCAACCGCCTTGTGGCGTCGAATCACCCGCCGGCCGTCCGGAGTGGAGAACTCCGGCTCGTCGCCGTACTCCTCGCCAATCGGTCGCGTCAAGAGCGTTTCCAGCGAGGGATTGAACAGGTCCAGGATGAGCGTTCCCTCGTCGACCAGATGGCGGTGAATGCTCCCGAGGCACGAGAGCTCGTCCTCCACGGTAAGCAAGTGCTGAAACGGACGGAACGGGATCGTGGCCAGCTTGAACGGGCGGCCGAGCTCGAAATGCCGCATGTCCGCCTGGACGAGTTGCACCCGGTTCTGCACGGCCTCTGGTTCCCGACCGAGACGCTCGCGGCAGACGGCGAGCATGTGTGGCGACAGGTCGAGTCCCACGATCTCGAGCCCGGCGCGGGCCGTCGGGATCAGGACGCGGCCGGTCCCGCACCCGACTTCGAGGATCGGGCTCCCCGCCTCCCGGGCTGCGTCCACGAAGAACGACACGTCCGGCCGGTCGCGATAGGGGGCGACGTGATCGTACATCTCGGCGATGAACGCGTACTCGTCGTATCCGCCGGCCGAGCTCATGGCTCAGTGTTTCATCGATTCAAGGACGTCGTGGATCCTCCGCCGGCCGCGACGGGCCACCGCAGTCCGGCTTCACTCTGCAACTCGTCGCCGAGCTGGCTCGAGAGCCGGATCGTGACGTGCGGCGCGAGCCGGAAGTGCAGCTCGTAGCCTCGGCCGAGCAGCCAGCGGGCTTCGCTCGCCGAGATGTCCTCCCAGGGAATATGGAGCGGCGGGTGGCCCACGCGGAAGGGAAACAGGACGCTCAGGTGCAGGGCGCGCGCGCTGACACCCGTCGTCAGGCAGTTGCGGTAGCTACTCTGTCCAACCTCGGCCGTGCGAAAGAACCGCTTCTTCCCGTCGAACGAGTCCGAGGCGCGATAGGAACGCGCCAGTCCCGCCCAACCGAGATGGGCCATCGCCAGGCAGATTGCGATCCAGAACGCGAGAAACAGCAGGAGGAACTGCCAGTCGCTCATGCGTCACCGGCGCGATATATGAACGACCGCGCTCACCTCCGGAACCGTATCAGCCAGCTGACGATCAAGCACATGAAGACCACCGTCTCGCTGAAGGTGGCGGCACCGAGTGCGATCCGGGCGCGACGATGCGGCGAGAAGACGCCACCGACAAGGAACGCCAGGGCGAACAACGGAGCCGCGAGAATCCTGAGCAGGGCATAGAACGACCAGGCCTGGATGCCAGACCCGGCATCCGCGGCCTGGGCCGCGAGGCACACGAACCCGGCGGCGATGCCCGTGGTGGCGATCGCCACCGCCACGACGGCGAGGCCGCGCCAGAACGAGGGATACGGCCGCAGGAAGAATAACGCGGCCCCGGTTGGAGGAACCGCGGCCACCCCGAAGACCGCGAGGAAGAGGAGAGTATCGCTGAACGCCGACATGCCGCTCGAGGCCTGCCGATCAGGCCCCGCGGTGGTGGCGGCATTCACGGCGACGCTCGCCAAGGCGACGAGGACGGCGGCGACGTATCCGGCAATCACCAACCCCACTCTGGCCGCGGCTCTCATGGCGACTCAGGCTCGTCTTCGTACCACTCGTCGTGAGGCGACCACTGCGCGCACCGAAGACACTGGGTCTCCGTCCACTGTCGACCGCACCCAGGGCAGAGTCCGCGCGTGTCAAAGGTGTTCCAGACATGGAGGCAGATGCACATCCAGCGGTCGTTTCGGCTGGGTTGCCAGGCACAACGCGGGCAGCGAATGCGGTTGCGACCTTGACGATGGCCTGGAGTCTCGGTCGGGTCGGGAGCTCGCACCCGATCGGGGTCGCCCTTGAGCAGGTAGAGGGGTTCGTGCACCCGGCCCTCCGCTCCCATCCCTTTACCGCAGGTATTCATAGTGGACGACGTACCAGGCGATCATCTCGACAACTGGCTTCGATTCCTTCGCGTACCGCTTCCGGAGCGCGGCGACGAATTGAGAAATCTTGACGTCGGCCGGATCGACATACCTGCCCGTACGTGGGCCCACGTAGGCGGGCAGAAGCGAGCTCGCCCGCGTGTACATTTCCTTGTAGTGCTCGGCCAGGCGGAGAATCGTCTCTCGGCTCACGGTGACGTGGAAGTTCCGTCGAATGTTCCGCTGGAGCTTCTCGGGCAGACCGGGCTCGATGGGACCGTACCGGCGCGCCGCCTCCCGCGCGATGTACTGGACGGCCTCCGGTTCCGGTTCCCCCTTGTTCATGAAGCGTCGGGCCCGCCGCGTCTTCCTCAGTCCGGGCTTCATTTGGAAGGGAGAACATGCGGCCAGGCATTGCGATGTTCCCGGTTGCTCAAGCTAATGCTCGGTGTCGGACCACTCGACAACGGGGTAGCGCAATGCCTCAGGGTTGATGGTGACTGGTTTGCCCTCCTGCTTAAGGCGCTCCGCAAGTCTCAGGAGTGAAGGAATCGGATCCGGTGGCTTGCGAGGGAATACCTCTGAAGTGAGGTACGCACACACCTCTTCCTCAGACAGGGCGACACGCCCAGGATCACGCCCCGAAAGCCGCACTTGGGCGGGAAGGCCCCCCTCGAGGTACTGGAGTTGCCACGTCGGCCAGCATTCCGCCAACTGGGCTGGTGTTGGCCAATACCTCCCCGATGACCACCACAGGAGGGATTGCCGTCCTACGTCCACAAGGATTCCTCCTCCCAAGTTGTCTTCGCGCGGCAGAACGCCCGCCGCTCCGGTTCTTACGTGATCAACGAGTGTGGGCCCGAGGAGAAGTAGCTCGCCAGGCTCCGGATCAAGTCCAACGTCGAGCGCTGCGCCACCGTTGAGGAGTGTCACCCAAGTAAAAGGGTACGAATGCCGCGGGTTTAGCTTCGTGACGTCGGGGCGTGCGAGTGGGCTGCGTTCAACAGCGTTGGTATCGCCGCCAAGCATCTGGACAATGCCCACGATGCCCTTATTGCTCCAGCCGACTTTCCAATTCGGCCAGCTGGCTTGGACCAACTGCAGATAGGCGCTTCGAACCGGGCGAAGGTATTTGACGAGCGTGCCGCCCCACACGGCCAGCTCGTTTCGATCGACATCCACCAGAACCGCACCCTCGGAAAACACCGAATCAAGGAGCTCTGAAGTCGTCGTGCACTCTCGAATCATCGCCAGGAGGGGTGTGGGCCCAGCAAGTACGTCCGAGACTAGACTGAGGGCACCCCATTGGGAGTAGAAGCTCGACGTTTGGCCGCCCTCCCTGACAAGGTAGTTACAACGGTGGCCCATTCGTGCTACTGCTCCCTGCCTCGGTGACGTACGACGCTGCGAATCAGCTGCAAGGCCCGCGGCTACGAGCCATCACGATCTTCCCTCGTAGTCTAGGAGCAACATCAATGCAACACCATGGGGCAGTTGACCTGTGGCTGCCCTGTCTGGACGGTGTGATAGCTGCGCAGCAACTGAAGGAGATGGGAGCGGCCCGCCGATGTGGACCGCTTCTGTAGGAGAGCGAAATGTCCGCCAGATGCGACCAGTACACCCATGAAGTCGTCGCCATACTGAGCCCATTGCGCTACGCCACGACCGGCAAGCTGTTCTTCGTTCTGCGGCTTCGGCCATAGAACTGCTGGACTCCGCGCTTCAAGCAGGATGCTATGACACTCGATTTGCGCGAACGACGACCCCGCGCAGCGGACCCGACACCCAGCAGGAATGAGAAGAGCGCCTGGGTCGCCGAGACGAAGGGCGACGGGTCCTTCGTGGTAGTCCGCCGATGCCGCCCCCAAAATACTAGGGCCCGGGGCTGAACCGCGCTCGACTCGGGTGACGTGCGCTGAACAACCGGCGCACCAGAGCCCGATGGCAAGCACAAGCCACGTCTGCCGTCGCACTCTCCAGCGCTCCTGCGTTCGGCCGTCCAACACTGAATTCAGCGGCGACGGCTCATGCGACGCCCGATGCTCGTCCGCCGCAACTCATCGTTGGACGGCTGTCACTTCGAACCGCCCGTCTGGGGCTCCATGCCCTGAGCCGTGATGACGGGAGTGGCAACGGGGCCGGTAAGGAAGGCAATCAAGGCCTTGGCTGCATCCGGTTGCCTTGAGTGGGCGCTCACTCCCGCTTCGAATGTGACATGTGACTGAAGGTCCGAAGGGAGCGGGCCCACCAGAGCGACGCCCGGAGTTGTCAGAATCTGGGCGATGACCACGATCCCGAGCTCGACCTCGCCCTTGGCCACCAACTCGGACACGATGTCGGACTCGGGCCGTATCACCTTTCCCTTGACGGCGTCGGCAATGCCAAGGCGCTCGAGCACACGGCCAACGTGAATGCCGCTGCCGACGTCCTTCAGATAGGCGATCGACTTCGCGTTCAGCAAGGCACGCTTGAATGCTTCGACTGAACTGATGTCAGGCTTGGGTGCACCAGCGCGTACCTCGACGCCGATGCCGGATCGCGCAATGTGCGTACGTGTGTCCGGGATGATCCTGCCCTCGTTGGCCAAACCAGTGAGGAAAGTAGATCCGGTGATCATGACGTCGAATGAGTCGCCGGCGTTGGCGCGTTTCACGAATGCCGGACCCAAGTCGCTCACTATTGAAAGTTGATGGCCAGTCTGACGCTCGAATTCAGGGCCCACCTCCGCAAGGACGGTCGCAATCGCCCGTGCCGTCCAGACCTTGATCTCGGCGGCTCGCGCCGGGTCGGCTTGAGACACCGCAAGCCCCAGGGTAAAGATCGCAGACGACAGTCGCGAGACCCTCATTGAGAGGACGGCCCTCCGCGTGATCGCGCTTCAGTCCCCACGCCGCCTTGCCGAGGCGGACCTGCATTCGTTGTTATGCGGCACCCCTTTTACTTAGCCAGTCGCAGCTCGGCTGCAGCTGTGTTCGGGCCGAAGGCTCCGCGCCAGAAGCGGAGTGAGCCGTCAGCTTGCCGCCGATAGATGTGCAGGAACCAGGTATCGATCGGCACGGCTTTGCCGCCGCCTTTAGGTATGAGGCTACCTCGCCCCTTGCCCTGCAAGACCACAGCGTCCCCCATCGTCGTGATTTCGCCGAGTTCGTGTACTCCCTTTACGTCGAACTGCTCGAGAATCCCCTTCCACCAAGCACGAACGGCCGCCTTGCCTATCACTGGTACCTGGCCGGACCCGAGAACCACTGCATCCTCCGCAAATAGGCTGATGAGTCCCTCGAGATTCCCAGCTGCGACGTCCCGATCGAATTGCGTCAATTGGCGACGAAGGGCGGCGGCATCGTTCTCAGCCGCGGGTGCAGGGATGTAGCATCCCAGAATGACCACTGCAAGCAGGCAGATGGTCCAATGGCGTCTCATACCGAACCTCCAGACTCAAACCTCTCTAACCTTGCCGCCTCAGGCCGGACAAGACGAGCCCAAGCCCGGCCAACCCCGCTAGCGCGAACATCGTGATCAGCACGAGCGTTGCCTTCTCTACAAACACGTCGGCCCCGTAACCTGCCCCAGCAAGCGGGGCAAACTCCTTGGCGCCCGTCACTGATGCGAGCAAGGTGATTGCCCAGTTTCCGTAGGCGCCCCATACGAGCAGGCGCGTGGCGATGCGCTCGCTTCGCGGCGTGAGGCGTATCGTCGGCCAAACGGCACCGAGCGCAAGGAGAAGGAGAGCGTTCATGAGGCCGCCGACATGCGCGGCAAGGGCCATCCGTGGGTTTCTCACGAACATGGGAGCAAGGCCGGTGAGCAGGCCCAACAGCGCCAGAAGGACTCCGTGCCTGACCAGCCGCTCGTTCAAGCCCGCCCCCATCCTGCCGCATCCTCGCACGGTCCATCGAACACCGAGGTCAGCGGCAAGCGGCCCCTTAGGACTACGCCTTGCGTACTGGGTAGCGCAGATGGGTAACGCCGACGCCCGCGATCACCTTCGGGTTGCCAAGGACGGCTGGGGTGCCGGCGAGGTGGTCGAAGAGTCGAACTCCGGAGCCAAGGAGAACCGCCGCGATGTCGACGTGGATTTCGTCGAGAAGGCCAGCATTCAGTAACTGCTGGATGGTGTCGGCGCCGTGGACCCCAACGGACTTCCCGGCGGCGGCGGCCTTCGCTTGCTTCACGGCGCTCTCGATCCCGTCGGTCACGAAGTGGACAGTCGAGTTGGGTCGCGGCCATCCGGCGGGGATGTGGTGGGTCAACACAAATGCCGGTCCCCAAGCGTGATTTCCGCCCCAGCCTTGGGCGACGTCGAAAGTGCGTCGACCGGTGAGCATGGCACCAAGCCCGGACGTGAGACCGCGAAGGTGCTCGGCGCTGGGTGCGGACACCTTGAACGTCATGGGGTCCGACCCTCCGGTGTGGAATTCGACGTCCCCCGAGGTGAAGTACCAGTCGAACACCTCGGCCACGCCATCGTTGATGTCGGCGACGTAGCCGTCGAGCGACATGGACATGATTGCGACAACCTTCGACATTGCGATGATCCTTTCGGCTATTTCCCCTTTGTCTGCAGAGTCAAGGTCGCCGCGAGCTCACGCATGTCTGCAACTACGACCTGGTCACGGTGGGTGAAACGCCACTTTATCCGCCAAGGTGGCCTATCGCACACCAACAGGTATGAGCTGACGGGGCCATATCTATGGGCGAACACTTGTTCAAACGACAGTCCAGCCAGATTGCAGTCGGCCTTCTGATCCCCCCGCTCAAGGATCAATTCCTGCCGGAACCCAACCTTCACGTCTGGGTGTGAACCCTTGACATCGGCAAGCTCATCATCAAAGGTCCGCTTGGGCAGGGTGTACACATACACCGTAGCTGCGAGTTGCTGCCCTGGTTGCTCGCGGTTGTATCCAATGCCGACATCGTTGCCCACCGTGTCGTATTGGAGGACGCGTTCACGCGTGAAGTCGGCAACGTGTTCCGGAAAGCGCATGCCGGACGGGACATGTAGGTACTCGCCCTGAGGCGTGATGTCGCGCGGCCCAGACGTCAGCGCAGGCCTGCATCCAGCGAGACTGATCATCACCGCTGCGGCCAACTTGCTAGAGAACCTCTTCACTTCACTCCGCGTGCCTGCAAAGGCGTCCGTCGATGGATATCCCCGCTCGGCTGATAACGGCCTCGGTTAGTGCGCGCGCAATCGGATGTCGAACGTGCACCGCCAGACGCCATCGGCGTCGCGCGATAGGGGCCGCACCCCGCCGAATCGGCCCGCCTGACGCGACCGCTCGGCCATCTCCAAACTGATTTTCGGATCGCCCTCGAAGACGAGCTCTTCGGCTTCCTGTCGCGGGTAGCCCGCGCCGGACACATAGAAATGAACGTGAGCGGGCGGACCGTTGCCTGGATACGGCGCAGGTCGAATCGTCCGGAACTCGTAGCGGCCTTCCGCATCCGTCCGCGCCCAACCGCGCAGCCGCGGCGGACGCGCGGCACCGGAGGGCGTATACAGGCCCCGCACATCGGTGTGATACGCGTAGACGACTGCGTTGGCGACGGGGTGGACGCCGGCGGGATCGAACACCTGTCCCGAGATCACGAGAGGATCGCCGGGCTCGTCCGCAGGCGCGATCCGTGCCTTCGACGACAGCGACGCCGCGGGCGGTTCGGTCTCCACCGAAACCTGCGCCCATGCCGACGCGGCCATCGCAACAATGAGAAGGACCGCGGCGCGACGGATCAAAATCATGGTCGTTCCTTGTCTCTTCGGCGCGACGGTAACATGCAGGGCAAGACCGCCAATGAAAATTCTTGTCATCGGCGCGACCGGATTCATCGGACCCCACGTCGTCCGTGGGCTGGTGGCGGGCGGCCACCAGGTCGCGGCCTTCCATCGGGGCACGCACGCCGCTCAGCTGCCTGAAGGCGTCCAGGAGATCAAGGGCGACCGCCGCGAGCTGGCCGCGCACCAGGCCGCCTTCGACGCCTTCGCCCCCGAGGTCGTCCTCGACGTCATCCTGAGCTCCGGCCGGCAGGCGGCGGCGCTCATGGACCACTTCCGGGGACGCGCCCGGCGCGTGGTCGCGGTCAGCAGCATGGACGCCTACCGCGCGTGCGGAGTGCTGCACGGATCGGAGCCCGGCGATCTCGAGCCGCTCCCGCTCACCGAGGACTCGCCGGTACGAACGGTCCTCCGCACCTACCCACCCGCCAGGATCAAGATGCTGCAGTCCGTCTTCGGATGGCTCGACGACGAATACGACAAGATCCCGGTCGAGCAGGCCGTGCTCGGAGACGCCAGGCTCCCCGGCACCGTCCTCCGCCTGCCCATGGTCTACGGCCCCGGCGATCCGCTCCACCGCTTCTTCCCGCTGCTCAAGCGCATGGACGACGGGCGGCCGGCCATCCTGTTCGCGGAGGATTTCGCGGAGTGGCGCGGGTCGAAGGGGTATGTCGAGAACGTCGCCGCCGCCATCGTGCTGGCGGTGGTCAGCGAGAAGGCCGCCGGTCGCATCTACAACGTCGCCGAGCCCGAGGCGCCGACCGAGCGCGAGTGGGCGGAGCGTGTCAAGAAGGCCACCGGCTGGCGCGGCCGCATCGTCATCCTCCCGCGCGAGCGCACGCCCAAGCATTTGATCCTGCCCGGCAACACGCGACAGCACTGGGTGGCCAGCTCGCAGCGGATCCGCGGGGAGCTGGGATACCGCGAGCCGGTGGCCCTGGACGAAGCGCTGCGCAGGACGATCGAGTGGGAGCGCACGCATCCGCCGCCGATCGACCCCGCCCAGTTCGATTACGCGGCGGAGGACGCCGCGCTTTCGGCCTGATGCCCGAGAAACATTGGACCCGGCGCCGCGGCCGAGCGTAGTAAACTCCGGAGTCGCTCACTTCGGCTTCCCGGCTTCCATGTCCGCTCTTTCCGCTTTCCACCCCGCCGTGCAGCGCTGGTTCGCCGATCGGCTCGGCGAGCCGACCGCGCCTCAGCGCGAAGGTTGGCCCCTCATCCGGGAGGGGCGCAATGTTTTGATCGCCGCCCCCACCGGCTCGGGCAAGACCCTGGCCGCGTTCCTCTCCGCGATCGACTCGCTCCTGCAGCGGGGGAGCGACCTCGCCGACGAGACGCACGTCCTCTACGTCTCGCCGCTGCGCGCGCTGTCCAACGACGTCCAGAAGAACCTCCAGGGTCCCCTGGCCGAGATCCGGGCCGCGGACGAGAGCCTGCCCGAGCTGCGCGTGCTGGTGCGCACGGGCGACACGCCGCAGGGCCAGCGCACGGCGATGGCGAAGCGCCCGCCGCACATGCTGGTCACGACGCCGGAGTCGCTCTACCTCCTCCTCACCAGCGACAGCGGACGCCGGATGCTGGCGACGGTGCGGACGGTCATCGTGGACGAGATCCACGCCCTCGTGCGGGACAAGCGCGGCTCACACCTCGCGCTTTCGCTGGAGCGCCTGGAGGCCTTGACCGGGCGCCCGCTGCAGCGCGTCGGCCTCTCGGCCACCCAGAAGCCGCTGGAGGACGTGGCGCGGTTCCTGGCCGGCACCGGCCGCACGTGCGACCTCGTGGACACGGGCACGTTCCGCGACCTCGACCTCGGCATCGAAGTCCCTCCCTCGCCGCTGAGCACGGTCTGCTCGCACGAGCAGTGGGCGGAGATCTACGAGCGCATGGCGGAGCTGGTGCGGACCCATCGCACCACGCTCGTCTTCGTGAACACGCGCAAGATGGCCGAGCGCATCGCCGCCCAGCTCTCCAAGCTGCTGGGCGAGGACGCGGTTGCCAGCCACCACGGCAGCCTCTCGCGCGAGCGGAGGCTGGACGCGGAAGAGCGGCTGAAAGCGGGCCGGCTGCGCGCGATCGTGGCCACGGCGTCCCTTGAGCTCGGCATCGACATCGGCGACGTGGACCTCGTCATCCAGGTGGGGGCGACGCGATCCATCGCGACGTTCCTCCAGCGCGTCGGCCGCTCCGGTCATGCCCTGCGCAAGACCCCGAAGGGGCGCCTCTTCCCGCTGACCCTGGACGAGCTGGTGGAGGCGGCGGCGCTGCTGCGCGGGGTGGGGAAGGGCATCCTGGACCGGACACCAGAAGCGCCACCCGCCCTGGACATCCTGGCCCAGCAGATCGTGGCCGCCTGCGTGCCCCAGGAATGGCCGGAGAGCCAGCTCCTCGAGATGGCGCGCCGGGCCTGGCCCTACCGCGACCTTACTAAAGAAGACCTGGACCAGGTGGTCGGCGTCCACAGCCAGGGCCGTCGGGCGCTGCTCCATCGCGACGGCGTCGGCGGCCGGCTGCTCGCCACCAAGCGCGCGCGCATGGCCGCGCTGCTCTCCGGTGGCGCCATCCCCGACACCGCGGACTACCAGGTCCGGCAGGAACCGGAAGGGACGCTGGTGGGCACGGTCAACGAGGACTGGGCCATCGAGTCCAACGGGGGAGACATCTTCCAGCTCGGGAACACTTCGTGGCGCATCCTGCGCGTCGAGACCGGCGTCGTGCGCGTGGCCGACGCCAAGGGCCAGCCGCCCACGCTGCCGTTCTGGCTGGGCGAGGCGCCCGGCCGTACGCGCGAGCTGGCCGCGGAGATCGCCAGCCTGCGCGAGGAGGCGGGGAACGAAGAGGCGCCCGCGT
>Ga0075431_100004688_pt1 | contig 13431 bp, 10 predicted proteins | sample RhiMetdeltSRZDD5_FD_75297 | JGI IMG/M metagenome (GOLD analysis project Ga0075431, IMG submission 75297) | Populus rhizosphere microbial communities from Tennessee, USA - Rhizosphere MetaG P. deltoides SRZDD5 | ecosystem: Host-associated > Plants > Roots > Rhizosphere > Soil | place: USA... | reverse complement strand
CAGCTACGCCGACCACGAGGTGCCGGTCATCGTCCGGGGCGAGGGGCCCTATGTGTGGGACGAGCACGGCAAGCGCTACCTCGACGGCCTGTCCGGGCTGTTCACCGTGCAGGTGGGTCACGGCCGCCAGGAACTGGCCGCCGCAGCGGCGCAGCAGGCCGGCCAGCTCGCCTACTTCCCGATCTGGGCCTACGCCCACCCGAGCGCCATCACGCTGGCGGCCCGGCTTGCCGACCTGGCGCCGGGCGACCTGAACCGGGTGTGGTTCACCAGCGGCGGCTCGGAGGCGGTCGAGTCGGCGTGGAAGCTGGCCCGCCAGTACTTCCGGGCCATCGGCCAGCCCCAGCGCACCAAGGTGGTCAGCCGCAACATCGCGTACCACGGCACGTCGATGGGGGCCCTGGCCATCACCGGCATCCCCGCGCTCAAGACGCCGTTCGAGCCACTGGTGCCCGGCGCGTTCAAGGCCGCCAACACCAACCGCTACCGCTGCCGGTTCTGCGCCGACGCCCCCGCCTGCACCCTGGCCTGCGCCGACGACATCGAGGCCGTCATCCTCCGGGAGGGCCCCGACACCATCGCCGCCGTCTTCCTCGAGCCGCTGCAGAACGCCGGGGGTTGCTACACCCCCGCCGACGGGTACTTCGCTCGGGTGCGGGAGATCTGCGACCGGCACGGGATCCTGCTGGTCTCGGACGAAGTCATCTGCGCCTTCGGGCGGCTCGGCACCATGTTCGGGGCCGAGCGCTACGGCTACCAGCCCGACATCATCACGTGCGCCAAGGGCCTCACCTCGGGCTACTCGCCGCTCGGGGCCATGATCTGCAGCGACCGGCTGGCCGAGCCGTTCCTCAGCGGCACGGCCTCGTTCGCCCACGGCTTCACCTTCGCCGGGCACCCGGTCAGCTGCGCGGTCGCCCTCGCCAACCTCGACATCTTCGAGAAGGAGGACCTGCTGACCCACGTGCGAGCGAACGAGGGTGACCTGCGGGCCCGGCTGGAGGGGCTGGCCGACATCCCGATCGTCGGCGAGGTGCGGGGCGACGGCTACTTCTACGCCATCGAGCTCGTGAAGGACCAGGCCACCAAGGCCGGCTTCCCGCCCGACGAGCGTGAGGCCCTGCTGCGGGGCTTCCTCGCCCCCCGCCTGTACGGCGCCGGGCTCATCTGCCGGGCCGACGACCGGGGCGACCCGATCGTGCAGCTCGCTCCCCCACTGATCTGCGGGCCCGAGGAGTTCGACGTCATCGAAGGGACGCTCCGGACGGTCCTGTCCGAAGCCTGGGAACGGGTCAGCCGATAAGCGTCGTCGCCGTCCTCGGGGCCGCCGGGACCATCGGCCCGGGCGTGGTGCGGGACCTGGCCGAGAGCGGCGAGGTCGAGCACCTCGTCCTGCTCGACGCCGCCGGCGATCGGCTGGAGCAGGTGGCGGTCGACCACGGCCTCGGCCGGGCCTCGATCGCGGTCGTCGACGCCCGCGACGCAGCCCCGCTGGCCCGGATCCTGGGCGGCTCGGGCGTCACGGTGCTGGTCAACGCGGCGTTCTACCGGACCAACCTGGCCGCGATGGAGGCCGCGCTGGCGGCGGGCTGCGACTACGTCGACCTCGGCGGTATGTACCACACCACCATGCGCCAGCTGGGCATGCACGACCGGTTCGCGGCGGCGGGCCGGTGCGCGGTGCTGGGCATCGGGGCGAGCCCGGGCACCACCAACCTGCTGGCGGTGGTGGCGGCGGGCCAGCTCGACAAGGTCCACGCCCTGCACGTGGCCGCCGGCGCCACGGACCCGACGCCGCCGGGCCACACGGGTGTGGTGGCGCCGTACGCCATCGAGACGATCCTCGACCAGCTCACCATGCCGGCCGTGGTGCTGCGGAACGGCGCGGTGGGCGCCATCCAGCCGCTGACCGACGGTGGTGACGTCGAGTACCCCGAGCCGATCGGCACCCGAGAGTCGGTGTACGCCCTGCACTCGGAGCTGGCGACGTTCCCGACGACGTTCCCGGATCTGCAGGACGCCTCGTTCCGCCTGTCGCTGGCGCCGATGGTCGCCGACCGCATCGAGCTGCTGGTGCGCTGCGGCCTGGCCGACGTCGACCCGCTGGAGCTGCCGAACGGCAGCTCGGTCGCGCCGCGGACGGTGCTGCTGGCGGCCCTCGACCGGGCCAAGGCCGCGGCCCCGCCGGCCCGGCCGACCACCGCGGCGCAGGTGGTCGAGGCCAGCGGCGTGCGCCGTCGCCGCACCGTCACCGTTCGGGCGACGGCGACGACGGTCCCCCACCAGCGCTGGGGCCTGAGCGGCGGCGTCGTCGCCGCGGCCTCCCCCGCCGCCGAAGCCACCCGCCGGTTGTTGGTGGGCGACGTGACCCGCGCCGGCGTCCTCGCCCCCGAGCAAGCCTTCACCCCCGACCGCTTCCTCCAAGCCCTGTCCCGGGTCAACACCACGATCACCGTGGAGTGACGGACGGACGGGCGGGCTCACCGGGCCGTCAGGAGGCGGTAGGTGGGGTTGAGGATGGCGAGGCGGGTGTGGTGGAGGGTGGCGACGCCGGCGACCTGGAGGCGGGTACCGACCTCGATGCCGGGGATGCGGGAACGGCCGAGGAACACGATCGACAGGGCGCCCGTGCCGTCCTCGATGACGCACTCCAGCGTCGCGGTCCCCGACAGCGGCTGGACCCGGACGGTCCGCACCCGACCCTCGACGGCTACCCGCTGGCGCCACTGCACCTGCTCGATCGGGATCACGCCGTTGGACGCCGCGGGCGGCGGCCCGGCCTCCGAGCCGTCGGACCCGTGGCCGTTGCCCGACACCAGCGCCGCCGCAGCCGGGTCGACGACTGGGGTGGAGGCTGCCTTCTCCATCGAGCCGAAGTGGAACGGCACTGTCGTCACGTTGGCGTGCGGTAGCCGTGAGACCGCGCGCTCGATGCCGTCCGCGGTCTGGTCGTGCAGGATCCGGTGCCAGAACCCGCTGTACTTGCGGTCCGGCAGCAGGACCGACACCTCGGTCTCGCCGTCGGCCAGGTCGCCGGCGACGACCTCGATGGCGGCTCGGGTGATCCGCCGGTCCGAGCAGTCCGCCAGGTCCAGCGCGATGCGCGACATCCCGTGCTGGCGCCAGGCCTCGGCCAGCTCCTCGGCCCGCTGGGTGTCGAGCACGAAGTGCACCGCCCGCAGGTCGTCCGGCATCAGCGTCCGGGCGTACTGGATGGCCCGAGCCGCCGCCAGGTCGAGCCGGTCGACGAACACCAGCACGACGTGGCGTCGCATGATCGGCGCGGCGACCGCTGCCGGCACGTCGTGCTCCAGCTCCTCGGCCTCCCGCTCGTACTGGCGGGCCAGGCGCACCAGGAACACCACCATGATCGGGACCAGCAGGACGATGACCCAAGCACCGTGGGTGAACTTGGTGATGCCGATGACGATGTCGACCACCAGCGTCATCACCGCGCCTGTGCCGTTGATGGCGATCCCTCGGCGCCAGCCGGGCTCGCGCTTGGTCCAGTGGTGCTTGGCCATGCCCGCCTGGGACAGCGTGAACGAGGTGAACACGCCGATGGCGTAGAGGGGGATCAGCCGGTCCACCTTGGCCCCGGTGACGATGACCAGCAGGATCGCGAACGCCGACAGGAAGATGATGCCGCTTGAGAAGACCAGTCGATGGCCCCGCTTGGTCAGCTGGCGGGGCATGAAGTTGTCGCCGGCGTGGAAGCTGGCGAGGCGGGGGAAGTCGGCGAAGCTCGTGTTGGCTGCCAGGACCAGGATGAGCATGGTCCCCGCCTGCAACGAGAAGAACAGCACCCGACCGGCGAGGCTCTCGCCGTAGACGAGGTCGCCGATCTGGGAGATGACCGTCGGTGTGCCCTCTTTGAACGGGGCGACCTGCATGTGGGCCGCCAGGATCGACAACCCGAGGAACATGGCGCCCAGCAGGCTGCCCATGATCACCAGCGTCGTGCGGGCGTTCTTCCACGCAGGCTTCTTGAAAGCCGGGACACCGTTGGAGATCGCCTCCACGCCGGTGACCGCGGCACCGCCCGAGGCGAAGGCGTGCATCAGGAGGTACATCCCGGCGAGCGCACCGAGGCCCGCCATGGTGTCGGTGCCCGGCTTCACCAGGCCCTCGGCGTGATGGTCTGCCATCGGTAGGTCACCGGCCAGCATCCGGGTGAGGCCGTAGCCGAGCAGCACCACCATGTTCACGATGAAGAAGTAGGTGGGGACCGCGAAGATCTTCCCCGACTCCTTCACGCCCCGCAGGTTCCCCAGGGCGATGATCACGATGAACAGCACCGAGAGCGTCACTGTCCAAGGCCCGAAGAACGAGAACGCCGACACCAGCGCCGCCACCCCCGCGGCCACCGACACCGACACGGTCAGGACGTAGTCGGTGAGCAACGCGACGCCTGCGACCTGGGCCGGGAGCAGCCCGAAGTTGTCGCGGGTCACCATGTAGGCGCCGCCCGCAGTGGGGTACTCCTTGATGGTCTGCCGGTACGACAGGATCAGGACGAACAGCACCAGCAGCATCGCCACGGTGATCGGCACGACCCGGGCGAACGCCGCCACGCCGATGACCGGGAACAGGACCCGCAGTATCTCCTCGGTGGCGTACGCCGATGACGACAGGTTGTCCGAGGCGAACACCGCCAGCGCCGTCGGCTTGCCCAGGCGCTCCTCCTCCAGCTGCTCGTTGTGCAGCGGCGGACCGAGCAGCTTGGTCTTGAGCCGGTAGCCGAGCGTGTCGGGCGGCAGCTCGATTCCCGGCTCCACGGGGACGGGCGCCGGCGCCTGCTGAGGCTCGGACGCGGTGGACCGATCGATGACTGCGGACATCGCCTTCATCCAACGGGTAACCAGCGTTACAGCGCTGCTAAAGATCGCCGCCAAGCGCTAAGAAGGCGCTAACGCCCCTGTTCAGGCGGGCGGCTGGAAGCGGTAGCCCATGCCGGGCTCGGTGATGAAGTAGCGGGGCTGCGAGGGGTTCGGCTCGAGCTTGCGGCGGATGTGGGCCATGTGCACCCGCAGGTAGTTGGTCTCCTCGCCGTACCGCGGCCCCCAGACCTCCTGCAGGAGCTGACGCTGGCCGACCAGCTTCCCGGCGTTGCGCACCAGCACCTCGACCAGCCCCCACTCGGTCGGCGTGAGCCGCACCTCGCCGTCTCCACCGGCACTCGCCGTCCGCACCCGCTTGGCGACGAGGTCGACGGTGAAATCGGGCGTCTCGACAGTCGCGACCTCCGTTCCCCCGTCGCCCGTCACGTTGCGGCGCAGCGCGGCCCGCAGCCGGGCCAGCAGCTCGTCCATCCCGAACGGCTTCGTGACGTAGTCGTCGGCGCCGGCGTCGAGGGCCAGCACCTTGTCGTGCTCGGCGCCCCGGGCCGACAGCACGATGATCGGCACGGTGCTCCACCCGCGCAGGCCGTCGATGACCTCGACCCCCGAGATCCCCGGCAACCCCAGGTCGAGGATCACCGCATCCGGCCGATGCCGGGCCGCCAGCTGCAGGGCGACCTCCCCGGTCGCCGCGACGTCGACCTCGTAGCCCCGGGCGCGGAGGTTGGTGGCCAACGTCCGCAGGATCGGCGCCTCGTCGTCGACGACGAGCACCCGCCCGGCCACACCCGCAGCTGCAGCGGCGCTCACCCCGCAACCTCCAGCTCGACCACCATCGTGGTGCCGCCGCCGGGGGTGTCCTCGATGGTCAGGTCGCCACCCATCGCCCGCGCGAACCCCCGGGCCACCGCCAGCCCCAACCCGACGCCCGCGCCGCTGGTGGCGTCGCTCATGCGCTGGAACGGCTCGAAGACCCGCTCCCGCTGCGCCTCGGCGATGCCCGGCCCCCGGTCGACCACCCGTACGAGCACGTGGCCGCCGACCGCGCCGGCTTCGACCCGGACACCACCATCGTCGCCAGGATTGCGCGCACCATGGGCGAGCGCGTTGTCGACAAGGTTGGCGACGATCCGCTCCAACATCGCGGGATCGGTCCTGACCGGGGGCAGCGTCTCGGGCACGTCGACCGCGACGCTACGCCCGCGCTCACCCAGTCCCGCCAGCGCCGCCGGCACGACCTCGTCGATGCCGACCTCCCGGGCCGCGGGCCGCACGGCGCCCGCCTGGATGCGGCTCATGTCGAGGAGGTTCGAGACGAGGTCGGTGAGCCGGTCGGTCTCGTCCTCGATGGTGCGGAGGAACTCCTGCACGTCGTCGTCCGACCACGTGATGTCACCCTGGCGCAGGCTGCTGGCCGACGCCTTGATCCCCGCCAGCGGCGTGCGCAGGTCGTGCGACACCGCCTGCAGCAGGGCGGTCCGCAGCTCGTCGGCCTCGGCCAGCGCCGCAGCCTTCGCCGCCTCGGCGTGGAGCCGCCGGCGCTCGACCGCGGCGTCGAGCTGGGCGGTGAACGCGTTGAGCACCCGCCGGTCGTCGGCCGCCAGCTGCGGCCCCCGCAACGCCAGCACCCGGGCGTCGCCCAGCGGTCGGGTCTCGTCGGCCTCCGCCGGGCTCGCCGGTGCGTCGACGCCCGACGACGCCTCGACCTCCCACCGGGCCCCGGCCCGCCGCAACAGCGCCACGCTCTCCAGCCCGAACACCCGCCGCAGGCTGTCGACGATGACCGGCAGCGGGTCCGCCTCCGCAACCGTGCCCGCCAGCCCGGCCAGCGTCTGGGCCTCCGCCGTCGCCCGCGCCGCCTCGGCCGCCCGCCGGGCCGCGGCCGCCACCAAGGTGCTCACCGTCACTGCGACCACCAGGAACACCAGCAGGGCCAGGACGTTCTGCAGCTCGGAGATCGTCCACGTGTAGTACGGCGGAGTGAAGAACCAATTGGCGCACAGGAAGCCGGCCACCGCCGTGGCCAGCGCGGGCGCCAGTCCCCCGGTACCCGCGGTGGCGACCACCAGCAGCAGGTAGAGCAGCAGCGTGCCGGGCAGGCCGAGGTGGTCGCGGGTGTTGGCCAGCAACAACGTCACCAGCGGCACGCCGAGGCCGCCGAGCAGCCAGCCGAGCAACCGGCGCCGGGGCGCGAAGATCGGCGCCGCCCGGCGGGGGGCCGGCGCCACCACTGCTTCGCTGCTGGCCGGCAGGTGCGAGATGACGTGCACGTCGATCGGGCCCGACAGCCGCACCACGCGGTTGATGACCGAGCCCCGGGTCAGCTCGGCCCAACGCGACCGGCGGCTGGCACCGAGCACGAGCTGGGTGGCGTTCTCGGCCCGGGCGAACTCGACCAGCGCCGCGGCGATGTCGTTGCCGGCGACCTCGTGGTGGGTGCCGCCCAGCTCCTCGACGAGCCGACGCTGCCGCTCGACCCGCGCATCGCCCGAGGCCATCAACCCGTCCTCGCTCTTCACGTGGACGCCGAGCAGCTCGCCGTGGGCCCGCTGGGCGATGCGCGCCGCCCGCCGGATCAGGCCCTCCGCCCCCGGCGCGCCGGTGAGGGCGACCACCACCCGCTCCCGGGTCTCCCACGGGTCGGTGATGCCTTGCCGCGACCGGTAGGCCTCCAGCGCATCGTCCACGCGGTCGGCGACCCACAGCAGCGCCAGCTCCCGGAGCGCGGCCAGGTTGCCCGGCCGGAAGTAGTTGGTCAGCGCGGCATCGATCGTGTCGGGGGCGTAGATGTTGCCGTGGGCAAGGCGGCGGCGCAGAGCCTCGGGGGTCATGTCGACCAGCTCGATCTGGTCGGCGGACCGGACCACCTCGTCGGGCAGCGTCTCACGCGGGCGCATCCCGGTGATGCGTTCGACCACGTCGATGAGCGACTCGAGGTGCTGGACGTTGACAGTGGTGATGACATCGATGCCGGCGGCGAGCAGCTGGTCGACGTCCTGCCAGCGCTTCTCGTTGCGCGACCCCGGCACGTTGGTGTGCGCCAGCTCGTCGACCAGGGCGATGGCCGGCCGGCGGACGAGCACCGCGTCCACGTCCATCTCCTCGAACATGGCGTCGCGGTACGTGAGGCTGCGGCGGGGCACCACCTCGAGGTCGTCGATCTGGGCGGCCGTCTTCGCCCGGCCGTAGGTCTCGACGAACCCGACCACCACGTCCGCGCCCCGGGAGCCGCGGCGGCGGCCCTCGTTGAGCATGGCGTAGGTCTTCCCCACACCCGGGGCCGCGCCGAGGTACACGCGCAAGGCTCCTCGACGGCCGGGTTGGGCGACGGTCACGGGACCATGCTGCCCTACCGGCCGTAAAGAACGGTGCAGCACGATGCAGATCGAGTGACCACGGGTGTTCATCAGCACGGCGCCGCCACATCCGCGAACATGACGCACCGTCAGATCCAGCGGCGACGGCAAATGCTGGGGGGTTCCGTGCGCCGATTACCCATACGTTTCAAGCTCGTCGGGGCCCTCGCGGTCCCCCTGCTGTGCCTCTTGGCAGTGGTGGTGGCCGAGGTGGTCGGCACCTCGCGCGAGGTACACCGGGTGCTCGACCAGTCCGAGACCGCCACGGCGGCGATCGGACCGTCGGGCCTCATGACCGGCTTGCAGGACGAGCGCAACTGGGCGGCCGTCGAGCTCATCGGCCAGCAGGGTCTGGTCAACCTGCCGGTCACCGGGTACGAGGAGACCCGGCAGCGCACCGACGCGGCGATCAGCGAGTTCATCCGAGAGGTCCAGGGCAAGGGCGGCGCGGTCGCCGATGCCTACGGGCCGGCGCTCGACAACATCCACGAGCTACAGCAGCTGCGGGAGGACATCGACGCCAGCAAGGGGCCCCGCGACATCACGAACAACGTGTTCGCCGACGAGATGTTCACCCGCTACGCCCGGCTCATCACACCGTTCCAGGACGGCAACACCCGCCTGGCGCTCGTCATCGACGACCCCGACCTGCGACGGGGCGTCGAGCTGGTCGACGTCACGTCACGCCAGATCGAGTGCAGCGCCAACCTGCTCCGGGCGATCATCCAGAGCCAGCTCGACGGGACGATCTCCCGTGAGGACGTCCAGCTGATCGCGTCGCTCTCCTCGGAGTACGCCCGCAACGTCGAGACGATCCAGAGCGCCAAGCCCCCCTACTCGAAAGATGTCGCCGACGGTGTCCCGAGGGAGTTCGACGAGCAGGTCACGAAGCTCGCCGTCGACACGATCCACGGGAAGTCCAACGTGGTCGAGGCGCTCGACGTGGCCGCAATCCCCGTCGAGGACACCTACAACGTCATGCGGGACGACATCGCCCGACGATTGCGTGACGAGGCCAAGGAGTCGGCCGCGGAAGCCGACCGCACAATCGGCATGCTGCGGGCACTCGCCGCGGCCGCGGTCCTGATCGCCGGGCTGGCGACGTGGATCGTGTCGCGCTCGATCACCAGCCCGCTCCGATCGCTCACCCGCCAGGCCACCGACATGGCCAGCCATCGGCTGCCCGAGGCCGTCGTCGGGATCCTGGAGACCCCGCTCGGCGACGACGTCGCGATGCCCCAGGTCCAGGCGGTGAACGTGACGACCAAGGACGAGGTCTCCGACGTCGCCGACGCCCTCAACACCGTGCAGAGCTCGGCGCTCGGGCTGGCAGTCGAGCAGGCGGTGCTGCGACGCAACATCGCCGACTCGTTCGTCAACCTCGGCCGGCGCAACCAGAACCTGCTCAGCCGCCAGCTCAACTTCATCACCGAGCTCGAGGCCAACGAGACCGACCCGGACACGCTCGCCAACCTGTTCCGGCTCGACCACCTGGCCACCCGCATGCGCCGCAACGCCGAGTCGCTGCTGCTGCTCGCCGGCGTCGACCCGCCCCGCACCTGGTCGCAGCCGGTGCGGGTCAACGACGTCATCCGGGCGGCGCTGGGCGAGGTCGAGGACTACCAGCGGGTCGTCGACCGCGGGGTCGAGCCGGCGACGATCCACGGCTCCGCCGCGGCGGACCTCGCCCACCTGCTGGCGGAGCTCATCGACAACGCCCTCGTCTACTCACCGCCCGACCAGGCGGTCGAGGTGCGGGGCGGCCGCCGCTCCACCGCCATGGGCGGCGGCGCCTACACGCTCGCGGTGATCGACGCCGGGCTCGGGATGCGGCCCGACGAGCTGGCCCGGGCCAACCAGCGGCTGGCCGGGGCCGAGTCGTTCACCATCGCGCCGTCCAAGTACCTCGGGCACTACGTGGCCGGGCATCTGGCCGCCCGTCACTCGATCACGGTGAGCCTGCACAGCTCGCCGGGCGGCGGCGTGACGGCGGTGACGGTGCTCCCGGAGTCGCTCCTGGTCGAACCGGCCGCACCGATCCCGCCGGCCATGCCGGCGCCCCTGTCCTGGAGCGGCTGAGCCCCTCGGAGCCCAGCCCTCAGCCGCCGGCGGGCTGGAACAGCTCTACGAAGTTCCCTGACGGGTCGATCATCAAGACCTGGGACCCGCCGGGCCCGGTGACGACGTCGTTGCGGAAGCTGACGCCGGCATCGCGGAGCCGGGCGACCTCCTGGTCGATGTCGTCGACGATGAGGTGGATGCGGTTCCAGCCGCCGGGCCCGGGCTTGACGCCGTCGGACATCGGCCGCCCGGCCGAGCTGGCTGGACCGCTGAGCAGGAGCCGCAGGTTGCCGCGGATGACGTCGGCGAAGGCCGGGGCGGCCACGATGTTCGGCTCGAAGCCGAGGTGCTTCGTGTAGAACTCGAGTGCCGCGTCCACGTCGTCGACCATGTAGCGGACGCTCACCAGGTCGTTGGCTTCGATCATGGTTCCTCCTGGGGTGTCGGAATGGGGGTCGTCAGGGCGACGAGCAGGAACCCGATGCGGGTCGCCAGCTCGTCGGCGGTCTGCTGGAACGCCGGGTAGGTCCCGACCTCGTTCGGATCGCGGATGCTCCAATGGACGGGCTCGGGCTCGCCGGGGAAGTCGGGGCAGACCTCCCGGACCCGATCGCAGAGCGTGATGACCCGGTCGAAGCGCTGGTCGGCGAGCTCGTCGAGGTGCTTCGAGCGCTGCCCGCCGATGTCGATGCCGTGCTCCTCCCGCATCACCCGCACCGCGTCCGGGTGGAGGGGCTTCGGGTGGCTGCCGGCGCTGGCGGCCTCGACCGCCCCGCCGGAGCCGGCCCGGGCGAGGGCCTCCGCCATCTGGGAGCGGGCGCTGTTGCCGGTGCAGAGGAACAGGACCCGCGCCGCGACCTTGCCCTGGCGGTTCGACGGGCCTTCGCCGGCGGGCGGGACGAGGTGGAGCCCGGGGTGCAGGGCGCCTCCGGTGACCGACAGCAGCTCGCCGAGGCGGGGGAGGTCGGCGGTGTAGTAGGCGTCGCGCCGGTCGGCGGAGCTGCGCCGGGCCCGGACCAGGCGGGCGTCGCGGAGCTTGCTCAGGTGGTAGGAGACGAGGTTCTGGGGCTGGCCCAGCAGGCCGGTCAGCTCGTGGACCGTGCGATCGCTACGGGCGAGACCCTGCAGCAGCTGCCACCGCAGCGGGTGGCCCGCGAGCTGCAGGAACGCCGGCGGCGTGAGCTCCGGATCGGCTGCTGGTGTCGTCACACCTCTTTGCTACCCCAAGGGAGATGCATCAATCAAGATTGATTGATTTTCTCCGCTTCGGGTTGGAGCGCACGGCGCATCGCGTCGGCGCCCTGGTCCATGAGGTCGCCGACCGGTCCGGCCAGCTCGTCGGGCAACAGGTCGGAGGTCCAGACGATGCGGCAGTTCGCCTGGCCCGTCGGCAGGACCTCCATGCTCGCCTGGTGGTGACGGAACGCGAACGGACTGTCGACAACTGTGTAGACAAAGCGGCGCGCAACATTGTCGACATCGACGACCCGTTCGTGGACCACGGCACCAGTCGCGAACGTCACGACGCGGACGTCGCCGTCGTCTTCGAGCCGGGCGTCGGTGAGCACGCCGGGGACCAGGCGCCGATCGACGGCCCCTATGTCGAGCACGGCGTCCCACGCCTGGTCGGCCGGCACGGACAGGTCGATGGTGCGTTGCACTGAAGCCATGCCTCCACCCTCGGGCCTCCCCTTGGGGGAGGGTCAAGCCCCTCCGCGATCACGGCTCCGATGAGCTCCGTCCCGAGCACCGCCCGCGCTGTCAGCGCGGCGTGAGCCGGACCACCGGGTACACCCGGTCGGACTTGCTCTGGTACTTGGCGATGCGAGGCTGAGCAGCGGCGATGCGCTCCCAAGCCGCCTCACGGTCGGCGCCGTCGAGGCGCTGCGGCGTCACCGGTACGGCTTCGCCCCGGGGAAGCTCGATCGACACCTGATCGGCGTGACCCATGAGGTTGGCGAACCAGTCCGGGTGCTGACTCCCCCCGCCCGAGGCGACGACGAACCGAGCCTCGTCACCATCGGCGAACCACGCGATCGGCGTCTCCCGGGGCTCGCCGCTGTGGCGACCAACCGTGTGCAGGATGAGCACGTCCATGCCCATGAACCTGCCCTGGCCCCTCCGGACCTTGCGGTTCGTGCGAGCGTTCATCCGGTGCTGCATCCACCGTGAGAACGCCCCTGGCGTGCCGGCCTTGCGCCGTTTGCGACCGCCGTTCCCCTGCTTGGGTCCCATGTCCGATGTCGTGTCCATGCCGGTCACGGTACGAACGCCCCTCCGACCGAGGCTTCTCGATTCGTGACGGGTTTCCGGGCCTCGATGAGGAACCGCTGGGCGTGTGAGACGAACGAGCCGTGCCGCTGGACGTGCTCGTGCATCGCCCGAAGGCGCTCGTGATAGCCGTCGACCGTGAAGCCCGGGACGGTCCAGAGCACCTTGCGCAGGAAGTACACGACCGCGCCGACGTCGAAGAAGCGGACCTCGAGCGACTCGCGGCGCAGGTCGACGACCTCGAGGCCGGCCGTTGCGGCCTGAGCGGCGGCTCGATCGGGGCTCCGAGATTCGGACACCGGTTGCGGGCCCATCATGAAGTCGGTCAGCTCGCGGTTCGATCCGGGGCCGACCTGCTGCGAGAAGTACGTGCTCCCGGGCTGGAGGACACGGGCGATCTCGTCCCAGATCACAACCGTCGGGTGACGGCTGAGCACCAGATCGAACGCTGCATCGTCGAACGGCAGCGGCGACGTGTCTTCCACTTCGACGACCACCCCACCGAAGGCCGCGAGGTTCTCACGGGCGACCGCGACGTTCGGCGGCCACGACTCCGTTGCGCACGCCACACCAGGGATCCGGCTCGTGGAGCGCAGCACCTCGGCGAAGACCTCGCCCCCGCCGGTCTGCACGTCGAGCACCGCCGCTGCGTCGGGCAACCTACCGACGACACTGCGGGCGTAGCCCCACGACGGCCGCTCCTCGGTCGCCCGCCCGTCGAACCACGAGAAGTCCCATCCCTCGGTCGACTCGGCCGCGGCCTCGGCCACCAGATCCTCGAAGCTCCGTGCCATCCCCTCAACTATACGTACACGTGTTCGTATCTCGTGCTACGTTGGTCACAACGGAGCGAACGGCCGGGGTGTGGGATCGATGCCTCGCTCGACCCGCCGGCGCTTCCG
>Ga0075431_100004686_pt1 | contig 13432 bp, 7 predicted proteins | sample RhiMetdeltSRZDD5_FD_75297 | JGI IMG/M metagenome (GOLD analysis project Ga0075431, IMG submission 75297) | Populus rhizosphere microbial communities from Tennessee, USA - Rhizosphere MetaG P. deltoides SRZDD5 | ecosystem: Host-associated > Plants > Roots > Rhizosphere > Soil | place: USA... | reverse complement strand
GGTTCGAGGCCGCGCCACACGTCCGGCGCAAACAACTCACCTTTGAGCGCCTGCGGAAACCGCAGGTATGCGGCGCTGTCGGCGAAACGCTGGAACCCGCTACTGTCCGCGACCCGGTCGAGCCAGCGTAGCTTCGCCGTAACCGTGTTGTAGCCGAAGGTGTCCGGGATGCGGTTGAAGATGGGGCGGAGGACCCTGTGACGCAGCGGGCGCGGTAGGTGGGCGTAGAGCTCCGCCAGGGCCTGGCCCTTGTAACGGTCATAGCCGGCGAAGAGCTCATCGCCGCCGTCGCCGCCGAGCGCGACGGTCACGCTTCTTCGCGCGACTTCGGAGACGACGTAGACGCCTGCGCCGAACGGGTCGACGGGCTCCTCGAGCGCGGCCACCATCTGCGGAGTCAGGGCGGCCAGATCCGGATCAACGATGGTTTCGCTGTGCCGCGTGCGATAGAGCTCCGCCACCTGACGTGCCCACGGCAACTCGCTCTGGCCCTCATCGTGAACGCCGATTGAGAACGTGGTGAGCGGCTCCCGCAGGGCGCGGCTCGCATAGGCGACTACGAGACTCGAGTCAATGCCGCCGGATAGAAACGCTCCGAGCGGCACCTCGCTCATCAGGTGCTCGCGCACTACCTCGGCGAGGAGCTCATCGAGCCGGTCGATGATCTGCTTCTCAGTGAGCGCGTGTTTCGGCTCGTACGCCGGCCGCCAGATCTCCTCGACTGAGCGGCCTTCGGGCGTGACGGTGAGCGTGTGCGCCGCCGGAAGCTTGCGCACCGCCTCGAAAAACGTGGACTCTCGCGGAAGGTAACGCAACGACATGTAGTGCGACAGTGTCTGCAGATCGAGCGTGCGCGCGACACCCGGCAAGGTAAGGAGCGCCTTGATCTCGGAGGCGAACGCAAATCCCGTCGGGGTCTCGACCCAATAGAGCGGCTTCTGTCCCATCCAGTCGCGTGCCAGCAGCAGCACGCGGTCGCGGACTTTCCAGAGTGCGAACGCGAACATGCCCTCCAGGCGCTGAATGGCGCGGCTGCCACCTCGCTCGAGCAGCCGCAGCACGACCTCGGTGTCGCTGTCGGTACGGAACGCGCAACCCTCGGCCACCAGCTGCGCGCGCAGCCTGCGGTAGTTGTAGATCTCGCCGTTGAAGACGAGCACCAGGCTGCCATCGTCGCTGTACATCGGTTGCCGGCCCTGAGCGACGTCGATGATCGCCAGGCGGCGCATGCCGAGGGCGATCTCCCCGGTGACGTGGATACCAGCATCGTCCGGGCCGCGGTGTACGAGCCGACTTGTCATATTGCCGACGTATGAGCGCAGCAGGTCGGTGCTCGTGGGCAGCTTCGGCATGAAACCTGCGATCCCGCACACGAGCTGACTTGTCTCCGGATGATCCGCGCGACGCGAGCGACTGGCTGTAGCCCAGGGGCACAGCATCGGGTGCGGCAATATGCCCGCCGCTGCCGCGGTTGGCAATTCGGACTGCAATGCCGATACGACGAAGAATCTGGCGTAAAGGGCCACCGTGCGTTACGGTGCCGACGATGTTTGTGGTCGATGCCCACGTGCACTTCCACCGGACGGAGCTGGTCGCGCCCACCTTGCGTGCGGCGCTCGGCAATTTTTCGAACGTCACCGGGGGTGCGGACGGCTGTGCCGGCGCACTGCTGCTCGCCCAGGGGCGTGCCGAGCGGGTCTTCGAGTGGCTTCGCGGCGAGACGCGGGTGGAGGAATGGGCCTTCGCACCGGCAGGCGATGAGCCGCAGACCTTGCTTGCGACCGCCCCGGACGGCCGGTGGCTCGCAATCGTCAACGGGCGCCAGGTACGGTCCGCGTGCGGGCTCGAAGTCCTCGCGATCGGTACTTGCGCGGAGTTCGAGGACGGGGAGGGGTTCGAGGCCATGGTAGAGCGGGTCGCGCGCTCGGATGCATTGCTGGTGATTCCCTGGGGGTTCGGCAAGTGGCTGGGTCGCCGCGGGGCGGCGGTGCGTGCGGCACTCGAGCGGCTTGACCGGCGCACCATCTGCGTCGGCGACAACGGTGGGCGTCTCGAGTGGTCGCGCGAGCCGCGCCTCATGCGCGAGGCGCGCGCGAAGGGGTTCCGCGTCGTTCCCGGATCGGATCCGTTTCCGTTCGGCGGCGACTACCGCAGGGTGGGACGATTCGGGCTCTGCCTCGACATGAGTCCGCCGCGGGTCGGGCTGTGGCGCAGCATACGGACGCTACTGACCGGCGATTCACCGCCGCCGCGGAGCTATGGCAGGCGCGTGTATCCAGCGCGGTTCCTGTTCAACAACGTCGCAGTTCAGCTCGTGCGACGTCTCAAGCCCGGCCTGTCGTGAGCCGGCTGCTGGTCATCGCCCCGCAGCCGTTCTTCACCGCGCGCGGCACGCCGCTCAGCGTCTATTACCGCACACTCGTCATGGCCGAACAGGGCGTCGAGATCGACCTGCTCACCTACGGGATCGGCGAGGATGTCGAGATCCCGGGCGTACGCATCGTGCGGATTCCACGTCTGCCTTTCACCGACTCCGTGCCCATCGGGCCTTCGTGGTCCAAGGCGGTCCTCGACATACCGATGATGCTTTGGACAGTCGGCTTGCTGCTGCGCCACCGCTACGACGTCGTGCACGCCCACGAGGAAGCCGTGTTCTGGTGTCAGGCCCTGAAGCCGGTGTTCAGATTCCGCATGATCTACGACATGCATTCGAGCCTGCCGCAGCAGCTCGAGAACTTCCGGTACACCACATCGCCGCTGCTGCTCGGAGCCTTTCGGACGCTGGAGCGCCGCGCGCTGGCGTCCGCGAACGTGGTCGTCACGATCTGCCGCGAGCTGCACGACCACACACAGGCGCTCGGAGTCGCTCCCGAGCGGCATCTGTTGATCGAGAACTCGATCTTCGATGACGTCCGGCTGCGCGGGCCGGGCAACCGGGATGCGGTGGCGGTCCAATCGTGCCGCGCCTGCTTCGGACCGGACTGCCGCGTGATCGTCTACGCGGGCACGTTCGAGGCATATCAGGGGATCGAGCTGTTGGTCAACGCGTTCTCGCGGGTCGTCGCCCGGTTGCCGCAGGCGCGGCTGCTGCTGGCGGGCGGCGCCGAGGACCAGGTTGCGAGGATCCGTGCCATGGCCGATGCGCTGGGGCTCGGCGCGACCTGCCGCCTGGTGGGGCATGTGCCGAAGCTCGTAGCCTCGGGCTACATGCGAACCGCCGACGTCCTCGTCTCACCGCGACTTCACGGCACGAACACACCGCTCAAAATCTACGAGCAGCTGGCCAGCGGACGCCCGCTGGTCGCAACTCGGATCCGCTCGCACACGCAGGTGCTGGACGATTCCACGGGCTTTCTGGTGGAGCCCGAGCAGGAGTCGCTTGCGGCGGGTCTGATTGAGGCGCTCACCGATCCGGCCGGAGCAGAGCGGCGGGTGAGAAGCGCAAGCGTGCTCTACGAGCGCGAGTACTCGAGATCGAGCTACGAAGGGAAGATCCGGCAGCTCCTGGAAATGATCGCCTGATGTGCGGCATCGCCGGTATCGTCGCGATGGACGGTGCTCGCCCGGAACGCGAAACCGTCGAGCGGATGCGCGACTCGCTGGTGCACCGCGGTCCGGACGACGACGGTCTGCTGATGCACGATTCGGTCGCGTTCGGCATGCGCCGCCTCGCCATCATCGATCTGCAGACCGGCCATCAGCCGATCTCGAATGAGGATGGCAGCGTATCGGTAGTCTTCAACGGTGAGATCTACAACTACCGCGAGCTGCGTAACGAGCTGCAGGCGCAAGGCCACCGGTTCCGGACGGCGGCGGATACGGAAGTCATCGTTCACCTGTGGGAGCAGCACGGGATCGATTTCCCGAAGCGCCTGAACGGCATGTTTGCCATCGCGCTGCTGGACCGGACGCGGCAGCGGGTGGTGCTGGCCCGCGACCATGTCGGGATCAAGCCGCTCTACTTTGCGATCGACGCGCAGCAGCTCGTGTTCGGATCGGAGATCAAGGCCATCCTTGCCTCGGGCCGCGTGGCGCGGCAGCTCGACGTCGACGCGCTCGCGCAGTATCTCTCGTGGGAATACGTGCCCGGCGCGGCGACGCTGATCCGCGACATACGGCGGCTCGAGCCCGCGCATACGCTCGAGCTCGATCTCGCCACCGGCCGCATGGAGCTGCGCAGGTTCTGGGATCCGGCGACGGATCCGCTGGGGACTGTCCCCGCAGGGGACTGTCCCCATTTCCCCGAGGACTGGGAGGACGCCGTCGACCAGGCCATTCGCCAGGCAGTGCGCCGCCAGCTCGTCAGCGACGTACCGCTCGGTGCATTCCTCTCGGGCGGGGTCGATAGCTCGCTCGTGGTAGCCGCGTCGGCCGGAGTCAGCACATTCAGCATCGGCTTCGAGGATCCGAGCTACAACGAGCTGCAGTGGGCGCGTCGCGTCGCGTCGCACCTGGGCGTGCCGCACCACTTCGAGATCATCAAACCACAGGTGCTCGAGCTGTTCGGCAGTCTTCTTCATTTCCTTGACGATCCGATCGGCGATACCTCGATCTTTCCGACTTACCTCGTCTCGAAGCTAGCGCGCGGGCACGCCAAGGTCGCGCTGTCCGGCGACGGTGGGGACGAGCTGTTCGGCGGGTACGAGACGCATATGGCGCAGCGGCTCGACCGCTACTGGCGCCTCGCGCCGCACTGGCTTCGTCGCTGGTTCATCGAGCCGATCGTAGGCGCGTTGTCGCCGACGCAGGCCAAGAAGGGGTTCGTCAACAAGGCTCGGAGATTCGTCGAAGGTTCGCGTCTCGATCCCTTGCTCGGTCACACCCGCTGGCGGCTGTTCTGCGACGAGGCTGCACGCCAGACGCTGTTCAGCGAGAATGCCCGCGCGGGGATCACGAGCTCCGTCGGGAAGCACGTCGAGCGGTTGCGCAGCGAATCGCGGCAGCTCGAGGAGCGCGACCAGAGTCTGTACGTCGACTTCAGGAGTTACCTCGTCGACAATTGCCTGACCAAGGTCGATCGGATGTCGATGGCATGTTCCCTGGAGGCAAGAGTTCCCCTGCTGGATCGTGAACTCGTTGAGCTCGCCTTCCGCATGCCGCCGGAGCTCAAGTTCAACGCACTGCACGGCAAGATCATCCTCCGACGCGTCGCCGCACGGTACGTACCTCGCGATTGTGTCTATCGGCCGAAGGAAGGCTTCAGCGTACCGATCAAGACCTGGCTACGCGCTGAGCTGCGTCCGCTGCTCGATCTGTATCTCGAGCCGGGGCGGCTGGCGCGCGCCGGGCTGTTCAACCCCACAGCGGTCGGGGAACTTTGCGCTCAGCACCTCTCCGGTCGCGCGAATCACAGCCACCTGCTCTGGCCGCTGCTGGTCTTCGAATGCTGGCGCGAGCGCTGGAGCGTGGCCGCATGATGCGGCGCGACCCCGCGCTCGCCGCCGGATGCCGCTTCGACCTTCTGGTCATCGGCGGCGGCATATACGGGGCGGCGCTGGCCCAACAGGCCGCGCGGCGCGGCCTCGCGACCTGTGTTTGCGAAGCGGCTGATTTCGGGGGCGGCGCCAGCTGGAACTCGCTGCGCATCGTGCACGGTGGCCTGCGCCATCTGCAGACCCTGGACGTGCCGAGGTTCCTGCACGCAGTGCGCGCCCGCCGGGGACTCGCGCGGATGTTCCCGTCGCTGCTGCAGCCGCTGTCTTGCCTGATGCCCCTGTATGGCCAGGGCCTGAAGCGCAGCTCGGTGATGCGCCTCGCCATGAGTGTCAACGACGCGCTGAGCGGCGCGCGCAACGTCGGCGTGCAGCCTGCGCTCCACATTTCGCCCGGTCGCCTGCTGGATGCGCCCGAGACACTGCATGCGTTTCCGCTTGCGCGGGCGAGCGGGCTGCAGGGCGCGGCGGTGTGGGGCGACCTCCTCATGCTGAGCTCCGAGCGCGTCGTGATCGAACTGCTGCGGGATGCCTGCCGGCACGGCGCTGTCGTGCTCAATTATGCGCGGGTGTCGGAGATCCGCTCTTCTGCGGGCGCGGTCTGCGGCGTGCGGGTCCATGATGCGATCGGGGATGGTGACTTCGAGGTCGCTGCCCGAGCAGTCGCCGACTGCTCGGGCGCGCGCATCGGCGCCTTGAACCTGGACCCGGGCCACTGCGCCAGCTCGTTTACGCCCTCGCTGGCGTTCAACCTGCTGCTCGACCGGCCGGCGCCGAGTGAGTATGCCCTCGCGGTCGCCGCGCCAGGCCGGCGCATGCCGGTACTGTTCCTGGTCCCGCTGCGGACCGGGGTTCTGGCCGGCACGATGCATACCCCCCGTACTCCGGGTACGGTTGACGCTCAGCCCGGTGAAGGAGAGATTGAGGCCTTTCTTGCCATGCTCAATGCGGCGATACCGGGTTTTGATGCGCGACGCGCGCAGGTAGCGCGGATATTCGCCGGACTGCTACCCGTGACAGCTGCACGCAGCGTCGAACTCGTACGCTCGACAATGATCGTAGATCACGGCCGCGCCGGCGGCCCGCGCGGGCTGTTCAGCGTCGGCGGAGTGAAGTTCAGTACGGCAATTGAAGACGCGCGGCGTGCGCTTGCAGTCATGGGCTGGGGCGTGTCGAAGCGGGAGTTGCAGGAGACGCCGCTGCACATTTCGGATGCCACGCCGCTGCTCATCAACGGCGACTCGGCCGCGGATGCCGACCCCGTCGGGGTCGCGTCCACGCTCGAGCGGGTTATCGAGGAGGAGTCGGTTTACTGCGTGGACGACCTGGTATCGCGGCGCTCGAACTGGGGATCGACGGGAAGCGAGCCGGCGGGGGGCGCAGCAGTATCTGCGGCGCGCGCCGGGCTTGTGCGACACTGCGCATCGCTCGTGGCGAGCGAAGCTCGGTAAATCGCGAGCCCGCCGGGCAGGAGAGAATTGGCATGCAAGTGGAATCATCTGCAGTCCGCGTGGCTGTGGTCGGTGCGGGCTACTGGGGCAAGAATCTCGTACGCAATTTCCGCGAGATCGGGTCCCTCGCGGCCGTCTGTGACCGCGATCCCTCGGTCGAGGCGCTCTGCCGGGGCGGCGACGGGGACGTGCGTTACGAAGCGGATTTCGCCGCCGTGCTCGCGGATCCGCAGATCAGTGCGGTCGCTCTCGCCACGCCTGCGGTCACTCACTACGAGATGGCCAGTGCTGCCCTGATCGCAGGCAAGGACGTATTTGTGGAAAAGCCGCTGGCCGTGGAGCTGTCCGACGGCGAACGGCTGGTGGCCACGGCGCAGGAGCGACGGCGGGTGCTCATGGTCGGCCACGTGCTGAGATACCACCCTGCCATCCTGAAGATTCAGGAGCTGGTGCGCGACGGCGCGCTGGGGAAGATCCAGTACGTTTATTCGAATCGGCTCAACATCGGCAAGATACGCTCCGAGGAAAACATCCTGTGGAGTTTCGCGCCGCACGATATTTCGGTCATCCTGGCCTTGCTCGGCGAATCGCCGGGCAAGGTCTTCTGTCGCGGCGCGGCGTACCTGAACCGGCAGGTCTTCGATGTGACAATGAGTTACCTGGATTTCCCGAGCGGCGTCCAGGCCCACATCTTCGTGAGCTGGCTGCATCCGGTGAAGGAGCAGAAACTCGTGGTGGTCGGGTCGGAGAAGATGGCCGTGTTCGACGACACCGCGGACGACAAGCTCCTGCTCTACCCGCACCGGGTGGAGTGGCGCAACCGGATTCCCACGGCGATCAAGGCCGCCGCCGAAATCGTGCCGCTCGAGCAGCGGGAGCCGTTGCGGGCGGAGTGCGAGCATTTCGTCGACTGCGTCAGGACGCGGCGCGATCCCGTCACGGACGGGTCAGAGGGCCTGCGGGTGCTCGAAGTCCTCGACGCCTGCCAGCGCTCGCTGCTCAAAGGTGGAACGATTATCGAGACGCGCCACCAGCGCGTCGCCGGGCGCCAGCTGCCATACTTCGTCCACCCGTCCGCATTCGTCGACCAGGGCGCGCAGATCGGCGCAGGCACCAAGATCTGGCACTTCTCGCACGTCATGCCCGGCGCGAGAGTCGGTAGCAACTGCGTGCTCGGCCAGAACGTCAACGTCGACGGCGGCGCGGTCATCGGCAACAACGTCAAGATTCAGAACAATGTCTCGGTGTACTCGGGCGTTACCCTGGAGGACGACGTGTTTCTGGGCCCGTCGTGCGTGTTAACCAACGTGTCGAATCCGCGATCGCAGGTCAACCGGCACGCGATCTACGAGAAGACGACCTTGAAGCGCGGCAGCACGGTGGGCGCCAATGCGACGATCATCTGCGGCGTCACGCTCGGTCGCTACGCCTTCGTCGCTGCGGGGTCTGTTCTGACGACCAACGCCCCGGACTATGCGCTCATGGTCGGCAACCCGGCGCGACGCGTGGGCTGGATGAGTCGTCACGGACACCGGCTTGGAACGCCGGACGCCACTGGGGTGATGTCCTGCGGGGAGAGCGGGTTGCGGTTTCAGGAAGTGGAGCCCGGCATGCTGCGTTGCCTGGATCTCGACGAGGACGCGGACCTGCCGCGGGAACTCGCTACCGGGAGTGGGCCGTACCGGCAGTTCAGGAAGGCAGCCGCCGCCGATTGACGCACCGGCGTGTGAAACCCCAATAGACGGGTGACACATTCAGCTCTTTTCTCAAGGCTAATCAGCCTCCGACGCCGGCTGCCGCGCCCCGCGCGGGCGAACCGGCCGCCGCGAAGACACAAGCGGCGCTCGTGCAATCGTTCGGCGGTAACGTCACGAGCATCGAGCACGCGCGCGTGAAGGAGCGCACGAAATCGAGCGACGCCGCATAACAAGCTGCCAGAGTTCTAACCGGGCAAACACAACCGTCTAAGCGCCTGATCCGCCTGAGTTTGCGCAAAGTGCGCAGAGGGAGGTGCGCACGAACGCGCATGTCTGCGCACGTGTGCGTGCGTTTTTGCATTCCGTGCCTAGGCTGATAAACAAGGACCCCTCCGAAAGATTCAGGAGGGGTCACCAGTGGCCGCGCAACCGTTTCTGTTGCCGCGCGATCCACGGCAACGGTACTCACTCGCCGAGGCCTCGGCCTACCTGAGACAGTCGGCGGCGAAACACCCTGGGGGACGTTATCGCGCGCCACGTCGTCGAAGTGCAACGACAGGAAGCAGAGCAACGCCGGGTCCGATATCTAACACCGGACGAAATGGCCGCGCGATTGCATGTAAAGCCGAAGACGTTGGCGAATCTGAGATCGTCGAAGAAATGCCCGCGCGCCGCTATTGCTCGGGCGCGTGCCGAGTGATCGTGACGGTTCAGCATGAACTGCGACATCCCCATCAGCCGCCGGACTTGAATGTTCGCAGGGCAGCGATCAGGCCCTCACGCACGGCGTGTTCCGCGCCTGAGTTGTGCGGCGGGCGTTGAGTGTAAGTATTACGCGCTTAATTTTTCTCACTGATTTGAATCGAAAATCGAGTTTGACAGCAGAAAACAATTCGCGGCTTCATAACGCCCCTTGCCGCGCCGAGTCTCCGACGTTTCGCGAGGCCTTACCGATGGACAAATTCAAGGCCACGGTCTTGGCCGTGCCCGATCGTCGGCGACGTCTGTGCAGACGAGTGTGCAGGGGAATTGTCGGGCTGGTCGCAAATCTCATGTTGACTCCGACGGCGCCTGCGGCCACGGTACCGAGCGGCTTCCTCGACAGCACGTACGTGGAGTTGCCGAGTGATGCGACGGCAATGCAGTTCGCGCCGGACGGACGCCTCTTCGTCTGCCAGCAAAGCGGCAAACTCAGGGTTGTACAGAACGGCAATCTGCTCACTACGCCTTTTGTCACGCTGTCGGTCGCCGCCTCCGGCGAGCGAGGGCTGCTGGGCGTCGCGTTCGATCCCGACTTCGCCACGAACCACTTCGTCTACGTGTACTACACGGCGACGACCCCGACGATCCACAATCGAGTGAGCCGCTTTACGGCGAACGGCAATGTCGCGGTCGCCGGCAGCGAGCGCGTGCTGCTCGACCTTGAACCGCTCTCTACCGCAACGGTACACAACGGTGGCGCGATCCATTTCGGCAACGATGGCAAGCTGTACATCGCTGTAGGCGACAACTCGCAGGGCGGCAGAGCGCAGAAGCTGGCCTATACGTACGGCAAGGTCCTGCGCATCAATCGCGACGGTACGATCCCGACAAGCAACCCGTTCTTTGCAACCGCGACGGGCGTGAATAGGTCCATCTGGGCACTTGGTCTGCGAAACCCGTTTACGACTGCTTTCCAGCGCAGCACCGGACGGTTTTTCATCAACGATGTCGGAAGATCGACCTACGAGGAAATCAACGAAGGTGTCTCCGGCGCCAACTTCGGCTGGCCGCTGGCGGAGGGACCTTCGGACGATCCCGACTTCAGAGATCCCTTTCATTTCTACCCCCACGTCAACGGCGCTTGTGCGATCACGGGTGGCGCGTTCTATGAATCGCCCGCGCTCGCCTTTCCGAGCGGATACCACGGTGACTACTTCTATGCCGATTACTGCGCGGGCTGGATCCGCAGAATTAACCCGGACACTGGCACGGACACTTCGTTCGCGAGCGGCATCGTGAGTCCCGTCGACTTGAAGGTCGGGCCCGACGGCGCGCTTTATTACTTGACGCGGCAGGACGGACGCATCGGGCGGATCAGCTACACCGTCTCCGAGCCACCGGATATTGGCGTTCAGCCCGCGGACCGAACGGTGGCGATCGGGCAGTCGACGACTTTCACCGTCGGCGCCTCCGGTAGCGCGCCGCTCGCCTATCAATGGCGGCGTAACGGCAATGCGATCTCCGGCGCCACCGGCTCGAGCTACACGCGCACCAATGTTCAGCTCACCGACAATGGGGCGCTGTTCACCGTGCGGGTCTCGAATGCGTACGGTGTGGAGATGAGCGAGGCCGCGCAGCTCACGGTGACGCAGAACACGGTGCCGACTGCGAGCATCACGCAGCCGATCAGCGGGACCACTTACGCGGGTGGTCAGGTCATCAATTACGCGGGCACCGGCAACGACGCCGAAGACGGCGCACTGCCGGCGAGTGCCTTCACATGGTGGGTAGATCTCCACCACGACAGCCACACCCACCCGGTTGTGCTCCCGATCACCGGGTCGAAGAGCGGTTCGTTCACGATTCCGAGGACCGGCGAGACATCCGCCAACGTCTTTTATCGCATCCACCTGCGCGTCCGGGATTCCGGCGGCCTCACTCGCTCGGTGAAGCGTGACATCCAGCCACGCAAGGTTACGGTCACGCTGGCAACGAATCCGGGCGGGCTACAGTTGCGGCTCGACGGAGAGCCGGTGGCCACACCGCATAGCTTCGTGGGCGTCGTCGGCATCAAGCGCACACTCGAAGCCGTGTCGCCGCAGGGCAGCTCGGGTTCGAACTGGGTCTTTTTGTCCTGGTCGGACGGCGGGGCGCGCGCGCACACAATTACGACTCCGTCCACCGACAAGACCTACAAGGCGCAATTCACCACGCAATAAACCGTCGCAGATCGGCGTCCCAAAAAATACGTGGCGTCACTACGAAGCTGCAATGGGCCTTCTGGCATTCCGCTCGGTCGGAGTGTGGCTCCCGCGGCCTGCCTGCGTCACGAATGCACCCCGCGTGATGATAAAAGTGATGACACGGTCGGGAAAGCGGGGCAGGCCGAGCGGTGCGGAAAGGCCTACTGTTTAAGTGGCTCCGACACCTGGATTCGAACCAGGGACCCGCTGATTAACAGTCAGCTGCTCTACCGCTGAGCTATGTCGGAACCGGGGCCTCGGCACTCGCTGCTACCGGTGCCGGCGGATGTCCGATCCGCGCGGCGGCGGATTGTCCCCGTTACCCCTCGATCAGTCAACCCAATGCGCGGGAGATCCGCTCGAGCGCCTCGGCCAGCAGCTCGGGGCTGGTCGCAAACGAAAACCGGATGTGTCCCTGGCCGCCGAAACCGGATCCCGGAACACCCGCAACGCCCGCCTCCTCGAGCAGGTGTTCTGCAAACGCGTCGTCGTCCGGTAGTCCCAACCGGCGAATCGCGCCGCCGACGTTACACCACGCGTAGAAAGTTCCCGCCGCCGGCAGCACGTCGAACCCGGGCAAGCGGTTGAGCCCGGCGTTGAAAAAATCGTGCCGCGCCTTGAAGTGACCCTTCATCTCGGCCACGCAGCCCTGGTCGCCGAGCAGCGCCGCCGTGGCCGCCTTCTGTGCGATCGAGTTGGGATTCGTGGTGCTCTGGCTCTGAATCGTCGCCATCGCCTCGACGATTTCCGCTGGTCCCCCGCAGTAGCCGATCCGCCAGCCGGTCATCGCGTAGCTCTTTGAGACGCCATTGACCGTGACCGTCCGGTCGTACAGCGCCGGTACTGCCGTGAGCAGGCTGCAGAAGGGTTCCGATCCCCAGTAGATGTGCTCGTACATGTCGTCCGTACATACCAGCACGCGCGGGTGGCGCAGCAGCACCTCGCCGAGCGCCACAAGCTCGGAGCGGGTGTAGCTCGCGCCGGTCGGATTATTCGGGCTGTTGAGGATCAGGAGTCGCGTGCGCGGCGTGATCGCCGCCTCGAGCTGCGCGGGGGTGATCTTATAACCCTGATCGGGTCCGCAGTAGGGCAGAACGGGCACACCATCGGTGAGCAGCACGATATCGGGGTAGGACACCCAGTACGGCGCCGGGATGACAGCCTCGTCGCCCGCGTCCATAACAGCCATAGCCATGTTGTAAATGGTCTGCTTCGCGCCGGTTGAGACCAGGATCTGCGCGCGCGAATACTCGAGTGCGTTGTCGCGCCGGAACTTAACCGCGATCGCATCCTTGAGCTCCGCGATCCCCTCCACCGGCGTATAGCGGGTGAATCCGCTGCGGATCGCCGCCACGCCTGCGTCGCAGATGTATGCGGGTGTGTCGAAGTCGGGCTCACCGACCCCAAGCCCGATGATGTCGCGGCCCTCGGCGCGCAGCCGCACGACGCGACCGTTGAGGGCGACGGTGGGCGAGGGCTTGACGCGCTTGACGCGCTCCGCAAGGGCGACGGGCACGGTGACTTTCCGCAATCCGAGGAGGACGCGTATCTTAGACGATTTGGCTCGGAGCCCAATTCCCACGCGCCATGACGACCGAACCCTTCCGCCTGCGGGCGGCCTATCAGCCAGCCGGTGACCAGCCCGAGGCGATCGCCAAGCTCGTCGATGGACTCCAGAGTGGTCTCTCGCACCAGACTCTTCTGGGAGTTACCGGGTCGGGCAAGACATATACCGCCGCCAGCGTGATCGAGCGCGTGCAGCGCCCGACGCTCGTCATGGTTCACAACAAGACGCTTGCGGCACAGCTCTATGGCGAGTTTCGTGAGTTCTTCCCGAACAACGCGGTCGAGTATTTTGTCAGCTACTACGACTACTACCAGCCCGAAGCCTACGTTCCGTCGTCCGA
>Ga0075431_100004684_pt1 | contig 13435 bp, 7 predicted proteins | sample RhiMetdeltSRZDD5_FD_75297 | JGI IMG/M metagenome (GOLD analysis project Ga0075431, IMG submission 75297) | Populus rhizosphere microbial communities from Tennessee, USA - Rhizosphere MetaG P. deltoides SRZDD5 | ecosystem: Host-associated > Plants > Roots > Rhizosphere > Soil | place: USA... | reverse complement strand
CCGGCAACGATACGCTCGACGTCGTCTACGATGGCACGGCCCTCACCAGCATCGAAGGGGGTGCGGTTACGGGCGTGGAAACGGTCACGGCCAATCTGCTCGGCCAGGCAGTCGGCGGCCGCGATGCGTTGACCTACGGCGCTGCGAGCGCCGCCGTGACGGTGAATCTGACGGCGGGCACCGCCTCGGGCTTTGCCTCCATCGCCGACATCGAAAACGTCACGGGGGGCAATGGCAATGACACGTTCACGGGCAGTGCTGGGGATAATACACTCACAGGCGGCGCCGGCAACGACACGCTCGACGGCAATGGCGGCACGGACACCCTCGTCGGCAACGCTGGCGACGACACCTTCATTACCGATGGGGGCGACACCCTTACGGAAGCGGCGGGCGGCGGCACCGACACGGTACGGAGTTCGGTGAGCTTCACACTCGGCACTCAGTTTGAAAACCTCACCTTAACCGGGGTGGCCAATCTCAACGGCACCGGGAACGGCGTGGCGAACATCATCACGGGCAACAACGGCAACAACACGCTGCTTGGTCTCGGCGGCAACGACACCCTTATTGGGGCGCTCGGCAATGACACGCTCAACGGCGGGGCGAACGCCGTTGGTGGCGCTGACACGCTCACGGGCAACGCGGGGGATGACACGTTCGTCTTCGCTAGCACTGCCGAAGCGGGCAATGGCGCTGGCACGCGGGACGTGATCACCGACTTCCAGGGCGCGGGGGTAGCCGGGGGCGACGGGATCGACGTCAATGCGATCGACGCTAACACCGGGGTCGGGGGCAACCAGAACTTCAACTTCATCGGCACGGCGGCGTTCTCGGCGGCCGGGCAATTACGGTATGTCCAGGTCGGCGTCATCACGATTGTCGAAGGCAACGTGAATGCGAACCTCGGTGTGGATTTCCAGATCGAGCTGACGGGCACGCATGCTCTCGCAGCAGGCGATTTCAACTTGTAGGACACCTGGCCGCGGCCAGCCAACAGAATCACGGTGCGGGGCGCCTGGCGGCGCCCCGCGAGCCGCGATGACTGGAGCCAGCCCCTACCGCTGGCTCTGCATGCTTCATACAAGAGAGGAGAGAGACACCATGAGTGAGCAAGTACAGGCAACGGCAGTAGTGGACGTCCCAATGAGCACGCCCGCCGGGGACACTCCGGTGGCCCCACGGCCGCAGCCCCAGACGATTTCCGACCCGCGGCAGATTGCCGCGGTGGTCATGGCCCGGATGAATCTCATCAACACCAAGAAGGATGACTTGACCATTGCGATGAAAGGACTGACGGATCTCACCCAGCAATTGGTGCAGGCCTATGCTGGGCAGATGCAGGTCATCGAGCAACTGGCCGCCCGCCTCAAGTCCGTGGAAGAGCAGGCCGGCGTCCGTGGGGTCAACGGGCAAGCCGTTGCACCCAGCATGCCCAGCGCCTGAGGTGGCGACGCAGCGCGCGCTGATTCTGGTTGGACATGATCAGAGCTGTGTCAGGATGAGATAATTAACAGAAGGACCTGGAGCAGAATGCCTATGAACGATGAATCACATGGCAAAACACGACGTGCCTTCCTGAAAGGCACTACAGCGGCCATGGCGGTGCCGCTCATTTTGACCTCACGTAACAGCGTGGCACAGACCCCTCCGCCGGTGCCCCCACCGAGCCCACCTACCACGGCCTGGACTGTGTTCCTAGACGACGCTATCACCAAGCTCAATCCCGTCAGCGCCCTCGACCCAGTCCAGCAGATAGCGGCCAATGTCGGCAATGGCGAAGCGGGACGAGCTGACCACCAGCGCTTCGTCGAACTCACCAGCGCTCGAGGCAAATCCCCGACCCTCTATGAAATGACGGCCAAGGAAAATCTCGAATGGTCCTTCAATCCGGCATATCCGAAGCAGCGCATCTGGGGGTTTGCACCAGGTGACTCCGATGCGCCGGACGCCGCCACCACCCCGGGCCCCACGCTCTTCGCACGCTATGGCGAGCCGATCATCTGCCGTATCCACAATGGGCTCCCCTATAATCATGTCGGCTTTGGCACGCCCGAGATCACCACGCATCTGCACAATTTGCATACGCCCTCCGAGAGCGACGGCTTCCCAGGCGATTTTTACGGCTCGCATCCGGATCAGCGTGGCCCGACCCTCAGCGCTGCCGGGGAATTTTTAGACCACTTTTACCCCAATATCCTGGCGGGGTACGACGAGTACGGCGGCATTGGCGATCCGCGCGAAGCGCTGGGGACTCTGTGGTATCACGACCACACCGTAGATTTCACCGCCCCCAACGTCTACCTTGGCATGGCCGGGTTCTACCTCATCTTCGACGACCTCGACTCGGGCGACGAAACGAAGGGGCTGCGGCTGCCAAGCTATCCCTATGACTATCCACTTATCTTGCAGGACAAGCGCTTCGACCAGGATGGGCGTTTGGTCTTCGACCAGTTCACACCCGAGGGCGTACCGGGCGATAAAGTGACCGTCAACGGCAAGATCGAGCCGGTGCTGAACGTGGCGCGGCGTAAATATCGTCTGCGCTTGCTCAATGGCGGGCCGACACGGTTTTACGAGTTGTATCTGACTAATAAGACGAACAGCGCGACATACACCTTCACCTACATTGCCAACGACGGCAATCTATTGCCGGCGCCGCTGACGAATCAGTTCAAGGTGCGCCTTGGGGTGGCCGAGCGTGCCGATATTGTCGTGGACTTTTCGCGCTTCGCGAAGGGCACCGAGCTCTACCTCGTCAACCGGCTGGAGCAGCCAGACAACCGTGGGCCGACCAAAGTACAGGCGCCGGGCACCAAGATACTCCAGTTCAAAGTTGGCGACAGTGTGCCCGACGAAAGCTTGGTCCCGGCAGTGTTGCGCCCGCTGCGGCCAATCGATGCTGCGGAGGTCGCGGCGGCGCCGCAACGACGCTGGGTGTTTTCACGTCGGAATGGCATGTGGGCAGTGAATGATCAGTTTTTTGACGTGTTCTCCCCCCGTGCCGAGATGCGCAAAGGCAGCGCCGAGGTCTGGGAGCTGTCCAACCCCGATAACGGGTGGTCCCATCCCATCCATATCCATTTCGAGGAAGGCCTTATTCTCAGCCGGTCCCGGAACGGCATCCCTGTCCCCATACCGCCGCACGAGCGCGGGCGCAAAGACGTCTACGTGCTGGGCCCGGCGGAGAGCATGAAGGTGCTGCTGCGATTCCGGGATTTTACCGGGAAGTATCCGATGCACTGTCACAACCTGGTGCATGAGGACCACGCGATGATGATCCGCTGGGACATCATACCCTGAGGTGGCGCGGCCACCACACAGACGGGAGGTATGTATATGCACACACGCAGAGCACTCGTGGCTGGCCTGGGGGTGGCCACGCTTGCAGGACTGGCGGGGGCCATGGCAGAGCCGGAGCGCGCGCGCCACAGTGGGACGCGCGCCGCCGCGTTGCCCAACATCCCGCTCCTGACCCATGAAGGCCAGACGGTCAGGTTCTATGACGACCTCATCCGCGGTAAAGTGGTTGCCATCAACATGATGTACGCGGAGTGTGAGGGCATCTGCCCCATTACAACGAGCAATCTAGCGCGCGTGCAGGCGTTATTGGGCGCGCGCGTGGGGCGGGACGTCTTCCTCTACTCGCTGACGCTGCAGCCCGAGCTCGACACGCCGCAGCGCTTGCAGGAGTATGCAGCGATGCATGGCGTCCAGCCGGGCTGGTTATTTTTAACCGGGGCGCGCGCTGACCTCGAGCAACTCCGCTATCGTCTGGGCTTTTTCGATCCCAATCCGGTGGTCGACGGTGACAAAGCAACACACACTGGCATGGTGCGCATCGGCAACGACGTGTACGACCGCTGGACCTCGGCCTCCGCGCTGGCCGCGCCTGAGCAAATTGTAGCGACCATCAACCATGTGGACCGCTCCAGCAGGCACACGGTCGGCCACTCTAAGGGCTGAGGGGGGCGGAGGCACGCGGCACGCCCCCAGGAGCACAGCGCAGATCAGGGTTGGAGGTGGAAACGAGCCAGGGCGTAAAGTCGTGCCACCCCAGCGTGGCGCCAGCGTTGTGCGTCCCTGGCCTAGTGCGGCTTGCCATTGTCTGTACGGCTCCTGGATGCCCGCTTTCGCGGGCATGATCTCTGGCTTGTCATGCTCGCGAAAGCGGGCATCCAGTACTTTGGCTGCCTACCGGACACTCGCATGCCATCCGCTCTAGTGCGGACACAGCGAGGGATCGCGACCGGTGCTCTATTAGCAGCGCTCTCGAGAGGTCTTGCCGGTGATAATATCAATCGCTCTATGGAGATGCCCCGGAGCTTGGCCAAGGCATCATGAACCATGCGCTTGATCTTGGCAAAGGTCTTGGTGGCTTGCACCCCGTCGTACTGGGCGCGTTTGAAGCCTTTGCGAAACACATGCTGCACCATCTGGCCAATAAACGTATAGACATCGACTATCTCCCGCTCGGTCTTATGGGACCGATAATGATACGTGACACTGTGGCCGTCATAGCGGTCGATCCGCCTGATCGAGATCGGTGGACTGACCACCTATTGCGCCAGGTATGTCGCCAAACTCTGATACTGTGAAGGCACATCGCCCTTTTGGACGTTGGTGACAAAGCCCTCGCGGTAGCGTGTGTAACACCCAGCGACCAGCCGGTCCATCTTGTGGGTCTTCACCGTCCGTCGCAGTATGATCAGCAGATGCCCCTGCCACTTCTTGCGCAACAGGCGATACGGCACGTAGTCTAGATGGCGCCACTGGCTGGCCTGCGAATCCAAACAACTACTCGTCGCGATAATGCGCAGATGCGGGTTGTACCGCCCGTTGCGGCCATGCGTCTGGCTGCCCACGATAATGCAGACACCGGTATTCGAGATAGCCCATCTGTTCGGGATTCGCATACTCGAGCATCTAGTGCACGAGGCCATTATACTAAAAGATAGTATAGTTTATATATTTACGTATAAATCTGTCCTAGTGCTGGGCAAAGATCTGTTTGAAGACATTCCAGGCCGGTGGTGCTTCTGCAGTCATGATGCCACATCGCTTCGAGGAGTTGGGTTTTTACTGTGGTACCACAACCACACCGTGGATGTCACCACCCCGAATGTCTACCGCGGCATGGCCGGGTTCTATCTGCTCTTCGACGACCTCGACTCGGGCGACGCATAGGAACCCACCCCCCACACGCTGCATCTGCCGAGCCATCCCTATGACTACCCGCTCATCTTTCAGGCCAAGCGCTTCGACGCGCACCAGCGCTTGGCCTGCAACCAGTGCGCGCCCGAGGGTGTGCCGAGCGATAAAATGACCGTGCACAGCAAGATCGTGCCGGTGCTGCGCGTGGCATACCGCAAGTATCGCCTGCGCTTCCTCAACGTCGGGCCGACGCAGTTTTACGATCTCTATCTGGTCAACGCGGGGGGCACCACATCCTATACCCTTACCCACATTGCCAACGACAGCAATCTGTTGCCTGCGCCGCTGGTGAACCAGTTCAAGGTGCACCTTGGGGGCCATCCCCATTCGCGGTCACGTTCCATGACGACTTCATCCACGGGAAATAGGCATCCGCCAGGAGAAACGGACGGCTTCCGCCCCCACCATGCCGGCAACCCTCACCCCCAAGCGCCTCCACAACCCAGAGTGCGCCACCACCGAGGATCCCCCAGGTCAACATGACCAGTTTCCTCTGAGTAGGACACGAGCGCCGCTTGAAAAAGATGCCATATTCAAGACTCCGCACAGGGTGGGCTGGAATCAGCCCATGGCCGCATGTATACTAGGAGTTGGTGAAAAAATCCGCTGGCGTGGTCTGGCTGCATATCGACTTCCTCCGGGTCAGTTTTGCCTGCTTTTTCTGCCTCTCAGCCTTCGGCCATATCAAAACGACCCGAATTTCCAGGCTATATCGTTTGCATCTGGTCAATATGAGATGCCTCGTCACGTCCACCAATGGGGCGCACGCCAGCGCCGCTGGAAAAAGGAGCCATATAAGACGGTGGGCAAGACTCAGCCCCTGGCCGCATCCTGGCTTAGGATGGGCGGAAAAACCCTTTGTTGCTGTCTGGCAGCATATTGACTTCTTTCAGGTCAGTTTGGCCTGCTTTTTCTACACTGAAGCCCTCTACCACATCAAAACGATCCGGATTCCCGCGCTACACCTTTGCATGGTGTATCTATATGACATATTTTTCCCGGTCTCTTTCCTATTTGGTACGATGTTTGCTTAAGGCTAAAGAGTCTATGAACTTGCCCCACCGAGGGTATGGCTTATGACCCCCTACGAGGGGCGCTGTGTGTCCAGAGGTGAGCCCTGCTCCTCAGAAAGGTGATGCATGCATATGACCATAGCAGGGTCCTTAGGCCGATGTTGGCGCTTCTCCCCATACCAGCGCTCGGAGGCATTATCTGCGAGAGCTATTTCATCTGGTTCTTATGGATTGTCCTGTACGGCATCCTCGGCGGTCGTGGGACCGTTGATACGCTTCCGGTCTGGACGACTGTGGTCCTGGGGGCAACGCTGCCGGGCAACCTCATCGCTGAGGTGCGATTTGCGTGGAGAGCATTAGTGTACTGAGTTTCGCGCGGGCGCAAGGGCGCACGGCGGCACCCTTGCAGAGACTGTCGACACCGCTCGTTACATGGGGAACCTCTATAGCGGGCGAATGTCCAGGTGGCTTTTAGGTGGTAAGTCGATATAGACCGCGTCTGAGCGTGGCGGCGCTCCCCTCAGACCAAGCGTAAAGGAAGCACACATGGTTAGCTTTATCAGGTCCGATCTCGAGTTCATTCTGCAGCAGATCATCATCGCGGAAAGAGACGCAGCCGGCGAGAATCTGCGCGACATTCTTCCGAACGTCATAGTGCCGTGGGGCCTGCGCACGGTCGACGGGACAGATAACAACCTCTACCTGTCTCAGAGCGAGTTCGGCGCGGCCGACAACACGTTCCCGCGGCTGGCCGACCCGATATTCCGCACCGCGGAGGCCGGAACATCCTATGCGCAAACCCTAGCCAGCAGCACGGTCATCGACTCACAGCCGCGCGTGATCAGCAACCTGATCGTCGACCAAACCGCCAACAATCCGGCGGCCTATGCTACGGCCTACGACCCCGGCCCCGATGGCATTCTCCATACCGTCGACGATGTCTTGAAAGACGGCGTGCAGATCGTCACCAGTCCCGGCTTGGACGGCAAGTTCGGCACCGCCGATGATAGAGACGTCTTCTTCTTCCCGAATGTGTCGCCGGATGTGGGTCTGCAGGCGCCGTTCAACCCGTGGTTCACATTCTTCGGCCAATTCTTCGACCATGGTCTCGACCTCGTCACCAAGGGCGGCAACGGCACAATCTTCGTCCCGCTGAAGGCCGATGATCCTCTCGTGGCGGGGACTGACGGTATCTTCGGGACAGCGGACGATCTGCCGCCAGCGCTGCGATTCATGGTCGAGACTCGGGCGACCGATCTACCCGGCCCCGACGGCATTCTCGGCACCGCCGACGACATCCACGAGCACGAGAACACCACGACACCGTTCGTCGATCAGAATCAGACGTACACGTCGCATCCGTCGCATCAGGTGTTCCTGCGGGCATATACGCTCACCGCGACCGGACCACATGCCACCGGCAAGCTAATCGAGAATCGCAGTCTCGGCGCCGACGGTCACTTCGGCACCGCTGACGACGTCTTTATCAGCGGCATGGCGACCTGGGGTGTCGTGAAGGCGCAGGCGCGTGACATTCTCGGCATCAATCTCACCGACAGGGATTTCGACAACGTGCCGCTGCTCGCGACCGATAAGTACGGTAACTTCATTCCCGGCCCCAATGGCCGCCCCCAGGTGGTCATGAAGACGGCCGGCGGCGATGGCATCTTCGGCACCGCCGACGATGGCACGACGCTCGTCGAGGGCAATCCGGCGGCACCGATCGATCTGACGCACGCCGTGCGCACGGGCCACCAGTTCCTGATCGACATCGCGCATACCGCCGTCCCGGTCGACGACTTCGGCAATCCGCTTCAGCCCGATGCGGACAACGTCATCGGTGGCCAGCCGGCGCCGGGTTTCTACGACAACGAGCTGCTCGACGCGCACTACATGGCGGGCGACGGCCGCGTCAACGAAAACATCGGCCTCACTGCCGTGCATTCGATCTTCCACGCCGAGCATAACCGCCTCGTTGATCACACGAAGGACGTGGTCCTGGCGACGCACGACCTGGCCTTCCTGAGCCAGTGGCTCCTTCCCGGCACCGCACCGACGACGTTCCCAGTCAACCAGGCGGAGATTGACGCCCTGCAGTGGGACGGCGAGCGCCTGTTCCAGGCGGCGCGCTTCGGCACCGAGATGCAGTACCAGCACCTCGTGTTCGAAGAATTCGCGCGCAAACTGGTGCCGAATGTCGATGAGTTCCTTGCCCCCAACGGCTACGATGTCACAATCGATCCGTCGATCTTCGCCGAGTTCGCACATGCGGTCTTCCGCCTCGGCCACTCGATGCTGGTCGAGACGATCGACCGGTTCGACCCCAATTTCAACGTCGTCTCTAGCGACCCGGCAAACCCGGATCAGCAGCTCGGCCTGATCGCGGCCTTCCTCAACCCGCTCCAGTTCGCGGCGAGCGGTCCGACCCCGGAGCAGGCGACCGGCGCCATCGTGCGCGGCTTGACACGCCAGGTCGGCAACGAGATCGATGAGTTCGTGACCGAAGCGGTCCGCAACAACCTGCTGGGCCTGCCGCTCGACCTGGCGGTCCTGAACATCGCGCGCGGCCGGGACACCGGCCTACCGTCTTTGAACGCGGCGCGCGCACAGTTCTACTCCATCGCTTCCCAGAACACGGCGGCTGACGACAGCTGGCTCAAGCCCTACACGAGCTGGGCTGACTATGCCCAGCACCTGAAGCACCCCGAATCGCTGATCAACTTCCTTGCCGCCTACGGTACGCACCCCCTGATCACTGCGGAGACGACGCTCGAGGCCAAGCGCGCCGCTGCCGCCGCTATCGTGTTCGGTGACCCGGTGACTCTCGCCGACGGCAGGGTGATCAACGCGCCAGGCGACCGCACCGAGTTCCTGTATAGCACTGGCGATTGGGCAAATGACAGTACTGTCCATACCACTAAGGACCTGGATGGCGTCACCACCACCGGGCTTGGCAACGTCGATCTGTGGATCGGCGGCCTGGCCGAGCAGATCATGCCGTTTGGCAGCATGCTGGGCTCGACTTTCCAATTCGTGTTCGAAACGCAGCTCGAGAACCTGCAGAGCGGCGACCGGTTCTACTATCTATCGCGCACCGCCGGGTTGCACTTCGGTGCCGAGCTGGAGAACAATTCGTTTGCCAAGTTGGTGATGGCCAACACCGACGTGACGCATCTGCCGGCCGACATCTTCTCGACGCCGACTTGGATCCTCGAGGTCGATGCGGCCAAGCAACACACCGGCCTGGGCGTCGATGGCCGAGCCGATCCCACCGGTGGAGCCATGATCGGCACCGTCGAGGTCGTACCGCTGGTCATTCGCGACAGCCCGGCGACCGTCGGCCCTGATAAGAACTACTTAAAATACACCGGTGAAGACCATATCGTGCTCGGCGGCACGCCTGGCGATGACATCATCAAGTCCGGCGCTGGCGACGACACGCTCTATGGCGACGAGGGCAAGGACAGGCTCGACGGCGGCTTCGGCGACGACACGGTCCTCGGCGGCGCCGGCGACGATATCATCACCAGCGGCGGCGGCAACGACGTGCTCCAGGGAGAGGCGGGCAACGACGTCATCATCGAGTCGCATTCACTGCTCCCACTGGATCTCGGCAACCTCATCCTGGGCGGTGATGGCAAAGACTTCATCGCCATGAGTGACGACATCAGCCTCATCTTCGGCGGCCAGGGCGACGATTTCATCGTCTCGGGAATGAACGTTAAATTCGGGCAGGGCGCTAAGACGAACCTGGCGCCTACCGGCAATGAAGGCGATGACTGGATCGAGGAAGGTACGCAGGACGGTGCGCCTGGCGACAACATGAATCCGTTCCTGCTCGACGACATCGCCGGCAACGACATCTTTGTTGGCGGCGGCGGGTTCGACGAATTCATCGGTGAAGGCGGTGACGACATCTTCGTCGGCAGCGGCGCCCAGGACAAGATGGACGGTATGTCAGGGTTCGACTGGACCACGTACAAGAACGACAAGTTCGGTGTTACTGTCGACATGAGGCTGCCGATATTCGCTCCGGCTCATGGCGCGAATCCGGTCGATCTCGCTCTCGGCGGTGTGCAGCCGGTGGGCCAGTCGCCCGATTCGATCCTCGATCGCTTCGCCGAGGTGGAGGGCCTGTCGGGCTCGAAATTCAGCGACATCCTCATGGGCGACGACCAGGACGCGGCGGTGATCGCCAACATCACTGCGAAGGGGAGCATACTCACCAATATCTCCCTGATCAATGGTCTGCAGGATTTCCTCGGCGCCGGGGTGACCGCCTTCGGCGCGGGCAACATCATCCTCGGCGGCGACGGCAGTGACATCATTACAGGCAACGGCGGTGACGACCTGATCGACGGCGACAAGTGGCTGAACGTGCGCATCAGCGTGCGTGCGAATATGGATGGCACGGGTCCTGAGATCGCCAGTTTCAACAGCGCCAAGGACCTGACTCCGTTCATGCGCGACGGAATCTACAACCCCGGCCAGCTCGTAGCCGTCCGCGAGATCATGCCCGGTGTCGGCGGCTTCGACACGGCGCAATATAATGGGAACCGGGCCGACTTTTCGGTCATCGTCAACGATCAAGGGACTCCCAACTTCAGCGACGACGTCGTCACCGTAACCGACTTAAGGGCCGCTCCGACCGACGGCAGCGACCGTCTCACGCATATCGAGCGGCTGCAGTTCCAGGATCAGGCGATGGTCCTGGTGCCCGGGCTCAACGCAGAGCCCGTGGGGCAACTGACCGTCCTCGACGCCGTCACCGGCAACCCAGATGACACGCCGACGCTGGGGCAGGTGCTAAAGGTGTCGATCGCCGGCGTGACCGATGGGGACAATCCTGGCGGCACAGTCCACGGCGCCTCCTTCGTCTGGCAGGCCGAGACCGGGGCCGGCTCGGGTGTATTCGAAGACATCGTCCTCAAGGCGGGCCGTATCGGCGTTGGATTCGCGAACGCGGACGGCTCGACCTTCTTCGTCGATCCGTTCTTTGCAGGAGAAGCCGGAGGCCTCGCCGGCCTGAGGCTACGTGTGCGGGCAGTCTATGAGGATGCCCACGGCGTAACGGAGCAGGCCTTCTCGGCGCCGACTGCACCGGTCGCCGGGGTGGTGCCTGTTGTGGTGGCGCCGCCGGCGTTCGTCGACCATACGCAAGTTTCCGGGGGCGCTGGAGTCCACCTCATCCGGAGCGACCTGAACTTTATCCTCGATCAGATCCGTGTGGCCGAGCGCGATGCCGCCGGTGAGGATCTGATCGACATCGTCCCGAACGCGCGCGCGCCGGTCGGCCTACGCACGGTCGATGGCTCTTTCAACAACCTGGTCAACTTCGGGCCTACCGACCAGACCGAGTTCGGCGCTGCCGACACGGTCTTCCCACGGCTGACCAACCCGCTGTTCCGCCCGGCGGAGGCTGGAACGTCCTATTTGCAGACCAGCGGCTTGGTGATCGATTCGGCACCGCGCACCATATCGAACCTGATCGTCGACCAGACCCCGAACAACCCGGCGGCCTATGCGACCGCTTACGATCCAGGCCCGAACGGTCATCTCGACTTCGGCATCGTGGGTCCGACTAACGACGACGTCCTGAAGGACGGCGTCCAGATCGTCACGAGTCCTGGCCTGGACGGCCGGTTCGGCACCGCCGACGATAGACCGGTCTTCTTCTTCCCGAACGTGGCGCCGGACGCGGGCCTCTCGGCGCCGTTCGACGCGTGGTTCACGTTCTTCGGCCAGTTCTTCGATCATGGTCTCGATCTCGTCACCAAGGGCGGCAACGGCACGGTCTTCGTGCCGCTGAAGGCCGACGATCCGCTCGTGGCGGGGGCTGACGGTGTCTTCGGGACAGCGGACGACCTGCCGCCAGCGCTGCGATTCATGGTCGAGACCCGGGCCACCATGCTGCCCGGCCCTGACGGCATCCGCGGCACCGCCGACGACATCCACGAGCAAGAGAACACCACGACACCGTTCGTCGATCAGAACCAGACGTACACGTCCCATCCGTCGCACCAGGTGTTCCTGCGCGCCTATGCGCTCGGTGCGGACGGACATCCACATGCCACCGGCAAGCTGATCGAGAATCGCGATCTCGGCGCCGACGGCAAGTTCGGCACGGCCGACGATACCCCGATCGGTGGCATGGCCACTTGGGCCGTGGTGAAGGCGCAGGCGCGCGACATTCTCGGCATCAATCTGACCGACAAGGACTTCGATAACGTGCCGCTGCTGGCGACCGACGCCTACGGCAATTTCATCAAGGGCCCGCATGGCTTCCCACAAGTTGTCATGAAGGGTGCCGATGGCATCGCCGGCACGGCCGACGACTTCCTGGTGGAAGGCAATCCGCTGGCACCGGTCGATCTCACCAATGCTGTGCGCACCGGGCACCAGTTCCTGATCGACGTGGCGCATAACGCGGTGCCGGTTTTCGACGGGGCTGGCAACCTTGTCCCCGACGCCGACCACATCGCCGGAAATCCCGTCGCCTTCAATCCGGCGACTGGCCAGAATCTCGAATACGACGACGAGCTGCTCAACGCACACTACATCGCCGGCGATGGCCGGGTGAACGAGAACATCGGCCTCACCGCCGTCCACGCGATATTCCACTCCGAGCACAACCGCCTGGTCGACCAGGTCAAGCAGACCATCCTGATCGCCGAGGCCGACACGCCCGGCTATATCAACGACTGGGTCATGCCCGGCTTCGTCTTCACTCCCGGCATGACCGCGGATCAGGTCGACTGGAATGGCGAGCGTCTGTTCCAGGTGGCGAGGTTCGGCACCGAGATGCAGTACCAGCACCTCGTGTTCGAGGAGTTCGCGCGTACCGTCCAGCCGCTGGTCGATCCGTTCTTTGCGCCGACCCAGGTGTACGACGTCGATATCAATCCGGCGATCGTGGCCGAGTTCGCGCACACGGTCTATCGCTTCGGCCACTCGATGCTGACCGAGACGGTCGACCGCTTCGATCCGAACTTCAACGTTGTCGCCGATCCAAACGGGCCCGCTGATCAACAGCTCGGCCTGATCGCAGCATTCCTCAACCCGCTGGCGTATGCGGCGAGCGGTCCGACTCCGGAGGAGGCGACCGGCGCCATCGTGCGCGGCGTGACGCGCACGGTCGGGAACGAGATCGACGAGTTCATCACCGAAGCGCTACGCAACAACCTGCTCGGCACGCCGCTCGACCTCGC
>Ga0075431_100004683_pt1 | contig 13436 bp, 13 predicted proteins | sample RhiMetdeltSRZDD5_FD_75297 | JGI IMG/M metagenome (GOLD analysis project Ga0075431, IMG submission 75297) | Populus rhizosphere microbial communities from Tennessee, USA - Rhizosphere MetaG P. deltoides SRZDD5 | ecosystem: Host-associated > Plants > Roots > Rhizosphere > Soil | place: USA... | reverse complement strand
CGGTCAAAGGCCAGCATCGGTACCAGCAGCACGTCGGGCAGAATCTCGCCAGCCGCTTCATGGGGAACCGGGATGCCGAAGCGGCCAGCAACGGTCGGCTCGCCTGGGACCCAGCGGCGGAAGATCAGCGGCGCGCGGTCGGCGGTGACCACCGGCAGCGCGGTGCCCCAGCCGTCGCCCGCCAGGCGTGCGAGAAGCGGAATGACGTCGATCTCGGTGCGGAAGGAGGTGAAGCCCGAGACGGCGCCGAAAGGCTGGGTCTCCAGAAAGGCGAGGCCGCGGGCAGCCAGCGCGGTGGCGGCCGAGCGGCCCGATTCGGCATGAGCGGCGGCCCGGCGCTGCTCGGCGCTCCGGCGGGCGTCGCGCTTCGCTTCGGCCAGATCGGAGACAAAAGCGGGAGACTTTAGCTCGCCAATGCTCATCACCTGATACCCCGAAGTCCGAAAACGCGGGAAGTGGCGGGCCGCCATGGCCGTGGGAGGGGTCGATCCCGGGTCCCTACTTGCGTAGGTGGGCGCCGTTTGACAAAGACCAGGGTCAAAGTCAGGGACAGCTCCCAATTGGAGATCAACATAGGCCCCTGGGAATGCGTTCTCCTGCACGCACCGGGCAGCTCGCCTACAAAAATAATTAGGCGCGGGCGATGCGGGAGGCAAGTGGCGGCTTAGGCCTGTCCCCGTCCACGGGTCTCGCGCGCCAACTGCTCGAGCCGGCGGGCTGCGGCATCGAGGCGCTGTGCTACCTTGTCCTCCTGGATGCGGGCGCCAACACTCGGCCCGCGCTGATCGCCCAGCCGGCGAATATGATCTCGCAGTCCCTCCATCTCGCGGCGGGCTTCGACCAGCCGATCGGAAATGACAAGGCCGGCCATCATGAGGAGGCGAATGTCGCCGACATTGCCGACCGCGTCGCGAATGCGCGCCACCTCCTCGTCGAGCATGAGGGCGAGCGAGGCCAGATGCTCCTCCTCGCCATCGTTGCACTGCATGGTGTAGGGCCGCCCGTTCACCTCGATGACCACCTGGGCCATTCCGCTCCCCTTTCGAACCTACTCGCCCAGCACGCGCCTGATCCGCGCCATAGCCTGATCGATACGTCGCGACGCCCGCCGCTGTTGCTCGGCCAACTCGCTCGCCTTGGCCCGCACCTCGGCCAGCTCCTGCACCAGGCGCAGCCGATGGGCCTTGAGCGCCGCGGCGTCGCCGGCACTGCGCATCCGCTGGGCCTGCTGCTCATGCGATTGAGCCAAGGCTGCTTCGAGTTGGCGCATGGCGTTCTCGAAACGCCCGAGCGCTTCGTCGACCCTCGAGGTCTCGCCAACTCGCCTGTCACTGCTCACGGGGCGGAGATTATGCCCCACGCCTTCCCGACGCAACCGCAGCGCGGCCTGGCTGGGACGATTTCCACATTCGGGAACCTCATTGACAGTCGGGGTTGCGATGCTATGGATGGCCCGTCTTCCAGAACAAGGTCGAGGGATGAGCACAGTCCACGACATGGCCAACGCCATCCGGGCACTCGCCATGGATGCGGTCGAAAAGGCCAATTCCGGCCATCCCGGTCTGCCGATGGGGGCTGCCGACTTCGCGACGGTCCTGTTCACCCGGTTCCTCAAATTCGATGCTTCCGAACCGCACTGGCCCGACCGCGACCGTTTCGTGCTGTCGGCCGGGCATGGGTCGATGCTGCTCTATGCGCTCCTCTATCTCACCGGCTATGCCGACATGACGCTGGACGAGATCAAGAACTTCCGCCAGCTCGGGTCGCGCACCGCCGGGCATCCGGAATATGGCCACAGTGCCGGAATCGAGACCACCACCGGGCCGCTCGGCCAGGGCTTCGGCAATGCCGTCGGCATGGCGATCGCGGAGCGGCATCTCGAAGCGGTGTTCGGAAAGGATCTGGTCGATCATCACACCTATGCCCTGGTCGGCGACGGCTGCCTGATGGAGGGGATCTCGCAGGAGGCCCTGACTCTCGCCGGGCACCTCAAGCTCAACAAGCTGATCGTTCTTTTCGACGACAATGGCGTGTCGATTGACGGGCCGGTGTCGCTCGCCGATACAACCGACCAGCCGTCGCGCTTCGCCGCCTCGGGCTGGGCGGTGACGCGGATCGACGGCCATGACCCGCAAGCCATCGAAGCGGCCATTGCCAAGGCGCGCGACAGCGACCGGCCGAGCCTGATCGCGTGCCGCACGGTGATCGGCTTCGGCGCGCCAAAGAAGCAGGGCACCGCCGCCGTCCATGGCTCGCCGCTGGGTGCTGCCGAGGTGGCGGCGGCCCGGGAACGGCTCGGCTGGCACCATGGCCCCTTCGAGATCCCGTCCGATCTGCTGGAAGCCTGGCGCGCCGTCGGCCGGCGCGGCGCGGGCGAACGGCAGGCCTGGGAAAGCCGCCTCCGCCAAGCCGACCCGGCGGTCAGGGCGGAATTCGAACGACGGATGGGCGGCGATCTGCCACCGGCGCTGGCGCCAGCCATGCGCGCCTTTATCGACAAGCTCATCGCCGAGCCGCCGGCGCTTGCCACGCGCAACGCCTCGCAGAATGCCCTCGATGTGATCAATGCCATAGTCCCCGAGACGGTCGGCGGGTCGGCCGACCTCACCGGCTCCAACAACACCCGGTCGAAGGAGATGAAGCTGCTCACCTCGGCCGATTATGGCGGGCGGTACATCCATTGGGGCATCCGCGAGCATGCAATGGCAGCCGGCATGAACGGCATGGCGTTGCATGGCGGGGTGATTCCATATGGCGGCAGCTTCCTTACCTTCACCGATTATTGCCGGCCGTCGATCCGGCTGGCAGCGCTGATGGGAATAAGGGTGATCTTCGTGATGACCCACGACTCGATCGGCCTGGGCGAGGACGGGCCGACGCATCAGCCCATCGAACATCTCGCGGCCCTGCGCGCCATTCCCAATCTCCTGGTTCTGCGACCCTGCGATGCGGTGGAAACGGCCGAGGTCTGGGAAGTGGCGCTGAACGAGCGCCACCGCCCGAGCGTCATGGCACTGAGCCGGCAGAAGCTCAAGCCGTGCAGGCTCAGGAAAGCGGCGGAGAATCGGTCGGCGCGCGGCGCCTATGTCATCGCCGGCGAGGAGGACGGCGGCGCGGCGGTGATCTTCGCCTCGGGCTCGGAGGTCGAGATCGCGATCGCCACGCGTTCGCTGCTCGAGGCGGATGGCATCAGCACGCGGGTGGTCTCGGTGCCGTCGATGGAGCTGTTCGCCCGACAGCCGGCGGAGTACCGGGCAAAGCTGCTCGGCAAGGAACGGGTGCGCGGCGCGATCGAGGCCGGGATCCGAATGGGATGGGATGCGTTCATCGGGACCGATGGCGAATTCGTCGGCATGACCGGGTACGGCGCCAGCGGACCCTATGACAAGGTCTATGCACATTTCGGGATCACCGCCGAGGCCGCCGCCGCCCGGCTCAAAGCAAGGTTCGAGGCTCGCAAGGATGGCCAGGTTCGAGACGATTGACGCCATCGATTGGCAGAACAAGCGGGCACTGCTCAGGCTCGATCTCAATGTGCCGCTGGAGAACGGCAAGGTGCGCGACGCCACCCGGATCGAGCGGGTTGTCCCGACTATCAGGGAGCTCGTGGAAAAGGGCGCGGCCGTCCTGATCCTGTCCCATTTCGACCGGCCCAAGGGAAGGGTTGTGGCGGAGATGTCGCTCAAGCCGCTTGCCCCGGCGCTTGCCGATGCGCTCGGCGTCGATGTGCGGTTCATCGCCACCGACTGGCGCGACGGGGCGGCGCAAAAGGCGGCCGCGGCGGCAAGGCCCGGCGATGTCATCCTGTTCGAGAACACCCGCTTCCATCCCGGCGAGGAAAGCAACGATCCGGCCTTTGCCCGCGCGGTCGCGACGCTCGGCGATGTCTATGTGAATGACGCCTTCTCGGCATCACATCGCGCCCACGCCTCGACCGAAGGGGTGGCGCACCTACTTCCGGCGGTGGCCGGGCGGGCGCTCGAGCTCGAGCTCAAGGCGCTGTCGATGGCGCTGACCCATCCGCGACGGCCGCTGGCGGCAGTGGTCGGCGGTGCGAAGGTGTCGACCAAGCTCGATCTGCTCGACAACCTCCTCGACCTGACCGACACGCTGATCATCGGCGGCGCCATGGCCAATACCTTTCTTGCCGCCAAGGGCCAGCCGGTCGGACGCTCGCTGCTCGAGCGCGATCTTCTGGACACGGCGCGCGACATCATGAATCAGGCCGAAGCCCATGGCAAAGAGCTCGTGCTGCCGCTCGATGCAGTGGTCGCGCCCGAGCTCAAGCCCGGAGTCGCATCGCGCGTCGTGAGCCTTGCCGAGGTCGGACCGCAGGACATGATCCTCGATGTCGGGCCGGAGTCGGTCGAGGCGATCAAGCGGGTGTTCGATCGGGCGCTGACGCTGGTGTGGAACGGCCCGCTCGGTGCTTTCGAGATTCCGCCATTCGACGAGGGAACGCGGGTGGCGGCGATGCATGCCGGTGCCTTGACGCGGGCCGGCAGCCTCGTGTCGATTGCCGGCGGCGGCGACACGGTGGCGGCGCTGAATGCGGCGGATGTGGCGCACGCCTTCACCTTCGTGTCGACAGCCGGCGGGGCGTTCCTCGAATGGTTGGAGGGCAAGCCGCTGCCGGGCATCAAGATTCTCGAGTCGATGAATGGAGCGAAGCAATGACCGACAACAAGCTCGACGACGTCGCAAAGCGGCTGGTGGCTGACGGCAAGGGCATTCTGGCGGCCGACGAGAGCAGCGGCACGATCAAGAAACGGTTCGACTCGATCGGTGTCGAATCCACTGCCGATCTCCGGCGCGACTATCGCGAGATGATGTTCACCGCCGTCGAGGCGATGCGCAGCAATATCTCCGGCGTCATCCTGTTCGACGAGACGATTCGCCAGAAGGCGAGCGACGGGCGGACGCTGGTCGAAAAGATCGAGTCCAGCGGGGCGCTCCCCGGCATCAAGGTCGACGCCGGCACCAAGGACATCCCGTTCTTCCCGGGCGAAAAGATCACCGAGGGGCTGGACGGGCTCGGCGAGCGGCTCAAGGAATATCATGCGCTCGGCGCCCGCTTCGCCAAATGGCGGGCGGTGATCGACATCGGCGATGGCATTCCCACCGACTATGCGATCGGCGCCAATGCGGATGCCCTCGCCCGCTATGCGGCGCTGTGCCAGGCAGCAAATATCGTGCCGATCGTCGAGCCGGAGGTGCTCATGGACGGCCCGGTGGCAAGGCACGGCATCGAGACCTGCGAGATCGTTACCGAGCGGACGCTCAACACCGTGTTCGACGCGCTGAAGGCGGCGCGGGTCAGGCTCGAGGCGATGATCCTCAAGCCCAATATGGTGGTGCCGGGCAAGAATTCCGGCGCGAAGTCGAGCCCTGAGCAAGTCGCCGAGCGGACGGTCAGGGTGCTCAAGCGTACGGCGCCGGCAGCAGTGCCGGGGATCGCGTTCCTGTCGGGCGGCCAGTCGGACGAAGAAGCGACGCGCCACCTGTCACTGATGAATGCAATCGGACCGCTGCCCTGGAAGCTGACCTTCTCCTATGGCCGAGCGCTGCAGGCGGCGGCGCTGAAAGCCTGGGGCGGGCGGCGCGAGAATCTGGCGGCGGCGCAGGCGGCATTTGCCCATCGGGCGCGCATGAACGGGCTCGCCGCGAGCGGCAAATGGAGCGAGACACTCGAAAAGGCGGCATGAACGCTGCCACGGAAGAGCCTAAGTGCCGCCTTTTCCTCGTAGCACCCTCGGATGGGGATGTGGAAAACCTTGCGCTCTGCCTTGAGGCAGCGCTCGGGGCGGGAGACGTTGGTTGTGTCTGTGTTGATCATTCCGGGGACAGCGGGGCGGTCCGCCGCGTGGCGGAGGCGCTGCTGCCCCTGGGCCGAGCTTGGGGTGCGGCGGTGATCATAGCGCAGTCGGTCGAGCTGGCGGTGGCGACGGGTGCCGATGGCGTGGAGCTCAGCGACTCGCCGGCATTGGTGCTAGCGGCGCGCAGGACCCTGGGAGACCAAGCAATCGTCGGCGGCATGGCGGGTGCAAGCCGCCATCGCGCCATGGAATTTGCCGAAGCGGGTGTCGACTATGTGGCCCTGCGGGGTTCCGGGCCCGATGGCGAGCCCTTGGCGGCGTGGTGGGCCGAGATCGCCACCGTGCCGGTGGTCGCCGCCGAGCCGGTCAGCCTCGAGGACGCCGGCTGGCTTGCCCGCCACAAGGTCGAATTCGTCATTCCAGCGCCCGTGATCTGGGAATCGCCGGCGAACGCGCGCGCCATTGCGGCCGCCTACCGCCGCGTTCTGGACGAGTCCGGGCCATGAGGGCGGTCCGGCACGCCATTGCCGTCCTGCTGGTCCTGCTCGGCGCGTCGAGCGCGCTCGGAGCGTCGAAAAAGCCGACCTTCGAGGAAGCGGTGGCGCTGTTCTCCGACAAGAATTACAAGGCCGCCTATGACGTCGCCTCGCCACTTGCCACCGCCGGCGATGTGCGTGCCCAGGCGATGCTCGGCGCCCTTTACGAGGAAGGACGCGGCATCGGCAAGGACGTCAAGACCGCCGCGACCTGGTACGAGTCGGCGGCGCGCGGCGGCCATGTCGGGGCGATGTTCGCATTGGCAATGATCTATCTCGACGGCCGGCTCGGTCCGCCGAATTTCGAGCTCGGACGGCGCTGGCTGACGGCGGCGGCGGAGGGCGGCCACACGGCGGCGCAGCACAATCTCGGTCTCCTCATGGCCGGGGCGGGAGGCCGCCAGCCGAATTGGGAAGAGGCCGGCCGATGGTTTCAGGCGGCTGCCGCCTCGGGGCTGCCCGATGCCGAGTACAATCTCGGGGTGATGTATCTCGAAGGGCGCGGTGTCGAGAAAAGCCCGACGCTGGCGGCAGAGTGGTTCAAACGCGCAGCGCTGAAGGGGCTGCCGGATGCGGCGCTAGATTATGGCGTTCTGGTGTTCCGCGGCGATGGCGTGCAGAAGGACGAGAAGATCGGGGCGCAGTGGCTGACGGTGGCGGCCCTGCGCGGCAATGCGGTGGCGCAGAACCGACTGGCCCGGCTCTATTCGGCGGGCAAGGGGGTGCCGCTCAACATGGTCGAGGCTGCCAAGTGGCATTTGTTGGCCCAGGGCGGCGGCAAGCCCGATCCGGAGCTTGACCAGCTGCTCGACAAGCTTTCCCCGACAGACCGCGAAAAGGCCGAGGCGCAGGCCAAAGCATTCAAGCCGGTGGCAGTCACCCTGGTCACCTCCTCGGCGCCGCCCAAATTCGGGCCGCGGCGGATCAAACAGTAGGGCTATCCATCGACGCGGGGGCTTGCTACACGGGGCGCGCCGCCAACCCGCACAAGACGCGTTGCCTGATGCCCGCCTCACCACTCCTCACCGTCATGATCAACGCCGCCCGCAAGGCCTCGCGGGCGATCCGCCGCGATTTCGGCGAGGTCGAGAGCCTGCAGGTGTCGCAGAAAGGGCCGGCAAATTTCGTGACCCGGTCGGACCGGCGGGCCGAACAGACGATTCGCGAGGAGCTCTCGAAGGCGAGGCCGCAATGGAGCTTCCTGATGGAGGAGAGCGGGCGCACCGAGGGGGTCGACAACAGCCATTGCTGGATCGTCGATCCGATCGATGGCACCACGAATTTCATCCATGGAATCCCGCATTTCGCCATTTCAATCGCCCTGCTCAAAGCCAATGAGCTGGTTGCAGGCATCATCTACAATCCCATCACCGACGAGCTCTTTGCCGCCGAACGCGGCCGCGGCGCCTATCTGAACGACCGGCGCATGCGGGTGGCAGCGCGGCGCGACCTCCATGACGCGGTGATCGCGTGCGGCATTCCCCATCTCGGGCGGGGCGATCATGCGCAGTTTCGGCGCGAGCTCACCCACATCCAGGTCAAGGCCGCGGGAATCCGGCGCTTCGGCGCCGCGGCGCTCGACCTCGCCTTTGTTGCAGCTGGGCGATTCGACGGCTATTGGGAACGCGGGCTGAAAGCGTGGGATATCGCGGCCGGCATCGTGATCGTCCGCGAGGCGGGCGGCATGGCGGGAGACATCGAGGGGGCGGCGGATGTGCTCGCGACGGGCGACATCATGGCGGCAAATAGCGAGCTTTATCCGCAAATTGCGCAGGCGCTGGCGGGGGCCAAACGTGCCGCCCAGCCCGATGAAACCGCGGAAATACGCAGTTGATGAACGGCCGCAAAAAGGCCGCCTTGGGCGTGACACAAGGGTGCGATTGCGTCATCCTGCGCGGCAAATCTGATATGGGAGCCGGGAGCGCCCTATGAGTCGAGGTAGCGACACGCACGTCCTGGATCTGCCGCGCGTCTACATGGTGCGGATGATGGTATTCATCGTCCTGGTGGGGATCCTGGCGGCGATCCTCTTTCCGACGATTCGCGAGGCATTTCAGCACAATGTCGGCCTCAACGGAACCATCGTCGCGCTGCTGCTGATCGGTATCATCTATTCCTTCCGCATGGTGTGGCGGCTGTTTCCCGAGGTGAACTGGGTCAATCATTTCCGGATCGCCGATCCCGGCCTCGAGATTCCCTACAACCCCAGCCTGCTCGCCCCGATGGCGACCCTGCTCAGGGATCGAAAGGGCCCGACCGTGCTATCGCCGCTGACCATGCGCTCGCTGCTCGATTCACTGGCGTCGCGGCTCGACGAATCGCGCGACATATCGCGCTATCTCATCGGCCTCCTGATCTTTCTCGGCCTGCTCGGCACTTTCTGGGGCCTGCTCGAAACGGTGCAGTCGGTTTCGACGGCGATCCGCTCGCTCGACGTCAACTCGCAGTCGGGCTCGGTATTCGAGGAGCTGAAGCGCGGCCTCGAGGCGCCGCTCGCCGGCATGGGCACGTCGTTCTCGTCATCGCTGTTCGGCCTTGCCGGTTCGCTGGTACTCGGCTTCCTCGACCTGCAGGCGAGCCAGGCGCAGAACCGGTTCTACAACGAGCTCGAGGACTGGCTGTCGTCGATCACCGACATTGCGGCGGGCGGGCAGGCGAATTTGGCGGTGCCGCAATATCTTCGCCTCGACCTTCGCGATCTGCAGCAGGGAATCGAGCGGATGAACCGGACGCTCGACGAGGCTTTGTCGGATTCGGGATCCGGTCAGGTTGGGGGAGACAGCGACCCCGAAGCGATGGCGCGGCTCGCCGATGCGGTGCAGTCGCTGGTGCAGCAGATGCGCGAGGAGCAGCGGATCGTCAGGCAGTGGGCGCAAACCCAGTCGGAGCAGAATGCCGAATTCCGCCGCATCATCGCCCGGCTGACGCCACCCGAGCCGCGGCCGGCCATGCCGGCACCGGCGCCGCGTGAAAGCTCGGCGGCGGCGCTGCGCCAGGCGCTGAAGCAGTCGAAGCCGAAGGACGAGTAGCGATGGCACGCTCGCTTGGCCGCCGTCAGGGACGCGAAGATGCCTATTACTGGCCGGGCTTCGTCGATGCCATGGCGCAGCTGCTGCTGGTCATCACCTTCCTCATGTCGGTGTTCATGATCACCCAGTTCCTGCTGTCGAAGGAGATCAGCGGCAGGGATACGGTGCTGTCGCGGCTCAAGGCGCAGATCGCCGAGCTGACGCAGCTCCTGGCACTCGAGAAGTCGACCAAGACCGAGCTCGAGACGTCGCTGGCGGCGCTCACCGACGACCTCCAGACAGCTCGCACCGACAACAGCAAGCTGAAAGGGCTGGTCGACAGCTTCAGCGAGAAGGAATCGACCGAGAGCTCGACGATCACGGGTCTGCGCGGTCAGCTCGATGCCGAGCGCAAGCTCTCGTCAGAGGCGATGGCCCGTGTCGAGTTGCTCAATCAGCAGATCGCGGCGCTGCGCCGCCAGATCGCGGCGCTCAACGAGGCGCTGGAAGCGGCGGAGTCACGCGACCAGGATTCGAAGACCCAGATCGCCGATCTCGGCCGGCGGCTCAATGTCGCGCTCGCCCAGCGCGTTCAAGAGCTTGCCCGCTATCGGTCGGAGTTCTTCGGAAGGCTGCGGCAGATTCTGTCGCAGCGCTCCGACATCAGGGTGGTCGGCGACCGCTTCGTGTTCCAGTCGGAGGTGCTGTTCCCCAAGGGCTCGGCGGACATCAACCCGGCGGGGCGGCTCGAGCTCGACAAGCTGGCCCAGGCGATGCGGGAGCTCGAAGGCGAGATCCCGCAGGACATCGCCTGGGTGCTCAGGGTCGACGGTCACACCGACAACGACCCGATTCAGACCTCGGCCTTCTCGTCCAACTGGGAGCTGTCGTCGGCGCGCGCCATTGCGGTGGTGAAGGAGCTGATCGCCCAGGGGGTGTCGCCGAATCGGCTGGTGGCGGCCGGCTTCGGCGAGTTCCAGCCGATCGAGCAGGGCGACAGCGAGGAGGTCAAGACGCGCAACCGCCGGATCGAACTCAAGCTCACCGAGCGGTGAGTTGGTGGGCAGTAGGCATCAGGCGGTAGGCGTTAAGCAGCCTGGAACTGCAGCCTGGCGAGGCGGCGGTACAGGCCGTCGCCGCTCATCAGGAGGTCGTGGCTGCCCTCGGCACTGAGGTAGCCATGGTCGAGCACCAGGATGCGGTCGGCATCGCGCACCGTCGCCAGGCGGTGGGCAATGACCAGCGTGGTGCGACCGCGCATCAGCTTCTCCAGCGCCGCCTGGACCAGCTTCTCGCTCTCGGCATCGAGCGCGCTCGTCGCCTCGTCGAGCAGCAGCACCGGGGGATCGCGCAGCAGCGCGCGGGCGATGGCAATGCGCTGGCGCTGGCCACCCGACAGGGTGATGCCGCGCTCGCCGGTCATGGTGGCGAAGCCCTGCGGCAGTCGCTCGGCGAAATCGGTGACGCGGGCTGCCGCGGCGGCTCGCAGCACCGCCTCGTCGCTCGCATCGGGCCGGGCAAAGCGAATGTTGTCGAGGATCGTCGCCGAGAACAGCTGGACATCCTGCGGCACGAGGGCGATGCGCGAACGGATGTCGGCGGGGCGGGCGTTCCTGACATCCACCCCATCGACCATGACGGCGCCCTGATCGACGTCATAGAAGCGCAGCAGCAGGTTGAAGATGGTGGTCTTGCCAGCGCCGGAAGGGCCGACAATGGCCACCCGCTCGCCCGGCGCGACGCCGAATGACAAGCCGTTCAATGCGGAATGACCGGGACGGCTCGGATAGGAAAAATGCACGTCGCGGAACGCCACCGCGCCGCGCGGCGGCTCGGGAAGCGGCTGCGGATCAGCCGGCGCGCGGATCGCCGGCTCGGTTGCGGTCAGCTCGAGCAGGCGCTCCGCCGCTCCGGCCGAGAGCTGAACCTCGCCCCACACTTCCGACAGCGAGCCGAGCGCGGAAGCGGCAAGCGCTGCATAGATGACGAACTGGCTCAGCGTGCCGCCGGTCAACCGACCGGTCAGGACGTCCTGCGCGCCGAGCCAGAGAATGCCGACCACCGCCCCGGAGGCGATGAAGATAATGGCGCCGGTCAACAAGGCGCGCGAGAAGGTGCGGCCGCGGGCGGCGCCGAAGGCGCGCTCGGTGGCATCGGCAAATTGTTGACGGAAACGCGGCTCCTGGCCGGCGGCCTGCACCGCCTGGATGTTGGCGAGCGACTCCTGGGCCAGAGCGGCCGAGCCGGCAAGCGCGTCCTGGGCTTCGCGCGACAGCCGCCGGACCTCGCGGCCGAACAGCACCAGCGGCAACACGATGAGCGGGATGGCGAGGAGCACGAGGCCGGACAGCCTGAGGCTCGTCACCAGCATCATGGCGATGGCACCGATCAGCATCAGCGAATTGCGCAGCGCGATCGACGCCGAGGCGCTGAACATCGACTTGATCTGCAGCGTGTCGGCGGTGAGGCGCGACATCACCTCGCCGGTCATGGCGGTGTCGTAGAAGCCGGGGCTGAGCGCCAGCAGATGGGAGAAGACCTTGTCGCGGAGGTCGGCGACGGCGCGCTCGCCAAGCCAGCTCACGAGATAGAAACGGGAGGCGCTCGCCACCGCCAGCACGGCGACGACCAGAAGCATGACCGCAAAATATTGATCGATGAAACCGGGATGGGCGTTGGAGAAGCCGTGATCGATGATGCGCCGGACCGCCACCGGGACGACCAGGGTTGCTGCCGTCGCGGCAACCAGCGACAGCAGCGCCAGCGTCAGCCGGCCGCGGTATCGGAACACCAGCGGCAGCAGGGAAGCCAGCGGCTTGAGGTCACGGGAGCTCGGGCGGCTGGGGGCGGCACGCCCGCCGAAGCCTCCCGACATGGATCGGAATCGCCCGGTCATTCCCGTCCTTTAGCGCCGAAAACCCCGAACCGCCAAGTCTTGCACCGGCCAGTCGGCTCGGCTATAGAGCCGCATCCCGAAATGCTGCCAGTCGCTGGAGCCGCCATGAAAGGCAATATTCACCCCGAATATCACACCATCAAGGTGGTGATGACCGACGGAACGACCTTCGAGACCCGCTCGACCTGGGGGAAAGCCGGGGACACGCTCCATCTCGACATCGATTCGAAATCGCATCCGGCCTGGACCGGCGGCGACCAGAAGCTGGTCGACCGCGGCGGACGGGTTAGCAATTTCAACAGGAAGTTCGGTTTCCTCAACAAGAGCGACAAAGGCGAGAGCCCGAAGGAGAAGGGCAAGAAGGGCTAGCCGCTGGTCAGCGCGCCTTGGCGAATACCCGCTGCAGTTTATCGACCTGACTGGCGACGGGGTTGGCAGTCTCGGCCGCCGGCGCGCGGCTGTCGACGATCAGCCGGTCAAGCCGCAGGATGCGGAAGTGCAGCCGCAGGCTGCGCTGAACCAGCAGCTGAAGCGCGGCGGGAAGCTGGTCGCTGCCGTTCAGCGGCGCCCCGGCGCCGATCTCGCCGAGATTGATGCGATGCTTCTCGGCAGCCGCCGCCTCGTCGGTCAGCTCGCCCTGGCTCACCGCCCGCTGGAGCAGCAGCCATGAAGCAAGCTGCATCAGCCGCGTGGTGAGGCGCATGCTCTCAGTGGCATAGGCGATGGCGCCGTGGCGGTCGAGGCCACGGGCGTCCTGGCGCCCGGGACCATCGAGATAGTTGGCGGTCTCCTCGACCAGCGACATGCCGTCGCGAAAGACCTTGTGGAATTGCGGCGACGCGGCGAAACGCGCCAGAAAATTCACCGGCCGCTGCAAGGCTGGCCCCTGCGCCACCTCTGACATACGCTACCTCTCACCCCGGACCGTGGTTCCGGCCTGCCCTTCCTGAATTCATGATGACACAGCCCCGATGGTGGTCAATATGACACGTCGGGTCGGTTCAGCCGGTGATTTGCAAGAAGGCTGCCAAAGTGCAAGAAGCCTGCCAAAAAAAGAGAGCCGCACCCGCGGCTCTGGAGTCTAACAGGGAGGCGTCAAACAGAGTGGACAGGAGCCACTCGCGAATCCAGACGACTGGATACGGTTACCAAATTATTCGCCACCTCTTACCAAAAGGTT
>Ga0075431_100004679_pt1 | contig 13439 bp, 10 predicted proteins | sample RhiMetdeltSRZDD5_FD_75297 | JGI IMG/M metagenome (GOLD analysis project Ga0075431, IMG submission 75297) | Populus rhizosphere microbial communities from Tennessee, USA - Rhizosphere MetaG P. deltoides SRZDD5 | ecosystem: Host-associated > Plants > Roots > Rhizosphere > Soil | place: USA... | reverse complement strand
TCTTCCCGGGCGGGACGGTCGACGCCTTCGACGTGTGGCTGGAGCTGAAGGCCGAGGACGCGGACGGCCGCGTCATCTACTGGAGCGGCTTCGTCGAGGACGGCGGCAAGGGTCCGGTCGAGGCCGGGGCGCACCGCTACCGGTCGCTGCAGATCGACGCCCACGGGAACGAGATCAACAAGCGCAACGCCTGGTCCACCCGCGCGCTGGTCTATGCCCGGCTGATCCCCCCGGGCGCCGCCGACGTCGGGCGCTTCCGCGTCGCCATCCCTCGCGGGGCGCGCGGGCCGATCACCGTCTCGGCGCGCATGAACTACCGGAAGTTCCACTGGTACAACACCCGGTTCGCATTCGCCGGAGTGAGCGACTCCGGGGCGTCCCCGGACGCGGTGTCCCCCGACTTCGACGATCGCAAGGTGTCGTTCACCGGCGACACGTCGCGGGTCTCGGGACAGATCAAGGAAGTGCCGGACCTGCCGATCACGGTGGTGGCGGAGGACAAGGTCGTCCTGCCCCTCGTGGACGGGGCCGCCCCGACGGGCGATCGTCCGGCCGCGGCCCCGGCCCCCCTGCCCGTCGACCGCGAGCGCTGGAACGACTACGGGATCGGCATGCTCCTGCAGGGGGACCTCAAGGCGGCGAAGGGGGCGTTCGAGCGGGTGATGGCGATCGATCCGCAGTACGCCGACGGATTCGTCAACGCCGGGCGGGTCCTGGTGCAGGAGGGGGACCACGAGGCGGCGATTCCGCTCCTCGAGAAGGCGCTGGCTAAAAAGCCGGACCTCGCCAGCGCGCACTACTTCCTCGCCCTGGCGCTCAAGGCGCGCGGCCGGTACGACGACGCGCTCGGGCACCTGCGGGCGGCCGCCGCGCGCTTCCCGCGCGATCGGGTGGTGCGCAATCAGATCGGCCGCATCCTCTTCCTGCAGCGGCGCCACGAGGAGGCGATCGCCGAGTTCGAGAGCGCTCTGCGCGTCGATCCCGAGGACCTGACGGCCCACTACAACCTGATGCTCTGCTACCGCGCCCTGGGCCGTTCCGAGGAGGAGAAGCGCGAGGAGGTCCTCTACACGCGCTTCAAGGCGGACGAGTCGGCGCAGGCGATCACCGGCCCCTACCGCCGCCTCAACGCGGCGCAGAACCTGGAGCGCCAGCCGATCCACGAGCACCCGAACCATTACGTGCCGGCGGAGCCGCAGACCGCGGACCGCGCGACGGACGACAGGCCGGCGGCGACCGGCACGAGGGGATCCCGATGATCCGAGACACTGCAGGGGCGGCGCTAGGAGCCGCGATCGGCCTCGCGCTTCTGCTCGGCGGCCTCGGGACCGGGTGCGGAAGGAAGGACGGGACGCCCGCCGCGGCGCCCGCGGCCGTCTCGCGCCCGGCCGCGAAGGACGTCGTGTTCACCGACGTGACACGCGCGGCCGGCATCGAGTTCGTTCACACCAGCGGCGCGTTCGGCAGGAAGTACCTGCCCGAGACCATGGGGGCCGGCCTCGCGTTTCTGGACTACGACGGTGACGGGCGCCAGGACCTGTTCTTCGTGAACGGCGCCGAGTGGCCGGAGAAGCGCCGGAAGGCGGCGACCCAGGCCCTGTACCGGAACCGGGGGGACGGCACGTTCGAGGACGTGACACGCCGGGCCGGCCTCGCGGTCGAGATGTACGGGATCGGGGTGGCCGTGGCCGACTTCGACAACGACGGCCACGTCGACCTGTTCGTCAACGCGCTCGGCCCCGACCGTCTGTTCCGCAACCGCGGGGACGGGACATTCGAGGACGTGACGCGGAAGGCGGGCGTGTCCGATCCGGCGTTCGGATCGAGCGCCACCTGGATCGACTACGACCGCGACGGCCGCCTGGACCTGTTCGTCTGCAACTACGTGCAGTGGTCGCCGAAAGAGGACATCTTCTGCACCCTCGACGGCGTCAGCAAGTCGTACTGCACCCCCGAGTCGTACAGGGGGGCGACGAACCGCCTGTTCCGCAATCGCGGCGACGGCACGTTCGAGGACGTGACGCGGCGCGCCGGAGTGCTCGACCCGACCGGCAAGTCGCTCGGAGTGGTCGCCTTCGACTACGACGGCGACGGGCTCCCGGACCTCGCGGTCGCCAACGACACGCAGCCCAATTTCCTGTATCACAACAAGGGGGACGGCACGTTCGCCGAGACCGGCCGCACCGCCGGGATCGCCTTCAGCGAGGAAGGGAAGGCGCGCGGCGCCATGGGAATCGACGCCGCCGACTACGACGCCTCGGGGCGGGAGAGCCTGGTGATCGGGAACTTCTCCAACGAGATGCTGGCTCTGTACCACAACGAGGGGAAGGGCCTGTTCATCGACGACGCGGCGATGGCGGGGATCGGGCAGCCGAGCCTTCTGACGCTCGCCTTCGGCTGCTTCTTCTTCGATTTCGACCTCGACGGCCTCCTCGACATCTTCGTGGCCAACGGCCACGTGGAGAACGACATCAACCGCGTGCAGCCGTCGGTCACCCACGCCGAGCCGCCGCATCTCTTCCGCGGGACGGGAGACGGCCGCTTCGAGCAGGCCGACGGGCGGGTGGGCCCCGACTTCATGCGCCCGATCGTGGGGCGCGGCGCCGCCTATGCCGACTACGACGGCGACGGCGACCTGGACATCGCGGTCGCGACCAACAACGGTCCGGCGATCCTCCTGCGAAACGACGGCGGAAACGCCGGTCCGTGGTTGCGCCTCCGCCTGGTCGGCCGGAAGTCCAATCGCGACGCCGTCGGCGCGGTGGCGCGCCTGCGCACCGGCGGCCAGCTCACGGTGCGATCCGCGGCCTCGTACGCCTCCCAGAGCGAGTCGGTCCTGACCTTCGGCCTGGGCGCGGGCCGCGACGGCGGCGTCCCTCCCGCCGACGTCCAGGTGACCTGGCCGGACGGCACGGTGCAGAAGGTCACCGGCCTCGAGGCCGGACGCCTGCACGTGATCGAGGAGGCGGAGTCGCCCGGCCGCTGAGGCGGCCCGGCCGACTGAGCGGCTCCCGGACTTCACCCGCGCCGCAGGTCCCGCCAGGCGATCGACATCTGCCGGACCAGCCGCACGCCCGCCGGCGCCAGGAGTCCCTCCGCGGAGGCCTGCTTCAGGTCCTCGAGCGCCCGGCCGATCATCTTGACCTCGCGGCGCAGCTCGCTCCGGACGAACGCCGGACCGCCGCGCCCGAGGTCGGCCGCCAGCAGGCCGGGATGTCTGCGGGAGGCGCGCAGGATGCGGCGGAACAGGCCGGCGCGGAACAGGAACGTGAAGGCGCCGTGCAGGATGCCGCGCAGCGGGCGGCGCGTGCCGCGCCAGGGGGAATCGAACGCCTGCACCTCCTCGGTGTCCGCCCCCGGCCGCAGGAGGCGCGCCGCCTCCTCCATGTCGTGCAGCCGGTGATGGCTGTTCTCGTGCAGGAGATCGTCCGCCAGGTCGACGAGCGACTTGCCGGAAACGTGGATGAACGAGATGCCGGGCCGGGCGGCGAGCGACCAGCTCACCGTCCCCGGCTCGTGGACCGGCACGACCATCCGGGTGCGCAGGAGGATCTCGCGGTACGCTTCGGGCCAGGCGATCCGGACGAGTCGCAGGGCGCGCGCCAGCCGGCGCTCCAGGCCCGGGACCTGGCGCGTCACCCGGAGCCGGCGCGGCCGGGAGTCGACCCGGGGCGCGAGCAGGATGGACGTGCCGGGGATCGTCGCGCGGCGCACGAGACGGATCCCGCGACGGCGCGACGATCCCTGGCCGCCTCCCCCTTCCGGCTCGAGGTCGGGCGCCGTGATCCGGGATCCGGCCGCCGGGACGATCGCCGCTTTACGGCCCGCGATCCGCAACGCCAGGGCTCCCCGGCGGAGCGCCGCGTCCAGGCGGGTCCCCTCGCGGCGGGCTGCTGCCAAGGGGGCCGCGATCCCGAGCGGGTCGGCCGGCGCGGAGAGGGCCCCCAGATCGATCCGATCCCTGGGCCGCCCCTGCTCGGCGTCCTCGCGGAACCGAAGGACCAGGTCGAGGGGACCGGGAGAGGGGTGCGCGAGGCGAAGGCCGAGCACGAACGCCGACAGGTCGTCGAGCGCCGCCTCGAGGCGTCCCCGCGCGAAGCGGAGCGATCGGAGGGGGAACCCCGGATCGAGCCGGCCTCGAGGCACGAGAGTCGCGAGGTGCTCGGTCCGGGCGATGCGATCGAACAGGAGCGCCGGCCGTCTCCCGGCCGGATCGCCCCGCCCGACCCGGGGGATCGCGGCGGCGAGCCGGCCCACCTCGAGCCAGGTCTCCGCCTCGGCCAGGAATCCACGCAGGTCCGGTCCGAGCAGGATCGAAACCCTCGAGGCGCGAGGCAGCGAGTCGAGCGTCGACGCCAGCGCGTCCAGGAGCGCTCCGGCGCGCGGTCGGAGCCTTCGGTGCTCCGGACCGCGAAGGAGGCGGCGCACGCGCCTGAGACGCGCCTGCCCCAGACGGGCGAGGCGCGCCGACAGGGCACCGCGGCTGCCCAGGGGCTCGTCCCAAAGCCGGCTCATGGAGCGCTCATTCTCGTCCGAAAATGCCCTACAATAGCCGCCCATGATGCGCGCGTCCTCCAGGTGGCTGAGAGTCGCGGTCTTCCTGCCGGCGGCCCTTTTTTCCTTCTCTCTCATCCGGGCCCAGGGGTTCGGCGGCACCGCGCTGGATCACCTGGTGCGGGGGGACAACCTGCTGGCCCAGAAACGGGGGAGCGAGGCGATCGTCCAGTTCCAGGAGGCCCGCACCCTCTGTCCGACCGACGCGGAGATCGTCGCGGCGCTGGCCGGAGAGGCGCGCGGCAGGCTCCTGCAGAACGAATGGCTTCCCGCGGTGGGGCTTCTCGAGGAGGCCGCGACCCGCTTCCCCGACGATCCGCGGGCCTCGAACCTGCTGTACCAGGCGGGCTCGGCCGCGCAGCGCGCCGACGAGATCGACCGGGCCATCGACCTGTACAAGAAGGCCCTCGACCGGAACCCGACCCCCGACATCGTCCCCTCCCTGAAGTTCCAGATGGCGCAGGCGATGCGCCTGAAGGCCAAACCCGGGGACGCCATCGAGGTCCTGAAGGACTTCGAGAAGGACTATCCGGAGAGCCCTCTCCTGCCCAACGCGCTCTACACGCTCGCGATCGCCACGCACGACAAGGGGACCGGGGACAAGGACTCGGCGCTCTTGCGTGAATCGGCCGCGATCTACGGCAGGCTGATCGAGCGCTTTCCCGGCCGGCCCGCCGCGATCGAGGCGCACTTCGAGATGGGGCTGGTCTCCTCCGAGCTGGGCCGGGGCTCCGAGGCGGCCGAGTACTTCTCGAAGTACGTCACCCTGAACCCCTCCTCGCCGGTGGCCGCGACGGCTCTCGAGCGGGCCGCCGACCGGAAGTTCCTGAGGTCGCCGACGGAGAGCGCGCAGCTCTATGCCCTGGCCCTGGTCAAGGCGAAGGCCAACCCGAAGCCGCCCGTTCAGGAATACGCCCTGAGCAGCTGGCTGCCGTTGAAGCGCACGGTCGCAGACCTCCTGTCGCGCGTCTGGGTGCTGGCGATCCTGGGGGTCGTGGTTCTCGGGACGGCGCTTTTCGCGGGACGGGTCGTGCTGAAGCGGTTTCGGAGGGCGTCGAACCCGGTCGGCGCCTAGGAGCCTGCTCAGTCGGCGTCGAAGGGGCGCGGAGGAGGATCCTTCGATTCGGCCGCCTTCTTGCGGGCCTCCTGGAACTTCTTCTCCAGGATCTCCTCCCGGTGGCGCGACTCTTCCATGGCGCGGGCAAACTGGTCCTCGGCCTCCTTGCGCTGCGCCTTGACGTGGCCCATCGCCTCGTCGAGCGACTGGTGCTCGCGCTTGTGACGCCGTTCTTCCAGGAGGATGGCCCCGGTGACCGGATCGATGGTCAGCAGGGTGTCGCAGCAGGGGCAGGTGACCTTCAGGGGCATGGGTGCGTCGCACCTTTCAGTGACGGGGAATTATAGCGTGAAGGGGTCCGCATGAGCGAACGGCCGAAGAGCGCGTACGAGATCACCCTCGAGAAGCTGAAGCGGCAGGACCGGGAGCGCGGCGAGTCCGCCCCGTCGGCCCTCTCGGACTCGCAGAAGAAGGCGATCGCCGAGATCCGGCGGGTCGCCCAGGCCAAGATCGCCGAGCGGGAGATCCTGTATCGATCGGAGCGACAGAAGGTCCTGCAGGACCCGGAAGGGGCCGCCAAGCTGCAGACGATCGAAGAGGAGTACGCCTCGGACAGGCGCCGGATCGACGCGGATCGGGACAGTCAGATCGAGAAAGTGCGGGTGGGGAAGCGACGGGCTACTTGACCGCCTGGAAGATGTCGGCCAGCTCGATCTCGGGGGTCGCGCCCGGCTGAGCGCCCATCCGCGTGATCTCCTTCCCGTCGATCTTCACGATGATGGTCGGGATGCTGTTGATGTTCCGCCCCTGCCACGGTCCCGCCGCCTGCGTAAACCCCTTCGGCACGCCATAGAGGTTCACCTTGAGGTTGGGGTTCCTCACGTCCGAGATGACGCGCAGGAACTTGGGCATGTGCTCCTTGCAGTGGGAGCACCAGGTGGCGAAGAACGCGTCGATCTGCACCTTCTTCCCGTACTTGTTGATCCGGGCGATGGCGGTCGGATTGGGCGAGTAGGCCTTCATCCCCTCGCGGTACTCGGGCCGATCGGCCACCAGCGCCGACATCTCGACCGGGCCGACGATCGGCGGCCGCATCAGGCAAGGAAGGATCCGGACCTTCTTGTCCTCGGCCTCGAACTGGATGATCGGGCCGTCGATCGAGAAGGCGTAGGTCGCGGCGCCGCTCGGGGCGGCCTCCGGGACCTCCACGCCGCCGGTCGTGGGCTTGACCTGGTCCCGCGGCACCGCCTGGATCTTCTTGGCGGTGAGGTCCATGAGAAGGCCGGCAGTGCAGGCCGGGACGTCAATGAAGAACTTGCCGCGCGCGTCGGACTGGTAGAACTTCGCCCCCTCCGGATAGCTCCCTTCCACCTCGACCGAGAAGTCGTAGTTCGGCCGGCAGGTGATCGACTGCGCCGCCGCCGGGGCGGCCGGGAGCAGGGCCAGGACCGCCAGGGCGGCGGCGAACAGGCCATGGCGTGCCGGGGTCGCGGATTTCGGAATCATGATGGCTCTGATGATAGCAGGTCTTCGGCGGCAGGGGGAGCGCCGTCGAAAATCGCCGCCACCCGTCCCGACTCGACCAGGAAGAACCGGGGCAGCCGGCGGTACAGCCGTTTCAGGACCGCCCGGTCCACGTTCTCGGTCTCGAAGGCCGGCGCGGCCGTCCAGAGGAAGGCCGCCTTCTCCTCCTCGGTCCCGGGGGTCAGCGCCAGGACCGGCGGTGCGCCGGGTCGGGAGACGATCTGGTTCAGGACGGTCGCGGTGTCGACGGCCCGCGGGTCGGTGACGTCGATGAGGGCGACCAGGTGGCGCCCCTCCGACAGCTGCGGCGCCTTCTCCAGGAGGGCGAGGTCGCCGACGCTCCGGCCGACCGCCAGGCGGGTGACATACGGGTCGATCGGCAGGGATGGAGACGCCAGGACCAGGGTGAGCGACAGGACGCCTGTCCCCAGGAGAACCGCCGCCCCCCGCTGCAGCGACATTCCCGGCAAGCCCGCGAGGCCCCAGAGCGCGAGGACCGCCAGCCCGGCGAACAGGACGTCCTCGGCGATCACCTGTCCCGGCGTGCGCTGCACGTAGGCCCCGAAGCAGCCGCACGACGACTCCTTGCCGATCCACATCCCGTACGCCTCGATGGCGATGAACCCCGCGAGAAGTGCGATCGCACCCAGGCCGGCCAGCCGCGGCCGCACCCCCGCGAGGAGCGCCACCGCGAGGACCAGCTCGAGGACGATCAGGGCCGGGGCGACCTGGGCCGACAAGCGCGCCCCCAGGATGCCGTACTCCTGGACCTGGTGGGCGAACTCGACCGGGTCCAGGGCCTTCAGGATCCCGGCCGCGAGAAAGACGAGACCGAGCGTCACGCGCCCGAAGTGCCCTGCCACCCGGCGCCGGCGGGAACTGCCGGGATTGCCGGCCGTGGCCGGGGGCTGAGTGGGTTCCGACGATTTGGTCATTCTACGGGCCGTAGTCGATGAACCCGGGATTCAGGATGCCGGCGGGGTCGTAGGTCCGCTTCAGGCGGCACATGTCATCCCAGCGCGCGCCGAAGTGCTGCTTCCAGCGGGCGCGGTCGAACTCGATGAAGCCGGACAGGTAGCGGCTGGCGCCGACCGCCATGCTCAGGTCCGACATCATGTTGAGGCGCTGCTTCGCCTGCGGCAGCAGGTCGGCAGGCACTCCCGGGAGGATGCCGAATCCCATGACCAGCGGAGTCTGCGGGTGCATGAACAGCGGCACGCGCGACGAGGTCCCCCGGCACGGCCACAACAGGACGTGCCCCCCTCCGAGAGCGGTCGGCGGGAGGTTCGCGAGCACCTGCGAGATGAACATCTGGGCGGCCCCCCAGGGAAGGATCGTCTCCGTCCACGGGTGCGCCATGGCCCAGTTGCCGATCCGCTTCCAGATGGCGAAGAGGGGCTCCAGCCGCGCCGCGAACAGGAGCGTCTCCTGGTCCTCGACGTGCGTCCGCCTGTAGGGATTGAGGCCCTGCAGGGCCTGGGCGTCGTTCGGCGGGTTGGCCGGGTCGAATTCGATCGTCAGGTGCAGAGGGAAGAACCAGGCGGCGAACGCCTCCTTCCCCATCGGCCCCGTGCGGAAGCCCTGCGGGCAGGGGACGCAGGTGGACTCGATGTAGTCGAAGCGGTCCTGCTCGATCGCCAGCTGCGCGTCCCGCATGACGGCGCCGAGGTCGTCGTACAGCAGAAAGTAGGTGCGCGTCCGCGGCAGGCAGCGGCGCAGGGTGATGCGCGCGCGGGTGATCACCCCGAACTGGCCGAGGGTGGAGCGCACGGCGTCGAACACCTCGCGGTTCGAGGTCTCGGAGCAGGTGACGACGTCCCCCGCTCCGGTCACCACTTCGAGCTCGAGGACCTGGTCCCCCTGCGCCCCGTGCCGGAACGACGCGACCCCCAGGCCGGCCACGGAGATCGTCCCGCCGAGGGTCACCCCGAGATTGTTGGTGAGGACCGGGGGGACGAGCCCCTGGGGGATGGTCTGGCGCACCAGGGTGTCCCATTTGACGCCGGCCTGGCAGTCGGCCGACGGCCCCTGGGGATCGATCGTCAGGATGCGATCGAGGGAGGTCAGGTCGAGCAGGATCCCCCCGTCCGTCAGCGCCTGGCCGCTCTGGGTGTGCGCTTCGGCGCGCGTCGCAACCGGAACGGAGTTGCGGCGCGCATAGGCGATCACCGCCGCCACGTCGGCGGTGGCGGCCGGGCGGACGACCACCCCGGGCAGGCGCGTGATCATCCTGCCGAAATCACCGCTCCGATCGGCGCGGGAGGCCTGGTCGTCCAGGACCTGCCCGGAGACGATTCCCTTGAGGTCGCGCGCCAGGTTGCCGCTCATGAGGCCGGCCATGATACGGGATTGCAGGTGGTCCTTCAAGCGCGCTCCGGCCGCAACTTTCCGGGCGGGAGCCCTGGTGTACACTGGAAGGCCTCAACGGGGAGACCGGGACGATGGACGCGAGAAGGAGGACCTGGCTCGTCACGGCGGCCTGTTGCCTGACGGCCGCGGCGGGCCCGGCCCTGTCGCAGGACGCTCGCCCGTCGGAAGAAGACCTGCGCCTGCTGCAGGAGCGGGGCCGGACGATCGCCCTCTATTTCGACGCCGTGGATCGCGGGCTCAAGCGATTCAATCAGCAGAGCGGGCAGTCGAAGCCGCCGGACCGGACGCTCGCCATCGTCGATCGGGAAGGATGGCGCGTCCTGTTCCTGAGGGACCTGGCGCTCGACCCCGCCACGACAGGACCGAAGAAGGGGCTGCTTCTGATGGGGGAGACCAGCTTCAGCCCGGATGCGCGCGAAGTGGGGGACCTGCGCCTGATGCTCCCTCCGCACGCCGCCGCGGCGAGCGCCCAGTCCTACGCGCGCGCCCTGGGCGAGGCGGAGACCGCCGTCGCGGCGATTCCGGATACCGCACGCCCGTTCGAGGACGCGGTCGTGAGGGAGAAGGACGGTACGTTCACCGTGTATCTCTACGCGCGCAAGCCGGACAAGGAGGAGCCTGCCGCGGGCTCCTCCGGAAGCGTGACCTTCGGGCGCGACTTCGTGGTCCACGTGGCGACCAGCGGCCGCCAGGTGAGTTCGGTCGACCTGCTGCACACCCGGCCCACCGCCGTGCCGCTCACGCCGCGGCCGGCGGGGCAACCCACGATGCACTCGCACCAGGAGGGGGACCTCCCGACTCCCACCGACGTGGCGCTCGTGGTGCGCAACCCGGTGCTCGCGCCGCACCTGGTCCTGACTCCGCGCTCGATGTTCCGTATCGACGCGGAAGGGGCCGTGACCTGGCTCGGAGCGAACCCGGTCCAGGGGGCCTCTCCCGCGACGCAAAAACCGGCGGCGACCGGGGAAGGGGCGCCGTGAGCGCGGCCCCCGCAGGGACCGGGCCCGCGAGAGCGGTCCCCGCGGGGCGCTACGTCGCGCTGTACGACGGCGACTGTGGATTCTGCACGCGCTGGCGGGACCGCATGATCGCCCGCGACCCGCGAGGCGCCGTCGAGTGGCTGTCGCTGCACGAGCCCTCGGTCGCCGCCCGTTTCCCCGGGATCGATCGCGAGGACGCGCTCCGGCAGATGTACGTCGTGGCGCCGGACGGATCCCTGCACAAGGGGGCGGAGGGCTGGCGGGAGCTGTTCCGCGTCCTGGACGGGCTCTCGTGGGTGGCCTCCCTGTACGCGATCCCCGGGGTGCCGTTCCTGATGGACCGCGCCTACCGGTTCATCGCCGCGAGGCGCGAACGGCTCTCCTGCTCCGGCACGGCCTGCCGGCGTCGGGGAGGGAACGGGGCTGGAGGGCCAGGGCGGCCGGCCGGAGGCGGGACCACGATCCTCGTCCCGCTCCTTTGGATCCTCGGGGCCTCGGTCCTGACGGGATGCGGGGAGACGCCGCCGGACGCGGCGCGGGTGCGGCTCCAGGGGATCGCCGACCCTCAGGGAGGGGCGGTCGTCGCCGCGATGCTCGAGGCGTACGGGCCGTACGAGGCGTGGAAGACCCACCGGAACGTGGAGTACACGTACCACCTGACGATCCACGGCGGCCAGCCGGACGTCCAGGTCGAGTCGCTCCAGACGCACCGGCTCGACCTGGGGCCGGGGGGGCGCTCGTTCGCGCAGGACGTGGGAGGGGAGGCGCCGCAGATCGTGCGGGTCGCGGGGGACCGGCTCGACGTGTCGCGCGCCGGCGTCCCGGTGACCGACCCGGTCCAGCTCGAGTTTCCGCGGGCGTTCATGCGGATCGTCCGCTGGTCGTTCCTGCTTCCCTGGAGCCTGCTCGACCCGCAGTCGGACCTGGAGTATCGGGGGGAGCGCACGCCGCCCACCGCGAGCCGCGTGCCGTCCGACCCGTGCGACGTCGTCCGCCTGACGTTCGATCCGAAGGACGCCGCGCGCCGGAACGACTGGCACGACTTCTACATCAGTCGCGTGAACCACCTGATCGAGCGCATCCACTCCTATCGGGCCGAGGACAAGTCGTACCGGGTGGTGCTGTGGTCCGACCACCGCACCTTCGGCGGCGTGCGGGTGGCCACGCGCCGCGAGACCCGAGCGACCGACGTCAGCGGAGAGCTCGGGCCTCTCGAGGCGGTCGTCGAGTACTCGGACGTCCGCTTCGATGCCCCGTTCGGGGACGAGCTCTGGAGCGACATGCCCGAGGCGGCGCCCACCCCCGAAGCGATCCTGCCGGCCGCGGCGGCCGGACGCCTCGAGGCCCCTACCGTCGAGCGCTGAGACCTCCTCACCGCTGAGTTGCGGGCGGGAGGGGGCGCAGCGGGCTGCTGCGCCCCTGCACTTGCCAGGCACGGGTCCGGCGTCGCTTCGCGACGCCTCCCCTCGCTCTTCGCCTCGCGTCCGCCCACCGCGCTGAACATCGCGCGGCGGGTCCCGGGACGAGAGGTCTCACACGGCCCGGCAAGTGCAGGGCACCAGCCCGCTGCGCCCCCTTCCGCCCGCGACGCACCGCCGGGGAGGCCTCAGCGCCCGGTGCCGCCAGTGACTTGAGAATGGCCCTTGATGCCCGCCCGGCGGAAGAGTATGTTCGGGGTACACGAGAAAGGAGGTGGTCCAGAAGATGAGTTATGACAGTAGTAGCGAGGTGACCTACCGGACCCGTGAGGTGGTGGCAACTTAGGCGGACCCACGGTCATCGGGCCGCTCGGTATCTCCGCCTGAGGAATACCGGCCGGCCACCGAACCCGGAAGTCCCGGCAATGGTCCAGCCGGGGCGGCGCGCTGCGCCGCAGACGCTTCCGGGTTTTTCTCTGCTCGGATATACTTCGGCCCTATCGTCCTGAACATCGGCGTTTCAGTCCACGGCACGCCCCGGAAGGGCCGGCAGGGAGGCAGGAGAATGTCCAGCACCTACGATGCGATCGTCAGCCGCTACATCGAGCGGACGAAGAAGTCCCGCGCACTGCACGAAGAGGCGAAGCACCTCCTGCCGCGCGGCGTCTCCTCCAACTTCCGGGTGGTCGACCCCAACCCGATCTTCATCGAGTCGGCCGTCGGCTCGACCATCACCGACGCCGACGGCAACAAGTACATCGACTTCGCCAACGCCTTCGGCGCCATGCTGGTCGGCCACTCCCATCCGAAGGTCGCGCAGGCGATCGAGGCGCAGGCGAAGCGCGGCACGCTGCACGCCATGCCGCACCGGCTGGAGATGTCCGTCGCGAAGGAGCTGAAGGACCGCTTCCACCAGGACCAGTGGCGCTACTGCAACTCCGGGACCGAGGCGACCATGCACGCCATCCGGCTGGCGCGCGGGTACACGGGACGCTCCAAGGTGATCAAGTTCGAGGGGGCGTACCACGGCGCGCACGACACGGTCCTGGTCTCCGGGAAGCCGCCTCTGCGCGTCGTCGGCCACAGGAGCCGGCCCCGGCCCATTCCGGCAAGCGAGGGGATCCCGGCCGAGTCGTACGCCCACACCGTCATCGCCTCGTTCAACGACCTGAAGGGGGTCCGCGCCCTGTTCGAGCAGCACCTGAACGAGGTGGCCTGCCTCATCGTCGAGCCGATCATGCTGAACATGGGGGTGACCGAGCCGCTGCCGGACTTCCTGCCCGGCCTGCGCGCCCTGTGCAGCGAGTTCGAGGCGCTGCTGATCTTCGACGAGGTGAAGACCGGCGTGAAGATCGCGCGCGGCGGCGCCACCGAGCACTACAAGGTCCAGCCGGACATCACGGTCCTGGCCAAGGCGATCGGCGGGGGGATGCCGCTGGCCGCCTTCGGCGCCTCGGCGGACATCATGGAAGAGCTGAACTCGCTCCGGGTGATCCACGTCGGCACGTACGCCAGCAACCCGGTCACCCTGGCGGC
>Ga0075431_100004677_pt1 | contig 13440 bp, 10 predicted proteins | sample RhiMetdeltSRZDD5_FD_75297 | JGI IMG/M metagenome (GOLD analysis project Ga0075431, IMG submission 75297) | Populus rhizosphere microbial communities from Tennessee, USA - Rhizosphere MetaG P. deltoides SRZDD5 | ecosystem: Host-associated > Plants > Roots > Rhizosphere > Soil | place: USA... | reverse complement strand
CACTTCGGACACCGCATTCGACGGCGCGTCAATCAGGAACATTCGATAACCGCTTTCGCTCGGAAATCGCCGCACGAATTGCGCTTCGTCAATGAGCAGTTGTCCCTGCAAAATCGAGTTCGCCACCGCGCCAACAATTCGGATTTTGAATGGGCGTCCATGCTCGTCGGTGTAATCCAGAAGGTCTCCGACCTTCTTTCCCATCGCCCATTTTATACTGTTCTCGTCGCCAATCGCCGGCACCGCGCCATCCGGCAGTTGTTCCTTCAGTTTCAGCCAATGGCCATGCTTCGGGAATGCGAAAGCTTTTCGCTGGTGCAACAGTTCAGACTTCACCCCGAGCAGGCGCGGCTGTTGCGCGCGATTCAAGTTCAGGCAGCTTGCCTCGTCCCCTTCGCGGACGCGCATCGGGACAAAGGACACGCCCTTCAATTCGTTTTGCGCCAGACCAAAATAGTCGAGCCCTTTTTGCGTGTTCAGATCTTGCACGATTGGCAATGCGGATTGCCCGATCAATTCAAAGCCGCCCGTCCCGGGCGAGTCGGCTTTGGCGTCGAGGCGATTCGCATTGACGGCGATGATCATGAACGCTCCGGATGCCAGCAACGCCACCGTGGCCAGACTCCGCTTTCGACGGCGAGTGGCGCTGCGCACGCCGAGGGACGTAACGGAGAGCCCGTGTGCTCGACTCAATAGACGTAAACCAACCGCCGCAAACGCGAGCCCGCTCAACAACAGCAGGCCTCCAGCGCCGAAAAAGAGCTGTGGCGATGCTTCCCGGCCTTGCGAGATCACCATTGCCAGGGCGGCGGCCAGACATAAAAGGCCAACGACGAAAGCTCGCGGGGACGTTCGCCCTCCCAAAGAAGGTGATTCGAGTTCGGCGCCGGATGCCAACAGTTCGCGCGCAGGTTTTCGCGCCTGCTTGCGGAGGACGATCGCCACGGTGATCGCGCACACGACAGCGCTGGCGATCAAACCGATCAGCACGCTCTGCGGCGTCAGGTGAAACCCCAAGGGCTCCGAACCTACTGCATCCTGCCAAAGGGTGGCCAATCCCAGCAGCATAAGGCGCGCATATACGATTCCACCCAAGACACCGAGGACAGCCGCAGCTATCGAGAGAATTGCTCCTTCCGCGAGCAGGAAGCCCCGGACGCGTTTTGGCGTGAAGCCAAGGGCCAGCAGAATGCCCGTTTCTTCCGTGCGCTGTTCCAGGCTGAATTGAAACAGCAGCGCCATCAGGATAAGCGCCGCAGCAATCAGGAAGAAGCTGAACCCGAGAAATAATCCGCCAAAATCCTGTGCGTTGTTCGCTGCGGCGAGTGCGCGTTCGCGCGCGGGATCAAAGCTGAAGCCGATCGCTGCTGGATCGAGATTCACATGTAAGCGATTGTAAACGTCGTCGCGTGCTTCAGTTTTTGGCCAGCGAATCGCCGTAAGCGGCCCGAAGCGGTTTGCCCACAACTGCTGTCCTGCCTTGAGCGTGATGAATGCCTTCGGCGTGCCGCGATGCTGCTTCCAGTACGCTTCGTCGTTGTCGCGAATCTTGTGTTCCAGCGGAAAGCCTGCATCCCAATCGTGCGTGCTCTCCGCTTTCGCCAACCCGGGGAATTCTGGCATCAGGGTGCGGTCCGCGTAGATGCCGTTGAGCGCCACAATCTTCGAAACGACAAAAGCATTCGTGGCTTCTTTCAATTGGCTTCCCGAATCCGCAATGTAATAGCTTACATTTACAGTATCGCCAGGTTTCACTTGAAGGTCCTCCGCCAGCCATTCGTTTACGATAATCTCATTGTCCTTCATTTCCGCCGGCGTATAGGGCGGTCCCGCCGCAGTGATCATCGAATAAGGCGTCGCGCGCTCGCCCATCTGGATCAGATTCACAAGGTATGTAAGCACGCCGAGGCTATTGCTGGTGCTTGCGGCGTCGATGATGGGTTGATCGAGGAAAATCCGCCGCGTGTTGAGTTCCAGCGCGTTCGGCAAATTCGTGAGGGCAAGCTCCGCGTCTTCCGGAACAAAACTCGCGCGCAACAGCGATCCCCCGGCCTCGCTGGCCAGCCCGGCAGCCAACAGCAAATTTGCACGCCCAGCGAGACCCGCCGCTTGCGCGAGCTGATCCAACTGGACGAATGCGTTCAGCGGCGTCAATTGGCTGGCAGACGGATTCAGGTTCCCCTTTTCTTTCGCGGTTAAGAAGCCGCCGACCGTCAAGCGCAAGGCCACACTGGTGTCGTCACGCGGCGTAATAACCGCGTCGCGGCTGAGCGCGCTTGGTTTGTGCACGCGAAGGATGATTGTGTCACCGACTTTGACCGAAAGCTGCTGCTGTAGTGCTTCGTTCAGCCAGATCGAATTCGTCGGGATATCTGAAGTTCCCAGAACCTGGACTTGATTCGCCCGCGCTGCCCCATCCTGGCGCGAAGCAATGCCGGGCAACCGAAGCAGTGTTTGAAAGGTCGCGCCGGTAGACGTCTTCGCGAACCTGTCCTGCAGCGACACTTCGAAGAAGCGGTCGCGCGTGTCCAGAACGAATTCAGCTTCGCCTAATCGCTCGAGCGCCCGTTGCCGCAGCGTCCCGCGCACTGAATCTCCCACAATCAATGCGCCAATCAGCGCTGCGCTCCCGACCATTGCGCCCAGGACCACCCCCAGGTGCGCCCGCGCGCGGTATTGCAAACTGCGCCAGATCAACGTCCGCGCGTTCATAGCTCGCCGTTCCGAATCTCCAGAGTGCGCCCCATGCGCTGCGCCAGGTCGAGCGCATGCGTCACGACTATGAGCGTCAGCCCCTGCTCGCGATTCAATTCCACCAGCAATTGGGCAAGCTCGGCCGCCGATGCGCGGTCCAGCGAACCCGTCGGCTCATCGGCCAGCAAGAGTTTCGGTTCGTTGATGAGAGCGCGCACCACCGCCACACGTTGTCGCTCACCGCCCGAGAGTTGCCCCGGCCGGTGGGTCAACCGATGCCCAAGTCCAACGCGCTCCAGAAGTTTTCGGGCACGCTCCGTTTGGTCCACCTTGCTGACCAGCGTGGGCACCAGGACGTTTTCCATCACGTCGCAATGAGGGAGCAAGTGATGCGCTTGAAACACGAACCCGATCTGCCGATTGCGCACTTGCGCCAATTTCAATTCATCGAACCGACCCAAGTCCTCTCCATCCAACGACACCTGGCCTGCGCTTGGCCGGTCCAGAGTGCCGATAACGTTCAGCAATGTGCTCTTACCCGAACCGGACGGCCCAACGATAGCCAGCGATTCGCCGCGCCGGACATCGAGGTTTATGTTCCGCAAGACAACGACGCTGTCGTAGTTTTTCGACACTTCGATCAGCCGTAGAATGGGCGTTTCAGCCATCGGGCTGAATGTGCCGAGCGGAGGCGCGGACGTAAAGAGGGCAATGAAAATTATGACGGTCATGCGGGAACCGATATGAGGTTGCGCGGCCGCGGAAACTCACCTAGCGTTTCGGTGTGCAGATGAAGATTTACATCGACGGCAAGTATTACGACGAGCAGGACGCAAAGATATCGGTGTTTGACCATGGCTTGCTCTATGGGGATGGAATCTTCGAAGGCATCCGCGCCTACAACGGCCGCGTGTTCAAGCTGAAGGAACACATCGACCGCCTCTTTTATTCGGCCAAGGCGATTCTCCTGACGATCCCAATGTCGCATAACCAGATTTGCGATGCCGTAGTCGATACGTGCCGCCAGAACAAAATCCGCGACGGCTACATCCGCCTCGTGGTCACCCGCGGCGTCGGTGGTCTTGGACTGAACCCCAACAGATGCAAGCATCCCTCGGTCATTGTTATCGCCGACAAAATTCAGCTCTATCCGAACGAGGTGTACGATCGGGGCATGGACATCATCACCGTCCCCACGACACGCAATCTCCACAGCGCGCTCAATCCCGCCATCAAGTCGTTAAATTATTTAAATAATATTCTCGCCAAGATCGAAGCTAATCTCGGCGGTTGCGAAGAAGCGATCATGCTCAACGCCCAGGGCTTCGTCTCCGAATGCACAGGCGACAATCTTTTCATCATTAAAGCCGGCAAAATGTACACTCCGCCCCTTTCCGCCGGTGCCCTCTACGGCATTACCCGCGCCGTCGTCATCGACCTCGCCCGCGAATCCGGCATCGACGTCACCGAACCGGATCTTACCCGCTACGATCTTTTCAACGCCGACGAATGCTTCCTCACCGGCACCGGCGCCGAAATCGTTCCCGTCGTAAAAATCGACGGCCGCATCATCGGCGACGGCAAACCCGGCCCAATCACCAAAAAGCTCGTCGAGAAATATCGCGCCCTCACGCAATCCTCAGGCGAGCCAATTTGACTGCGGAATAGTTGAACCGCCGCAGGATATCTGACATTATCCCGCCGTGGATCAGTTTAGCTACACCGCGCGCACCCTCGCGGGCGACAAAGTGAGCGGCGTCATCGAGGCGGAAAGCGAAGCGGCGGTGTTGCGGGTCCTCGAGGAGAAAAACCTTTTTCCTATCACCCTCGGCGGCTCGAAGCCAAAAGCGCAAGGCAAAGTTCGTAGCGGCCGCAAGGCGCGCGCACGCGACATAGGCGTGATGTATGGCCAGCTTGCGGATCTCATCGGCTCCGGCGTTCCGTTGCTGCGGGCGCTGGATTCGCTGATCCGTTCGACAGTCCACCCGGGCCTCGTTGCCTTGCTCAAAGACATTCGCGCGTCGGTCGCGGACGGCAAATCGCTGACCGAATCGATGCGGCAATTCCCGGACACATTCCCTCCATTGCACACCGCCATGGTTCAAGCCGGCGAACGTGCGGCCTTCCTCGAACAGGTACTGCGCAGCCTTTCGGAATTCCTCGAGCGGTTGGATGAACTTCGCAGCAAAGTCCTTGGCGCAATGATCTACCCGATGCTGCTGGTATTCCTCGGCACGGCTGTGATGATCGGCGCGCTAATTTTCTTCGTGCCCAGGTTCGAACCGCTGCTGGCCAGCGCCAAGAAGCCGCTGCCCACCGAGATCACCTTCGCCGCCAGCAAAATCGTCCGAAGCTATTGGTATGTCCTGGCGCTTGGCGTTGCTGGCGGCGTCGGCTTCGTGTGGACAAATCTGAAGAGCGAATCCAATCGTCGTCGGCTGGAAAAATGGCGCATGAAAATCCCGGTCGCCGGCACCGCCCTCAAGATGCTCGCCATCACAAGATTCTGCCGCATCCTGGGAACCATGCTCGTCAACGGCGTGCCCTTGCTCCAGGCCTTGCGCATCAGCAAGGACGCCACCGGTTCAAGCTTGATGGCCGAGCGCATCGCCGAAGCCACCGAAAGCGTCCGCGACGGAAAACCCCTTTCCGGCCCGCTGGCCGTCGGCGGCCTCTTTCCCGATCAGATTCTGGCGATGATCACGGTCGCCGAAGAATCGAACAAATTGGACAAAGTCTTATTGCAGATTGCTGACACCGTTGAGCGCCGCACCAATCGCCAGGTCGATCAAGCCGTCCGCCTCATCGAACCCGCCATATTGTGCCTGGTGGCAGCGTGCATTGGATTTCTAGCCCTCGCCCTGCTGCTGCCTATCTTCACCCTGGCCGGATCGCTAGGCGCGCGCTAAGTCATCAAAGGCGACCACCTTCACGTCGCAGGTGCTTAAATATTCCGCGACCTCATGCAGGACCGCGATGAAGTCGGCGTCAACCTTCCCATCCGGAAAATACTCCCACCAGTGTGTCACGAGAACCGTTAGCGGCGAGTTCGCAATGGCTGCTTGCACCTGGTTCAAAATTCTGTCGCGCTGACGAAAGCGTGATAGCAGGCAACCCGGGTGACTGAGCAGCAACGTTTTGCCGACGCGCCAGTGCGGTGCTCTTCGAGCTTTTTTGATCGCGTACTGTGGCCACCATGCGTGCGGCAGACGAGCCAACTCGAACCAGCCCGTCGAGATCACATCAAACCGCTTCGCGCATCTTCGAAACGCCGCTCGCGAAAATCTGTCATGCGGCGCGACAAAAGTTTTGGGAGCGCTGAAACCGGCATCGGCCAAATGACGCGTCCCTTCGTTTAACCTGCGCGATATCTCCTCTTCGGCCCCAACAGAGAACTCAAACGTATCATGGTGGCAACCGTGCTGGACGATTCGGTAGTACGGTTCGGCGCGCAGGTAATTAACGAGCTTCTGATTCTGCCCAATCGGATTCGTGTCTTCAGCCTGGCCATTCGTGCTGAACAGAAAACCCTCCTGTTTGCCGTCCGGTGTTTTCGCATCTCTACGCACAGCCGGGATTACTGCCAGGTTCACCGGCATGCCTCGATCGAGGAACGGCCGGTACAGTTGCTCCAGGCATTCAGGCGGCGTGAACGCGTTCGTGTCGTCGTCGCGAATGACCACATGGCGCATATCAGACGCCTTTCTTTTCCGCGATGAGTTCCTCGTAGAGGTTCTTCACGCGCCGCGCGAGAACCTGTGAATCAAACTCCGCTTTGACATGCGCCTGCCCGCGCGCGCCGAAGTCCTTTGCCCGATTCTTGTTTGCAAGCAGCGCGTCGATGGATTCATGAAATGAAGCAGGACGTTCGAGGTCGAACAGAAATCCGTTTTCACCGTGCTGAATCAGAGAACGCGCGCCTGAGGTGCGGCTTGAAACCGGCGCAGCGCCCGCGGCCCACGCTTCGAGAATCACCAAGCCAAACGTTTCGGAAATGGACGGCAACAGCACCATCGCAGCTTCCTGGAACAACCCCAGCAGTCGCGGATCGCCCGGCGGCAATCCGCCGGTGAGCAACACATGCGTCTCCAATCCGAGTTTCCCGATGCGCTGTAAAAGCTGCACGCCGTAGTGCTTGTCGGTGCACGCTCCTGCAAGCACCAGCATCGCCTTGGGGTGCCTCTCCAGCACATCAGGCATTTCTTCGATCAACCATCCCTGGTTCTTCACCGGGTCGATGCGCCCGACACAAAGGAGAATTTCCTTGCCTCGAATCTGCGGAAAAGCTTTGTGCGCGGCTTCACGCGCATCGCGCTCGAAGACCGCCGTTGAAACCGCATGCGGCTGCACCTGGACCCGCTTGCCGGGATATTTCTCCCGCATCAATGCGGCTTCGCGCGGGTTGCAAGTCAGGATTGCGTCACAGTTATCCAGGACATGACGAGCCTTGAGGAGCAGGCCAAAAATTTTGCCCCACTCCCAGCCGCGCTCAGGCGCCGATGCGAAATCCTGTTTCAGTCTTTCCGGCAGATCAAGGACACCGCCGTGGATGGTCACAACAAACGGCATCTTGCGTCGGCGCGCCACGGTCATTCCGATGCCGCCGAGCCGGCCAAGCGTATGTGAGTGGATCGCCTGCACATCTCGTTCTCTCCAGAGCGCCGGCAACAGGTCGAAAGACATCAGATTGCCGCCCACAGCAATGTGCTGATGCTTCTCTTCCACGGGCAGGCCCCAAATCGGCACACACGCACGAAAACGTTTCATCGGATAGCCTGCGCGCTCGAACGGGTCCTCAACGCTGCCACTGCCGTCGATTTGTGGGCAAAACACCACCGGTGTCACTCCTTCGGGACGCAAGCCGTCGAACAAACGTTGCAAGGCCGTCTCCGTGCCGCCCCATTCTGCGGGGTTGTATTTGCGGAGAACGTGGGCCACGCGCATGTCAGCCTCCTCGCACCCGCGCCGCTTCGAGCAACCTTCTTCGTGGGGGCGAATACTCCCACGTCTCTTCGCGCTTTTCCATCTTGCGCTCCTGCTTGCGCAGGAAATACATGCTGGCCAGCACGCCCATCAGCAGATGGACCGACAGCATCACTTGCGTCTGGCGGAAGATCCATTCGGTAAGGCTTTGCAGAAACACACCGCAGAGCCCAAAGAAAATCCCCACCGGTATGCGCCGCAACGGATCGGGCACGCGTGGCAACAAGAATGAACCTGCCATCGTTAGCCACCGCAAACCCAGAAGCGCAAATAGAATCAAGCCCGGGATCCCAAGTTCACCGGCGGTGATTGCGCCCAGGTTATGCGCGGGTGCCGCGTATTTTGCTGCCCAATCAAACTCGACGGTGCTGTTCAGCAGCGACTCGGGGATATCGTCGTAGTCCTCGTACTCATCCACGCCGATTTGCCGGGCGTATTTTTTGCTGACCCAGTACGACCAATTATTCAGCCCGACCCCAAAGAATTTGTCGTTCACAATCTCCGCTGCCAGACGCAAGTAACGGCCACGATTATCTTTGTCCTTATCCTCGTATTCCTCGCCCATCGTGGCTTCCGCGTAGCGGGACATCACAATGTCCCACGATTTAATGAGCACGCCGCCCACCGCCAAAGCAATCAGCGTGGTCACCGCCACCTTGCGAATGGTGATCTTCCACGAAATGCAGGCCAGCGTCGCCCCGAGCATCACCATTCCAAACGCCGGGATGGCCGCGCGGGAAGCCGTGAGCACCACGCCAATGCCGGCGCAACAGATCGCCACCAGGCAGGCCAATCGCATCCAAAACGGCAACGTGCTGTTGAACGCCGCCACCATGATCGGCGCGGTCATTAGCAGGTAAATCGATAAGCTGTTCGGGTGGTCTAGCGATCCGGTCACGCGATAAATGCCCTGCCCGTAGCGCTGATAAATCGAATTAAGCCCTTCATAGATCACCGCCACAGCAAGCGCTAAAACCAGAATGCGAATCTCCCGCTCGCTGCGCACATAAAGCGCCCCCGCAACAAAGCACATCAGGGCGCGAAACATTTTCGAAAGCTCAAAGACACCAAAAACCTTCGGCTCCGAAATGCCGATCGAAAAACCCGCGTACATCATGTAGAGCAGAATGAACCCCAGACTGGCCGGCCAGTAGAACCGTCGCTGGCCCGGCAGCGGAAAGAATATCGAGCTGAATGCGATCCCGAACGCCAGCAAGTCAACGAACGAGATTTCAATCCCGCGTGTCGTCCCGCGATACCATTCGTGGCTCAGGAAGTTGACGTCCAACCGCGTGGCAAGCACCAGACCCGCCACCAACAGAAAAAAGCCGGTCGCGCGCGCACGACGCGACAGACACATAATGGTCGTCGTCACCACCAGCGCCACAGGCAGCACCGTCAGCGCGAGAATGTCCTTTTGCTGCATGGTGATCGCTCAATAGAAGAACACGTCCGTGCTCGTCACACCGGGACGGCACGGGCCGACGCTCTGGAAACTTTGAAAACGTTTGGCGCGGTTCTTCCGGTGCAACTCCGGGTAACGCCACGAGTCATCCACCACGATGATGCCCCCGGGCTTGATCGCCTTCTCCGCGTGCCGGAAGCAGATCGGACGCACCTGCGTCCACTCTTCGGTCCCATCGATGACGATTACGTCCAACGGCGCGTCGGGCAGCGCATGGAGGTAATCCGACTTTTCAAATCCAACCGGGTCTTTGAAATCGAACGGACACAGCGTGACCTTCACATTCGCAATCCATTTCTCGTTGAGCCGCCGGCATACGCGGTCGTACCATTCGCGATTGTCTTCGATCGCGTACACAAATGCCGCGCGGCGCGCAAAAAAAATGGTCGATCCCCCCGAACCGAATTCCGCGACGATCATGTGTGGTTTGACGAACTGGTCGAGGAACTCAATGGCCTCGAACGAGAACCAGGGCAGTTCCAGGTCCAGCGGCGTTTTGTGCGTGAGCAGGCTTTCCTGCATATACCGGCGCAGGTATTGGGGGTGAGTCAATAGATGCATGCCCAGGCGGGCCATTTTGGTGGTTGCTGTTCCAGTCATGATTTTACTCCGTTGATTTCGATCGCGGTTTTGGAAATTGACACCGAAGTGGCACTTGGTGCCCGAAAGGTTTTGAGATTTGGGCTTTGGGTGTCGGGCCAATAATCGATGTAGCCCGTGCACAGCGCGCGATAAGCTCGGCGAGCCGCAAGCAATGACACCGCCAGGCCGGCGAACGCCACTGGCAAATGCGTAAAGCGTTTCATCCCCCTGAGTCCGCGAAGCCGTTGAAAGCGGGAACTGACCAGGTTCGGAAACAACTGCCAGCAATGGCGCGTACGCCGCATGTGCTCGGCAATCAGCAGTTTCAGCCAGTTCGGGTCGGCAGCCTCACGTGCACGCAAGGTTTCCGCCAGATTCAGCTTTTGTTCCAGCGGAAGTTGCTTGAGGTCCCGGTCCACGAGAAGATGCACGATCGTTTGGCCGATCATCTGCCGCTTTTGGTTGTTCAGGATGTCCTTCAGCGACACGTATGCCTCGAAGATGTGCGAAGCGCTGGGCGCCACCACGATATGCCGCGGCCGAACCTCATGCGTAAGAAAATACGTGCAGGTGAGCGCTTTGATAAAACCGTCTTCGCATGCAGCCAGGTCAGCCGGCAGGTAAATGTTTCGCGCAACGCTCGCTTTGATGCAGTAGAGCTGGCCCGTGAGCTGTGCCGTCGCTGACTGTGTCATGCGCGACGCGGCCAGCGAAATTCGCTCCGTAACGCTGCGCCGTGACTTCAGTGCGATATCTTTGATTGGCGTATCGGTGGAGACGATGGCCGTCGAGTTTTCCTCCAGTGCGCGATACATGCTCCAAAGCGTTTGCGGCTCGTTCAGAATAATGTCGCCGTCGGCCAGGAACAGGAATTGAGCTTCGCGCGCCGACAACTCATGGACGAAGAGGTTCCACGCGTTGATCTTGCCCCGCTTTTGCACTTCCGCCACGCGCGCGGTGAACGCCTGCTTGCACGGATGGGTTTGCGAGTGCTTCTCGAAAATCTCGGCCGCGACCGCCGCCGTGTGGTCCGTGCAGCCGTTGGCCACGCAGATGATCTCGCAGCACATGCCTTTCGCGGCGAGTTCGGCGAAAAGCGTTTGCTCGAAGAGCGACTCGAGCATGGCCGAAATCGCCGCCTCTTCGTTCCAGGCGATGATTCCAATGGCAATCGATCTCGCCGTGTTCATCGAAGCCTCATGGTGCATTTGCCCGCCAGATGGAAACAGTGGGTGAACTCCTCAACACTGGGAGGGAACTAACCCAATGCCGTCGCTGCCGCCGCCTTTTAATCTCTCCGTTGTGAAGCCGACAGTGTCGAACAGCGATCCTCGTGTGAGCATCCTCATGCGCTCCTTCAATGAGGCCTGGGCGCTGAAGGAGACACTGCCGGCGATCAAGGCGCAGGAATACCGCAATTGGGAATTAATCGTCATCGACTCCGGTTCGACGGACGGTTCGGTGGACCTGATTCGCTCGGCTGAGCCGGCGCACTTCGTCCAGATCCGGCCGCAGGACTACGTGCCGGGAAAAGTGATGAATTGCGGTGTCAGTCTCGCAAAGAGTGAATACGTGATATTCATCAACGCAGACGCGACGCCGCAGGGAACCAATTGGCTGAGACCGCTGGTGAATGCCTTGTTCGATACACAAACCGCGGCTGCCTTCGGGCGCCAGATTCCGCGGCCGGATTGCCGGGCCGTTTACGCGCACGACTATGAACGATGCTTCGGCCCGAACCGCGAGTCAGCGCGTTGGGACCACTTCTTCAGCATGGCCAGCAGCGGCATCCGCAGGGACGTTTGGGCCCGCCGACGGTTCGCGGAAACCATCACTTATTCCGAAGACGACGAATGGACGCGCGCGTGCCGCGCGGAAGGCTATCGGATCGTGTACGTGCCCGAATCGGTGGCGATGCATTCGCACAATTACACGCCGGCCCAGGCTTACAAACGCAGCTTCGGCGAGGCGCAAGCGCTGGCCTACGTCTGGACAGGCAAACCCCGCGCCATCAACTGGCTCCACACATTCGCGCTGGGATTCGCCAACGACGCGAAGAAAGACTTGAGATACTGCGCGCGAAATCGGCGCCTGCGCGAATTGCCGCACGCGATGCGCATTCGCTGGAACCAGCGCCGGGCGCGCGTCGTGGGTTTTCGCCACGGCTGGCGGCTTTATCGGCAACACCCCTCATCACCATGCGATTCACTTTGGACGGCAGCAAGTCGCTCGAACGCCACCTAGACTCCATCTGCGCCAAAGCGTTGGAGTTGGTGCAGGAATGTAATCCCCGGATCGATGGCCTGTTGTTGGGCGGCGGCTACGGGCGCGGCGAAGGCGGCGTATTGCGCGCAGTGAACGGGGACCAGCCATACAACGATTTGGATTTCTATGTCTTCATGCCCGGTACTCGATGGATCAATGAAAAGTGCCATGGACGGGCGTTGCACAGGGCCGGCGAAGAACTGACCTCCATTGCGGGCATCGAAGTCGAGTTCAAGATCGAGTCCCTGGCGCGGCTGCGGCGCGCTCCGATCAGCATGTTTTCGTATGACTTCCTCGCGGGCCACAGATGGGTCAAGGGTGACGACGCCCTGCTGCGGGGCTGCGAACATCATCTGCAAGCCGAAAATATTCCGCTTCACGAGGGCGCGCGCTTGCTGCTGAACCGCTGCAGCGGCCTGTTGTTCGCTACTGAACCCACCCAGTCTGCGGATTTCATCCGGCGCAACATTGCCAAGGCGCAATTGGCGCTTGGCGACGCCGTGCTGACCCGGTTCGGCAAGTACCACTCGAGTTGCCTGGAACGCGAGCAGCGCGTCCACGCGCTGTTCATCGATGCGCCGTGGTGGAACGGAGTCCAGCGCCACCATGCAATAGGTGTTGAGTTCAAATTGCATCCTTACCGCTCGACCGAATCGCGCGAGGAATTGGTCCGTGAACATCAGGCCGTGTGCGCGCTGGCGCGGCAGGTCTGGCTGTGGTTTGAATCATACCGACTCTCGGAACCCTTTGGCTCCGTGCAGGAATACGTCGCTTCAGAAGCGAACAAATGCCCGGAGACCAGGGCGCTGAAGAACCTGCTGATCAACATGAAGGAATTTGGCCGCCCGAGCTTCCGTTATCCGCGCGAGCGATTGTTCAATTCGTGTCCCACCCTGCTTTGGGAAAGCCGCCCGGCGCCCGAATCCATTGGCGACTATCAATCCATCTGGCGGCGCTTCAGCTAGGACGGCGTGAGTCCGACGAGGCAGCGCGCGCCGAACACCCGGGGCCAGCGCGAGAGCAGCGCGTCCATCTTTTTCAATGGTCCAAGCAGCGGGCTTGGATACAGCGTCGGTTTACTGAACCCGCCCGACAAGAGATAGTGAAAGGCGCTGAGCGCTTCGGCATGGAAAATTTTCCAGCCTTTCACCCTGTCCCGAAAAAACATGCGCGTGGCATTTCCCTGTGCCGCGTAATAGCTGTTGTCCACAGCGGTCTCTCCCGCCTCGATGGGCTTTCTCCATGCAACCGGCTCATGGTGAACGAGTCCATATATCGGAAAACTGGTCCAGCTAATGAACGGTTCGAAAAGGATCAGACGCCCCTTCAACACTCGACGCGCTTCCTTCAGAAACGCTTTCGGATACCGCAGATGATGGAACACATCAAACAGGATCAAGTGCGAAACGGACCCATCGCGGAAAGGCAGACGATAGGCGTCGCACACAAGA
>Ga0075431_100004673_pt1 | contig 13444 bp, 8 predicted proteins | sample RhiMetdeltSRZDD5_FD_75297 | JGI IMG/M metagenome (GOLD analysis project Ga0075431, IMG submission 75297) | Populus rhizosphere microbial communities from Tennessee, USA - Rhizosphere MetaG P. deltoides SRZDD5 | ecosystem: Host-associated > Plants > Roots > Rhizosphere > Soil | place: USA... | reverse complement strand
ATGCGCACTCCTCCTGGGCCTGCAACAGGCCACCGATCTCGTCGGCCGAGAGCGGCGGCGAGAAGAGGAAGCCCTGGAAGGTGTCGCACCCCCACTCGCGCAGCCGGCGCAGCTGCCCTTCCTCCTCGACCCCTTCGGCCACCACCGACATACCGAGACGCTGTGCCATCGCCACCATCGCCGAGGCCATGATCGTGTCGCTGCCGTCGCGCTCGACGCCGGTGACGTAGGAGCGGTCGATCTTCAGCACGTCGATGGGGAACCGCCGCAAGTAGTCGAGCGCGGAGTGGCCGGTGCCGAAGTCGTCCACCGACAGCCGCACGCCGAGCTGCTTGAGACGCGCGAAGGTGGCGCCGATCTCGCCTTGCTCCTGCAGGATGCCGCGCTCGCTGATCTCCAGCTCGAGCAGCGAGGCGTCGAGGTGGTGGCGGCCGACCGCCGCCGCCACCACGGCGGTGAAGTCGCCGCGCAGCAGCTGCGACACGGCGACGTTGATGGCCAGCCGCTGCGGCGGCAGACCGCCGTCGAGCCAGCGCCGCAGCTGCAGGCAGGCGGCGTCGATGACCCACTCGCCGATGGTGCCCATCAGCCCCGCCTCCTCCGCCACCGGGATGAAGTCGTCGGGCGGCACGACGCCCAGCCGCGGATGTTGCCAGCGCAGCAGCGCCTCGCTGCCGACGATGCGCCGGCCCGCCACCTCGACGAGCGGCTGATAGGCGAGACGCAGCTCGCCGCGCTCGAGCGCGCCGTGCAGCTCCTGCTCCATCTCGGCGGCGGCCAGCGGCCGCTCGAGGTCACAGGCGTAAAAGCGGGCGATGCCGCCGCCGCGGTGTTTGGCCCACGCCACCGCCAGCTCGGCGCGCTGCAGCAGGAGGCCGGCTTCGAGGCCGTCGTCGGGAGCGACGGCGATGCCGACGCTGGCCGACAGCAGCAGCTCGCGACCGTGGACCGCAAACGGCTCGCGAACGAGCTGCAGCAGCCGCTCGGCGGCGGTGAGCGCCTGCTGGCGGTCGGAGAGCCCAGAGAGCAGGATGGTGAACTCGTCGCCGCTCATCCGCGCCAGCGCGGCGGTGGTGACGCCGAGCAGCGACGGCAGCGCCAGCGAGCCGTTCTGCAGCGCGTGCTGCAGGCGCGAGCCGACCTGGCGCAGGACCTCGCTGCCCCCCTGCCGGCCGGCGACCTCGTTGAGCGCCTTGAAGCGGTCGAGGTCGAGCAGCAGCAGCGCCAGCTTGCCGTCGTTCGGGCTCAGCGCCCTAAGGCTGCGCTCGAGGACGCTTTCGAAGCGCTGCCTGTTGGGCAGCGCGGTGAGCGGATCGCGCGCGAGCAGCGACTCGAGCTCGCGACGCGCATCGTCTGCGGCGGCGCGCGCCGCCTGCAGCTCGTCCCGCAGCGCGTCGATCTCGCGCCGCTGCTCGACTGCGCGCGCCAGCGTCGCAGCGCGGCGGGCGACGATGCGCCAGTCGCAGGGCAAAGGCACGACGTCGGCGGCGCCGGATTCGAGGGCCTGCTCGATGTTGACGGCGGAGCCGGCGAGCATGATCACGGCGGCGGCCGACGGCCGCGGCGGCCAGGCACGGACGAGGCTCGGTGCCGCGAGCGCGGCCTCGAGGATCACCACCGCGGGGTCGTCGCACAGCGCCGCCGCCGCGACGGCGGTGGCGTCGCTGGCGACCATCACCTCGAGACCGGCCCGCTGCAGCCAGCGCGTCGCCCACTTGAGGCTCTCGCGGTCGCGCGTGGCGAGGAGAGCCAAGGGGCGGCGCGGCTGTGGCGTCGCCACGGGCGTGGGTTCGCTGCGGAGGTACGTCATGCGGGTCCGCGACCTCGGCGGCGGGGAGCAAGGGAAGTGCCACGGCTGCCGCCGGTTGGCCGGAGAGAGTGAAACTTGCCACAGATCAATGGCTTGTGCCAGTTGTCACCCTTCGGGCCGTGCTCGCGGCGGCTTGCGTGTTCCGTCAGGGGAAAAACTCGGCGTCGTTGGGAAAGATGCGGCGCGCTCTTCTGGGCCTTGTTGCGCCGAGAATTGCCCTTCAGCGTCGCCGGTGCCCTTCCAGCCGGCGCCGGAAGGTCGGCCGCGAGACGCCCAGGAGCGCCGCGCCCGACGCGCTGTCGGTGAGCTCCAACTCGAGCAGCAGGTCGAGCAGCACCGCCTCGCCCGCCGCGGCGACGTCACCGTTGCCCGGAGCGACGCGGTCGAGGAGCTCATCGAGGGCGGCGACGACCTCGTCCCACTGCGGGGCCACGGCGGTGGCGGGCGCCGCCGAGCGGCGCCGCGCCGCCGGCAGCTGGCGGCGATAGCTGGTCTCGGCGACTCCCAGCAACGAAGCGGCGCGGCGGCCGACGCCGCCGCTGCGCTCCTCGGCGCGACGCAGCAGCTCGTCGGCGATCCAGCGCCCGACGGGCGGCAGCGCTGCCGCGCCGCGGGCCAGGCGCCGCAGCAGAGCCTCGAGCGGTGAGCGGAGCAGCCGCTGCGCGGTGTCGGCGAGGTCCTGCGGCGTGCCGCGCGGCGGTGCCCCGTCCCCGCTGGCGCCGGCGACCGCGGCGTCTTCGGCGAACACCAGGTCGCGCGCGCGCACCACCGGTCCGTCGCAGAGGATGACGGCGCGCATCAGGCAGTGCTGCAGCTCGCGCACGTTGCCGGGCCACGGATAGTGCAGCAGCGCCTGCTCGGCGTCGACGTCGAGCGCGCGCGCCGGCTTGCCGTAGAGCCGCGCGTAGCGGTTGAGGAAGTAGCGGCCAAGGTAGACGATGTCGTCCTGCCGCCTGCGCAGTGGTGGCACCACCAGCGCGAAGACGTTGAGGCGGTGGTAGAGATCCTCGCGGAAGCGCCCGGCCTGCACCTCGGCGGCGAGGTCGCGATTGGTGGCGGCGAGGATGCGCACGTCGATCTTGACCGGCCGACTGCCGCCCACCGGCAGCAGCTGCCGCTCCTGCACGAAGCGCAGCAACTTCGCTTGCACACCGAGTGGCAGCTCGGAGATCTCGTCGAGCAGCACGGTGCCGCCGTCGGCGTCGAGCAGCCGGCCGCGCTTCGACCGGTCGGCGCCGGTGAAGGCGCCCTTTTCGTGCCCGAAGAGCTCGCTCTCCACCAGGCTGTCGGGTATCGCCGTGCAGTCGACGACCACCTGCGGGCCGTTGCGCCGCGGGCTGAGCTCGTGGAGCGTGCGCGCCAGCATCTCCTTGCCGGTGCCGCTCTCGCCGGCGATCAGCACCGTGGCGTCGGTGGGTGCCACGCGACGGGCGAGCGCGAGGAGCGCCTCCATCTCCGGCGAGCGGTAGACCAGCTCGGCGGTGTCGAGGGCGCGGCGCAGGCTTTCGAGCTCGGCGCGCATGCGGTCCGCCTCTTCCCGCTGGCGCTGGCGCTCGCGCTCGGCCAGCTCGGCGCGGTCGAGCGCCACCGCCAGCTGGTTGGCGAGCACGCCGAGGAAGTGCAGGTCGTTGCTGTCGTGGCGGCGCTCGCCGCGACGTTCGAGGAACAGGCAGCCGAGGGAGCGCGAGCCGACGTTCATCGGCAGCGCCACGACGGCGTTGCGATGCTGCCGCGGGCCCGGCTCGTCGATGGCGACCTCGCCGCGGCTGCAGGCCTGCTCCAGGAGCGCACGCTGGCGGGGCGCGAGCTGCCAGTCGCGGGCGGCAAGCGGCTCGCTACGCCCGCCACCGAGGCCGTAGACCAGCTGCGGCAGGTCGCCGTCGGCGAGCCGGAAGACGCCGACGCGCGCCAGCTCGAAGTTGGCGGCGAGGGCTTCGAGGGCGTCGTGGAGCAGCTTGGTGCGGTCGTCGCCGGCGGCCACCGAGCGCAGGGTGTCGAGCAGCAGCGCCATGTTGCGGTAGTCGCGCGACAGCTCGGCGGTGAAGATGCCGTGCAGTCGGTCCTGCCCCGCAGGCACCGGAGCGCGCATCGCCTCCGTCCAGCAGGCGGTGCGGCCACCGCCTTCGCGTTTGGCGAGCCCGAGGGCGGCATCGGCTGCGCGCAGCAGCTCGGGGACCGTACGCGGCCCGTCCGCCGCGGGGTCGAAAGCGGCGACGCCGGCGCTGAAGGCGAGCGAGAAGCCCTCGGAGAGCCGCGCCGCGGTGAGGCCTCGACGCGCCTTCTCCGCCACCAGCCGGCCGTCCAGGAGCGAGGTATCGGCGAGCACCGAGGCGAACACCACCCCGCCGTAGCGAGCGACGAAGTCGCCGGCGCGGTGCAGGTCGCGCAGCAGCTCGGCGATCTCGCGCACCAGGTGGTCGCCGGCCTCGCGACCGAGGTGGTCGTTGATCGCCACGAAGCCGTCGGGGTTGAGAAAAAACAGCGTCAGCGGAGTGCCCATGGCGCGCGCGCGGGCGAGCAGCTGCTCGAGGACCGACTGCAGCTCGACGCGGCCGGGGAGCCCCGACACCGGGTCGCGCAGGGTCTCGGCCATCAGCTGGTTGTGCCAGACGAGCGCGGCGCCGAAGGCCAGCGGCCAGCCCCAGGGATCCACCGGCGCCGCGTTCTCGAGCGCGCCCGAGTCGGCGAGCGGCTCGTCGATCGGCGGCAGCCCATGTGGCTCGACCGCGAAGCGCAGGCCGACCCACGCGCGGCCGAGTGGCAGTGGCTGGGCGCGGTCGCTGCGCCGCCGGCGCTCGGCGTCGGCGTGGTTGGTGAAGAGTGTCTCGAGCGCCGGCAGGCGGACGAGGCGCGAGCCGGCGAGACGGCTGGGGAGCTGCCACGCTGCGCTCGGCGGCGCCGGCCGGAGAGCCAGCTCGGCCTCGGCGCCCTGCGCGAACTCGGTCGCGGCGGCGCGGTCGGCCAGCTCCGGCACCGGCGGCGCGCTGCCCTCGTGCAGCAGGACGCCGCCCCCGCTCTCGTCGCGAACGGCGGGGAGGAAGAGCGTCACGCCGTGGGCGCCGGTGAGCAGCCGCAGGCGGCGGAGGTAGGAATGCAGCAGTGTCTCGGGAGCGATCATCTGGGGCGCAGTCCCGCCGGCGCCGCTCCCCCCCAGCGGCGCTCCTTCCTACCTCACCCATTGCAGCGATACGTCAGGGACGATGGCACTCCGGCCCGGGGTCGTCAACCCCGGACAAGGTCCAGCCACACATCAGGAACCCGTGAAGGCGGCCAACACATGAGGCTCGAGGCACCGGGGGCCCGCCCTCGGGATCTCGCCTCGCGACCAGCGCATCAAGCTGGCGACGGCGGACGTCGATCCCACCACCAGCCCCGGTTCCACCTTCTGGGCCGAGACGCAGTACCTCGCTGCCGATGACGCCCTGGCCGGCAACGGGCTCAACAACGCCTCGTACCGGCCGGCGAGCTTCGGCGCCTCGCCAAGCTACTCCATGTCGCTGACCGGCGGCACGTTCGAGAAGCAGGCGGCGATCCATGCCTGGGGCAGCAACATCAGCGGCGTCGTGTTGTGCAACGCCGACGTGCCCGGCACCGTCGTCCAGCGCTTCCAGGTGGCCCGCAAGGCGACCGATCTAGGCAACGGCACCTGGCACTACGAATACGCGGTCCGCAATCACAACTCCGAGCGCAGCGGGCGCGCGCTCACGGTTACCTTTCCCCAGCGCCACGACGTTCACCAACGTCGGCTTCAGGACATCGACTCTCACTCGGGAGAGCCGTACGCCACCACCGACTGGAGCATCGGCACGACGACGAGCGCGGTCTCCTGGTCGACTGAGACCTACGCCACCAACCAGAATGCCAACGCCCTGCGATGGGCGACGATGTACAACTTCTGGTTACCTCTGGAGCGCTCGCCAGCCTTGACGCTCCGGCGCTGCGTCAGGGGCGGTTCGCCACCCGCAGCGCCAGGTCCGCCATGAAGCGGACGAAGTCGGGCGCGTTCTCGGGCTTCCACGGCAGGCTGAGGTCGTCGCCGGGCTGGTGGTAGGCCGTGGCCATGATGTCGACGATCAGCTTGCGCTCCTCGGGGCCGGGCGCGGTGCCGCGAACGAGGAGGGCGGGGATGCCTGCGCGGATGAAGCTCCACTGATCGCTCCCCGCGACGGTGTTCCGCTCCGGCCTGGGGTCGGGGACGACCCGCACGCGATCGCCCGCCGCGGCGGCAACCTCGGCCTGCAGCGTCTCGGTGCCGACGGCCATCACGGAGCGGAACGGGTAGAAGGCCGAGGCGCCGTCGACGTTGAGGTCGGCGACGATCCGCACGCCGGCGGGACGCGGATGGTGGACGAAGTACCAGGAGCCGTAGGCTCCGTCCTCCTCGGCGCCCACCGCCACGAAAACGATCGACCGCCGCGGCTTCAGGCCGCGCTCCCGCAACTCGCGCGCGACCTCGATGACCGTGGCGACGCCGGAGGCGTTGTCCATCGCGCCGTTGTAGATGGCGTCGCTGTCGACCGCCGGTCCGATGCCGAGGTGATCGAGGTGGGCGGAGACGACGACGGCCTCGGACGGGTCGGCGCCACGCAGCACGCCGATCACGTTCGGCGCCGTGACGCGCCGGGTCCGGATGGCGTGACGGGCGCGGATGCGGACGCCCGGCGCGAACGCGGGCCCCGCCTCGGGCGAGGCGATGAGGGTGAGCGGCCGCTCCGGGGCGCGCAGGGCTCGCTCCGCCGGCACGGCGTTGGGAAACGCAGCGTCGCTCAGCTCGGCGGCCCACTCCTCGGCGGTGCTGCGCACGATCTCGACATCGGCGTCCCCCAAGTGGGTGTCCACTCGTCTCGACTGGTCGGGGCTCAGCCGCAGCCGAAAGACGACGTCGCGGCCGATGACGAGCCGCCGATCCCCGACGAGGACTTCGGACCGCCTCGCATCCGTGCGCCGGAGGACGTACGCGACCTGCTGCAGCTCGGTCTCGAGCCCCGCTGCTGTCAGCTCCCTCGCTACGTAGTCGGCCGCCAGCCGATAGCCGCGCGTGCCGGTTGCCCGCCCCTCGAGGCGGTCGCTCGCCAGGTACTGCACGTGCGAGAACCAGCGATCGGCGGGCGATGCCGCGAGGAGCGCCGCGACAAGGAGCGCGCGCATCGCGGTCAGCATAGCGCCCGGACCTTTCACCGGATCCTGACGCGCTTCGTCAAGCGGTCAAGCGGTCCTGGGTGGCCACCCGCGCGCGCTCCGGCGCGACCGGCACGGAGCCTTCCCCGAACTGGGGGTGCCCTTTCCGCGGACGTGGCGAATGGCTTCGCGCATCTGCGCTGAGTCTCGACGCACCCGCCCGCTGCATCGAAAGACGCGCACGACCGGCGGTGGGGCATCGACCCGGCGGATGGGGACCGACCGACTCCGCTTGACGGCGGCCAGAAGGCCCGGATTGGCCGCCGTCGCCGCGCTCCTGCGTAACTCGAGTAGGACAGCTCCGCGCCTCGATCGGCAACCGCGAACCAGGAGGTCAGCGATGGGCTCAGGGCACTTGCGAAGTGGGTGGCGAGCGGCGACCGTCTGTTTGGTGGCCCTTGCGCTCGGCGGGGCGGCGCGCGCCACCTCCTACTCGATCGCCACCACCACCGACGGTGCGGTGAACAACGGCAATTGCACGTTGCGCGAGGCCATTCGCGCCGCCAACACCAATCTGGCGGTGGACCAGTGCCCCCCCGGCGGTGCCGCCGACGTCATCACCCTGCCGGCCGGCACCTACAGCTTCTTCGGCGGTGAGGAGACGCTCCAGGCGAGCACCACGCTCGAGATCCGCGGCCAGCCGGGCCTGGATCCTTCGCTGGTCGTGATCGACCTCGGAGGTGTCAACCGCTTCCTGCACCAGAGCGGCGGCTCGCTGACCTTGCGCGGGCTGCTAGTGCGCTTCGGCGGCACGCCGACCGCGGGCGGCGGGGCGCTCCTCGTCGACGGCGCTCCGACCCTCGTCCTCGACCACACGATCTTCTTCAATTGCGTCGCCGGTGGCAGGGGTGGTGCGGTTCGCGTCTACACCGACGGCCCGACCGTGGTCGAGATCAGGTCCTCGCGCTTCGAGCTCAACGCCGGCCTGGAGAGCGGCGGCGCCGTGGACGTCTTCGGCTTCGACACCGTGCGCGCCAACGTGCGCGACACCGAGTTCGTCGGCAACACCGGGTCCGAGGGGGTGTCCGGAATCCCCTTCGGCGCCGGGCTGTCGCTCCAGATCAGGGGTGCCAGCGAGGCGACCCTGACACGCTGCTCGTATGACGGCAACACTCTGCTCGCCAGCCAGAGCGGGTACGGCGGCGGCGCCTACGTGCGGGCCAGCGACCAGAGCCGCATCACGATGACCGGGAACCGGTTCACCGGCAACGGCGGGGGCGCGGCATCCAATTTCAACGTCGAGGACCTGTACGCCATCGTGGAGGACACGTCGACGATCCTCCTCGATCGTCTCGACATCAGCAGCGCCGAGGTCGACCGCGGCGCCTTCGACTTCGAGGTATCGGTGACGAGCTACGACGCTGCTTCGCTGTCGCTCACCGATTCGCGACTCCGCGGCGTGACCGGAAGTGGGCTCCACGCCTACGCCTCCGGCGGCGTCCTCCAGCTCGGTCAGCTCACCGTCGCCGGATACGCGGGAGGAAAGGGCGGCTGGCTGATGACGAACACCGGCCAGATGAGCGTCGACAATTCGCTGTTCGTCTTCAACACCACCAATCTCGACGCCGACCCCGCTGTCTCTCGAGCTCATGACTGCCCGGCCACCGGCTTCATACCCGGCGACTTCGTCGACGCGGGCGGCGGCGACTACCACCTTTCCCACGGCTCGCTTGCCCGCGACATCGGCTGGCCGTCGCTACCGACGCAGCGCGCCAACGACCTCGACCACGGTCCACGCATCGTGGGGCCGCTTCCCGACTGCGGCGCCTACGAATTCGGTGGTCTCTTTGCCGACGGCTACGAGGCGGGCGACACGGGCGACTGGTCGGCGCGCACTCCCTAGAGTGCGACGACGACATCCCGGTGGTGCAGCTAGTCGTGCACTAGACGCGCGCGCAGGCGGAGAGCTCCTCAGTTAGCCGGCAAGGCCCACAGCTCCTGGCCGCGGTCCGAGCCCCTCCAATGATCCTGTTCTTCGACCTCCAGCGATGGTGGGAATGAGGCCGGCATAAAGCCGTCCCGACCAGCCAGGAGGTACGAAGAATGAGCGAACCCTATGTGAAGAGACTCTGGGGGGCCAACACGGAGGTCGTCTCCAACCCGGTCAACTGCGGCGACGCGGACATCTCGAGCTCCCACTCGGGGCACTTGACGTTCGCCAAGGTGACCGCCTCCGGCGACGTGAGGCTCGCCGTCGACCACTCCGCGACGTTGATCCTCGACGAGCTGGAGTGCAAGAGCCTGACGGTCGACGTCTCGTACGCGAGCACGCTGCGCATCGGCAAGCTCACGTGCAAGGGGCAGGTCACGGTCAACGTCTCGTATTCGAGCCTTTTCGTCGTGGACGGCGGTAACGTGGATTCGACCACCGGCATCGTCAACTACAGCAGCACCGGCAACTTCTACGCCAAGATCGCCAAGAACGATGGCGTGGTGGCGCAGAACTCGTCGACCTGGCTGACCTGAGCGACCGCGGCGCGGCGACGACGGAAGCCGTCGCCGCGCCGTCCTCGGGCCGCATCCGGGCGGAATCGCGTCTAGGGACTTGCGGGCAAGTAGCTTGGCTATACTGCCCGCGTCCGATGGCAAGAGACATTACGGACCTCTTGCGGGCTGGCGCCACCGCAGAGGAGGAGCTCTGGTCGCTCGTCTACCAGCAGCTCAAGGGGCTCGCCCGCGAGGTACTACGCGGCCGCCGCCGCGTAGCAGGTCCGCAGACGACGACACTCGTCCACGAGGCTTACCTGCGATTGCTGGGAGGCGAGGGCGCCGTCGACTACAACGATCGGCGGCACTTCTACGCCGTGGCGGCGCGCGCGATGCGGTTCGTGCTCGTCGACGAGGCGCGACGAAGATTCGCGACGAAGCGGGGCTCGGGCCGTAGCGCCGAGCCGATCGTCGACGAGCTGGACGACGGTCCTGCCGATCCGCTCACCCATCACGCCGAAGAGGTGCTCGCCGTCCACCAGGCGCTCGATCGCCTGGGCGAGGTCAACCGGCGGCACGTAGAGCTCGTCGAGTTGCGCTACTTCGCGGGCTTCACGGTGGACGAGACCGCGGACCTCATGGGCGTCTCCCGTCCCACGGTGGTGCGCGACTGGCGAGCCGTGCGCACGTGGCTTCACGGCGTTCTGGCCGAGGGCAGCGCGGAAGACTCGCGAGGTGCGGAGGCACCGTGACTCCCGCGCTGCGGCGCCGGGTCGACGAGCTCGTGCTGACCGCTGCGATGCACGAGGGTTCCTGGGCGTCGAGTCTCGCCGAGCTGGCGGACGAGCCGGAGGTGATCGAGGAGGTCCGCAGGCGATTGCGCGCCGCCGAGGCCCTCCCCGAAAGCTTCCTGCTCGCCCCGGCGACCGACATCCTGGAGGCGATGCTCGAGGGGGGCGCCGGATCGGAAGAGCCGGATGTTCCCGCCGACGACGATCGATACGAGCTCGGGGAGTGCCTCGGCACCGGCGGGATGGCGCGGGTCTTCAAGGCCTTCGACCGCAAGCTGGGCCGACCGGTCGCCCTCAAGCTCATCGACGCCGTCGCGTCGCAGGCGCGTCACGGCCCGCTGCGCGAAGCCCGTGCGCAGGCGAGGGTCCGCCACGAGCACGTGCTCGACGTCTACGAGACCGGCGAGCTCGGGGGCACTCCGTTCATCGCCCTCCGCTACGTCGCGGGCGGCACGCTGGCGGCGGGGCCGGTGCTCGAGCGGGCGAGCGTCGAGCAAAAGGTGCGGCTCCTGGCGCAGGCGGCCGACGGCCTGCACGCCGCACATCGGGAAGGGCTCCTCCACGGCGACGTCAAGCCGTCGAACGTGCTCGTCGAGGAGACCCCGGAGGGGGAGCTCAAAGCGTGGATCGGCGACTTCGGCATCGCCACCGAGGTGGACAGCCCACGCGCGGAAGCCGCCGCCCTGGCGGGGACGCCCGCCTTCATGGCCCCCGAGCTGCTGCGCGCCGATCGTCCAACTCCGGATCGCCGCGCCGACGTCTACGGCCTTGGAGCGACGCTCTACCAGGTGCTCGTGGGCGAGGCGCCACCTCGCGGCGATGTGCGCTGGCGCCTGCTGCGCGAGCGGGCGCCGCACCTCCCTCCGGACCTCGCCGCCATCGTCGCCCGCTGCATGGCCGAAGATCCGGCCGCCCGCTACCCCTCCGCCGTTGCAGTGGCGGCAGACCTCCGCCGTTTCCTGGACGGCGACGTGGTCGAGGCGTACGCCGACCGCGTCCTCTACCGCTGGACCTCGTTCGCAACCCGCCACCGCACCCTGTTGACCGTCGCCGCCATCGGCGTCGCGCTGCTCGGCGTGGCGTCGGCGGTGGCGGCGTTCCTCGGCGTGCGTGCCGTGCGCGCCAACGAGCGCGCCGACGCTCGGCGGCACCAGGCGGAAGACCTCATCGGCTTCATGCTCGTGGACCTCCGCGACAAGCTGGAGTCGGTGGGACGCCTGGACCTACTCGACGACGTGGGCCACCGCGCGCTGCGTTACTTCGCCGCGGTGCCGGAGCGCGAGCTCTCGAATGCCGAGCTGGCGCGCCGCTCCCTGGCGCTCCATCAGATCGGTGAAGTGCGTATCCGTCGTGGTGATCTCGAGGGCGCCCAGGAGCCGCTGGCGCAATCGCTCGCCCTCGCGCGCCGGCTGGCCGCCCGCGACCCGGGCAACCCCGAGCGTCTCTTCGGTCTGGGGCAGAGCGAGTTCTGGATGGGATACGCGCTCTGGGAGCGCGGCGACCTGACGGGCGCCAGCCCTCACCTGCAGAGCTATCTCGAGATCTCGCAGCGGCTCGTCGCGATCGATGGCCGGAACGAGGGCTGGCGGCGCGAGCTCGCCTACGCGAACAGCAACCTCGGCTCCCTGCTCCAGGAGCGGGGTGATCTCGAGGGTGCGCTCTCGCGTTTCGCGACGACCCTGCGAATCGATGGCGAGCTCGTCGCAGCGGCTCCACGACAGAAGGTGGACGACGAGCGCTTCGAGCTCGCGGCGACGCACAACACGATGGGGGTCGTGCTCGAGCAACTCGGCCGTCTCGGCGAGGCACAGGAGCAATACGAGGCCGACCTGGCGTTGCGCCGGGAGCTCGCGACGCGAGCACCCGACAACTATCGCTGGCAGGCGTTCCTCGCTACGAGCCACCAGTACCTGGGGAATCTCCTGGCGGCACGTGGCCAGGCGGCCACGGCCCGCTCCCATCTCGAGACGACCCGCGACCTCTTCGTTGCGCTCAGCGCGCGAGACCGCGAGAATCGCGAGTGGGCCTACCAGGCTGCCTGGAGTCAAGTCTGGCTCGGCCGGGTGCTCCACGAAGCGGGCGCGACGCAGCGGGCTCGCGAGGCGTGGCGCGACGCCGAGGCGATCGCGGGCGACCTGGTTGCGTTCGACTCGAAGCGCGCGGAGTGGCGTCGACTGCGTGCCGTGGCCCACCTGCACGTCGGGCTGGGCATGGCGTCGAGCGATCCCGAGGCGGCTCGGCGCGCGGCGCAGGCCGCGATCGACCTGCTCGCACCGTTGCTGAGCGAGCAGCGGGGGCGTCGCTGGGCCAGTCGCTGGCTCGCCGAGGCCCTGCTCCTGCGCGGGGAGCTCGAAAGAGCACGCGAGGCGCTCGCGCCACTCATCGACGCGCAAACCCGCGACCACGAGCTCCTCGTCCCCTGGCTGCGGACCATGGAGAGGCTGGGCCGGGCGGAAGAGACCTCCCGTGCGCGCTCCGTGCTGCGCGAGATCGGCTACCGCAGAGCGTCGGACGGCAGGTGATCCCGTCCGCGGGGGTTTTGCGAGGGTTGCAAGGAAAGGAGACCACGATGACGGCACGTACCGGCGATCCCGACTATGCGGCGGAGCTCACCGTCCACCCGTTGCCCGGAGGCTGCACGATCGAGCAGGTGGACAATGAAGACAACTTCCAGGTCCAGAACGGGGACGAGATCCACATGGTCCGACCGCTCGAGAAAGAGGAGAGCGTGACGCTCCTCATCGCGCTGGGCGCCGAATACGGGACGACGATCGCGGGCCTGAGCTTCGGCCGCAACTCTGAGGCAGCTTACGAGGCCGACCGCGAGCTCGACACGAAGGGCGAGTATTACGGCGACACTCCCTACAAGCTCTCGCCGGGGCCGTTGGGCTCGGTCCTGGTCGAAGTCGTCAACGCCGACGGACGCTACGCAGAGGAACCCTGGTTCTTCGACATCTGGCCCAAAGAGACGCGCACCGGCCGCATCGATCCGAAGATCTACAACAAGGGGGCCGGCGACGATCCCCCTGGGCGGAGCTGAGCGGCTCCCCGGCCAGCCCACTCGGAGCGCAAGCGGCTCGGCTAACGTTGCGCTGAGCACGTGCCGACGCCGGCCGCCCGGTGTCATGGCGGCAGCCGCAAGAGCGCACTGGGTCGGCGAGCTCCAGAGATCGAGATGCGCGCCCTCCGTCTGCTGCTCCTTCTCGCCGCGCTGGTGGGTGCGGGGGCTCCTCGGGTG
>Ga0075431_100004672_pt1 | contig 13447 bp, 16 predicted proteins | sample RhiMetdeltSRZDD5_FD_75297 | JGI IMG/M metagenome (GOLD analysis project Ga0075431, IMG submission 75297) | Populus rhizosphere microbial communities from Tennessee, USA - Rhizosphere MetaG P. deltoides SRZDD5 | ecosystem: Host-associated > Plants > Roots > Rhizosphere > Soil | place: USA... | reverse complement strand
GAAGGGCACGAGCGGGACCCGCATAGTCATGGGGCCACGCTCACCGACTCGAACGGGATGTTCCGTCTCGAGATGCCGCAGATCGTCCCCGCCTTTGGCCAACCGCATGGTCACCTCGCCTATGACAGTGGTGACTTCCAAACCGTATTCCTGCGTCCCTTGATGCGGAGCGCAAAAGATACCAGTCTCGAGGCGCACTTCGTCCTTCAGCCGGTCTGACCGAGTTGGGAACAAAGGGCATGCGCTTGGCCCGGGTGACCTTGATCTGGGCCGCCCTTGCGGCCGCCATTTGCGTGCCGATCGCCGCTGCAGCGGCGAGCCCGCTGCTCGCATGGCGCGATCCGGTCTACATAGCGGCCGGATTTGCGGGGATTATCGCACTGGGTCTCATGCTCGTTCAGCCAGTGCTGACTGGCGGATATTTACCGGGGCTGTCGGCTCCTCGCGGGCGGCGCGCACATCGCTGGATCGGAGGCGTGCTGGTCGTGGCGGTGATTGTCCACGTTGGAGGCCTTTGGATCACCAGTCCGCCGGACGTGATTGACGCCCTTCTCTTCGTATCGCCGACGCCGTTCTCCGCCTGGGGCGTGATCGCCATGTGGGCAATCTTCGCCGTCGCGCTTCTGGCTGCACTCCGCCGGCGATTGGGCATGGGACCGCGAACCTGGCGCATCGCTCATATGTTCCTCGCGGTGGTCATCGTCGCAGGGAGTGTGGTCCACGGCATACTGATCGAGGGGACGATGGAGACGGTGTCGAAGGCGACCCTTTGCGCGCTGGTCCTCGCTGCGACCATAAAAGTCATGGCTGACCTACGGGTGTGGAGAAAGCGGGCGACGTCGCGCTGAGAGCGCCTAGCGCGACAGTGAGCTGAGCGGAATAGATCGCGATACCGATCTTCGTAATCCGCCGTACTCCGGGTTGGGTCAAAGGCGATAAAGCACTGGTTGAGCACGAAGGGGCCGTTCCAGCACCCTGAACCGGACACGCACTCAATTGGGTACACGCCCTTGCCTTGTTCTGCCGCGGGGCTCGCCGCGCCAGCGGTGCGGTGCCTCTCCACCGCCCGGAACCGAGGGGCTTCCCGCCAACTTCGGGGCGACGCGGCACACGCCGCGATCAACCGGCCTTCAAGCCTGCGTGAGGGCCCCTTCCTGCACCGGAGGGCGGGACCATATGTCTACGCTCGGAACAACAAAGAAGCGTACCGATCATGAGCACCACCAGACACATGGCACTCACACATATGGCACTGGGCCTGGCCGTCCTTGCCGCGTTCGCGCTTGCGGCCGGGCGAGCGGCGGCCTCCACCCCGACCACAACCTCCGCCGACGAGGCCACGTCCCTGTCAATCGAGCGCATCATGGGCGACGGCCGCCCGCCCACGACAGGCCCGACGAACCCGGCCCAGAATCGCGTGTAGCCGAGTCGCGGAAAGGGGCCAGACCCGTTTCCGCTACGGGTGGAGTACAGAACGAAGGGTTCGAGGAAAGGGGTCTGACCCCTATCCCTATCGCCCCACGAACTTCGGGACGCGGCGCTCGTTGACGGCGTTGACGCCCTCCTTGAAGTCCTCGGTCTGGCGCAGGCGGGTCTGCTTCTCGAGCTCGATGTCGGTGGCGGCGCGCACGCGGTCGGCGAGGCCGGCGCGCATGGTCGCGCGCGTCTCGAGCACGCCGAGCGGCGAGTTCTCGGCGATCTCGGCGGCGAGCTTCCGGGCCGCGGCGCGCACCTCGGCCTGCGGCACCAGGACGTCGGCGAGGCCCATGCGGAAGGCCTCGTCGCCGGGCACGCGACGGCTCGTGTAGAACATCATGGCCGCCTTGGACGGGCCGATCAGGGCGGGCAGCGTGTGCGTGAGCCCGAAACCCGGATGGAAGCCCAGCCGCGTGAAGTTGGCGCTGAAGCGCGCCTCGGGGCAGGTGACGCGGAGGTCCGGTACCAGGGCCAGGCCGAGGCCGCCGCCCACCGCTGGCCCATGGATGGCGCCGACCATCGGCTTGGCGGTGCGGTAGAGGCGCACAGCCTCGATGTAGAGATGGCCCGCGCCGCCACTCTCGGAGCGCTTCGCCAGCACGTCCTGGGTCTGCGCACCGCCGTCGCCGAACTTGGCGCCGGCGCAGAACGCCGTGCCCTGGGCGGCCAGCACGATGGCGCGGCAGGCCGGGTCCTTGTCCAGCGCCTCGCAGGCGTCGGCGATCTGGTGGATCAGGTCGATGTCGAAGAAGTTGTGCGGCGGGCGCCGGATCTCGACGGTCGCCACCATGCTGCCGTCGAGATCGACGCCGATGTCCTTGAATGGGCCCATGTGTCCTTAAGGGGCTGACCCCTTTCCTCTGTTGTCGTACCGGGGCTTGTCCCCGGTAACCAGTCAGCCGCGAGCGCCGGAGCGAGTGGCTGGATGGATCCCGGCAACAAGTGCCGGGATGACATCACCGCAACCCCGGCCCTGTCGCGACGGTCGCGTCGAAAGTCCCGTTTGCGAGATCGAGCGTCATGAAGACGCTGTTCGAGTCGAGACGATAGCTCGCGAAGGGTGCGCACACCACAAATCCGTAGCGCGCGTAGAGAGCGCGGGCGGGGGCGAAGGCATCCATCGACCCGGTCTCCAGGCTGAGACGGCGATAGCCACGCGACCGCCCCGCACTGACGATGTGGTCGAGGAGGCGGAGCCCGACACGCCGGCGACGACCTTGCACCACCGTGTGCATGGACTTGACCTCGCCGTGCGACGGATCGAGCTCCTTCAGGGCGGCGCAGCCAAGCAAGCTGGCGCCGTCCCAGGCGCTCCAGAAGGTGATGTCGGGCGAGCGCAGGGCATCCAGATCCAGGACATGGGTGCTTTCGGGCGGTGACGAGGCCCTGCAGAACGCGACGTGCGTCTGCAGGAGACCCACGATCTCCGGTCCCTGAAGGTCATCCACTCGAATCTGCATACGTCGTCTCGCAACGCGGAGGGTGAGCGGGGTCAACCCGTTTCCTCCCTCTTGTCATACCGGGGCTTGTCCCCGGTATCCAGCGAACCACAAGCGCCGGAGCAAGCGGACGGATAGATCCCGGCAACAAGTGCCGGGATGACATCACCTCAGGCCCAGGCCGCGCGCGATGATGCCCCGCAGGATCTCCGTGGTACCGCCCTGGATGGTGAGCTTGGGAGCGACCAGGGTGGCGTAGGCGTTGACCTCCTCGAAGGTGGCGCGGTTGGCGGCGCCTTCCTCGACGAAGGCGGCGAGGTCGCGCGCCTTGTGCGGCAGCCTCTGCTCCCAGAGGGTGCCCACGTCCTTGACGATGGCGGCCTCCACCACCGGCTCCTTGCCGGCGTGCAGCATGCCCGCCACCGATACCGACATGCGCCTGAGCGCATGCACCTGCGCCACCAGCCGGCCGAGCCCCTCCGCAGCGCGCGTATCGGGCTTGTCGCCCAGCACCCGCACCAGCTCGGTGAGCACGTAGTAGGTCTCCAGAAACCGCTCGGGCCCGCTGCGCTCGTAGGCCAGCTCGCTGGTCGCCTGCTTCCAGGCGCCGTCCACCTCGCCCAGCACGTGGTCGTCGGGCATGAAGGCGTCCTGGAACACCACCTCGTTGAAGTCGTGCTGGCCCGTCATCTGGTAGATCGGGTTCACGGCGATGCCCGACGTCTTCATGTCGACGACGAACTGGGTGAGCCCGTGGCGGCGGTTCTCCTTGGTGGGGGGCGAGGTGCGGAACAGGCCGATCAGGTAGTCGGCGTGATGCGCGCTCGAGGTCCACACCTTGGTGCCGTTGACGAGCCAGCCGCCGTCGATCCTGCTGGCCCTGGTGCTGGCCGCGAACAGGTCGGAGCCGGAGTTGGGCTCGCTCATGCCGATGGCGAAGCACACCTCACCCCTGCAGATGCGCGGCAGGATGCCGGCCTTCACCCGCTCGCTGCCGTACTTCAGGATTACCGGCCCGCTCTGGCGGTCGGCGACGAAGTGCAGCCGCACCGGAGCGTTGGCCACGCGGAATTCCTCGGTGACGACGTAGCGCTCGAGGAAGCTCCGCTCCTGCCCGCCGTACTTCCTGGGCCAGGTCATGCCGATCCAGCCGCGCTGGCCGACCTTGCGGCTGAAGTCCGGGCTGAAGGCGCCGTCGATGCCGCCGCCGACGTTGGGGGAGAAGGTGCCGGCGTCCATCTCCTCCTTCAGGAAGGCGCGCACCTCGGCGCGCAGGCGGTCGCACTCGGGCGGCAGGCGGATGGGGTCGAAGGTCAGCTCGGTGTCCATGGCGTCCCTCCCATGGTGTCAGACCCTCCGGGTCTGACACCCAAAACTCCGCTCGTGCCATGGTGTCAGACCCGGAGGGTCTGACACCTATCGTGCCGCCAGCATGGGCCAGAGCGCGTCGCTGCCCTTGGCGGCCACCAGATTTCCCAGCTTGACGGCCCATTGGCTCTCGTTGCCGAAGTCGTCGCGCCAAGCCCACAGCCGCTGCGTGAAGCGGTGCAGGACGTGCTCCTTGGTGAAGCCGATGGCGCCCAGCACCTGATGCGCGATGGCGGCACCCTTGCCCGCCGCCTCGCCGACCCTGATCTTGGCGGACGCCGCCTCGAGGAACACGCCCTCGTCGAAGCCGGCAGCGGCGGCAGGACCCCCACCCCCGACCCCTCCCCGCAAGGGGGAGGGGGGCCGAGGCGAGGCCATGGCATCGGCCGCCGAGCCCGCCGCGGCGATGGCGGCGGCCACCTCGCCTGCCAGGCGCGCGAGGTTGTGCTGCACGGCCTGGAACTTGGCGATCGGCCGCCCGAAGGCGACGCGCTCGTTGGCGTAGGCGACCGCCAAGTCGAGTATCGCCTCCAGCGCGCCCGCCATCTGCATCGAGCGCACGGTCGCCCCCATCAGGGCGAATGCGGCGCGCCCGGCGCCAGCCTGTGCATCCGCAGCCGCCACGGCAACCGGCCGGACGGCGTCGAGAACGACGGTATCGAGCGCATCGCCGGCGATGCTCGCCCCGTTGCCGATGCCGGCGGTGCCGACCTCGACGAGCGCCACGGCCTCCCCGCCACCCTCGCGCTCGGCGATGAGCGCAAGATGCCGCGCCTCGCTCGCGAAGGCGATGGCGCGGACGCGACCGCTCACGGTGCCGCTTTTCGCCAAGACGAGGCGGTCGGCATCGCGCACCGGACCGCAGGCCATCGCCCCCTTGGGCGAGGCGATGCCGGCGCCCGCCAGCAGCCAGCCCGCGAGCAGCGTCTCCGCAACGGGGAGCGCGACGGCGCTGCGGCCGGCCTCGCGCAGCACGGCGAAGCCGTCGGCGAGCTCCGCGCCGGCGCCGCCGAGGCCGTCCGGCACCCAGGCGAGCGTCAGGCCGGCCTCCTCCAGCGCCGCCCACGCCGGCGCCTTCCAGCCCGCGTCGGCCGCCCGGTTGACGGCTCCGGGATCGCACACGTTCCTGAAGATGCGGGCCGCGGTCTGGGCGACGATGCTGTCCCTTGTCATTGCGCGCCGTTCTCCCCCACCGCTTTTCTCGTCCCGGCCTACTTATCCCGGCGTCATCAGCCCTACAACCGCGGCGGTCATCAGGGTGGCCAGCGTACCGGAGATCATCGTCCTGGCGCCGAGGCTCGCGATCTCCGCCCGGCGCTGCGGCACCATGGCTGCGATGCCGCCGATCATGATGCCGAGGCTGCCGAAGTTGGCAAACCCGCACAGCGCATAGCTGAGGATCAGGCGCGACCGGTCCGACAGGTGCGCCGAGGCTTCTCCCGCGAGCTGCAGGTAGGCCACCAGCTCGTTGAGCACGGTCTTCGCCCCCAGCAGCGCGCCAGCCTCGGTGCTCTCCGCCCAGGGGATGCCCACGAGCCAGGCCATGGGCGCGAACGCCCACCCCAGCAGGCGCTCGAAGGTCAGCGCGACGCCGAACGGCTGGCCGGCGAACGCCAGGAGCTGGTTGGCGAGCGCCACCAGGGCAACGGCGACGATCAGCATGGCCGTCACGTTGGCGAGCAGCACCACGCCCTCCCAGGTGCCTTGGGCGACGGCATCCATGCCGGAGCGCGGCGCATCGTCGAGCGCGATGTCGCCGGCGCCGGCGTCTGCGGCCGGGTCCGACGTCCGCTCGGACGAGTCGTGCGGGACCATCAGCTCCGCCAGCAGCAGCCCGGCCGGCACGCTGATGACGGACGCCACGATCAGGTGGCCGGCGGCGCCCGGCAGCACCGGCTCGAGGATGCTGGCGTAAAGCGCGAGCACCGTCCCGGCCACGCCGGCCATGCCGACCGTCATGGTGGCGAACAGCTCGCCGCGGCTCATGCCGGCGAGGTAGGGCCGCACCAGCAGCGGCGCCTCCACCATGCCGACGAAGACGTTGGCGGCAGCCGACGTCCCCACCGGGCCCGACACGCCCATCGAGCGGCGCAGCCCCCAGCCGATGACCCTGACCACGCGCTGCAGGACGCCCCAGTAGTAGAGCAGCCGGGCCAGCGCGCTCATCACCAGGATCAGCGGCAGCGCCTGGAACGCCAGGATGAAGCCGTGCTGCGGCCGTACCGGCTCGAACGGCGCCGGCCCGCCGGCCACATAGCCGAACACCAGGCGCATGCCCGCGCCGGTGGCCGACTGCAGGGCGGCCACCAGCCCTGCCGCCCAGTCGAAGGCGACGCGCACCGCTCCCACGTTCAGCATGATGCCGGCGATGAGGAGCTGCAAGCCCAGCCCGGCGAGGACGAGGCGGACAAGGCGCGCCGGTCCGACGGCCTTGCGCCGCTCGGACAGGAGCCAGGCGATCAGCGGTATGGCGACCAGCCCGATCGCGCTCTGCACCTGCAACGACATGGCCGCGCGCGTCTCCCCACGCTCCCCATCCGGGGCCCGCCCGAGTTGTAGGCGAGCTCGCCGGCGCCCGGCAATGCCGCCCGCCCGCCGGGCAATTCCGCCTCGTGTGGCGTGCGCACGGCGATTTGGGAGAGCCGGGCGCCCCGGGCGCCCAATTGCCGCCGTCTTGCTGCGCCATCGCAAGGCCTTGGCTTCCGGAGATTTTGCTCATGCCCAGATTGCCGACACTGTCGCTCGTTCTGCTCGTTCTCACTGCCGCCCCCGGTGCCCGCGCCGGCGATGTCGACCGGGTCGAGATCGTCGAGTGGGGCATCTACAGGGACCAGCGCACCGGCGTGGCGCCGGCGCCGCTCGCCGTTACCGGCACGACCAATCTCGTCACCAACGTACGCCTCCAGCAGAAGACCACGACCGTTCCCGCGCTCGTGGGCATGACGTTCGGCATCGAGTACAAGGTCGTGGGCGCGCACCCCGGCAGCATCGTCCGCCTGAGGTGCGTGACCAGGCTCCCGAAGCAGGGCGTCACCAACCCCGGTACGGGCAAGACCTTCGCCGTCTCGGAGTTCGAGACCGACGCCATGGTCGGGTCGACCACCTACCTGGGCTACAGCTTCGACTACGACTGGGAGGTCGAGACGGGTCCGTGGACGCTCGAGATCTGGCACGGCGACCGCAAGCTCGCCGAGAAGACGTTCCTCGTGACAAGGCTCGTCTCGTCCGCCGAGTAGGGCGCTGACTCCGACGCCTGTCGTCCCGGAGCCGGGTGCTCCTGCATTGGGACACCAGCGTCAGAGATAGAGCAACTGGGCTGCCGCCGCACGCACAGGGCCGATTTTACTGACCGGGCATCCCCACGGGATCGCCCAACAACTGCCGTCTTATTGCCTCATGGGGGCGCGTCCGCCGCCGGGATATTGCTCATGCTGAGACTCCTGCCGCTTTCCTTCCTGTTGCTCGCGCTGACGGCCGCTGCGGAGGCACGGGCAGAGTCTGTCGATCGCATCGAGATCGTCGAGTGGGGCATCTTCCAGCACGAGGATGGCGACCAGGTGCAGCACCCCCTGTCTCCCATGGGCACCATGACCTACGCCCGCAACGACCGCCTCCAGCAGGTCACCACGACCATTCCCGCGCTCGTGGGAATGAAGTTCGGCATCCGCTACAAGGTCGTCGGCTCACCCCAAGCTGCAAACGTCAGGTTGAAGCACATCACGAGGTTCCCGAAGGAGGGCGTCACCAATCCCGGAAGTGGCAAGACCTTCTCCCACTCCGAGTACCATACGAATGCTATGGTGGGAGAGGTCACCTACCGGGGCTACTCCTTCGACCGCGACTGGGAGGTCGTGCCCGGTCCGTGGACCATGGAGATCTGGCACGACGGCCGCAAGCTCGCCGAGAAGACCTTCATGGTGACGCGGCTCGTCTCGTCCATCGAGTAGGAGGAAGCTCGCTCATGCCGGGATGGCTGCCACTTTCCCTGCTCGTGCTCGCTCTGGCGGCGGCTTCGCACGCCCACGCACAGCAGGTCGAGCGCATCGAGATCGTCGAGTGGGGGCTCTTCCGCCACGACGTTCAGGCCCAGATGGACTCGCCGGAATCGCCCAGTGGCGCAAAGAAGCTCGTCGACAATGTCCGCCTGCAGCAGGCCACCACGACGGTGCCGGCGCTCGTGGGCATGAAGTTCGGCATCCGCTTCAAGATCGTCGGCTCGCCTCCCGGTACGCCGGTCGTCTTGAAGGTCGTGTTCAGGTTTCCGAGCCAGGGCCTCACGAACCCTGCCAAGGGCAAGACCTACTCCGACTACGAGTCCCATTCGAACGCCGTCGTCGGAGAGGTGACCTACCGCGGCTACGGCCTCGACTACGACTGGGAGGTGGAGACGGGACCGTGGACCCTGGAGGTCTGGCACCAGGGCCGCAAGCTCGCTGAGAAGACGTTCATGGTGACGCGGCTCGTCTCGTCCGTCGAATAGGGGGCACCGGCAATGACGCCCATGACGGGGTCCGGGCCGCGGCTGCTGGCGCTCTCCCTCCTTCTGTTTGCTCTGATGCCCGCAGCCGGCGCTCGCGCGCAGCAGGTCGAGCGCGTCGAGATCGTCGAGTGGGGCATCTACCGCACGGACAATATCGGCACGTACGCCAATCCGGACTCGCCTTCTGGCACGAGCTACCTTGCCGCGAACATCCGCCTCCAGCAGACCACAACCGTCATTCCTGCTTTGGTCGGACTGACGCTCGGCTTCCGCTACGAGGTCGTGGGCCGGCCTCCCGGCGAGAAGCTCACCCTGAAATACGTCATCAGGTTCCCCCTCCAGGGGCTCACGAACCCGGACAGTGCCAAGACCTTCTTCATTATGGAGACCGGTTCGCTCACGTTCGTCGGTGGGATCAAATTCGAAGGCTACACCTTCGAGCACGACTGGGAGGTCGAGACCGGCCCGTGGACCCTGGAGATCTGGCACGGCGGCCGCAAGCTGGCGGAGAAGACCTTCATGGTCACGCGGCTCGTTTCGTCCGCCCAATAGCTCCAGGCTCCAGGTTTCAGGTTCAAGGCGAGCAGTCGAGGAGGCTTTGATGGCTGTCGGAACCGGCTCACTTGAAACCTGAAACCTGAAACCTCGAACCTGCCTGCCAATCCAGCGAGGCCCCTCCAATCCGCTTGGAGGGTACGCACCTTGGCCGGCGCCGGGGGACTCGGCATTTTGCGGCCAACGGCTCGCGGCACAGCGGGCATCCTTACCGAAGAGAAGCTTTCAGCAAAGGGATCACGACCATGGCTTTTCACCAGAACGCCATTGCGAGGGATGCAACCTCCGCCGGCACGCTGCGCGGCTCGCTCGCCTCCCTCATCGCCGCGATCAGGGCGGCGATCGCGGCAGGCAGCCGCGGCTGCACCGCGGCCGGCCTGTACCAGGAGCTCTCGGCGCTGTCCGACGCGGAGCTGAATCGCCGCGGGCTGTCGCGCGCAACGCTCGCGCGCGATGTGCTGGCTTATGGCGACCACGGGGATGCCGGCCGGTGAGCTCGGGGCTCGAGGCCCTGTCCTCGAACCCGCGCGTCGCAGCAAGAGCTGATTTTGGAGACGGTGTCATGAACGCGTGGGATTTCGTGGGCTTTCTCGCTTCCGGGCTGGTCTTCGCCGCCTTCTACATGAATGACATGCTGTGGCTGCGCATCGTCGCCCTGGGCAGCAACATCGCGTTCCTCGCTTACGGGTACGCGCTGGGCCTCACGCCGATCTGGGTGCTCCACGGCATGCTGCTCGGTATGAACGGCTGGCGTCTGCTCGAGGCGCCGCGCTCCCGGCCCTCGCCGGCGCGGGTGACCGCCGAGGGAGCCGGGCACGATGCGACGAGCCCGGTCCTCGGCGCGACCGCCTCGGGCGCGGGCGCCGCTTATCGCGCCGGCGCCGCGCAAGAGCCCGCGGGATCGCCCGATCCCGCGGGATACCCGAAGGCAGGCAGCCCGAGGCCGGCGGGCTCACCCCAACATCTGCCCGCCGTCGACGATCAGTGTCTGCCCGGTCACCCAGGACGCCGCGCCGCTGCACAGAAACACAGCTACGTTGGCGACCTCCTCGGGATGGCCGAGGCGGCCCCAGGGTATCGAGCGTAGAATCGCGTTGTAGAGCTGCGGATTATCCGTCTTGCGCTGCTCCCACATGCCGCCCGGAAACTCGATGGAGCCCGGAGCGATGGCATTGACGCGGATCTTCTTGGGCGCCAGCATCAGCCCCTGCGACATGGTGTAGTTGATCACCGCCGCTTTCACGGCTGCATAAGGGGCCGTGCGCACGCTCGCGTCGTACCCCGAGATCGACGAGATGTTGAGGATCGCGCCGCCTCCGGCCCGCTCGATGAACGGGATCGCGGCATGCGAGGCCCGCACCGTCGCCATCACATCGATATCGATGCTGCGGGCCCAGCCCGCCTCGTCGTCGGTGGCACCGAAGCCCGAGGCATTGTTGACGAGGATGTCGATGCCGCCCAGCGCCTCGGCCGCCGCCGCGATGTAGCGGGCAATCGCGTCCTTGTCGGCGAGGTCGCATTCGCCCGCGTGCGCCTCGACGCCCAGCGCCGCGATCTCCGCCGCCGTGCTCTCGAGCGCACCACGGCCGCGCGCACAGATCGAGACGGCGGCGCCCGCTTGCGCGAAGCCGAGCGCAATCGACCGCCCGATGCCCCGGCTTCCCCCGGCGACCACGGCACGCTTCCCTGCAAGGCTGATCTGCATTCGTTTCTCCTCGTGGCAAGAAGGGCTGGGCCCAAAAGCGCGAATAGGGAGGGAATGGGGAGTGGGGAATGGAGAGTGGGGGGTGGGGGAAGCTCGCGAGATCGGGCCTGCCGGCAAAGTGAAGCTTACCCTGTCCGCTGCTCCTGAATCCCCATTCCCCACTCCCTATTCCCCGGGGTCACACCCGCAGGTCCGACCCCGCTCATCCAATCTGCCGCCGGCTCGCTGGAAGACGGTTCGCCAGCACCTTGTCGATCCGGCGCCCGTCGAGGTCGACGACCTCGAAGCGCCAGCCGCTGACCTCGACGCTCTCGCCCGCCGTGGGGAGCCGGCGCATCTCCGCCAGCACGAAGCCGGCGAGCGTCTGGTAGTCGCGCTTGTCGGGCAGGCGGATGCCGAGCTGGTCGGCCATCTCGTCCGCCGGCATGGCCCCGGACAGCAGCCACGAGCCGTCGTCTCTCGCCACCGCGTAGGTCTCGCCCACCTCCACGTCGGAGCGGAACACGCCGGCGATCGCCTCCAGCACGTCGGCCGGGGTGACGACCCCCTCGAAGTGCCCGTACTCGTCGTGGATCAGGGCCATGGGCACCTCCGCGTCGCGCAGCGTCTCGAGCACGTCGAGGGCGTCGGTGGTGTCGGGGACGATCGGCGCCTGGCGCACGTGCGCGCGCACGTCGATCGGCTGGTCGGAGACGAGTGCCACGAGCAGGTCGCGCGCCCGCACCACGCCGATCAGGTCGTCGGGGGAGCCGTCGCCCACCGGCAGGCGCGTGTGCGGGCTCGCGAGCAGGCGCGCCTTGATGTCGGCGGCATCGGCGTTGGCGTCGACCCAGTCGATATCGGTCCTGGGCGTCATGAGGCCGCGCACGGGACGGTCGCCGAGGCGCAGCACGCCGGAGATGAGCTGCCGCTCGCCGGCTTCCAGGACGCCCGCGCCCTCCGCCTCGGCGATCAGGCCCTTGATCTCCTCCTCCGTCACCGTGCTCTTCAGCGGCTGGCGCTGGCGCAGGAGCCAGAATACCGCTCGCGTCGACGCGTCGAGCAGCCAGACCGCCGGCGCGGCCATCCTCGACAGCGTGGTCATCGGCGGCGCGACGAGGCAGGCGATGGTCTCCGCGTGACGCAGCGCCAGGTTCTTCGGCACCAGCTCGCCGATGATCAGCGACAGATACGTGACGATGGCGAAGATCAGGACGTAGGCGAGCCAGTCGGCGGCGCCCTCGGGCACGCCCCATCCGACGAGGTAATAGCCCAGGTGCGGCGTCAGGGTTGCACCGGAATAGGCGCCCTGGGCGAGGCTGACGACCGTGATGCCGATCTGCACGGTGGACAGGAAGCGGCCCGGGTCGGCGGCGAGTGCGAGCGCCCGCTGCGCGCCGCGGCGGCCTGCGGCGGCCAGCGTGCTGAGGCGCGAGCGGCGCGCCGAGACGATCGCCAGCTCGGACAGCGCAAACACCCCGTTCAGAACGACGAGGGCAAGCACGATGGCGATATCGAGCACGTAACCGTGAAGGCCGGCTCGGTAGGTGTCGCCGGTCCTCTCCTCTGTGGCAGGAGCGAAAAGGAAACAGAGTTGGCCCCCCCGGTCAACCTGCAACGACGGTGCGTGCGACGCCTGGGCCTGTCGCCGGCCGCCCCTGTGCGACGCGCATGGGCGGCGCCTACCCCTCCTTCTCGAAGGTGTAGTCGAAGTCGCAGTGGCTCGCGCCCTGCATCAGGGTCTGCGTGCGCTCCAGCTTCAGGCGGCTGTCGTAGCCTTCGCAGAACGTGGCATCGCGCTGGCACGACAGGAGGTGGCCGATCTCCCCGAGCCCCATGTCGCGGTACATCTCGGCATACCTGCAGCGCGTGACGTTGTAGCGGTAGCGCGTCGCGCTCCTCTCCTTCACCTCGATGGTGAGCGCGTCGCCGCGCAGCCACGGCTCGTGGCCGTCGATGAACGTCTGCAGGTCTCGCTCGGGGCCCTGTGCCGCCGCCATCTGCCGCCCCTGCTCGATCGCCGACTTGCGCACCGCCTCGGCGATCACCTGCTGCGCCGCCTCGACGCCGTGGCGCGCCGCGAGCACATCGTAGACGTGCTTCAGCATCGCCGCCTCGATGCGCCGGCGCTCCAGCATCGCCATGCTTGCCAGGTCGGACATCGGCCCTCCGCCGCGGTTGATCGAGCAAACTCTGCCGGATCGGGTGCCATCCGACAAGGGCGCGATTGCCGTCTCGATCGACGGCGCAGTGCCGTCATGCCGGGCGAGGGTTCCCCCTTGGGGGAGGCGAATCCCCTCCCCCTTGCGGCTGAGGCATGCACACAAGTCGGCCAGGATACCCAAGACGCAGCAGATCATGTCAGTGCGGGGCTTGTCCCCGCAATCCAGCCAACCCCATGCTCCGGAGCCTGCCTGGCGCTGGATCGCGGCAACACCGGCCTTC
>Ga0075431_100004670_pt1 | contig 13448 bp, 12 predicted proteins | sample RhiMetdeltSRZDD5_FD_75297 | JGI IMG/M metagenome (GOLD analysis project Ga0075431, IMG submission 75297) | Populus rhizosphere microbial communities from Tennessee, USA - Rhizosphere MetaG P. deltoides SRZDD5 | ecosystem: Host-associated > Plants > Roots > Rhizosphere > Soil | place: USA... | reverse complement strand
CGAGCGCCAGCGCCGCGCCCACCACGAGCGCGACGAAGTTCACGAGCGCGGCGTCGAGCGTGAACGCGATCGCGCGCGTGACGAGCCCCTCGTAGACGGGCTCGGCGGCCGCCGGCTGCTCCGGTTCCGCGGCCGCCCTGGCCGCCACGGCCATGGGCGCTCGCGCCACGTGGCTCACGGCGAGCCGGCCACCGGCCGGCGACGCAGCGCGCGGCGCACCTTCGCCTCGATCCAGTCGTCGGCGCTGCGCGAGCGGGCGCGCACACCGCCCGCCACCTCGTCGGCGAAGCCGATGCTCTGCTGCGTGATCGCCTCGGTGACCGCCGGGCTGTGGGCGATCTCCTCCACCACGAGCCAGAGCTCGTCGCTGGCGAGCACGAGCGCCACCGCCTGCTCCATCACCTGGTCGTCGAGCACCCGCTTGATCACGCCGTGCTCGGAGAGGCCGGCGGCCACCGCCTCGACCAGCGGACCCTCGAGCGCCCTGTCGACACCGCGCCGCGCCAGGGCGCTCGCCAGCACGCGGTCGAGCGCCTCTTCGGTCACGCGCGAGGCGAGCGCAGCGTCCACAGCCGCGAGCGTGGCGGCGCTCAGGCGCCCGATTGCAGCGGCGCGGGCCGCCCGCTCGGCGCGCCCCGCGAGCGTCGCGGCCTGCACCACAGGACGCAGGGCCACGCCACCGAGCACGCCGGCGGCCCGGGTGCCGAGTCGAATAGGCGAGTCCGCCATCTCAGCCACCACGGTCCCACTCGCGCGCCGAGAGCGCAAGTACGCGGGGTACCACCGGATCAGCGGTCCTCGAGCCGCCGCACCTCGAGCAGCTCGAGCCCGAGCGACTGGATCCGGTCGAGCAGGCCGTGCAGCTCGGCCTGATCGCGCAGCTCGCCTCGCATCACCGTCTCGGCCGGCGCGACGGTGGCGGTGAAGTCCTCGAACGCACCCGACAGCGAGTCGCTCAGACGACCCTTGATGCGGATCTCGTACGGCGCCGTGGCCACCAGCGCGAAGCTTGCGGGGCGCCGGGGTGAAGCCGCGTCACCCGCCGCGGGTGACCTTCGCGGCCGATCGGGCGCTCGCCCGCTCAGCGCAGGCTGGCGGGCGCGGGCAGCGCCCCGAGCCGGCGCCGGTAGCCGTCCATCACCGCCTTCGGGAAGTCCCCGTGAGTCTGCGTCCGGAGGCGAGCCACGCGCTCGCGGTGGAACGGGCTCGAACGGTTCTCGTTGTGGCCGATCACGTTGCGGGTGGGGATCCGGTGACGGCCCTGCAGCATCCGCGTGAGCCGCAGGGACGCCGCCAGCTGGCGTGCGTTCCCCATCACCTGGGCGTCGCTGCGGCCCACGTGCTCGATGCCGATCGCGGTCCAGTTGAGCCCGACGGTGTGGCGGCACATGAGCGAGGTCTGCACGAGCTGGTAGATCGTGCCGTCCCGGTCGATCACGTAGTGCGAGCAGACCCCCGGCAGCTCGCCGAGCTCCGGGTCGGGCCGGTTGACGGAGAAGTAGTCGAACACCGGCTGGAAGGTGTCGGTGACCGTGTAGTGCTGAACGATCACGCGCGGGCGCATGAGCCGGTAGTCGTCGATCCCGTAGTGGCGGCGGGCGTAGGCGGCCATGTCGGCGCGCCGCTCCGGGCCGTAGGGGATCGGCTTGCTCGTCACCCGCGCGGGCGCGATCGCGCGGGCGAGCGAGAGCACGGAACGGGCGTGGCGGCGCGAGCTCGCACCGTCGAGCGGACCGCCCGGCAGCTCGATCACGAAGGCGCTGTCGTCCGGGTGCTCGCTGTTCTGCCACGAGGTCGCGGTGCCGTGATAGCTCGGCAGCCGCTTGCGCGGAAGCCCGCTCGAGCGCGAGTAGAGGCGCTCGAGCGCCGGGTCGCCGTCGCTTCGCACCACGATCCGGAGCGCCTGGTGGTACCAGAGCGTGACGCGCGGGCGCTCGCGCTCGATGAAGCGCTGCATCGCCTGCGTTTCGGGCTCGGAGGCCGGCCCCGGCCCCGACTCGTAGACCCCGTCCTGCGGCCGCCAGCGGAACGGGAAGTTGCGGTTGAGATCCACGCCGGCGGCGTTGTGCCGCGAGCCGGCCGCCGCGCCGTCCGGATTGGCGTCGCGAACGAGCCAGAGCGCGGTGCCGCGCGGCGGGCGGGCGCCCAGCAGGCGCTCGATCACCGCGCGCCCGGCGAGCTCGTTGCCGTGCACGGAGCCCACCACCAACACCTTCACGCGCGCACGGGGGCTGCCCACCCGCAGCGCCTGGATCGGGCGGCCCTCGCCGGAGCGGCCGATCGTCTCCCAGGGCTCGGCGCTTGCGGCGGGCAATCCGCCCGCCGCCGCCGCCAGGAAGACCGCCGCAAGCGAAAGCATGCCCTGAGTATGGTGGCGGCCGTGATCCTCGAGCTGGCCGAGCGGGCCGCGCAGGCGGGCAGGGTGGCGATCGACACGGAGTTCGTGTCCGAGCGCCGCTACCAGGCGCTTCTGTGCCTGGCGCAGGTCGCCGTGCCCGACGCGGAGGCGCCGGACGGCGCCCGTACCGAGGTGATCGACCCGCTCGCCGACGATCCGCCCGACCCGACCCCGCTGGCCCGCGTGCTCGCGGACCGCTCGGTGGAGGTGGTTATGCACGCCGGCCGCCAGGACGTCGCGCTGCTGAAGCGCTCCTGGCGCACCGAGGTCACGAACGTGTTCGACACGCAGGTCGCCGCGGGCTTCCTCGGACATGGAAACCAGGAGGGCTACGAGTCGCTCGTGCGCAAGGTGCTGCGCGTGCAGCTCAAGGGCTCGGAGGGCTTCACGCGCTGGGACCGCCGCCCGCTCACCGACAAGCAGCTCGAGTACGCAGCCGACGACGCGCGCCTGCTCCTGTCGCTCGGCGACCAGCTCGAGCGCCGCCTCGAACAGCGCGGCCGGCTCGGCTGGGCGCGCGAGGAGTGCCGCGGGCTCGAGCAGGTCTCGGACGACCGCGACCCCGACCGGCTCTACGAGCGGCTGCCGCGCCTCGGCCGCCTCGGCGAGGGCGCGCGCGGCGTGGCCCGGGAGCTCGTGGAATGGCGCGAGGGGGCCGCCCGCGAGGCGGACAGGCCGCCCTCGACGGTGCTGCCCGACCAGGCGCTGGTGGAGCTCGCGCGCCGCACGCCCAAGGACCGCAAGGCCCTCGAGCAGATCCGCGGCCTGCCGCCGCAGACGCTCCACCGCCGCGGCGACGGCCTCCTTGAGGCGATCGCGCGGGGGCGCGGACGCGCCGCCCCACCGCCGCCGCCGGAGCCGCCGCCGCGTGACTCGGCCGACGCTCCGCTCGTGTCGCTCGCTCAGGCGCTCGTACGCCACCGCTCGATGGAGTCCGGGGTGGCGGTCGAGCTGATCGCGACCCAGGCCGAGCTCGCGGCGCTCGTGTCGGGCCTGCGCCGCGGCCGCGACACGGACGGCCTGCGGGTCGCCCACGGCTGGCGCCGCGAGCTTGTCGGGGCGGAGCTCGAGGAGCTCGTGGCCGGCCGCCGCGCGCTCGGCGTCGGCTCCGACGGCCGCCTCGAGGTCAGCGAGCGCTGAGCCCGGGCGGCAGCTCCCCGTCCTCGATCAGCCTGCGGATCTCGCCCGCCTTGCGCGGGTTGAGGAACACGTGCCGCTGGCCCACGCTCGGCTTCTGCGCCAGCAGACCGGCCTCGACCAGCTCCTCCCCCACCTCGAAGGCGAGCTGGCGCTCGTGTCCCGCGAAGCCGCGCGCCAGGTGGTCGAACGCGGTGTGGTAGCCGCCCCACTTGCCCATCCCGTCCAGGCGCTGGAGGATGCGGCGCATCACCCGGCGGCGCGGGTCGGGGTCGTCGTGCGCCCGCGCCACCGCGCCCTTCGGCTCGAGCACGGCCAGCACCCGGTCCTCGAGCGCCTCCATCGAGTCCTCGTCGAGCCCGGAGCCGCCGAGGCGAACCACCGCCTCCGTGACCCGCAGCGGGTGGGTGGGTCCGGCGGGCGGGCGCAGGTCGTCCGGCTCGATCACGTGCCCCGGGAGCACCAGCGTGTCCACCCGCAGGCGGTCGATCGCCGCGCACGCGTCGTCGAGCGCCACGCGCGCGTAATCGACGGACCAGGCGGGGTCGACCGCCGGGTAGGAGAGCGCGAGCCAGTCCGAGTGCCGGCCGAGCAGCAGCTCCAGGTCGGCGGCGAGCCGAGGCGGGCCGGGATCGGCGCCCTCCACCAGCGCCGTGACGGCGGCGGCGGCCAGCTGGAAGCCGCGATCCGGCACGGTGGCGGGGTCGGCGCGCAGGCGCGGGTCGACGGGCAGCGCGGCGATCGTGGCCCCCTCGCCGGCGGCGAGCGCCGCCACGATCGGCCGCTCGCGCCCGGTGCGCGCCTCGCCCAGCTCGCGGGCGCCGCGCTCGAGCTCGGCCGCGAGCAGCTCGCGCAGCCGGGCGCGATGCTCGCGCGCCGCCTCGGCGCCGCCCGCGTCGGCGAGCACGCGCTCCAGCTCGCTTTGCGTTTGCACAGCGGCAGCGTACGGGTAGCCGCCAGGGACATGGATCGCCAGAAGCTGCTTCGCATCTACGTCCAGGACCACTTCGCCGGCTCGACCGTCGGCCTCAACCTCGCGCGGCGCAGCGCGGGAGCGAACAGGGGCACGACCTACGGGGACGACCTCGCCCGGATCGCCGACGAGATCGATCAGGACCGGCAGACGCTCGAGGCCATCACCGCCCAGCTCGACATCCCGCGCGACCAGGTGAAGAACACCCTGGCCCGGGGCTTGGAGCTCGCCGGCCGCCTGAAGCTGAACGGCCAGCTCACCGGCTACTCGCCGCTCAGCCGGCTGGTCGAGCTCGAGGGGCTGATCACCGGCATCAGCGGCAAGATCTCGCTCTGGCGGGCGCTGCTCGAGCTGGTGCCACAGGAGCCGCGCCTCGACGCGGAGCGGCTCCAGCAGCTGATCGAGCGCGGCGAGGAGCAGCGCCGCACGGTCGAGGAGCTGCGCACCCGTGCCGTGCGCGACGCCTTCGTCGGCTGATATAGTTGCACGTGCAATGAAACTGAACGGCATTCACCACATCACGGCAATCACGGGCGACGCGCAGGCGAACGTCGACTTCTACGTGGGCGTGCTCGGCCTGCGGCTCGCGAAGAAGTCGGTCAACCAGGACGACCCGACCGTCTACCACCTCTTCTACGCCGACGAGCACGCCCAGCCGGGCGCCGACCTCACGTTCTTTGAGTACCCCGGCGCCATGCAGGGCCGGGCGGGCGCCGGCATGGTCCACCGCATCGTCTGGCGCGTGGCCGGCGAGGCGACGCTCGACTTCTGGGCCGAGCGGCTCGGCGGGCGCGGCATCGAGGTCGAGCGCGACCCCGGCCGGCTTCGCTTCCGCGACCCCGAGGGGCTCGAGCACGAGCTCGCCGCCGTCCGTGTAAGCGACGACCCGCTCACGGCCGAGCACCCCGAGGTGCCGGCCGAGCACGCGCTGCGCGGCTTCCACGCCGTGCGGGCTTACGCCTTCGATCCCCAGCGCAGCCGGTCGCTGCTCGAGGAGGCGCTCGGCTTCGAGCCCTCGGGCGACGGCTGGGAGGCGCGCGGCCAGACGCGCGGCGGCTCCTACGCCTACGACGAGGCGCCCTCCGAGCGCGGCCTCCAGGGCGCCGGCACCGTGCACCACGTGGCCTGGGGCTCGGAGACCGACGAGGAGCACGCCGCCTGGCGCGAGCAGGCGATCCGCGGCGGCGCGCATCCCACCGAGGTGATCGACCGCTTCTACTTCCGCTCGATCTACTTCCGCGAGCCCAACGGCATCCTGTTCGAGATCGCGAGCCCCGGCCCGGGCTTCACCGCCGACGAGCCGCTCGAGACGCTCGGCGAGAAGCTCGCGCTGCCGCCGTTCCTCGAGTCGCGCCGGGCGCAGATCGAGGCGGCGATCACGCCGCTCGAGAACCCGCGCACGGCGGCCCGCCAGCACGCCTGAGCCGCCGGGCTACGCGCGCCGCGCCACCGCGAGCAGCCAGGGGCTGTGCACGCGAAAGGCCGCGGGCTCCTCGTTCGCGACCTCGAGGTCGGCGCGCACGCCGGCGGCCACCTCGTCCCACAGGCCGCGCGCCACGAGCTGCTCCCGGGGCTCCTGGAGGAGCGGGCTCGCGCGCTCTTGGCGCGCCAGCCAATCGGCGGCCGAGCCGGCCTCGAAGGCGAGCTCGCGCCGCTCCGTCCGAACAGCCAGGCCATGGGGCTCGAACAGCGCCCTGACGTCCGCCTCGCTGCCCCAGCTCGGACCCGTCCGCGGCGGACTGCCGAGCGCCTCCGCCAGCCGGCCCATCGCCGCGACGATCGGACCCTCGGGGATCCAGTTGGCGAGCGCGATCGTACCTCCTGGAGCCAGCACGCGGACGAGCTCGCTCGCGGCGCTCGGCGCGTCCTCGGCGAACAGCACTCCGAACACCGACACCACGACGTCGAACTCGCCGTCGCCGGCGGGCAGCGCCAGCAGGTCTCCCTCAAGCCAGCTGACGCCCCCGCCGCCCGGGCGCTCGGCCGCCTCGGCGAGCAGCTTCGGCTCCGAGTCGACGCCCGTCGCGCGCGCGCCGGCCTCGGCGGCCGCCAGGGCGGCGTTGCCGGTGCCGCACGCCACGTCGAGCACGTGGGCACCCGGCACAACGCTCGCGGCCTCCACCACCTGACGGGCGGCGGGGGCGAGCTCGATGGCGGTCGTCGCGTAGTCGGCGGAGGCCCAATCCGTCACGGGGCTAGCCTACGGCGCCGCATGAAGCTCCACCTCACAGGTTGCACGGTCCGAACGCTCGACCCGGCGGCGCCGCTCGCCGACTCGATCGCCGTCGAGGGCGACCTGGTAGCGGGCGCACCCGCACCCGACGCGCGCCGGATCGAGCTCGGCGGGGCCTGCGTCGTGCCCGGCTTCACGGACTCGCACGTGCACTTCCCCACATGGTCGCTCGGCCTGCGACAGGCGCGGCTCGAGGACGCGCGGTCGCTCGACGAGGCGCTCGAGCGGGTCGTGGCCGCGCTCGGCACGATCTCGCCCGGCGGCTGGCTGCGCGGTCTCGGCTGGCGCGACGGCGACTGGCCCGAGCGGCCGAGCCGTGCGGCGCTCGATCGCGTGGTGCCGGACGTGCCGGTGGCGCTGATGTCGAAGGACTACCACTCGCTCTGGCTCAACTCGGCGGCGCTCGCGCGGGCCGACGCGCCGCTCGAGACCGAGGGCGGCGTGGTGGAGCTGGACGAGGCCGGGGAGCCGCTCGGCGTGCTGCGCGAGAACGCCGCCTGGAGCTTCCGCGACCGCTACGTGCGCCCGGGTGTGGCGGAGATGCTCGAGGCCGTGCGCGCCGCGATGCCGGTGGCGAGCGCGCGCGGCGTGACCGCGGTGCACGACAAGGACGGCTGGCTCGGCGCCTTCGAGGTCTACGAGCGGCTCGAGGAGGCCGGCGAGCTCGACCTGCGCGTGTGGCAGTCCTTTCCGTGGGCGCTGCTCGAGGAGCTGAGCGCCCTCGGGCTGCGCTCGGGCTTCGGCAGCGAGCTCCTGCGCATGGGCTATCTGAAGGGCTTCATGGACGGCACGCTCGGCTCCGCCACCGCCCTGCTGCTCGACGGCTCCGGCGTGCAGATCACGAGCGGGGCGCAGCTCGCCGACGTGGTTCGCCGGGCGGCCGCCGCGCACTGGCCCGTGGCCGTGCACGCGATCGGCGACGCCGCCAACCGCGCGGCTCTCGACGCCTTCGAGGAGACCCGCCCGGCCTGGCAGCCGGCGGGGCTGCGGCCGCGGATCGAGCACGCCCAGCTGCTGGCGCCCGAGGACGTCGAGCGCTTCGCCCGCATCGGAGTGAGTGCGTCGGTGCAGTTCAGCCACGCGCCGTCGGACCGCGACCTCGCCGACCGCCTCTGGGAGGGGCGCGAGGGCGCCTACGCATACCGCTCGCTGCTCGACGCGGGCGCCGTGCTGGCCAACGGCTCGGACGCGCCAGTGGAGGAGCTCGACCCGCTCGCGGGGATCTCGGCAGGCGTGATCCGCACGATCGACGAGCGCCCCGGCTGGCGCCCCGAGCAGGCGGTGACCGTGGAAGAGGCGCTCCACGCCACCTGCGTGCTGCCTGCCTGGCTCGAGCACCAGGAGCAGCGGCGCGGCAGGCTGCGCCCGGGGATGCTTGCCGACCTCGTGGTGCTCGACCGCGACCCCGTGAAGTGCCCGCCGGCCGAGCTGTCCGAGCTCCGGGTGCTCGCTACGATGCTCGCCGGCCGTTTCACCTACGTCGCCGACGATGGCCCCGTCGGCACGTAGCACTTGCCCTACCCCCGCTCCAAAGGACACGACACCGCATGCCGAACTCCGAGCTCGCACACAGCGTCTGGCCCGGCGACGACACCTGGGACGCCGCGCGGCAGGCGTGGAACCTCGCCGCCGACCAGCATCCCGCCGCCGTGGCGTACGCGGAGAGCGCCGCCGACGTTTCCCGCGCCGTCGGCTTCGCGCGCGAGCGCGGGCTGCGCGTGGCGCCGCAGGGGAGCGGCCACGGTGCGATTGCGATCGCGTCGCTCGAGGACACCGTGCTGCTCAAGACCGAGCGGATGAGCGTCATCGAGATCGACGCCGACCGGCGGCTCGGGCGGGCGGAGGCCGGGGCGCTCTGGGGCGACGTGGCCATCCGCGCCGGAGAGGTGGGGCTCGCGGCGCTGCACGGGTCGTCCCCCGACGTCGGCGTGGTGGGTTCCACGCTCGGGGGCGGGATCGGCTGGCTGTCGCGCAGCCTCGGGCTGAGCTCCAACAGCGTGAGGGCGATCGAGCTCGTGACGGCCGACGGCGCCGAGCGCCGCGTGGACGCGGACAACGAGCCCGAGCTGTTCTGGGCGCTGCGCGGAGGCGGCGGGGCCTTCGGGGTCGTGACCGCGATGGAGTTCGAGCTGTTCCCGATCGAGCAGGTGTACGCCGGCTTCGTGGCCTGGCCGGTCGAGCGGGCCGGCGAGGTGGCGCACGCCTACCGCGAGTGGGCGGCCACGGTGCCGGAGGAGATGACCTCCCAGCTGCGCTTCCTCAACCTGCCGCCGTTTCCCGAGCTGCCCGAGCCGCTGCGCGGGGCGTCGCTCGTGGACGTGCTGGGCGCGTTCATCGGAGATCCCGCCGACGGCGAGGAGCTGTTGCGGCCGCTGCGCGAGCTCGCCGACCCCGTGTGGGACAGCTGGGGCACGATCCCGGCGGCCGAGCTGCGCCGGATCGCCATGGACCCCGAGCAGCCGGTGCCCGGGATGGGCGACCACACGCTCATCGGCGAGCTGACCCCCGAGGCGGCCGACGCGTTCGTGCAGGCGGGCGGCCCGGACAGCCCGCTGATCTCGCTTCAGCTGCGGCAGCTCGGCGGCGCGCTCGCCCGCGAGCCGGAAGGGGCCGGCGCGCTCGCCAAGCTGGACGCGGACCACGCGCTCTACGGCGTGGGCGCGCTGATGGCGCCCGAGGCGGGCGCCGCGATCGCTGCGCACCTCGCGCAGATCAAGGAGACGATGGCGCCCTTCGCCACGGGCCACACGTTCCTCAACTTCTCCGACCGGACCGACGACGACGTGTCGGGCGCCTTCGAGCCGGACGCCTGGCGGCGCCTGCTGGCGGTCAAGTCGGACGTCGATCCCGAGGACTTCTTCGTGTCGAACCACCCGATTCCGAGCGGCTGAGTGGGCACCGGGGGACCCCATGACGGTTCCCAGGTGTCAACCATTCGCAATCCGGGCACCCTCAAAGCGTCATGAAGCGGGAATCATGGCTCCCGGCCACGCCGGCCAGCGCGTCCAGGGCGCGAGCGATCGTGCGAGAGCTCGGCTCGCGGCGCGGCCTGTCGCAGGAGGACACGTGGGATCTGACGTTGGCCACCACGGAGGCGGTGGCCAACGTGATCAACCACGGCACGCCCTGTGGCCAGCAGGGGTTCCTGCTCCGGGTCCAGTCCTGCGGTGAGGGCATCTGCGTCGAGATCTGCGACTGCGGCACGTTCTCGCCCACGATCAAGAAGGTGCCGGACGCGGACTCGGTCAGCGGGCGCGGCATTCCGCTGATGGCCGCCGTCTCTGACCTGTTCGAGGTCATGCCCGACACGGACCGGACGCGCGTGCGCATCGGCAAGCGCGTGGCCGCCGCCTGAGCTACGCGGAGGCCAGCTCGAACCAGACGCGCGTGCGGCCGTCGTGCACGACGCCCCAGCGCTCCGTCATCTGATCGACGAGCACGAGTCCCCAGCCGCCCGGCTCGTCGATCGCACACTGGCGCGCGGCGGGGGCGAAGCCCGGCCCCGGGTCGGTGACCTCCACCCCCACGCCCCCGTCGATGGCGCGCACATCGATCTCGATCAGCTCGTCGACGCCCGCCCCGCCGTGACGCACCGCGTTGTTCACGAGCTCGGACACGAGCAGCGCCAGCGAGCTGCTGAGATCGGCCGACAGCCAGGACGCGCCACTCTGAAGCCAGGCGCGCGCGCGTTCCGGAGCGCGCACCCCGCCCGCGATCGCGAGCTGGAGCCGCTTGTTCGAGCCGCCCGCGGGCGGCTTGAGATGACGTGCGGAGGCTATGGGGTGAGCCATCGGGGTTGAACAGCCCCTCCGGGGTGGCCTGAGTCGAAGGTCCAGCCCCTACCTCGGCGAAAAGGGCGAAAACCTTGAGCGCCGCCCAAGGCCCCCTGGCCATGCGTTCGAGCAGACCCCATCCACGAGCGGGCATAGACTCGGAGGCGATGGGAATGACCCGGTGAGCGTCGAGCAAACCGAAGAACACGTCATCCAGGAGGTCTGCTCGCGGGTGCGCGACCACCTGGGAGCCGAGGACGCCGAGCTCGTGCAGGCGTTCGTCCGGCAGTACTACCGCTGGATTGCCCAGGAGGACATCGTCGAGCGCAACCCGCTCGACCTCTACGGGCTGGCACTCGGCCACTTCAACTTCGCGCGCGAGCGCCGCGCGGGGACTCCGAAGGTGCGCGTGTACAACCCGCGCTTCGAGACGCACGGCTGGGGGTCGACCCACACGGCCGTCGAGGTCGTGACCGACGACATGCCGTTCCTCATCGACTCGGTGACGATGGAGCTGAACCGGCAAGGGGTCGGCGTCCACCTGATCGTGCATCCCGTGATCGCGGTGCACCGCGACGCCGACGGGGAGCTGACCGAGGTGCTGCCGGAGGCGGTGGCCGGCGAGCCCGCCGAGTCCGTGATCCACGCCGAGGTCGACCGGCAGACCGACGCCGGCCGGCTCGAGGAGCTGAAGGGGCACGTGCTGCGCGTGATCGGCGAGGTGCGCGCCACGGTCGAGGACTGGGCGCAGATGCGCAGCCGGGCGCTCGAGCTCGCCACCGAGATCCGCGAGCGCCCGATGCCCCAGAGCGATTTGGACACCCAGGAGGCGGCGGCCTTCCTCGAGTGGCTCGAGCACCACAAGTTCACCTTCCTCGGCTACCGCGACTACGAGCTGGTGTCGGAGGACGGCGAGCTGCGCCTCGACTCGATCGCCGAGAGCGGCCTCGGCATCCTGCGCCAGCCGGGCGGCAAGGAGAGCTCGCGCGGGTTCCACAAGCTGCCGCCCGGTGTTCGCGCGCTCGCCCTCGAGCCGCACATCCTCAACCTGACCAAGGCAAACTCGCGTGCCACCGTGCACCGCCCCGCGTACCTCGACTACGTGGGGGTCAAGCGCTTCGACGACGCCGGCAAGGTCATGGGCGAGCGGCGCTTCCTCGGCCTCTACACCCACGAGGCCTACCAGGCAAAGCCAAGTGAGGTGCCGATCCTCCGGCGCAAGGTTGCGGCCGTGCTGGAACGCGCGGCGTTCCCGCCCGGGAGCCATAACGAGAAGGCGCTCATCGAGATCCTCGACACCTACCCGCGCGACGAGCTGTTCCAGATCTCCGCCGACGAGCTGTTCGAGATCGCGATGGGCATCCTCCACCTCGGGGAGCGCCAGCGGCTGCGCCTGTTCGTGCGCCGCGACGCGTTCGGGCGCTTCTTCTCGCTGCTGGTGTTCGTGCCGCGCGACCGCTTCAACACCGAGAACCGGCGCCGGATCGAGGCCATCTTGCGCAACGCCACCGGGGCCGCCTCGGTGGACTACACGACGCGGGTGTCGGAGTCGGTGCTGGTGCGGCTGCACTACATGGCCTACGTCGATCCCGCGGCCATGCCCGAGCTCGACGCCCACGAGGTCGAGATGATGCTCGTGGCGGCCACCCGCTCGTGGGTCGACGATCTCGAGGAGGCGCTCGTCGAGGAGCTGGGCGAGGAGCGCGGGAAGCTCGCGTTCCGCAGGTACTCGGACGCCTTCCCGGCGGCCTACCGCGCCGACTGGGTGGCGCGCTCGGCGATCGCGGACATCGGCCACGTGGAGGAGCTCGGGGACGGCGACGCGCTCGGGATCAACCTGTACCGGCCGCTCGAGGCCGGACCGCGGATGCTGCGCGCCAAGCTCTACCGCGCCGGCCGCGCGCTCACGCTCTCCGACGTGCTGCCGCTGTTCGAGAACATGGGCGTGGAGGTGGCCGACGAGCGGCCCTACCCGATTCGCCGGCGCGGGGACGAGAGCGTCTGGATCTACGACTTCGGGCTCACCTACGAGGGCGAGGGCGACCTCGAGGCCGACGGGGTTCGCGAGGGCTTCCAGGACGCCTTCCTGCGCGCCTGGCGCGGAGAGGTCGAGAGCGACGGCTACAACCGGCTGGTGCTGGGCGCCGGCCTGACCTGGCGCGAGGTGACCGTGCTGCGCGCGATCGCGAAGTACCTGCGCCAGGCCGGCACGAACTTCAGCGACGCCTACGTGCGGCGGGTGATCGGCGGCCATCCGGAGATCGCGCGCCTGCTGGTCTCGCTGTTCCGCGCCCGCTTCGATCCCCGCCGCGGGGACCGCGAGGACGGCGAGGACATCGTGCGCCGGATCGACGAGGCGATCGACGCCGTGGAGAGCCTCGACCAGGACCAGATCCTGCGGATGTTTCACGGCACCGTGAGGGCGATGCTGCGCACCAACTTCTTCGCCTCGGGGCCCGACGGCAGCCCGCTCCAGCACCTCTCCTTCAAGCTGGACCCGTCCGAGCTCTCCTGGCTCCCCCAACCGCGCCCGCGCTACGAGATCTTCGTCTACTCGCCGCGCGTCGAGGGTGTGCACCTGCGCGGCGGGCGGGTGGCTCGCGGCGGGCTGCGCTGGTCGGACCGGCGGGAGGACTTCCGCACCGAGGTGCTCGGGCTGATGAAGGCCCAGATGGTCAAGAACGCGGTGATCGTGCCGGTGGGCGCCAAGGGCGGCTTCGTGGTCAAGCGGCCACCCGCCGCGCGCGAGGACCTGCCCGACGAGGTGGTGTTCTGCTACCGCACCTTCATCCGCGGCCTGCTCGACATCACGGACGACATCGAGGGCGGCGAGGTGGTGCCGCCCGACGACGTGGTGCGCTACGACGGCGACGACCCCTACCTGGTGGTGGCCGCCGACAAGGGCACGGCGAGCTTCTCCGACGTGGCCAACGG
>Ga0075431_100004668_pt1 | contig 13456 bp, 10 predicted proteins | sample RhiMetdeltSRZDD5_FD_75297 | JGI IMG/M metagenome (GOLD analysis project Ga0075431, IMG submission 75297) | Populus rhizosphere microbial communities from Tennessee, USA - Rhizosphere MetaG P. deltoides SRZDD5 | ecosystem: Host-associated > Plants > Roots > Rhizosphere > Soil | place: USA... | reverse complement strand
TGATCATCCCGGCGATCGCGTGTGCAATCGGCGCGCTGCCGTTTCTCGGCGATCGTCGCGACCCTCTCGAAACGCGGCCGGTCGCGACCGCCCATTCGTAAGCTGGCTGCCTGCATTTCATGTCCGCGGCGTCGAGCATTGCCTCGAGTTTCTGAAGGTCCTCGGGAAGGATGCGCTCACGGGTTCAGAACTCGATCAGTATCCCGAGCGACGCCCTGCGGCGCAACATCGGGGTCGTGAACCGAACGGCCTCACCGGTCGCGCGATCAATGGCGCCTCGAGCCAGGCCGACGTTCGCGCGGTCCAGCACGTTCGCGATTTCCCCGAACGCCGTCAGGCGCCGACCGAACGTCTCGAACGTCCGGCTGGCTCTGACATCCAGCCGTGCGTAGGCCGGCAGACGAACCTCGTTGCGCCGGCTTCCCACGACCAGCGTCCCGTCTCGACTATCCAGGTAGCCGGGAATCGGGAACCCGCTCGCCGCGCGAGCAGTTGCGCCGAGACTCGTACGGCTGGACACGCGATAGACGCCAAAAAGGTTGACCAGGTGGCGCTGATCGAAGTCGGCCCAGAACGTTTCGCTGCGACCGATGTCGGTCTGCTTCGTTTTTCCAAATGAATACGATCCCCAACCCGAGAATCCTGTCGCGCTCTTCCGCGTGACGAGCAGCTCGACGCCGCGCGACGATCCCAAGAGGCCGTTGGTATAGAGTCGTGGCCCGGGATCGAGCCGCGCATCGGCAGCGAGCCGTGGGTACAGATCCGGCTCGCGCAGGATGTCGCGCTCTTTGCGATCGAACGCCGTCACCTGCCAGCTGACGGACCTCGCGAGCTGGTGCGCGACGCCGACGTCAAGATGCCGTGCCCGCTCGGGGCGCAACTCAGGCAGTTCGGCTGGCCGGCCGCGCACCTGATAAAGTCCCGGCGCTTGATATGAAACGCCGATCGACGCGCTCATCGTCCAACGCGGGCGAAACTCGTACTCGCCGACAATCCAGCGCGTGAACGTGCTGTAAGGAAGCAGCGTGGAATCGGTGATCCGAAAGCCTGGCGACACGGTGAGCGACGGCGTTATCGCCCACGCGAAGTTCACGTATCCGGAGCGCTGCCACACGAACTGCTCCGACGAGCCTCCGCTAACGGCCTTTGCGCCATCGTCTGCGGTGCTTCTCCCGATTCGTCCTCCCGCTTCAATCAGCCCGCCAAAGAGCGGGCGCGCCACATCAGCGCGATACGCGACTTCCTCGTTGCCGCCGCCGACGCTCGCTTGCCCGAACTCAGGTGCGCTCAGGAAGTGATGCTTGACGACGTACGCGCGCTGGGTCAGCACGATGGACGATCCGAAACTCGATCGCCAGAAGATATTGGCAACGGTTGTGCGATTCGTGCCGCCCGCCAGCTCGCCCGTGCCCTGCGTCTCGTCGTCGTCGACGTTTGATGTCCCGCCGAGCACACTAAAGCCGATCCGCTGCGTGGGACGCACGTCATACACGAGTTTCGCGATCCCGTCGGAGAATCCAAACGGAGTACGCGTCGCTCCTCCCTTGGCCGAGGGCCATTCCAGAAAGCTGTTTCGAGCCGCCACGAGCCACGAGCCTTGCGCACCTTGTTCGGAGCCGCCCAGCGGACCCTCGCCAATGATTGTCGCGCTCGTACCGCTTACTGCACCGCGCAGCTCGAAGCGTTCGCGCGATCCTTCGCGGATCGTCATGTCCAGCTCGGCACCGAGGCGGTCGCCGGAACGGTGCGCGTAGGCACCTACGCGCAGCGTGGCGTCGTTCACGACGTGGCTCGTGAGCATGGTGAGGGATCCGCTGGTTCCTCGACCGTACGCGGTGTGTTGCAGCCACGGCGTGGCCACGCCGTCGATGACGATCTCGACATGACGGAAGGGGCTTCCGCGTACGATGAAATCGCTTCGAAAGTCGTCCGGCAGCGAGACGCGCGGAAGCGTCTGAACCGCGCGCACCGGGTCGTCGACCAGCCCGCCGCTCGCTTGCGCGAACGTCCCGCGCGTCATGCTCGTTTCCGTGCCCTTTCCTCGGCTCGGCCAGTACGGCGTGGCACTCGTCACAACGATCTCTTCGCTATGAGTCGTTCCAAGAGGGGCCAGACGTAACGTGACGTTCACGGTCTTGGCGCGGCTCACGCGAATCACTTTGGAAAGAGGCGCGAAGCCGTCTATCGAGACGCGAATTACCCACGCTCCTGGCGTGACGGGCCGCAGAGCGAATCCGCCGGTTGCGTCGGTTCGCACAGCAGCAGCCGCTCCGGGCGCTTCCACGATCGCATTCTCGACAGGGGCGCGCGTGAATACATGAACGACGCGGCCTTCGATAGCAGCAGGCGGATCGGGCGGGTACGCCCGCGATGGGCCGGTCGCCCGCGCGGCCCGAACGACCTGAATCACGCCGTTCGGTCCCTCCTGCGCCTCGAGTCCATGCGGTGCGAGCAGCTCGTCGAGCATGCCTCTGGCGGTACGAGATCGAGGCTCCACTTGAACGCGCAGCTCTGGTCTGACCGTCACGGACGTGAAGACGATCTGCAGGCCCTTGCCCTGCAGCGCGTGTAGCGCATCCGCGAGCGGCTTGCCCACAAATGAATCTGCGTCCTGCGCGGCGGCCGCACAAGGATCGAGAACCAACGTCGCAGCAATCGCGAGGATCGCGGAGAAGCAACGCATGGGGTGAACTCGAGTTTTTTACTTCGCCCCTGAACCTCTCATCACCACGAGCTCGCCGTTGTCGAGCCGACAGCGGAGGCCGCTCGTCGTAATCGCGACCTGCGCGGCATCAGCCGGAGGCAAGCCCGCTACCGAACCGTGCAGGACAATCTCCGACGCTTCGCGCGCGAGCGCCGCGTCCGCGTAGCGGAGTTCCCACCCGTGCTCGTGGGCAAACCGTCCGAGGAACACCGAAAGCGTTTGTCCTTCGATGTCGAGCGGCGGAGCGAGGCTGACGGCCCAGTCCCACGCCGGTCCGTACGCAGGGATCGGCCGGCTGATCGTCCCGGCGGCGGAGAATGTCACTTCAGTTCCCGCGCGGCCCGAAGCGAAGCGCCCGGCATGTTCCAGCTCGACGACACCCGTGCGCACGCGCACTCGAATGGCGAGACCCGACGCCGTCTCGTTGGGAACGAGCCGAACTTCGAACTGTGTGCCAATGTCTCGTGCGATGGCTACGGCCGTCCGGACCTCAAAGCGTCCCGAGGTTCGGCCGGTATCGACGTATACCGCTCCGGACAACAACTCGATAGCGGCGGCGGAGAGTATCTGCACTCGAGAGTCACGATCGAGGCGTACCGATGTGCCGTCCGCAAACCGAAGCGCGACGCGCGCGCGCGCGTCAGTCTGAACCCGCTCACCCGTACGAACGTCGTCGCGAGGACCAAGGGCTCGTGCGTTGTCGTTCGTGACGTTGGTGAGAAGCCTCGGTGTTCCGTCGAGCCGCTCGACAACCGCGACAGCCACTTGATCCTCGAGAGTGGAGGTCCTGTCCAATACTCCGCGTGACCCGACCAGCAGCACGACAGCTGCTGCGGCGATCGATCCCGCAGCCCAACGAATGCGCTTGCGTATCGCCCGGCGTCTGTTGACGACTAGCCAGCGAGCGTGGACCGCCTCCCGTACCCGCGCAGTGCGTGCAGCAGGCACGGATACACGCGCGCCCGCAATGCGCAGCAGTCTCACGGTCTGGTCTTCGTCGCGCGCGTCGGTGTGTGCCGGCCTGTCGTTCATGATCCCTCTGATGATTGGGGACGGTGGCCCGGCACGGCGTCGGACCACTCGCCGGCGAGCGAAAATCCCTCTCGAAAGGCCGCGCGTGCCCGTGTCAGCAACGATTCCGCTGCCTTGTAACCAACGCCGAGCCGTTGGGCGATTTCCTGCACGGACAATTCGTGGATGTACTTCCACTCGAGCACGTCGCCGTAGCGGCCGGGAAGATGATCGAGCGTGAGCTGCACGAGGGTCGCCAGCTCACGCCGCTGCAGCTCGAAGTCCGGGCCGTCCGCTGGAAGCGTCGCAACCAACTCGAGCGCATCGTGCAGTTCGGGTCGATCGTCGGAGAACGACACATTACGGTCGCGGCCTTCGTGCTCGCACCATCGCCAGATTTCCCGGCGGCACAACGTGCAGAGCCAGGTGAGAAGTGCCGCTTCACCTTTGTACGTGTGCAGGCAATCGATCGAGCGGATGAGCACGCGCTGAACAACTTCTTCGGAGGCATCCTCGTTCCCGCCGAGACGGGCGAGGGTAAAGCGATAGAGGCGGGGGAAGTACAGCGCAAAGAACTCGTCGAATGCCGCCTCGTCGCCGGCAATCACGCGCCGCGCCAGAGCCAGGTCGCTCATGACGGAACCGGCAGTTGTCTAGAAACGGATCGTGTGGCGGACGGAAAAGTGCCCCCGCTTCAGCGAGACCACAGGGGCGGGTTTCTTTGCTCCCGTCATCAATAGCACGGTTCCGAGTCCGGCGGCCGCAATTCCGCCGCCTAGCATGGCCTGGTTTCCCCAGCCGTCCGAATCCTCCCCATCGTCTGAGCCGTTGAGATCCTCGCCATCGTCCGGCCCGGTTTCGTCATCCCAGAACTCGAAGGCGCTCAGGCCGATGAGCGCGCCACCTCCGATGATCAGCGCGATGCTCGACCAGAACCGGCCTCGACCTTGTCCGCTCTCTTGCTTCGACGCGATGCTGCTGCCGGCCGTGGCGACAGCGGCCGCGATCGGACCTTCGTGAGGCTCGGCGGCAAGACGCCCGGCCACGCTGCTCATGGGCCCTGCGGAGGCTGCCGTGGGAAGAGCGATCGCGACCAGCGTCGCAGTGATTTGCTTCGAGATTCTGCGCATAGGACCTCCCCCAATGTCGCGGCTGCGGCAGGTGCCGCCAAGCTGCACCCGTTAGAGCCGGCTGCCGACGGAAATCCTTCGCGCGAAGGAAGCCCGCCGCGAATGCCGCTCTAACGCGCGAACAGGAGGGATCATGAAGAAGAAGACACTTACGTTGATTGTCGTGCTTGGTGCCGCGACGTTGACGTCGGCCAGGCAGGCCAATCCGCCGGTCACGTTCACCGACGCCCAGATTTTCTTCGAGCTCAACGACACGGATGGCGATCTCGGGCTTCACGCCTCAATCGACGGCGGTCCCTGGACGAGCCTGACGATCGAAGACCCGCGCGAGCGTCAACTGCTGGGGATCCTGAGCCGTGGAGGACTGCGCACGCAAGGTCTAACGCAGCTCGCGTTCGAGAGCGCCGAGCCCTCGTTCGACGAACTCGATCCCAAAGATTTCTTCCGGCGATTTCCCGAGGGCCGCTATGAGATCGAGGGCGTCGCCCAAAACGGCCGCGCCTTCGAAGCCACCGCTGTCCTCTCGCACGTCATGGCCGCGCCGGCCAAGGTCACCGTGTCCGGAATGCCGGCAGCCGAACAGTGCGACGTGCACGTTCCGCTAGTTACCACTCCGGTCGTCATTGATTGGGATCCCGTGACGACGTCGCACCCGGAGATCGGCAAAGCGGGGCCGGTTCGAATCAGCCGTTATCAACTATTCGTCGAGCGCGACGGGGTGAACCTGAGCGTGGATCTCCCACCCAGCGTCACTGGGTTCACCGTCCCGTCGCAGATTCTGTCGTTGGGTAAGCAATTCACGTACGAGGTCATCGCGAGGACTGCCACTGGAAACAACACTGCTGTCGAAAGCTGCTTCCGAATCCAATAGTCGACACGCAATGCTCGAGAACGGCGCACTCAGCTGCGGTGAGGTGAAGCAGACTGTTCGGCTGCGCGACGCACGCGCCACGCCTGCCACAGGTGGCGTCGCTCGTGCGCGGGAATAACGTGGAGCCCAGTGGCCAGGCTGAAACGAAGACCAGGAATGAATGGATTTGGAAAGCGCACGTCCGCGAGATCGATGTCCGCGTAAGTCCGCAGGAATCTCCGCACGTCATCTTGAGACGCCAGAAACGCCGCGAACGCATCGCTCAGTGGCGGCGCACAGCGCGGGCGGATTTTGTTCGGCGCCTTTGACTTGAGTCGTGGCTTCACCGGCGGTTCGAGGTAATTCACGAACCATCCGCCGAGCAGTCCTGGCCGTGCTGGACCGCGTCGCAAGCGTCCACGGCTGCGCGCTCGGTCGGCTGACGGTTCCATGGCGGCAAGATAGACGCGGTTGCCAGTCGCCAGGTGATCGAGACATTCCGCGACGCTCCATGACTCGGGATCGGTCCGCCAGGCGCCGAGCGATTCAGACAGGCCGGACACGAGCGCGCGTGCGTCTTGTTCGGCCGCGTCGAGCGCATCCGCCAACGCCTGCAGGTCGGCGGGCAGCCCAGTGGACATGGGCCCTACCGTAGAGCATCCACATCGGATTGTCACGCTGGCCTATCGCGCTTGCGCTTGCGGCGGATTTTCTCGCAGGGCTGCGGAATATTCCAGACTCAGTCGTTCTTGTCTCAATGAATGTGGCGTGGCGGCGGGCGGTACGGCTGTTGCTCAATTGCAGATAGCGCGATGCTTCCACGAAGGCCACTTCATCCGGAGCGCATCTGTTGGGGGTGCGACAAGTACTGCCCAGCAGATGACCTCGGATGCGCGAACGGCACGATTCGAACGCCGCATCCCTGCGAGCTCTTCGGCGACGATTGGCTCGAATGGTCAACGGAGCGGAGCGGCCGTTCGCCGCAGCCTGCCGAAGACGGGGCACGGTCCAAGGATTCACCCAATCCCGCCAGAATTTCCTGCGTTATTTCCCCAGGCTTCGATTAGTGTAAGCAACATGTGAGGCAGCGAAGGACCACGTGCTTCCCATGAGGCCCCCGTGCCACTCAGCCCTGATCGCTGGCGCACGCTCAATCCGTACCTCGACGAAGCCCTCGCGATTCCTGGTGAACGTCGCGCCGCTTGGCTCGCCGACATCTCGACACGACATCCCGCGCTGGCCGCGGATCTGGAAACCCTGATCGACGAGCACGAGCAACACGAGGACGCCGGACTTCTGGTGCAGGCAGCTCCGCGCATCCAACCGAGGATCGAGGCATCGTCGCTCGAAGGAGAGGTCTTCGGCGCCTACCGACTCCTCTCGGACATCGGCCACGGTGGAATGGGAAGCGTGTGGCTCGCGGAACGTTGCGACGGCCGCTTCGAGGGGCGCGCGGCAGTCAAGCTGTTGAAGGTCGCGCTGCTGGGACACGCCGGCGAAGAGCGACTGCGCCGCGAGGGCAAGTTTCTCGCGAAAGTGAATCATCCGCACATCGCCCGGCTCATCGATGCGGGCGTGTCGCCGGCCGGCCAGCCGTATCTCGTACTCGAACACGTCGACGGGCAGCGGATCGATCGCTACTGCGATGCGCACGCGCTCGGGATCGAGGCTCGCATTCTGCTGTTCCTCGATGTGTTGGCGGCCGTTGCCCACGCTCACGCCAACCTGATCGTCCACCGTGACATCAAGCCCGCGAACGTGCTGGTCAGCGTCGATGGCCAGGTGAAACTCCTCGACTTCGGCATTGCCAAGTTACTGGCGGGAGAGACGCCGTGGGGTACGGCCGCTGAAACGCGCGCGCTGACGATGGAGTCGGGCGCGGTCCTGACTCCGGAGTTCGCCGCGCCCGAGCAAATCTCGGACGGCCAGATTACAACTGCGACGGATATCTACGCACTAGGGGTGTTGTTGTACGTGCTGCTCACCGGCCAGCATCCAGCCGGCGACGCGCTCCGATCCCACGCGACGCTCATCCGGGCCATCGTCGAAATCGAACCGAGGCGCATGTCCGGTGTCGCGGCGGCGAGGCTCCGTCGAACCCTTCGCGGTGATCTCGACACGATCGTCGCCACAGCTCTCAAGAAACAACCTTCAGAACGCTATGCCTCTGTGACGGCGCTCGCAGAGGATCTGCGCCGGTACCTCCATCACGAACCGATCAGTGCCCGTCCGGATACGCTCCGCTACCGCGCTGCACGATTCATGAGACGGCACATTCGAGGCCTGGCAGCAACGGGTGCGGCCGCCGCGCTGATCGGCGCCCTTACCGTTTTCCATACGACGCGGCTCCAGGCAGAGCGCGACCGCGCGCAGCGCGAAGCGGCGAAGGCTGCAAAGATCAGCGAGTCGTTGACCGCCCTGCTGATGGGCGCCGATCCGATCTCGAACCGCGCGACACCCGACGGACTCACGGTGCGCAGCTTGCTCGACGCGGGTGCGGAGCGCCTGCAGTCGGACCTTGCCGGTCAGCCCGACGCGCAAGCAGAGATCTTTACCGTCCTGGGACGTCTGTATCGGCGGTACGGAGAGTACGCCAAGGCGGAGCGGTTCAGCGAGCAGGCGCTCCTCGTGGGCGAGAAAGTCTTCGGGCCGGAACACGAACGGTTAGCGGATACGTTGAACGATCTTGGCGCGCTCCAGACCGACATCGGCAACTATGTGCAAGCGCAGAAAAACCTCGAGCGCGCGCTTGCAATCAGGCGCAGAGTACTGGGCGTCGAACACCCGGATGTCGCCGTCACGCTCGTTGAGCTCGCCCGCGTGTATCAGGATCAGGGATTCAACGGCCGCGCGGAGCCGCTCGCGCGCGAGGCGCTGGCAATACGCCGGAAAGTACTGGGTGACGAGCATAGGGAAATCGCCGTCAGCCTGAGCGCTGTGGCGTCGGTGATGCGGTTGAACGGCGACCCGCACGGTGCCGAGGCGCTCCTTCGCCAATCCCTCGACTTGAACCGCAGGCTACGAGGAGACGATCACGCCAACACCGGGGCTACCCTTCACGATCTCGCGCTCGTGGCGTCGGCGCGTGGCGACGTGACGGCTGCGGAAGCGCTGTTTCGTCAGGCACTAACGACCTGTCGCAAGGCACTCGGCGACAGGCATCCCGCGGTTGCAGCGAGTCTGAGCGGCCTCTCCCACGTGCTCGCCGCAGAGAAGCGGTATGACGAAGCGACAGTCGCGTTGCAGGAAGCCGTTCAGATCGTCCGACTCTCTCTCGGAGGCGATCATCAGTGGGTCGCGCTCTATTCGAGCAATCTTGCGGCTGTGCACGTCGCCTTGAAGGACCCTCGCGCCGCGGAACTGCTCCTTCGCGACGCTCTCCGAATCAGGCTGCTCTCACCCGACATCGTGCCCATGCGTCGCCGCACATTTGTGGAAGACGACTGGAGCATCGGCGGTATCAAGAGCCTCCTTGGTGAAGCCCTGATTGCCCTGCGGCGCCTCGACGAGGCCGAGACGGTCTTGCTTGACGCGCGTCGCGATCTCGAGGCGATGCCCACGCGGCGCGACAACGATCGTGACGTCACCATCAAGCGTCTCGTGCACCTGTACGACGCGTGGGGGAAGCACGACAAAGCTGCAGCCTCTCGCGCGCAACTCACCGCAACGCGACAATCACTGCAGCGGTAGTCACCACCGTTGTTTTCGGACTTGACGCTTCTCTCCGAGCAGCTTCGCGCGCATGCGGGGCTGCTCGAACGCTCAATGCCGCTTCAAACCGAGCGCACGGATCCGCTTGTGCAGGGCCGTGCGCTCGGTGTCGAGCAGCCGGGCGGCCGCGGCGACGTTCCAGTCGGTTTGATCCAACGCTTGCTGGATTCGTTGGCGTTCGGCAGAATCGCGCACTTCCTGCAATCCCGCACTGACGCGCGCGACCTGAGCTGATCGCAACTCGAGCGGGATCGCGTCCGCGGTGATCCGATCGCCGGTCGTGAGGATGGCCATCCGCTCCACGACGTTTCGCAGCTCGCGGACGTTGCCTGGCCACGTGTAGCGGCCCAGCAATGCGACGGCATCCTCATCGATCGGCCGCGGACGAAAGTTGTTCCGCGCGCAGAACTCGGCCAGGAAGTACGGCACCAGCTCGTCGATGTCCTGCAGGCGCTCGCGCAGTGCCGGGACGCGAATCGGGACGACGCTCAGCCGATAGTACAAATCCTCCCTGAACCGGCCGGCCGACACGAGCTCGTCGAGCCGACGGTTCGTGGCGGAGATCACTCGCGTCGACACCCTGATGGTCTGCTCTCCGCCGACGCGCTGAAGCTCGCCACCCTGCAGCACCCGTAGCAGCTTGGCCTGCGACGCCTCGTGCAAGTCGCCGACTTCGTCGAGAAAGATGGTGCCGCCATCAGCCAGCTCGAACTTGCCGCGCCTGAGCGTCGCTGCGCCCGTGAATGCCCCCTTCTCGTGACCGAAGAGTTCGCTCTCAATCAGGTCCGTGGGAATCGCCGCGCAGTTCACTTTCACGAACGGACCTGTCGCGAAGGGACTCTGGCGATGAATGTGGGCCGCCAACAGCTCTTTGCCCGTTCCCGACTCTCCCGCAAGCAGAACCGTGACGTCTGATCGCGCGACCTGCGTGGCCTGCTGAACGGCCTGCTGAAACGCGGCCGACGATCCCATCATCTTTGGCGCGTCACCGATCAGATCCCGAAATCGCTCGTTCTCACGCTGAAGGTCCGACCACTCGAGCGCGTTCTTGACGACGAGCAACACGCGATCGCGCGCCAGCGGTTTCTCCAGGAAATCAAAGGCGCCGTTCCGCGTCGCCTGAACCGCATCCGCAACCGTACCGTGTCCCGAGATCATCACGGCGGCCGATCGCTCGTCCCATTGCCGAACCGTTCGCAGCAAGTCGAGGCCGCTGCCATCGGGCAGCCGCACGTCGAGCAGGTACACGTCGCCGATCGCCTGGCTTCGTGCCGACGTAAAGCCCGCCGCCGAGTCGAACACGCTGACGCGGTAGCCTTCTCCCTCCAGAATCAACCGAAGCGACCGGCCGATGTTCGCCTCATCATCGACGATGACGATGTGCCGTTTGCGTGTCATGAGGGAAGCGTGATCCGAAAGGCGGCGCCACCGAGCTCACCAGGAATCAACGCTATGTCTCCACCCGACAGGAGCGCGTTCTTCTTTGCGATTGAGAGTCCCAGTCCCATGCCGTGTTTCTTGAACGTAATCGTCGGTTCGAACAGCGTCGCGGTGACTTCCTGGCTCAAGCCAGGTCCCGAATCGTGAACGTCGATCGCGATGCGTTCACCATCGCCTCGCGTGAACACGAGAACCGAACCGCCCTGACCGGCGGCCTCCGCCGCGTTCTGCAGCAGGTTGGTCAGAATTCCGTTCACGAGATCGGGCGAGGCGTGCGCGCGCAGACGCCCGTTGGCGAGCCTCAGATGGTACGTCACGCCGGGATGTGCAGGTCGGAGCAACGCGACCCGCTCGGACACCACCGCGTTGATGTCGAGCACCTCGGGATGGACGAGCGGTTCGCTCGCGAACTCCGAGAACGCTCGCACACGCCGCTCGAGCGATTCGATCTCGCTGACGACGATTTGGACCGCCTGGTCCATGAACGCGCGCTCGGAAGCTGGTTGCCGTGCCTGCATTTCCTCGACCGTCAAGCGGATCGGCGTCAGCGAGTTCTTCAGCTCGTGCGCGGTCTTGCGCGCCAGCGACTGCCAGCTCGCCATGCGTGTCAAATGGACGAGTCGCTCCCGGTTTTCCTCGAGTTGATCGGCCATGTGGTTGAACGCATCGACCGCCCTGCCCACTTCATCACGCGGCGCATCGTCCGATGGCTTTCCGGTGTCCAGTCGGCGCGACCAATCTCCACCGGCAAAATCGGTCAGCGCTGCCGTGAGCTGCCGGATCGGCCGGCTGACACGGTGCGCGATCAATATCAGCGGAAGGAGCGAGATAAACCACGCGATGCCAAGCAGGACGAGCAGGGCCAGCGTGAATCCGCGCCGCAAGTCGCGTTCTTCGATCGCGTTCACGAGCCGGCGCGTTTCTCTCACCTGCGTGGAGAGTTGCTCCATGCTGACACCGCCCAGGTCGCGGCTATAAATCTCGACGCCAGGCTGGCGGCCCGGTCCTTCCGCGCGCCGCATATAGTCGACGCGCTCACCGCTGGCACCCGACACACCAAAGCGTTCCTGCTCGCCGCTTTCCCAGAACGATCGGACCGGCTCCGGCCACTCCTGCGTGTTCGCCGCCGCGTATGTCGTCGGTTGTCGGCGGCCGGCGAGCGCGTCCTGTTTCAGCGCGTCGCGCTCGCGTTGGTAGAACTGCTTGGCGGTGGTCTCGAGCGTCCGCGAGAGCCGATCCAGCTCCCCCGTGGTCGCATAGCGCAGGCTGCGGTCGAGGAGCGTTGTGGTGATCCAGACAGTTGCGCCGAACGGCAGGAGCGTCGATATCAGGAACGCTGCGATCAGGCGATTGCGAAGAGTCATTGCGGCGAGTGCGATCCGCCCTTCCGCAGCTTGAAGGGACCTGCCTCGAGCGCGTGCGACGACGACTCGGTCTTGCGGCGGCGACTCAGGACGTCGATCAGCCCCTGCAACGTGTACGCAGAGTCCTCTTGCGACGCCGAAGCGTCGCCGTCCAGGATGCGGTATTCGAGCCGGATCCAGAACGGCACATCGCGTCCGAGCGCGCCGAGTGTTCTGACGGGAATCGTCAACTGCTCGACGCACCACGCTTCGGCTGCAGCCAGCACCAGGTGCGAGACAGACTGGGTACGCGCATCCACCGCGGTCACGGCGAATCGTTCCTCCCAGAGATCGTAGCTCAACGCGAAGATCCGCCGGGTCGTCGTCGAAGGCGACTTCCCCGGGGCGGCCAGGATCATAGCGACGAGCTCGACGCGCACGGACCGGCCATCTCTCAGCCGATCGAGTGGTTCGCCCTTCAGAAAGCTGAACGACGGCGCGCGAATCTTCAGCAGGTCGCCCACCGCATCAACCGACACGGCTTGCGCCGACGCCCGTGCGACGGGCCACGTCAGCACGGCGAGCACCACAACAGCCGCTCGCCCTGACCGCCCTACCACTTGATCCCCACGCCGGACACGCGAAGGCCCATCGTGAAGACGGCCCGCACGTTGTCCGTGTTGAGCGGGAACCCTACGACGAAGAAGGCTGGTCCTGCGTGAAAGCCAAAGCCGGTCGACACGCGGACCTTGCGCTCAGTGTTCGCGTCCCACACGGAACCAACATCGAGAAAGAGCGCGAGGCCGGTATAGCGATACTCGATCGACGAATACGCCATGCGGTTGCCACCGACGGGCGAGATGTCGAACTTGTCCCAACCGCGGAGCGTCGTGGAGTCGCCGAGCGCGAACCGTTCGAAGAGCGGCGGCGTGCCCGTGATGCCTCCCGCCATGCCGCTCGCCTGCACTTGGTGTCGCCCGAAGTGATACCGGTACCAGGCCTGGCCGAGATACCGCGTGTACGCGAGATCACTTTCAAGCTCGCGGGAGCCGGCACGGACGCCAAAGCTGCCCTCGAGCCGGTGCGTCGCCTCTGATGCATCCTTCCACGACTGGTTGTAGAAGACCGAGGCGACGGCGGCGTTCGCCATTTGGGACTCGGTCTCAGGGAAGAGCGGTTCCAATTCCGAGATGCTCACGCCGCCAGCGACGCTGAGGTTTGGACTGATCGCAAACTTCACCATGGGCGTGATCGTGGATCGCGTCTC
>Ga0075431_100004664_pt1 | contig 13466 bp, 15 predicted proteins | sample RhiMetdeltSRZDD5_FD_75297 | JGI IMG/M metagenome (GOLD analysis project Ga0075431, IMG submission 75297) | Populus rhizosphere microbial communities from Tennessee, USA - Rhizosphere MetaG P. deltoides SRZDD5 | ecosystem: Host-associated > Plants > Roots > Rhizosphere > Soil | place: USA... | reverse complement strand
CGGCACACGATGACCGGTCAGGTGACCAAGATCGACAGCTCGAAGGGCACGTTCAGCCTGAAGACGGCCGAGGCCGGCACGCTGGACCTGCATGCGCCGCCGTCGGCGCTGGCGGGTGTGAAGCGCGGCGACACGGTCGCGGTGGAGATCGCGGTCAAGCCGATGCAGTAACCCCGGCGCTCCGTGCGCCGACTGCAAACGCGCGGCTCGCCGAAGGGCGGGCCGCGCCGTCTTGCGTCTCCGGTCTGCCGGCGGCCCCGCGTCGTATCGTGGGTCATCACCAACCCGACGAATTTGTACTCGCAACGGGACTCCCGAGCCGAGGCCGTACGTCATACTGCATGTGCCGACGCGCCGACGGCCTCTGCCGTATGCTATAGCAACCTTGGACTCGGCGGGACTAACGGGGTGATCCGCCCAAGTGAACGACCGCTGCCTCGGAGAAAGGACCAATCGACCATGCGCGATCGTCCTCGGTCCCCCCGGCTCCTCGCGCAGCTTGTCCTCGCAACATCATTCGCAGCAACGGTCCTCGCCGTGCCGTTCCTGGCCGCATCGCAGCCAGCCTCGAAGGTCTATCGCGTGGGGCACCTTGGGGCCGGCGGTCGGACTCCCGACGGCGCACCGCCGCGCGCGCTTCGCGAAGGGCTGCGCGAGCTCGGTTATGTCGACGGCCAGAGCATTGCGTACCACGCGCGCTTTGCCGAGACAAAGTGGGACAGGCTGCCTGGTCTCGCGGCGGAGCTGGTGCAGCTCAAGGTCGATGTCATCGTTGCGCAAGGAGGGCCGGCCACCGTGGCGGCGAAGCAAGCGACCTCGACCATCCCGATCGTCATGGCGCCCGCGGCCGGTGACGCGGTGGCCATCGGATATATCAAAAGTCTCGCGCGCCCGGGAGGCAACGTCACCGGCCTGAGCGACGAGTCTGTCCTGCTCAGTGCCAAGCGCATGGAGCTGCTCAAGGAAGCAATCCCCAAGGCGGCGCGGATCGCCGTCCTCTGGAACACGAAGGACGAGGGAATGACGCTGCGGTCTCGCGAAATCGAAAAGGCCGCTCGGAGCCTCCGGGTGGAGGTGCACGCGATCGGCGTGAGCGGTCTCGAAGATTTCGACGCCGCGTTCGACACCCTCGTCCGGCAGCGGCCAGACGCCATCTTCCTAGTCGCCGACCCGCTCACGACCATGAACCGCAAACGGTTCATCGATTTCGCCGCGGCTCACCGCATTCCTGCAATGTACGAAGCCGACTTTATCGTCCGTGAAGGCGGGCTCATGTCGTACGGGTACCGCACCGACGAGAGCTTTCGTCAGGCCGCACGGTACGTCGATCGCATCCTCAAGGGCGCGAGACCGGCGGACTTGCCGGCGCAGCAGCCGACGACGTACTACCTGACCGTCAACCTCAAGACCGCAGCAACGCTAGGGCTGGGAATCCCGCCCTCGCTGCAGCTCCGGGCGAACGAGGTCATCGAGTAGGCGCCCCCTCGGGCACTAAACGTGATCTCGGCGCCTCTCTCGTCGATCCACGCGATCGTTCGCGTCTCCGCGGCATCCGCCTCCGCCGTCGTGCCGAGATCGATTGCCTCGGCGCCGAACGTGGCTTCGCTACGCAGCTCGCGACCATGGACCAGCAACCTGATCAGCGCGAGCGTGCGAACGGCACGATCGTTGAGCGTGCCGCTCGCGCATGTGGCCGGAGAGGCGCCCTCGCGGGTGGCCGCGATGCTGGGGCACGCGAGCCGCGAGATGCTGTTCTCCGTCAATCACGGCGCCCGCTTAGAAAAACATGGTGCCGAAGGGGGGACTCGAACCCCCACGGGTTGCCCCACACGCCCCTCAAACGTGCGCGTCTGCCAGTTCCGCCACTTCGGCCCGGGACAGCGACGAAGTATACCTCAACGTCCGCGGCCGCCAAACCGACCGACGCTCTGTCGCAGGCGTGGATCGAGCGCGTCACGAATGCCTTCGCCCAGGAGGTTGTAGGAGAGCACGGTGATCAGGATGGCCATTCCCGGATAGAGCGACTGCCACCATGCGAGCTCGATCGCGTCGCGGCCTTCGTTCAGGATATTGCCCCAGGTGGCGTACGGCGGACGCACGCCGAGGCCGAGGAACGAGAGGCCGGACTCGGTCAGGATGGCTGCCGGAATGCCGAGCGTCATCGCCACCAGGATCGGTCCCATCGCGTTGGGCAGGATGTGGCGCCAGATGATCCGGGTGGCGCTGGCGCCGATCGACTGGGACCACAGCACGAACTCGCGCTCCTTCAGGGCGAGAAACTCGGCGCGCACGAGCCGGGCCACGCCCATCCATCCGGTGAGGCCGATGACGGCCATGATGGTCCAGATCGACGGCGTGAGGAACGCCAGCACGGCCAGCAGCAGGAAGAAGCGCGGGAAGACGAGCATCAGATCGACCAGCCGCATGACAGAGCCGTCGACCCAGCCGCCATGGTAGCCGGCGGCGGCGCCGAGCAGAATACCGATGGCGGTGGCGATCCCCACTGAAACGAAGCCGACCGCGAGCGACACGCGCGAGCCATAGAGCATGCGGGAGAGGACGTCGCGGCCGATCTGATCGGTGCCAAGCCAGTGCGAGCTCGACGGCGGCTCGAGGATCCGCCTCACGTCCGGTCGATGGGGATCCCACGGCGCCAGCACCGGCGCCAGGGCCGCGATCGCGACCAGGGACGCCACCACGACGCCGCCGACGATGGCCAGCTTGTTGCGGACGAAGGCGCGCCAGAACGCGTGCATGGCGTCAGCGCCGGCCGCGGCGACCCACGCGGATGCGCGGATCGACGAGGCTGTAGGTGAGGTCCGCGATCAGGTTGGCGACCAGGGTGAGCGTGGAGACGATGACCAGGTTGCCCATGATGACGGGGTAATCGCGCGCGAACACCGACTGCACCATCAACAGGCCCATGCCCGGGATGGCGAAGATGGTCTCGACGATCACGCTGCCGCCGATGAGGCCCGGCAGCGACAGGCCGAGAATGGTGACGATCGGCATCAGCGCGTTGCGGAGGGCGTGCTTGCCGATGACCTTGCGCTCGTCGAGCCCCTTGGCCCGCGCCGACTGGATGTAGTCCTGGCGGATCACCTCGAGCATGGACTGGCGCATGTAGCGCGAGAACCCGGCCAGGCCGCCGAACGTCGCCACCGCGATGGGCAGGATGAGGTGGCTCGCGAAGTCCCATTGCTGCCGCCAGAACGGCAAATACTCCCACATGGGATGGCGCAGCTGTGACATGGGCAGCCAGCCGAGGTGGACGCCGAAGAGGATCTGCAGCAGCACGGCCAGCCAGAAGTCCGGCGTGGCGAAGCCGATGAAGACGAACAGCGTGGTGACCTTGTCGAAGGCCGAGTACTGATGCGTGGCCGAGCGGACGCCGATGGGAATGGCGATGAGGAGAATGATCAGCATCTCGATGAGGTTCAGCAGCAGGGTGACCGGCAGACGCTCCTTGATCTTGTCGAGCACGGGGCGCCCGTCCGGCTGGAACGAGCGCCCGAAGTCCAGAAAGACGACGCGCTTCAGCCAGTTCAGATACTGCATGTGCAGCGGCTGGTCCAGGCCGTAGAGTTTGCGCATCTGCTCGACCGATTGCCGCAGGGCGGGATCCTCGGCGCCCGCCAGCTCCGTGGGATCGCCGGGGGCCAGGTGGATCACGAGAAACGAGATGAAGGTGATGCCGATCAGCAGCGGGATGGCGAGGAGGAGCCGCCGAACCGCGTAACCGAGCAGCGCTCAGCCCGCCGTGTACCGGTGCAGCTGTCTCGGCACGAACCACTTCGTGAAGTTGAAGCTGATGCCGTTCGGGCCGGGCTCGATGCCGAGGATCCGCGAGGACACCACGGGCAACGCCTCGCGGAAGTAGAGAAACACGATCGGCTGATCCTCGGCGAGGATCGTCTGCAGGCGATGGTAGTGCTTCACCCGCTCCTGCTGCACGCAGGCCATCCGCCCGGCCTCGAGGGCGGCGTCGGCCTCCGGATTCGAGTAGCCGATGTGGTTCATCTGCTCCGGCGCCATCTGGGACGAGTGCCAGATCACGAACTGATCCGGGTCGACGCCGGTCCCCCACCCGAGCACGATGGCCTCGAATCGCCGCTTGCGGATGTGCTCCTTGAGGAGCGCTGCCCATTCGAGGATGCGGATCTCGGCGCCGACGCCCAGCTCGCGGAGCTGCGCCTGGAGTATTTCGGCGATCTTCTTGCGCTCGTCGTTGCCCTGGTTGGTGAGGATCTCGAAGGTGAACGGCTTGCCGTCCTTGACGAGCACCCCCTCGGCGTCGCGCTCGCTCCAACCCGCCTCGGCCAGCAGCTGACGAGCGCGCGCCATGTCGTACGGATACGTCTTCACGCGGTCCGTGTACGCCCACGTCCCGGGCTTGTAGGGGCCGGTGGCCTCGCGCCCCATGCCGAGGATGACGCCGTCGATGAGCTCGCGCTTGTTGATGGCGTGCGCGAACGCCTGACGCACGCGGCGGTCGGCGAAGCGCGGATCCTTGAGGTTGAACCCGAAATACGTGTACGCGTTGCTCGGGTAGTGGAACTTGGTGTAGGCGCGCGCGAAGGCCGGATAGTCGGTCTGCCGCTTGTACTGCAGTGCCGTGAGCGCCGCCGAGTCCACGCCCTTCGCCTTCAGCTCCAGAAACGTGGTGGCCTGGCTCGGGATGACGCGATACACCACGCGCGAGAGGTTCGGGCGTCCGTCCCAGTAGTCGGGGTTCGCCACCAGCACGATCCGCTCGCCCGCCTTGCGTGACACGAAGCGATAGGGTCCGGTGCCAACGGGAGCATTCCAGTTCTGCGGCGCCTCGCGGATGCGGCCCTCGCGCACGAACGGCTCCAGCAGGTGGCGCGGGAGCATCCAGGTTGCCCAGCTGGTGAGGGCCTTGGCGTACGGCTGACGGTAGTGGACGTGCACGATGTGCGGCCCTTCGGCCTCCACCCGCTCGACGTCGAGATAGTCCGCCTTGTAGGGGCTCGGTGTCTGTGGATTCACGATCGTCTGCCAGGTGAACACGACGTCGTCCGCGGTGAACGGCCGGCCGTCGTGCCACCGGACGCCGGGACGCAGGCGAAACGTCAGCTGCCGGCAGTCCGCGCTGAACGTCCACGACTCGGCGAGGTCCCCTTGCGGCGCCAGGTTCTTGTCGTACCGCACGAGCCCGCTGTAGAGAAGCGCGCCCACCGCGTGGGACGAGCCGTCGCTCGTGATGGTGGGGATCAGGCTCGAGATATCGCCGAGCAAGGAGTCGATGTAGGTGTCGCCGTAGGCCGGCGTGGCGGTGGCGGTCGAGGCGAGGAGCGGCGGCGCTGCGTCACCGGCGCGGTCCGGGTCGCCCGCACAGGCGGCGAGCAACGCCGTGACCACACCGAGGGCGACGAGTCGCGGCAGGCTCATGCCGGCCGACGGTTCATGGTCTGGGCTACTTCGCCGGCGCCGGCGCGCCGGGCGCTGGCGGCGTCGCGGGAGCCGCGGGAGCGGCCGGAGCGGTGGGAGCGGCCGGTGCCGGCTCGCGGACCACCGACGCGGAGCGCTCGCCGCCGAGGAGCGCGAGCGAGAACGACGTGATGGTGAACACGACGGCGACGGCACCGGTGATCTTGCCGAGCACGGTCGGCGTGCCCATCGAGCCAAACACCGCCTGGCTGCCCGCGCCGCCGAACGCCGAGCCGATATCGGCGCCCTTGCCGGCCTGGAGCAGCACGATGGCGATGATGGCCAGGCACATGAGCACGTGAACGATCGTGAGCGCGATGATCATCTACTCTCCCCTCGCGGCGCGCGCCGCCTTCCGGACGATGGCGATGAACCCCTGGGCGACCAGGCTGGCGCCGCCCACCAGGGCGCCGTCGATCTCGGTCTCGGCCCCGAGCGCGTCGATATTGTCCGCCTTCACACTGCCGCCGTACAGGATGCGCAGTGACTGCGCGACTTCCTTCGAGGCCAGCTCGGAGACGAGCCCGCGCAGGTAGCCGTGGACTTCCGCGGCCTGCGAGGGCGACGCATTGACGCCGGTGCCGATTGCCCACACGGGCTCGTACGCGAGGACGACCTTGCCGAGTGCTGCGGCCTCGACGCCGGCCAGGCCGGCGCGCAGCTGGCCTTCCACGGTGGTGAACGTGAGCCCTTGCCGGCGCTCGTCGGCCGTCTCGCCGACGCAGAGGACGGGCGTGAGCCCGTGGGCCATCGCGGCGATGAGCTTGCGGTTGATCAGCGTGTCGTTCTCGCCCATCTCACGGCGGCGCTCGGAGTGGCCCACCAGCACGAAGCGGCATCCGAGGTCGAGCAGCATCGGCGGAGAAATTTCCCCGGTGTGCGCGCCGGATGGCTCGTGATGGCAGTTCTGGGCACCGAGCGCGATCGGGGTGCCGTTCACGATCTCGGCGACGGCGGCCAGCGCGGTGAACGGCGGGCAGACGGCCACCTCGACGCCGCGGGGTCGCTTCAAGCCGTCCCGGATACCGGTGGCCAGCGCGCGCGCCTCCGGGATGGTCGCGTGCATCTTCCAGTTGCCGATGACGAGCGGCGTCCGCATCACCGAGCCTCCGTCAGCGCCTCGACGCCCGGCAGCGTTCGTCCCTCGAGGAATTCGAGGAAGGCCCCGCCCGCGGTCGAGATGTAGCCGATGCGATCGGCGACGCCGGCCATGTTCACGGCCGCGATCGTATCGCCGCCGCCGATCACGGAGAAGCCCGGCGCCTCGGCCACCGCATGCGCCATCGCCAGCGTGCCCGTCGCGAACGGCCGCTTCTCGAACACGCCCATCGGGCCGTTCCAGACGATGGTCCGCGCGGACTTGAGCACGGCGGCGAACCGCTCCGTCGTTCGCGGCCCGATGTCGAGGCCCATCTGCGCGTCGGGGATCTCCCGCACGCCGACCGTGCGCCCCAGGTCGCTGTCGAGTCCGTCGGCGACCACCGCGTCGACAGGCAGGCTCAGCTGCACGCCGCGGCGGCGGGCGGCCTCGAGGGCGGCGCGCGCCGTGTCGATCCGCTCCGGCTCCACCAGCGACCGCCCGATGGAGTGGCCGAGGGCTCTCAGAAACGTGAAGGCCATGCCGCCTCCGATGACGAGCGCGTCGACCCTGCCGATGAGGTGCTCGACGAGGGCGACCTTGTCGGAGACCTTGGCGCCGCCCAGCAGCGCGACCAGCGGGCGCTCCGGCGATTCCAGGATCCGGCCGAGGGCGGCGAGCTCGCGCTGCATCAGCAAGCCGGCCGCCGCCGGCTGCAGGTGCCGCGTGATGGCCGCGATCGAGGCGTGTGCGCGGTGGGCCGCCGCGAAGGCGTCGTTCACGTAGCAATCGGCGAGCTGCGCCAGCTGCCGCGCAAAGCCGTCGTCGTTCTTCTCCTCCTCGGGATGAAAGCGCAGATTCTCCAGGAGGAGCACGTGACCGGGCTCGAGCGCCTGCGCCTGCGCGAGCGTCGCCGGCCCCACGCAGTCCGGGGCGAGCGGTACCGGGCGCTGCAGCAGGACGGCGAGCCGCTCGGCCACCGGTTTGAGCGAGTACTTCGGATCGGGGCCGCCCTTGGGCCGGCCGAGGTGCGAGGCGAGCACGACCGAGGCGCCGGCGTCCAGCGCATGGCGCAGGGTCGGGATCACGGCCGCGAGCCGCGTGTCGTCCGAGACCTGCCCACCCTCCAGGGGCGCGTTGAGGTCGGCGCGGACGAAAACGCGCTTGCCGGACAGCGGCAGCCGCTCGATCGTGAGCTTGGACAACTTAGAGCGTCTTGCCGATGAACTTGATCAGGTCGCGCACCCGTGACGAGTAGCCCCACTCGTTGTCGTACCAGGCGAGCACCTTGATGAGGTTGCCGTCGACGAACGCCGTGGACGGCAGATCCACGATCGAGGAGTGCGGGTTGCCATTGAAGTCCGACGAGACGAGCTCCTCGTCGGTGGCGTCGAGGATGCCCCTCAGCGCGCCGCCCGCCGCCTCGCGGAAGGCGTCGTTCACGGCCTGTGGCGTGGCCGGTTGGTCCAGCTCCGCCACCAGGTCAACCACGGACACGTTGGCGGTCGGCACGCGGATGGCGATGCCGTCAAGCTTGCCCTTCAGCTTGGGCAGCACGAGGCCCACCGCGGTGGCGGCGCCGGTGGTGGTCGGGATCATGCTGACGGCGCCGGCGCGCGCGCGCCGGAGATCCTTGTGCGGGAAGTCGTGGATCGGCTGGTCGTTCGTGTAGGAGTGGACGGTCGTCATGAAGCCGCGCTTGATACCGAACTTGTCGTCGAGGACCTTGGCCGTCGTGGCCAGACAGTTGGTCGTGCACGAGGCATTGGAGATGATGCGGTGCTTGGCCGCGTCGTAGCTCCGCTCGTTGACCCCGAGCACCACCGTGACGTCGGGATCCTTGGCGGGAGCCGTGATGATCACCTTCTTGGCGCCGGCGGCGATGTGCTTGCTGGCGGTGGCCGTGTCGCGGAAGATGCCGGTCGACTCGACGACCACGTCGACGCCGAGCTCCTTCCACGGCAGCGACGCCGGGTCCTTGATCGCGCAGACGCGGATCTCGCGCCCGTTGACGAAGATCGCCTCGCCCTTGGAGGTGACCTCGGCCTTGAGGTTGCCATGCACCGAGTCGTGCTTCAGCAGATGGGCCAGCGTCTTGGCATCGGCCAGATCGTTCACGCCGACCACCTCGATGTCACTCGTCTCCAGCGCGGTGCGAAAGAAAACGCGCCCGATGCGACCGAATCCGTTGACGCCGACTCGAATGCTCATAGAGGCTCCTTTGGCTGGGTTCAGTCGAAATTATACGGCCACTTACAATACACGGGCAACTGTGAGCACGCCGACGCTCCGGGCGCCGGCGGCGCGGAGGACGCGCGCGCATTCGGACACGGTGGCGCCGGTGGTGAGCACGTCGTCCACGAGGGCGACATCGCGCTGCGCGACCGCGGCCGACGCGATGAACGCTCCGCACACGTTGGCCCGACGCTCGTCGCCGTGGAGGTCGGTCTGCGGCGCGGTGTCGCGGGCGCGCGCCAGCCAGCGAGGCTCGAGTCGTGTGCCGAGCCCACGCGCGAGCCGCTCCGCGAGCAGCGCCGCCTGATTGAAGCCGCGCTCGCGCTCGCGGGCGCGGGCCAGTGGCACCGGCACCACGGCGTCGACGACGGGCAGCCACGCCGCCCACTGCTCGAGGATCAGATCGCCGAGCGGCCGCGCGAGGGCGGGCCTGCGCGCGAACTTCAGTCGCTGGACCGCCTCGCGGAGCGGACCGGCGTACACCCCGCCCGCCCGCGCCCAGTCGAATGCCGGCGGCGCCATTGCGCACTCGCCGCAGCGGACGGCGCGACCGAGGATCTCGCGCGCGTCACCGAACACGTGAAACGGAAGACCGCAGATGTCACAGACCGGCGACACGACCCGCTCGATGGCGGTCCAGCAGCCGCCGCAGAGCGGATCGCGTCGGCCCAGTGCGAGCGGCGTCGCGCAGACGGGGCAGAGCGCGGGAAAGACGAGGTCGAGCGCGGCCACCGCCCACTCCCGCATGGCCATTTTCATCGGAGCTCTGCGTTCCGCTTGAACCGCAGGTGGCCTGTTCCAGACGGGCACGGCTACGTTCAGCGCGTCTGGCTGGGACGGAGCGTGTTCCAGCGACGACAGCCGCCGCAGCGGTCCTGCCAGCGCGGCGACACCGCACCGCACGCGGTGCAGCGGTGCGGCCAGTCGAACCCGTGGCCGAGACGCAGCGCGCGCCGATATTCCTCGAACGCCTCGCGCGTCTCGCCGCGCCGCTCGAAGACGGCGCCGAGGAAGGCGTGCACGACCGGCAGATCGGGCGCGCGCACCTCGAGCTTCTCGAACTGATCGGCCGCCTCGTCGAGCATCTCGAGCTCGAAGTAGACGCGGCCAAGGGCGGCCGCCAGCGCGAGGTCGTCGGGCGCACGCTCGGAGGCGCTGCGGTAGAGCGCGATCATCCGGCTCGGCCGGGCTTGCTCCCGATACGCTCGTTCGAGCCGTGCCAGGAGCGGCAGGGCCGGCCGTGCCTCCACCGCGCGCTCCCACGTGCGCAGCGCCTCGCGGGAATCGCCGCCCGCCTCGTAGGCATCGCCGAGCGCGACCACGGCCGGCGTGAACTTGGGATCGGCGCGGAGCGCGGCCTTGAAATGTCCGACCGCGCTGGCCGCCTCGCCGCGCGCCAGCTCGAGACGGCCGAGCTCGTAGTGCTCGACGGCGAGCCACGCCGCCTCGGTGGCACGGTCGGCAGGCGGCGCCAGGGCCATGAGCTGCTGCTGCACGGCGATGGCCTCGTCCCACTGACGCGCCTCGACGGCCAGATCACGCAGCTCGTGCAGGGCGCCGCGATGGGCGGGCCAGCGCTGGGCGACGTGACGGAAGAGCGTGCGGGCCTCGTCGAGACGACCGGCCCGCCGCGCCTCCTGCCCGCGCTGCATCGCCTCCGCGGCCTGCGGATCGTGCTGGCCGTCGGCCGGCGGACGCTCGAAGCCCAGAGCACGAAGGGCGCGGTGACCGAGCGCGGCGAGCGTCGGGAGCGATGAACGGAACGTCAGGGACATCGGTGCGAACGGTGCCTGGCCGGCGCCGCGAGGAGGAACGCGACTACCCGGCGGCCATCCGCTCCTCCTGCTCGATGACGCGCTGGCAATCGATGCAGTACCGCGCGAACGGGAGCGCCTCCAGACGCTTCTCGGCGATGTCCTCGCCGCAACGCTCGCAGCTGCCGAAGGAGCCGTCGTCGATCTTCTGGAGGGCCGAAATGACGTCGCGAAGGAGCCGACGGTCGCCGTTGCCAAGCTCGAAGAAGAACTCGCGCGTGTAGGCGGTGTTCGCCTGGTCGCCGAGATCCTTGATGGAATCGTCTTCCTGGTCCTTGACGTAGAGCGCCGTGCGCCCCACCTCTTCCGAAAGCTGGCGATGCTTCTCGACGAGACGCTTCTTGAACTGCGCGACTCGATCTTTTCTCATCGAGCCTCCCCTCCGACCGCCGCCATGCGGCGAGTTTCCGTACGCTAGCACGCAGCGTGGGAGCGCGCAAGGCGCTCCCGCACGCGCGACGTCATACGCCGTCGACCGGAATCGACGGCGCGTCACCCCACAGCCGCTCGAGCGCGTAATACGCGCGCGTGTCGGCAAGAAAGACGTGCATGAGCACGTCGCCATAGTCGAGCAGCACCCACCCGCTCTCGGCCTGCCCCTCCGCGTGGAGCGGACGCACCCCGTCCTCTTTCAGCTCCTCGCGGATGGCGTCCGCGATGGTCTTGACGTGCGGCGCGGAGCGCCCGCTACACATGAGGAAGTAGTCGGTGACGGTCGACACGCCCTGCACGTCCAGCACGGTGAGGTCCACGGCCTTCTTGTCCAGCGCCGCGCGGGCGGCGCGGCGCGCCTTGTGCTCCGCCGACGGCCGCGGTGTCACGCGGGCTCCCGGTAGAGGCCATGCGTCTCGATGTACCGGGCGACCGCCGGCGGCAGCCGGAACGCGAGCGAGCGGCCCTCGCGCACGCGCCGACGCAGCTCGGAGGCGGAGATCGGCATCGAGGCGGCCCGGGACACGATGACGCCGTGGTCGGGCACGCGCCCGTCGTCGTCGACCTGGCTGAAGCCGCCCTCGACGCCGATCTCGCGCAGCACCTTCTGCGCGGCCTGGCTGTCGGTCTCGAACGGGCTGCCCACGCGCGGCACGATGACCAGGCGGGCCAGCTGCGCGACGCGCCGCGGCTCGCGCCAGGACAGCAGGTCGAGAAACGTCTCCGAGCCGACGATCAGGAAGAGCCGCTCGTCCGGTCGCGCCAGCGCGGCCAGCGTGTCGACCGTGTACGACGGTCCCGGTCGCGTGAGCTCGATGTCGGAGAGCTCGAAGCCTCGCCGCCCGGCCGTGGCCAGCCGCACCATCTCCAGCCGGTCTTCGGGCCGGGCGAGGCGTGACGGATCCTTGTGGGGAGGATGCTTGGCCGGCACGAACAGCACGCGGTCGAGGCGCAGGATCTCGAGCAGATCGTCGGCGAGCAGCAGGTGACCGTAGTGAATCGGATTGAACGACCCGCCGAACACCGCGGTGCGGGCCAACGGGCTAGTCCCGCACCTGGCCGTCGCCCTGTACGACGAACTTCGTCGTGGTCAGCGCCCGCACCCCCACCGGGCCGCGTGCGTGCACGCGCGAGGTGGAGATGCCCATTTCGGCCCCCATGCCAAACTGATGGCCGTCGAGCAGGCGTGTGGAGGCGTTCACCAGCACACCGGCCGCGTCCACCTCGCGCGTGAAGCGGCGCGCACGCGTGAGGTCGTTGGTGACGATTGCCTCCGCCAGCCCCGTGCCGTGACGACGGATGTGGGCGATGGCCTCGTCGAGACCGTCCACCACGCGGATGGCGAGGATCAGGTCGAGATACTCCTCGTCCCAGTCGGCCTCGGTGGCGGGACGGGCGGCCGGCACCAGGGCGAGCGTCCGCGGACAGCCGCGCAGCTCCACGCCCGCCTCCGATAGCCGCGCGGCCACCGCCGGCAGGAATCGCTCGGCGACCGCCGCGTCGACCAGCAGGGTCTCGAGCGCATTGCAGACGGACGGGCGGTGCGTCTTCGCGTTCACCACGATGGCCGTCGCCATGTCGACATCCGCATCGGCGTCGACGAAGACATGCACGAGCCCTTTGTCGTGCTTCAGCACGGGAACGCGCGACCGCTCGGCGACCCAGCGGACGAAGTCCTCGCCTCCGCGCGGGATCACCAGGTCGAGATAGCGATCCTGCTCGAGCATCAGCGCCACCGCTTCCCGGTCGGTCACGTCCAGGAACTGGATGGCATCGGGCGGCGCGCCGGTCTTTTCCAGCGCCTTCGTCAGCACGGTGGCCAGCAGCGTGTTCGACTCGATGGCCTCGCTGCCACCGCGGAGGAGGACGGCGTTGCCCGACTTCACGCAGAGTCCCGCGGCGTCGGCGGTGACGTTCGGCCGCGACTCGTAGATGAACCCGATGACGCCGAGTGGGACGGCCACCCGCGAGATCTCGATGCCGTTCGGCCGTCGCCAGGACTCCACCACCGTCCCCACCGGATCGGAGAAGGCGGCGATCTCCCGGAGCCCCTGCGCCATCTGGTCGATGCGCGCCTCGGTCAGCGTGAGCCGGTCGATGAACGCGCGTGTGAGCCCCTTGCCGCGCGCCCGCGCGACGTCCCGGCCGTTCGCCTCGAGCAGCGCCGCGGACTTCTCCTCCAGCGCGCGCGCCATCTGCCCGAGCGCCTCGTCCTTCACGCGCGTACTACACAGCGCCAGCACCTCCGCCGCCCGCCGCGCCGCCCGCGCCTTCCCCTCGACCAGCTCTCTAAGGCTCATGTCCTCCTTACTATAGTCGCGGTCCCCTGGGGTGTTATAGAGGAGCGCCACGGCTACGCCGGGGCGCTGCCGAACGTCGGGGGGTATGGGGGCCATCTCGGGGCCCCCATCTAGAATAGAGGAGCGCCACGGCTACGCCGGGGCGCTGCCGAACGT
>Ga0075431_100004663_pt1 | contig 13468 bp, 12 predicted proteins | sample RhiMetdeltSRZDD5_FD_75297 | JGI IMG/M metagenome (GOLD analysis project Ga0075431, IMG submission 75297) | Populus rhizosphere microbial communities from Tennessee, USA - Rhizosphere MetaG P. deltoides SRZDD5 | ecosystem: Host-associated > Plants > Roots > Rhizosphere > Soil | place: USA... | reverse complement strand
AAGGGTGAGTGCGACAAAACCGAGAAACATCGCTAGGGCGATGGTCATCGGCTCTCTCCATCGTTCTTTAGCTGGAGGGCGAGCTTGTCGAAGCGCTCGGCGGCCCGGACGTAGAGCCAAGCGATGGTCCAGGCCATCGCGAACTGTGAGAGGGCGAAGACGTAGGCGATGTTAAGAGGTCCGAGCACTCTTCTGCTCATGAACCTCGGAAAATAGCCTACCAGGACCGGTAGAGCAAAGTAGTAAACAATAAAGAACAGCGTCGCGGGTATGACGAATCGACGCTTCTCGCGCAGAAGTTGTTGGAACTTTTCGGTTATGGCGATTCGATCCCAATCAGAGGGCTGTAGCGGTTTCATGGCGTCCTATGACTGTACCGCAAGAAAAAGCGAAGAGTGATGCAATAATTGCCCTTCGGGCTTCGTATAGGCAGGTGAGGACCCTTGAAATGGGAACGGCAAGCCAGGCGATCACCCCGAGGCCAAGCTTTGTGAAACCGCCACCGGGATTTAACGACCTCTATACGCGCTACTCGGAGTCCGTGTACCGGGCTGCGCTGCGTGTCACCGGCAATACCGCGGATGCTGAAGATGTCCTACAAAGCGTGTTCCTGCGGATGATCAGCAATCGGGTAGCGCTCGATCCGACTGGATCGCCGGAGCAGTACTTGCGGCGCGCCGCGACGAACGCCTCGATCGATCTGCTTCGCCGTAAGGGGTGGCTGGCGGAAACGGAAATCGACGAGAGCCGCGACTACGGGTCCCGGGAAAATACGGCGCTGCTCAAGGAGCGGCTTCGGCGGGCTGTCGCCAAGCTTCCGGCGGAGGACGCGGAGCTGTTCGTCCTGTGTTACCTCGAGGGGTACTCATACGATGAGTTGGCGGAGCAGTTTCGTCTGGAGCGAGGAACGGTGGCGAGCCGGCTGCATCGCATTAAAGCAGTACTTCAGAAACAGTTGAGTAAGTGAAGGGGTCTAAGGGCATGACGGAAGAACGGTTTGACGAAATCTTGAAAGAAATGCGCGAGGAAAGCGCGGCGCCGGAGCAGATTGCCGCGGCCCGCGACCGTGTGTGGCAGCAGATCACCGGTTCGACTTCCCTGGCATGCGCGGAGTTTCGCCCCGAATTCGCCCAATACCTCGCCGGCGGACTTACCGATTCGCGGCGGCTCCTAGTCGACGATCACTTGGGCCGGTGCGCGGAATGCCGGCGCACGTTGACCGAGGCGAAGGGGGAAGGCCAGGTGGTTTCGATCGCCAAGGGCCGGCGGCTCCTTAGTTACGGCTGGACACGTTGGGCGGTGGCGGCTGGCGTGATATTGGTCGGGCTTTACGCGACGCGTGGAAAAATCGACTCGGCGCTGGCTCCATCCGGCCCACGGGCAACGGTAGTTTCGGTGTCCGGCGCGCTCTACAAATTACCACAGAGCATTTTGCAGCCGGGCGCGATACTTTCCGAGCAGGATGTTGTTCGCACCACGGCAGGGTCACGGGCAGTCCTACAGCTTGTGGACGGCTCGCGCGTAGAGCTGAACCAGCGCACGGAGCTCACAGTGCAAGCCGCCTGGAGCGGGCAGACAATCCGGCTCGATCGCGGAGACATCATCGTGCAGGCGGCCAAGCAACGGCGTGGCTACCTTCGCGTCGTCGCGCGGGATGCGGTCGCATCGGTGAAGGGGACGGTATTCGCCGTCTCCAGCGGCTCTGCCGGCTCGCTGGTGTCCGTCGTGGAAGGCTCGGTGCTGGTCGCGCAGCCTGGGGTCGAGCGGATTTTGACGGCGGGCAAACAGGCTGCTACGAATCGTTCACTGGAAAAGGTAGAAGTGCGGCAGGCGATCGCCTGGAGCACGGATGTAGAGAAGTATTACGGGCTGCTTGCCGAGCTGGCGGGGATTGAAAAACAGCTCTTTGAACCAACGTCGCCGCGATTGCGCACCCGATCCGACCTCTTGAAATATCTGCCGTCCAATACCGTCGTTTACTTCGCGATCCCCAATCTCGATGGAGGGATTCGACAGGCCCTGCGGTTAGTAGAGCAGCGCACCCGGGACAACGCCACATTGAATGAATGGTGGACCTCGGAGCACGGCGAGGAGCTAAGGCGGACGCTGGATCGTATCCAGGCGGTTACTCCCTTCTTGGGCGAAGAGGTGGTGTTCGTTTTGACGGAGGACCCAGCGAATACTCGTAGACAAAATGCGATCCTGCTTAGCCACATTCAGTCCGGGCGTCAGGACGCGCTGCGGCAGGCGCTGGATCGGCTGTCAGACGGCTACGAGCGGAAGATTCCGTATCGGATCTCGGAGGATTTGCTGCTTATATTGGACAGAGCATCGACTTCCGTGCAGCTTGGGACAGGGAGCTCCTCTCCTTTTGCGGCCGAGATCAATCGCCGTTATCAGAACGGGGTTGGCTGGCTGGTGGGGGTGGACTTTGCATCTTTCACCGAATTGGGTAAGCAGCCGGAGGCGCGCCTGCTGGGCCTGCTCAACATGCGATACCTGTTTTTCGAGCAGCGCTCCGGCGGTGGCCGCGATGAGAATGAAGCGACGCTGGCTTTTGAGGGCGCTCGCACCGGCATCGCTTCGTGGCTTGCGACGCCCGGTTCGGCGGGATCCGCCGAATATGTTTCAAGCGAAGCGGTGGCCGCTTTCTCTGCCTCGACGCGCGATCCGCGCCAGGCTTTGGATGAGCTGCTCTTTTCGGCCACGCAGTTCGCCTCCGAGATTCGCAAGTTCGAGCTCGAAACCGGCGTGAATTTGAGCGCCGATGTTGCTGCATCGCTGGGAACGGACTTCACATTCGCGGTCGAGCGCCCGACGCTGCCCATTCCTGGCTGGCTGGCAGCGCTTGAAGTGGTTCGTCCGGCGGCGTTCGACGATGCGGTCCGGCGGCTGGTCGACGCCTACAATCGCCATCTGAAACCGGAGCAAGCTGAGCACAAAGCGACGCTTGCGCAGGAGACTGTTAACGGACGCTCCTGGATTTCGCTGACGACGGGCGTGAGTCCGATTACGCTCCACTGGACTTACGATCGGGGCTATCTGATCGCTTCCTCGGACCGCGCCGTGGCTACACGGGCGATCACGATCCGCCAATCCGGCTCGTCATTGGTTCGCTCGGCGAATTTTCAACAGCGGTTCCCAAGCACGGGCGGGATGCATCACTCCGGTTTCTTCTGGCTGAACACGAACGGCATCCTGGCCGAACTCTCCGGACTGGTCGAAAGCCCGACGCTCAAGAGCCTGATGGGCAGCCGGGACCCGATGTTGATTGTTCTCGACGGAGAAACGGAACGAATTCGCGCTGGAAGTCGTAGTCGATTAACGAGCCTGATTCTTGACGCTATGCTGGTTCAGGGAGCAGGCGCGAAAATCCATAACTAGTGTGCCAATGACACCGGTAATCGAACTGAAAGACCTGCGGGTTAAGTTAGGCCGGCGGGAGATCCTGCAAGGGATTTCCTGCCGGCTCGGCGTTTCTGGAGCCGGCAAAGCGATCGGATTGCTGGGTCCAAACGGGGCGGGGAAGTCAACGCTAATTCTCTCCCTGCTGGGATTTCACAAAGCATCGGGAGGATCGGCGCGAATTCTGGGACTCGACTGCCACGCGCAAGCCCGCGAGGTAAAGGCGCGGGTCGGGTACATGCCGGAGAACGAGGCTTTTATCGCCGACATGAGCGCGGTCCGCTTCCTGCGAATTATGGGCGAGCTTTCGGGGCTCCCGCCACGCGTCGCGCTGGAGAGGGCGCACGAGGTCCTATTTCATGTCGGACTCGGCGAAGCGCGCTACCGGCCGTTGGGCACTTACTCGCTGGGAATGAAACAGATGGCGAAGCTGGCGCAGGCGATCATGCACGGGCCGGAGCTCGTGATCCTCGACGAGCCGACTAACGGGCTCGATCCGGCTGCGCGCGCCCGCATGTTGAAGCTGGTTGTCGAGATGAAGCAGGAGCACGGGATGAGCATCGTGCTTTGCTCGCATCTCCTGCGCGATGTAGAGGAGGTCTGCGATGAGGTCGTCATTCTGAAAGACGGACGGATCGCGCATCACGCGAATCTTGAAGAGGAGCGGCGAGCGAACCGGCGGTTCGTCGAGCTGGAAGTGTCGGGCGATGACCGGAATTTCGCCGCGTCCCTTCGCGAACACGGAATCGAAGGAGTGAGTGAAGGAGGCGGACGCTGGCGAATTGTGCTGCCGCCGGAACTGGAGCTCGATGTCATTTGGCGTCTGGTCGGGCGCGAGAATCTCGAGGTGAATCGACTGACGCACCGTCGCGACACGCTGGAAGAAATCTTCCTGAAAGCCGTTGGTCATATCAAGCGCACCGCCGGAGAAGCGGCGAAACCCGTCGAGGAGGTGACCGCCGATGGCCGTCTATAGACGAGGCTACCAGCGCTATCAAGGCCCGCTGAGCAGTCGCGGGTCGCGATTGCTGGTGCTCCCCAAGTTTGCCTGGGAACGGCTGATGCAGACGCGGCTGGTGGTAATCATTTTCGTTCTAGCGATGTTTTGGCCTGTCGCCTGTGCGGTTTTTGTTTACCTGTCGAATCACACCGAGCTGCTGCAGGGATTCGGGCCCCAGGCAGCGCAGCTTCTTAAAATCGATGGCAATTTCTTCGTTGTATTCATGAATACACAGTCAATGTTCGCGATTGTTCTTTCGGCGTTCGCCGGGCCTAGTCTAATCGCGCCGGACCTGGCGAATGGAGCTCTGCCTCTGTATTTCAGCCGTCCGCTGTCGCGCACCGAGTATATTCTTTCCCGGATGCTGGTGCTGATCGGCGTGCTTTCTCCCATCACTTGGGTTCCCGGTGTTCTTCTCTTTTTAATGCAGTCGAGCATGGCAGGTGGGACTTGGTTCAGTGAGAACTGGCAGTTGGGAGTTGGGATCTTTTTCGGATTTCTGCTTTACATACTGCTTGTGAGCCTGGTTGCTATGGCGAGCTCGGCATACGTCCGGTGGCGGATTATCGCCGGTGCCTTGGTGCTGGGCGTATTTTTCATTCTGGCGGGCGCGGCCGAGTTGGTCAACGAGGTACTGCGCGTGGAGTGGGCGTCTGCGCTCAATCCGGTCCGGGCGATGAATCAGATCTGGCGCTCAATGCTGGGCGCCGAACCTATCGCGGGTCCAGAGGCTTATCAGTGCTTCATCGTGATCCTGGTGATGACTGGACTGCTGCTCGCGGTGTTGCAGCGGAAGCTTCGACCGGTGGAGGTGGTCTCGTGAACGGGCCCGAAGTTGTCTTCGACGAGGTTTCGAAGTTCTATGGCGAGGTGCTCGGCGTCAATCGCGTCACGCTTCGGATTCCTTCCGGTATCACCAGCCTGGTCGGACCGAACGGCTCGGGCAAGACGACGCTAATGAACCTGATGGTTGGGCTCATCTATCCCGATCGGGGAACGATCACCATGCGCGGGCTGTCTCCGAGGGACCCGGAGAGCCTCATGCGAATTACCGGTTATGCCACGCAGTACGACGCTGCGCCGCGCGGGACAACGGGTTTTGATTTCGTCGCGACAGGGCTGTTGCTTGGCGGTTACTCGCAATCGGAAGCTGAGGAGCGCGCGACAAAAGCGCTGCAGCGCGTGCGGATGATTGAGGCGGCGCATCGCAAGGTCGCGTCCTATTCGAAGGGCATGCGGCAGCGCGTCCGGCTGGCTCAAGCGATCGCGCACGACCCGGAGATCCTGGTGCTCGACGAGCCGCTCAATGGGCTCGATCCGCTGGTGCGCGCCGAAACGATCGCATTGTTCCGCGAGTACGCGGGGCTCGGCCGTCACGTGATTCTTTCCAGCCACGTGCTGCAGGAGGTCGACATTATCTCCGACCAGGTGGTCCTGATCGCCAACGGCATGATCATCGCCGAAGGGGAGATTCGCACGGTCCGGGAAGAGATCCACGAGCATCCCAGCCAGTACGTGATCCGGTGCCGCGACGCCTCACGGATCGCATCGCTGCTGTTCGAGCAGGATCACATCACGCAGATCCAGATCCAGGACGACCGGCTCGGATTGCTGGTCATGACCCGTAGTCGTCGTGACTTTTCGCGCGCGTTGACGCGGATCTCGCTCGCCGGCCATACAGTCGAAAGTGTGGTCGCTGCGGACGAAAGCATGGGCGCTCTGTATGAGTACCTGATCGGAGGCGATCGATGACTACGGCTCTACGTCTGCGACAGGTCTGGACGATCGCACGGCTACAACTGGGTCGCGTGTTCTTTTCCAAGCGCAGTTTCTGGGTATACCTCCTGGCCCTTTTTCCGTCAGTCATTTTCTTTGGACACGGTCTTGAGTCGAAGATTCGGATCCAGCGCATGTCCTCACGCGCGACCCCACCGGCGATCATCGAGACCATACGTGAGGGCGATACCGAGGAAGAAGTTCTTCAGCGCGCCGGCAAGCCGATCAACGATTCGACAAATCGACGGCGGGTCGTCACGAAGATGGGCAAGCTCGGCAAACGGGAACGCGTCGAGGACAATGACGAGCCGGAACGCCGCTACATGATGTACTTCGACGGCCAGAATCGGGTGGATCTCAACTTCGAAGCCGGGATTCTGCAGAGGAAGCGTACTCGCGCCATTCTCAATTTTGAAGAAGATCGCACAGTCTTCGCGGGGGTCTTTCAATATTTCTACCTTCGACTGGCGGTCTTCTTCGGGTGCCTGGGAATTTTCATGAATCTGTTTCGCGGCGAAATGCTGGACAAGACACTGCACTTCTGGTTTCTCGCTCCCGCGCGCCGGGAAGTTTTGCTGGCCGGCAAGTACCTGGCCGGTCTGATCGCCTCAGTGCTGATCTTCGGGTTGGGAGCGGCGCTGTGTTTCGGGATTATGCTTTGGCCTCAGAATTCCGTCGAAGTGGAAGCCTTTTGGCGGACCCAGGGAGGCTCACACCTCTTCTGGTACGCGGCGTCGGCAGCGCTGGGATGCCTCGGGTACGGCAGCGTGTTCCTTGCCGCGGGACTACTTCTCCGCAATCCAATCGTTCCCGCGGTCGTGATCCTATTGTGGGAAAGCATCAATGGCATCCTGCCGGCTGTGTTGCAAAAGCTCAGCGTACTGTATTATGTGCAGTCGCTCTGTCCGGTTCCGGCGCCGATGGACTCCAATGCGCCACTGTTGATCCGCCTGTTGGCCTCGCCCGCGGAGCCGCCGTCTGCGGCGCTGGCTGTTCTCGGACTGCTGGCGGTGGCGGCGCTGGTGTTGTGGGCGGCGTCGAGAGCCGTGCTGCGGCTCGAAATCAACTACGGCATCGATTAACTAAGGGCAGGGAACAGCTGATGGCGGATCCTTCTCAATACTTAGTGTCCAGCACCCTGAAGATTCCGCTTTTATCACGTCGAGCCCATTCCAGGAGACAGTCACCGGCGCCCACTCCGCTGGAATCTGCACACGCATCTCGGTGACGGTCCGGCTGACGATGAACAACTCCTTCTGGTCGGGCAAGTAGCGGCCTTGCACGCGGGCGGTGATCAGCTCCTCTCGTTTGGGCAGGACGATCTTGGTCTCGAGCCGCAGCCGTTCTTTGCCGCGCTGCACGGCAACGGCGACGGCTTTTTCTTCCTTTATTTCGTCCATCTGCTCGGAGTACTCGCGGCCATCGCGTATCTCTTTTCCGGCGATCGAGACGATGCGGTCGTTCAGCTTCAGCGGGCCCTGGTAATTGGGTGGCAGCCAGGCCACGACTGCGCCGGGACCCCCGGCCGCGGGGTCGTACCCGAATGGTCCGAACGCTAGCGACGCACCCGAGCCGGGCATGACGCGTGTCGATTTCAAAACATCGTTGCGCTTCTTCGGATCGAATTTCGTCATCTCGATCCAGTAGCATCGGGCGAAAGCGGGATTGCCTGTTTCGCAATCGACGGTGGTTGGGAATCGAGGACGCTGGTGCTTCGCCAGCCAATCGAACACGTCGCCGGCTCCGGCTTCGGGCCGTGCCTCGAAGTTGTATTCAGCGGCGGTCAATTTTCGACGGTTTAGTTCCACTTCAACGGCCGGGGCGATCCATAGCAGCGGCGCTTGCTGCGTGTTCGCTCCAAACAGGCGATAGGAGTTGATGGCGGCGGCGGGCGTTCCCTGAATCGCGAGCGCAGCCGCCCAAAGATACGGTTGGCGGGAGAGCGCATAAAAAACGTCGGCCGCGCCGGATCCCGGACCGGCCAAATACACGCGCGTCTCATCGATTCCGGGTAGGCGCGTTTTCGCATCGGTGAGAGTCAACTCAAGAGCTTTGACTGCTTGATCGGAGGCGCCAGTGATGAGCGGCATCACGAAGTTCCAGCCACGCGACGCCACCAACGGCTGCCACTGCGCAAACAGCTTCCGGACGCTATCCTCGTCCATGTTGCCCGGTAGGAGCATCAATAGAGGCGCTGCCTGCCCGGCCGCGGCCGCATAGAAATATCTCAACTCGGCAGGGCCGGCAGCGAACTTGGCTTCCTTGGGATTGTCCTGCGCGCTAAGTCCGGCTGCCATCAGCGCGAGGAAGACGAGAAGCATACCGAGTCACTTTTTGAGGCGAGAGCGAATCTTCTTGGCGAGCTTTTCGATGTCTTCCGTCTTCTTAAGAGTAGCGATGGAGAGTATGTGACGGTCGTCCTTGATCAGGTCGTCTTGCAGCTGTTCGGCCAATTTCACCAGTTCCGCAGCATCCTGGAGTGTTTTCTGATGTTCGGCCTTGAGAATTTCTTCCTGCTGCGACTTGCCGTTCGGTAGCTTAGGCCCGTCGCGTTGAACGCGGTCAAAAGACTCGGATTGCGAAAATACGAGTCCGATCCCGAAGAGGGAGAGCACTAACAGCTTGTTCATAAAATTGCGCCTGTTCTTATGATACCCGCAGCCACTATACTGGATGTGACCCGCATAGTGGCCCGCAAGAAACGATTCGATGTCCGCAAGGAAGTCCGCAAGCTCGCGCGCGAGCGTGTCGGCAAGGTACCGGCCAGCAAACCCATTGAGCCAAAACAGCTCCGCAAGAAGCCGAAGCACAAGAAACCGATCTCGGAAGAAGAATTATAATGAATAGATGCAATTGTCCCGGATGTTATTAGTACGCCAGAACTTCCCCGACCGCGCCATTCGTGATATTCCAGCGACGATCCGCAAGGAGCTCGGAGCCGCACCGTTCGCCTCCCGGTTGAAGCCGGGCGCACGCGTGGCGATCGGCGTCGGCAGCCGCGGAATCACGAACATTTCGACGATTGTTCATTCGGTGGTCGACTACTGGAAGTCCCAGGGCATGCGTCCGTTCATTTTTCCGGCGATGGGAAGCCACGGCGCGGCAACTGCGGAAGGGCAGGCGGACGTCCTTGCGCATTACGGGATCATCGAGGAGACGATGGGGTGTCCGATCGTCAGCTCGCTCGACGTCGTCCCGCTGGGCGCCACCCCCGAGGGCATCAAAACCTTCATGGATCGCAGCGCCTACGAAAGCGACGGCGTGATGCTGGTCGGACGGGTGAAATGGCACACCGATTTCGCCGGCAAGATCGAGAGCGGCTTGTTCAAGATGATGGCCATCGGGCTCGGAAAATTCGCCGGAGCCCAGCATTATCACACTTACGCCTACAAGATGGGCTTGGAGCGAGTCATTCGCAGTATCGGACGGCAGGTGCTAGCCTCGGGGAAAATCCTGGGCGGCCTGGCGATTCTTGAAGACGCGCACCACAACACCGCCCAACTGACAGCGGTCCCGGTGGAGACGATGGAGCAGCGCGAGGAAGAGCTGCTCGTTCTGGCGAAGTCGTGGATGGGGAAGATTCCGATGGACCTTGACATCCTGATTCTCGACGAGATCGGGAAGACCATAAGCGGCGCGGGAATGGATACAAAGGTCGTCAACCGCGGCGTTCATGGGCAGTACAACCCATGGCCGGACGCCCCGAAGTTCGAGCGTATTTTTTTGCGCGACTTGAGTCCTATGAGCTACGGCAATGGAGTGGGGTTAGGGATGGCGGATGTTATCCACGATCGTCTGCTCGAGAAGATTGACTGGACGCCCACTCGTATCAATTCACTTACCGCTTCCACTCCGGCCGCAATACGGACTCCGACGCATTATTCGTCTGATCGCGAATGCCTGGAGCGTATTGCGCCGACGGTCGGAAAGTTCGATCCGTCCGAAATCACCATCGGCTGGGTGCGAAACTCGCTGGAATTGGGAACTGTTGCTCTGAGTGAAAATTTGTTGGAGCAAATCCGCAGCAATCCGCTGCTGGAGATTATTGGTCCGGCGCAAGAGTTCGCGTTCGACTCCGCTGGAAATCTGTCAGGGTTGCCGGAGCCGGCGAGCAAAGCAGTTGAAGTTCACTAAATTGGATGGGTTTTAAGAATTCAGGAGGGGGAGGTACTTAAGTATTGGCGAGCGGACGCGGAATTGAATGCGTCCGCCCGCCAATGGTTCCTTCTAGCTCGCGGCCGCGCCGATCATGATCGAGTTCACTTTGCTGAACACGATGTTGATGCTGCTAGCGACGCCCGGCATAATCGCACCCGCTGCGACGGCAACGAAGCCCGCCATCAACGCGTACTCAATGAGGTCCTGACCGCGGGTGTCCCGCAAGATCTGAAGTTTAACTGCAAGTTTGATCAAACGTTTCATCTATCAATCTCCTTCTTCTCCGTGCAATAGTTTGCAACGATGATTGATAGTAACAGCGGACAGAAAAATAGAAAATCAGCATTAACCCTTACGGTCGCCAGCCAATATCTAGTACGCAAGACCCACTATCGCGTCATACTACGGGGGACGATTGAGTAATAGAGCGTTACCCTTAGATTCTGCGCGCACGCGATTTAGAAACCCTATAATATCTAGCGCTTGAGGTTAATGGTCTCCTGGCTGATTTCGTCGGTCGTGGTAATCACGCGCGCATTAGCCGAATAGGCGCGCTGATAGATGATGAGTTTGGTGAATTCTTCGGCGATATCCACGTTTGAACTTTCCAGAGCTCCACCGACAATGGTTCCGCGGCCGCCGGTTGCAGACAAGCCGATCACGGGGACCGCGGTGCCAACACCGGTTCGAAAATTATTGTTCCCCGCCGAAATGAGAGTGTCGGGATTCCGGACCGATGCCAGAGTAAGCCTGGCCACCTCCTGTTGAGATCCATTTGAATACTGCGCCACCACGGCGCCGCCATCGCCGACCGACACGTTTACGAGCTGAGCAGCGGGTAGGCCATCCTGAAAGATCGATGAAGAAGCAGACGGCTGGGCGAACTGGCTCATCCTACCGACGCCAACAAGAGGCGTTCCGGAAGGAATCACCTGCCACGGGGACCAATCTACTTCCAGTGGAGTGACTGCGCCGTTATTCAAGGTGAGGCCGATATCCTCAATATTTCCGGAGGTTGCACTGTATCCGGTTCCGGTGACTGTGTCCAAGCCGCCGCTCGTGTTAAAAGTGAAGACCCACGGTCCGGCGGGAGCGATGGCCGTGACGCTTGGATCGGTCGAGCTGATGGAGGCGTTCCAGACGTTTACCGTGGCTTGCTTCGTAAACGTGGCTGAGATGACATGCGCGTTTCCCAGTGAATCGTAAATGTTAAAGGGGACCGAGAAAGTGCTACCGGTTGTCGCCGATGCGTCCAGATTGAGATCCGCGTAGAAAGCAGCGGTCGACTTCGCAGCTCGATTGGTCCCGACGGGCACGACGATATCGCCGATCGGATCTGATGTGTCCAGCAGTCCCGTGAGCGTGTTCAACGACCACCCCTGCACGCGTTCACCGGTGGCGGTAACCAGAATGCCGGTCTGATCAATGCGGAAATTGCCGGCGCGGGTGTACAGAGCCGTCGTCGGATCACCGGCGGACGAACCGGGGGCGTCGGCATCGCGAACGACGAAGAATCCATCGCCCTGAATCGCCGCGTCAGATCGTCCTCTGGTAGTCTGAATGCTGCCCTGAATAAACTGCTTCAACACTTGAGGAGTAGCGACACCGGAACCGAGCTGGCGTGAGGACGAGCCGGCCAGGGCGGCCACTACGTCTTGAAAAGATACCTCGCTAGCCTTAAAGCCGACCGTATTCAGATTGGCGAGGTTGTTCCCAATGGCGTCGATTGCCACGCTGGCTCCGCGAAGTCCGGAAAGAGCGGTTACGAAAGATCCTGGCATTTCAAAAATCTCCTTGAGTTCCTGAAGGCGCGCTGGCGGCGCCCGGAAAGTTCGAGGATGCCAATGCGATTCGCTGGCCGTTTCAGTCAGCTTTTGATTTCAACGTCTTGAGTGGAACGTTGGTGACGGAATCATCACAGCGAGCGCTGGGGACGCCATGATTTTGGCGGTCTAATTTACCGTCATCACAACAAAGGTCAAATCGTCATGCTGTTCCGCGCTGCCGATCCACTCGCGCATGCAATCCTCCAACCGCGAGGAAATCTGATCGGCCGGCGATCCCACCGCGCCCCGAAGCAGATCCTTCAGCCTTTCCTCACCAAACTCTTCGCCGTCGGCATTCAGCGCTTCGGTGACCCCGTCGGTAAACGCGACCAATAGATCGCCGGGACACAGGTCGACCGCGGCCTGCTCATACCTGACCTCCGGGAAGAGTCCCAGCACGGTACCTCCCGCGCCTAGTTCGACAATCTCCACTCCCGCCTCAGTGTTGCGCACCAGATAGGGCGGATTGTGCCCTGCGTTGACGTACCGCAATCGCCGGTCACGCTCCTCGAGCTGCGCGTAGAAGAAGGTCGCATACTTGCTCGTCCCGGTCGACTGGTATAAGAACCGATTCATCTTCGCCGCAAGCTGCGACAGGGGCACTTCCCTCTCCGCCGAGATCACCCGCAGCGAAGCTTGCACCACCGACATCAGCAGGGCCGCGGCGATCCCCTTTCCGGAAATATCCGCTACCGCGATCCCGATTCGCTCTTCGCCCAGATCGAGGAAGTCGTAGTAATCGCCGCCTACCGTCCGCGCGGGAAGACTGAATGCCGCGAGCGTGGCAGCCCCGCTGCTCGGAGGTTGCGGCGGCAGCAACCGCCTCTGCACCTCAGCGGCCAGCGCCAGATCCCGCTGAAGTTTCTCCTGCTCCAGCGCTCGATCGGTTAGCCGCGCGTTCTCGATCATTAGCGCGAATACTTCCGCCGAGCTGTTTAACATCTGCCTCTCGGCGACCGTGTAGCTTTCACGCCCATCCGGAGGGCCAAGCAGCAGCACACCCACAATCTCGCTCCTGGTCCGCAGCGGAACGGCAACCCGGGCCCCGGTGTTCCTCAGGCTCTCGATCTCGGCGGTGTGCTCCGGCCTCAATTCTCTTGCCCACCGCGCCCACACCTCGAAGTCGCCGCCGGTCAGAGTTAGCGGATGCGGGTAATACTTAAGCCGGCTAAGAAGGAATCCCTGCGCTGGAAGCGAGCAATTCTCACAGCGGTACTCCTCACCGGACGCCTTCTCCTCGAGCAGCATAATGGATTGCGCGCCGGCCCGTTCCCGCAGTGTCGCCAGCGCCGCCTGTATCGCT
>Ga0075431_100004661_pt1 | contig 13470 bp, 10 predicted proteins | sample RhiMetdeltSRZDD5_FD_75297 | JGI IMG/M metagenome (GOLD analysis project Ga0075431, IMG submission 75297) | Populus rhizosphere microbial communities from Tennessee, USA - Rhizosphere MetaG P. deltoides SRZDD5 | ecosystem: Host-associated > Plants > Roots > Rhizosphere > Soil | place: USA... | reverse complement strand
CAACAAGATCTATATGTTGGTGATTATCCAAACGACTATCCCTACCTGGCAAGATATACTTTAAGCGATAGCAGTGGTATGTATCAATTCGGAAGTAACTATTATTTGTTGCTTCGCCCTGAAGGCTATGATGAAAATCTGAAATGGGAAACGACTGAAACCTATAATGCCGGTATTGATGTAGGGTTATTTAATAACAGGGTATCATTTAGCGTAGATGTTTACTATAAAAAGACAGAAGATCTGATTGCCGAAATCTCTGTTCCAGCAGGTTCTAATCTTACCAATAAGATCACAACCAATGTAGGTAATATTGAAAATCGTGGATTGGAATTCGCCATCAATGCATCTCCTGTTCGCAGTAAAGACTTTACATGGGACTTCGCATATAATTTTACTTATAATACAAGTGAGATCACAAACCTGAGTAAAGTGAAAGATGCAAATGCCATCGGCAACCAGGTAGGAAATATCAGTGGCGGTGTTGGTAATTACATTCAAATACATACCGTAGGATACGCGCCATATACATTCTTTGTATACAAACAAGTGTATGATCAGAATGATAAGCCGATCGAAGGGTTATACGTCGACCTGAACAAGGATGGGAATTCAAATGATAATGATAAGTATCGTTATAAAAATCCTCAGCCAAAATATTTCATGGGATTGAGTTCACAGGTTGGATATAAAAAATGGTCATTGAGTTTTGCAGCCAGGGCAAGCTTCGATAATTATATGTACAACAACTTCCATTCAACCAGTGGCGTTTTACAAAATTTCAGCTTTTCGAATTATCTCGCCAATGTATCACGTGATGTATTGCATACGTTATTTGCAACGCCAAGACTTTGGTCAGATTATTATATCGAGAACGCATCTTTTGTAAGAATGGATAATATTAATCTTGGATACAATTTTGGCAGGATCGGCAAAAGAGGCACTACTTTAAGAGTATCTGCTACTGTTCAGAATGTATTTGTAATAACAAACTATAGCGGTCTCGATCCTGAGATACCGGGTGGTATAGACAATAATTTCTATCCAAGACCGCGTAATTATTCATTGGGTGTTAACATTGATTTCTGAGCTTTAAAAAACTGAATTATGCAAAATAAATTGATAAAATCTTTTTCAGTGATGGCGCTGGTATTGTTTGTCACCAGCTGTAATAAAACGCTTGACCGAAAGCCATTCTATGAAGTGACTTCGGCAACCGTTTATGAGAATTTCAGCAATTATAAATCCATTCTTGCCAAATTATATGCAGGTCTTGCCGTGAGCGGACAAGCGGGGCCAAGCGGCAAGCCTGATATTTTTGGTATTGATGAAGGCTTCTCAAGTTATTTGCGCCAATACTGGCAATTACAGGAACTTGCTTCTGATGAAGCAGTGATCGGCTGGAATGATGGAACGATCAAGGACCTCCATAATATGACATGGACACCTGCCAACGAATTCATCCGCATGATGTACGACAGGATATTTTACCAGGTTTCGCTTTGCAACGAGTTCATAAGGGAGACAACGGATGATAAATTGGCTGGCCGCGGTATTTCAGGTTCTGATCTCACCGAAGCAAAAAAATTCCATAACGAAGCGAGGTTCCTTAGAGCACTTAGTTATTATCATGCGATAGATATGTTCGGCAATGTTCCTTTTGTTTTGGAAACAGATCCTATCGGTTCATTTTTTCCAAGTCAAATCACAAGGGCAAACTTATTCACCTGGTTGGAAACTGAATTAAAAGAACTTGAAGGCATATTAGCTCCCGCCAGGCAAAATGAATATGGCCGGGCTGACCAGGCTGGTGTGTGGATGCTGCTTGCCAAACTTTATTTGAATGCAGCGGTGTATACAGGAACTGCAAGACATAGCGATTGTATTACCTATTGTAATAAGATCATCGCAGCGGGTTATGTATTGGCATCTCAATATCGTTACAATTTCCTTGCAGATAACAATACTTCTCCTGAGCTGATATTCACAGTATCATTTGATGGACTTCGTACCAAATCATGGGGTGCTATGACTTATCTTGTTCATGCTCCTGTCGGTGGCAATATGAATCCTGCCCTTTGGGGTATCAATGGTGGATGGAGCGGTTTGCGCACCACAAAAGCTATTGTTAATCTTTTCCCTTCAACAACGGGCACACCTGATTCAAGAGGAATGTTCCATACGAGCGGGCAAAATTTAGAGATCATTGATATCTCGACGTTTACTGATGGATATCCGATTACTAAATACAAAAACGTTACTATCTCGGGTGCTAAAGGTTCTGATCCTGACGGCAACTTTCCAGATACAGATTTTCCATTGTTCCGTTTAGCAGACGTTTACTTAATGTATGCTGAATGTATACTGGCGACAAATGCTGATAAAGCAACTGCCCTTAATTATATTAATGCATTGCGTCAAAGGGCTTATGGAAATACGTCGGGAAACATTACAGCGACGGATCTCACATTTGACTTCTTATTAAAAGAAAGGGCAAGAGAATTGAATTGGGAAGCGCAACGCCGCCAGGACCTGATCCGTTTCGAAAAATATCCCGGCTTTGCCAATTATTATACTGGCAGCACCTATGTATGGCCATGGAAGGGAGGAGTAGCAGGAGGCGTTGGAGTTGGTTCTCACAGAACATTGTTCCCAATACCATCAACGGATATCGGAGCCAATCCCAATCTTGTTCAAAACAGCGGATACTAATACTAGAAATGATGTTCACTTACCTCAATAAAAACTTTTTTATGAGAACATGGTTAAATAAAATAATGCTTGTTGGTGTTGCTGCTATTGCATTTTCATCTTGTGAAAAGGATGAAGTAAAAACAGTGCTGACCATGGGTTCGGCACCATCTCTTACAGCAGACCCTACTACACCGATTGTGTTATTACAGTCAAACGCTAATAATAATGCAATAAAATTCAGTTATACTCCTGCCACATTTGGCTTCGATGCAGCAGTTACTTATGTGTTGCAGATTGCAAAAGGCGGGACAAATTTTGCAAGCGCGTCAACTACGGAAGTAGGATTGGGCAATACAACACCGCTTGAAAAAAGTTTTAAAGTAGTTGATTTTAACAGGGAGCTTTTGAAAATTGTTAATTATGGAACTGCTACGCCGATTGAAGTAAGGGTAAAAGCAACAGTGGCAGCTGCGGCCACGCCGTCTTATTCAAATGTGGTTACCATCACAGCTACGTCTTATCGCGATCTTATTACTTATGCGTTTCCCAATGCCTTGAATCTTGCAGGCAATTTCCAGGGATGGAATCCCGGTACTGCTCCGCAAATTGTCAAACAAAACAATGGTGGTTATAATGGATTTGAAGGCTATATAATCTTTAACGCGGCTACACCTGAATTCAAAATGGTGAAAGGCGATAATTGGGGTGCGGGTGATTACGGCAGCGCAGGGGGAGGTACTTTGGGTAATGGAGGTCCTAATCTCACACTTCCGAGCGGTGGTCCCGGTCTGACCGGTTATTACCGAATAAGAGCCAATACAACAAACCTTACCTGGAGTTATGATAAAATTGAAAAAGTGTCTTTGATAGGAGCGTTTAATGGATGGAATGCTGATGCGCAACTGACATTCAATGCAGCTACCGGAGTTTGGAGTATCACAAGAGATATGCCGACAGGAGAATTCAAATTCCGCATTAATGAGAGCTGGGGCATAAATTTCGGTGACAACAATGGAGACTTTAAGCCTGAGTATGATGGTTCAAACCTGAACATCACGGTTGCAGGGAATTATACTATCTCACTTGATTTGAGTGTTGGTGGTAACTATGCGTACACGATAAAGAAAAATTAATGAGTAGAAACATAAGCAGTCATTAATTTGGGTAGACAGTGTCCCGCATGAGGCGGGACACTTTTTTTAATACATTGCAAAGCATTGAAGCTAAAAGATAATGCTCCAAAACTGGAATCGTAATTAATCGATAATTCTTCCAATCGTAGAACTCCTATAGGAAAACTCAATACGTGTATTATTTTTGTACTCTGTTATTGCGGTAAAAGACTGCAGTAATACTTTAGTTAAAATCCGGGCCTCCTTCGAACAACCACCAGACAATCCGTTTAAAAAAATTTAACCCTACTTGTATGAAAACTACACGTATCCTGGCCCTGCTTATGGGCGTTATCACCACCCTTGTTATTTTTTCATGTAAAAAGTCTGACATTTCAATAAATGAAACCAGCGAAGACGTTACTGCTAGTAGAATTGTTCTTGTGACAGATGGTGAACTTCCCGAGTGCGCAACCACCTGTATCAACCCTGCAGGTCCTTATATTGAATCTGATGGCAGCCAAACACAAACCTGGGGTAATCCTTCCAACCCACACTCGAAAACGGTAAGCTATGTTGCCTATAATACTCCAACCTCGTTTGTTGTAAAAGTAACCTTTACGCGTAGCGGAGGCAATGCATCAAATACAGTAAGTGTTACGGCATTCGGAACGACGCAATCAATTGCAACATTAGCGAGCGGTGCTACACATACTTTTACTTTTAGCTTACCTTCTGTTTGGAACGCATGTTATGAGGTTCCTTTTTCAATATACCAGGAGGGTCAGAATTCACCGATAAATATGTCCTGCTCATATAATCTTTATGCTGTTTGTCCTGAGGATAGAGGCTGCGAAACATCTTTCACCGGCGAAGCCATTTCATGCGGTTCGTCGCGCGAAGCTGTATATACATTCACTTCAAAAGATGCACAGGGCTACTTCAAAATGCAAGGCGGGTTAACCAACTTTACCGGTGCCGATGCAATAGTTGAAGTAACTGGGGGAACTGGTATCACCACATCACAATGGACCCCTGGCGGAAGTACAAACCGCGTTATCAAAATAGAAGGTAGCATTGCTGAATGCGAAACGATCACGATCAGGATAAAATGGAATTCTACAAACTCGGGCGGTATCATAACGGGAAGCTGGTCTGTGAAAGATGCAAATGGAGTTGATATTGCGCCCGCCGTTGAAGGATTGACATGCGATTAAGGATTGTTTTCATCTTTATTATAATAGAAAGGTCCTGCTACAAGCCGGGCCTTTTGTTTTTGATTAAAGCCTTTAGCCACTTAAAACCTTATTACCTTAGTGGCAAAAGATAACGAACAAAAACAACCTTATTACCTTCCTTTATCAAAATAAAAATGGAATAGGGTAATAAGGTTGATCAATTTACGAGTTAATTTCTACTAAGCTAATAAGGTGCTATGTTTAAGCGTCCTTATCATGTAAAAGAGTTCCGCTTCCAAAAACTCTATACCCCAAATGGATACGTTTCAGGTACTAAGTGACCATCAGGATTTATATGCAAAGGAAACAATGCTCTTGTCTCATCAAGAAATATGAACGCATCGTACCGCATAGGTAAGATTGTAGGAACATAATTACCGAATCTTTCATATCTCGGATTATAAATTACACCTACTGCACGATGGCCAATATGCGTTTCATTCAGAATATGGTGTTGCACGAGATCATCCATGATCAGTAATTTATTACCATCATTTGCCTTGTGTAATAAAAATTCCCAACTGGCTTTGTCCGCTTCAGGCAATATCATTGATTCCATGACGGCCCCCCAGTTTTTTCCCGCAATAACAGACCCTTTATAAGAGCCAAAACCCACAAGTACTACACCTTTATCATGATGCTGCATTCTTGCCAGCTCACCAATATTGAACATTCCATCTGCCTTCATATCTGTTGCCCTTGCATCACCTACGTGTGTATTGTGGGCCCATACGATGGCTTTTGAATTAGATCCGTGCAATTCCAACAGGCGATCAAGGGTATCTGCCATATGATCATCACGAAGATTCCAGCTATGCGGGCCGCCTTGTATCATAGCGCGATAATATTTTTCGGCATTGACAACGATAAGAGCATTTTGTTCAGCACTAAAAACATTTTCATGATCAGTATTATAGCTAGGCATCTTCTTTCTTATCTCTGTAAGGAGGCCGATCACTTCAGATTGACATAATTCCGGTACGAACATAGACGCTCTTGCATATGACTGACCTTCTTCTTTTTTATAGGGTTCGAAACATTGATATGCTTCTTCCGCAACCTTCAGTGCAGCTTTATCTGTTTTTTCTAAATAACCCATGATGCTTTCCAGGCTTTCCCAAAGACTATATACATCCAAACCATAAAAGCCAACTCTTTTATTAGCGGGTTTCGCGGCATTATATTTTTTAAGGCAATCTGCCAATGCTACAATTTCCCAGTTCGCCCACATCCATGTCGGCCAGCGATTAAAACGTTTTAAAACATCAATTGCATCTTTATTGGATGCATCATATCCTTTTATGAACCTGTTTAGTAAATAGCAATCAGGCCAATCACCTTCGACAGCAATAAAATTGAACCCTTTTTCTTCGATAAGCTTCTTAGAAATATAGGTACGCCATGTGTAATATTCGTGTGTACCATGACTTGCTTCTCCAAGCATCACAATTCTTGCATCGCCGATCCTGTCAAATAACGGTTGCAGATCTTTTTTGCTATTTAAAGGATAAGCGTGTTCGTTTACTGTATTAATTATTTCGTCTTCATGAGAGACGATATTTTTTACAAAGACCTGGCGCATTTGTTTAGGTGTTAAATAAAAAATTAAACAAGGTCAGACGCCAATGCCGATCGGTTTGGTAACTGCAATTATCGTGCAACCAAATGAAAGAAAACAAAGTTTAGGCTCAGAAAATATTGCCACGGAGACACGGAATGCACGGAAAAATTTTCCGTGTCTCCGTGGCGAATAAAAAAAATTCAATCCTGATATCTTTCCTCATAGCTAAAGGTTTTGTTCTTTTTAAAAACATTTGGAACAAAAAGGCCGCTTACCCTTTCGGATAGAGCGGCCCGGCTTTCGTAGCCCTGACGACTTCTAATTTGCTTTAATAAACAACTGACTTGCTAATTGATTTGCCGATTGTACATATAATGTATAGGCACCAGCGCCAAGAGTTGATACATCAAAGTCCCAGTTGTTGGCACCTTGTGTTGCATTTCTTGTCCATGATCTTACGACAACTCCATTGCTGTTCACAACTTTGATCGTTACCTGCTCACTGTGTGTTGAATAAAACAACACATGCATAGTGTTAACAACAGGATTTGGTGTGATCTGCAAGGCTGCCTGTGCATTGCCCGGCACATGCAGCGCTTTGCAGATTTTTGTTTCACAGCCTCGCTGGGTTTTTATTGTTAAACAAACATCATAAGTGCCCGGTGCATGGTACTGGTGTGTTACCTCTCTTCCTGCTGCGGCGCTGCCATCACCAAAGGTCCACCGATAACTAACCACGGGATCATCCGGATTATGAATAGCGAATGCTTTGAACTTAAATGTTCTGGGCGATAAAAGTGAATCCGTCATGAATCCACCACAAACATTTGTCGTTGGTCTTATTACTACTTCATCACAGTCTGACGCGATACATCCTTCCTCGAATAGAATTTTTACACAAGCCCTGTACTCACCCGGTGCAGGGTAAGTATGACGAATAAATAATTGCGGCCATAACAATCCCGAATTCAATTGTATACAAGTATCGGTACCATCACCAAAGTACCAGCATATGCTAACAGGTCTTTTATTTTCTGATGACCACGGCGATGCATAAAATCCTCTTACAAGACTGGTGATCGATGGCGTTAACTCAAACAACTTGACACGACATTCGCCCGGTGCTTCCACTTTTACCAATTCACATTTCTTTGCTTCGCAACCACCATAGTAAATGATCTTCACACATACTTCATAATTGCCCGGATGATTATAACGATGATGAACCACATAAGCACCATTATAATCTTCTCCATATTGAATGCAGGTGTCTTTACCGTCGCCAAACTTCCAGCATATCTCTTTTGGCTTTTTATCTTCAATATGCCATGGCAACGCTTTGAATGCAACATGCAATGGATTATCGGTAGTACTGATCGGTATTCGTTCAAAATCCGCTTTGCAGCGAATGGGCTCACCAATTTGTATCACCTTACATTTTCTTGCTTCACAACCGCCGTAATAAAGAATCTTGACACACACTTCGTACCGACCCGGACGCTCATATTCATGTCTTACTCCATATAAGCCTGTATAATTTTCCGGGTATTCAATACAGGTATCACGGCCATCACCAAATGTCCAGCATATCTTCTTTGGTTTTTTATTCTGACTATGGAATGGCAAAGCCTTAAAGTGAGCAACCAAAGGATTGTCGGTTGTATTTACGAGCAGCTTTTCAAAATCAGCGTGACAGAACTCGCCCACATGGATCACTTTGCATTTGTAGGCTTCACAGCCACCGTAATAAAGTATCTTAACACATACCTCGTATTGTCCGGGTTCACGATAAGTATGCCTGACTAAATAGGATCCTGTATAATCTTCAGGATACTGGATGCAGGTGTCTTTGCCATCGCCAAACTTCCAGCAGATTTGTTTTGGCTTTTTATTGTTATTGTGCCATGGCAAAGCCTTGAAAGCAACAGTAAGCGGATCGTTTGTTGTAGTTAACGGCAGCTTTTCAAAATCAGCACGGCATTCATCGGGTCTTGTAATATTAACCGGCTTGCATTTTCTTGCTTCACATCCACCATAGTAAGTGATCTTTACACAAACAGTATAGTTGCCGGGTGCATTGTAACGATGCCGAACAACATAAGGGCCTGAAAAGTTCTGCGCATATTCAATGCAGGTATCTTTTCCATCACCAAAGCTCCAGCAAATCACTTTTGGTACTTTATTATTGTTGTGTGATGGAATCGCTTTGAACCCGACTAATAGCGGATGGTCTGCACTTGTTAATGGTATCTGCTGAAAATCGGCACCACACCTGTCCGGTTCCCCAATTTGTATGTATTTGCATTTATGAGATTCACACCCGCCGAAGTAAGTGATCTTGACGCATACCTGGTAGTTGCCAGGTTCACGGTATTTATGCCTGACCGTATAAAGACCTGTATAGTCTTCATTGTAATGGATAATGGTGTCTTTACCATCGCCAAAGTCCCAATGAATCGTTTTTGGCTTTTTATTGTTGCTGTGCCATGGCAGTGCTTTGAAGATCGTAACAAGAGGATCATTAACAGTGCTGACCGGCAGCTTTACAAAATCAGCTTTGCATTCATCCCGTCTCCCGATTTGTACCTGCTTACATTTGCCAGCTTCGCATCCGCCATAGTAAAATATCTTAATGCATACATTGTAAACTCCGGCTTCACGGTACTTATGTTTTACAACGTATGAGCCGGTGTAATTTGCAGGATATTCAATACAAGTGTCCTTACCGTCTCCAAAATACCAGCAGATTTTTTTTGGCTTTTTATTTTCACTGTGCCCTGGTAAAGCCTTGAAAATAGCATCAAGGGGGTTAGGCGTTACTGATATCGGGAGTTTTTCGAAATCAGCACGACAGAATTCCCCGACAATGACTTCTTTACATTTTCTCGCTTCACAGCCTCCCTGGTAAACGATCTTCACACAAACCTCATAAACACCGGGCTGCTGGTAATGATGAATAACTGAATAAGGTCCCGCGTTAGTGTTGGAGTATTGAATGCAGGTATCTTTTCCATCGCCAAACTTCCAGCAGATAAGCACAGGTCTTTTATTTTCACTGTGCCATGGTATCGCGGTAAATTTTTTTGTAAGTGGTGATGATGTCGCCGCGCTCACTTCAAAATTTGCACGGCAGGTTTCATTTGGAAAATCGGTCTCAGCATTAATAGTTATTTTTTCGTTTACTGTGACTGCTGCTGAAGTTTCGGAAAATAAATCCTGAGGATTTGAGATTGGCTGACCATTAGTTTTCGGTGTGGCAAAGATGATTAACATCCCTACCACAAGGGCGTAGAGTTTCCTCATAATATGAGTTTTTTGGTGACAAATAGTTTTTTCGACAGGGTCAGAGATACGCAGCCACGGTTTGTGACCTGATAGTGAGAGTGTAGTTTAAGCCCGGGTTAAAATATTTTTTGAGAATAAGATCGATCAGTTCACATCTTTTTGATGATCAATAATGAACTGAATTAATTCTTCGAGTGAGTAATTTGTCCGTGAAACCGCGTCATTGATATCTTCACGGCTTACCTGGGCAGCAAACGCGGGAGATTTCAATCTTTTTAAAACACTTTTTACTTCAAGACCTTCATAACGTGTTGGACGTATCAGCGCCGCGGCATGAACGAAACCTGATAACTCGTCAAATGCATAGATCATTCTATCCATAGTTGATTCAGGCTCTACTCCAAAGTAATTCGGGCCATGCGAAGCGATGCAGTGGATCACTTCGGGATCGATATTTCTTTTCTCCAATTCTTCAATGATGATGCGGCAATGTTCATCGGGATATTTTTCCCAGTCAGCGTCATGCAGTAAACCCGCAAGCTCCCATTTCCGTGCAGTTGTTTCATCAGCGTTTTCTTTTTCAAGAGCCCATGCTTTCATTACGGCGGCAACCTGTTTCATATGCAAGCGAAGACGTTCATTAGGTACCCATTCATTTAATAATGCATGAGCTTCTTCGATTGACAAGAGATTGCCTGCGTTGGCAGGATCACCAAAACTGCTGCGACCAAGTTTATGAGACATGAAAAAAAAATTTTGATCAGGAAAGATAAGCATTAGCTATAATTGTAACTCACCGGGTTAAAATGTTTGTTTACCGAAATCGGGAAGCTGACAAGACAGGTCTCAGTAAATTGCATTGATATTAAATCACCGATTATGTCACTTAAGGCGACCGGTAAAGTTCCTTCCGGAAAATATCTTGAACAATTAAAACGATCACCTAATTATAATGGAACAAGTTTTCAGAATTTATCTCCGACCCAAATGATAGCCGGAAATGGATCTTATTGGAAAATGACGAAGGAATTTTTCAGGAAGCACCCGGAAAGACTGCCAACTGCACCAATACCTTTCATAAAAACAGATCTCTCAAAGATCACTTCTGCGGAAACCACGATCGTGTGGTTTGGTCATTCATCCTATTTTATAAGAATTGACAACAAGAATTTTTTGATCGATCCTGTATTCAGCGGTAGCGCGGGCCCGCTTTCATTTATGATAAAAGCATTTCGCGGAAGCAATGAATACAAGGCGGCCGATATGCCTGCAATTGATTACTTACTTCTCACACATGATCACTACGATCATTTGGATTATAAAACGCTGGGTAAACTAAAAAATAAGATCGGTCATATTTATTGTTCATTGGGTCTTGCTTCACATCTGAAATACTGGGGGTTTGATTATAATAAGATCAGTGAATTGGATTGGTGGCAAACGCAAAAGATGGATGACAATTTAGAATTGACAGCAGCGCCGGCGCGACATTTTTCAGGAAGAGGTTTAAAAAGAAATCAAACTTTGTGGTCTTCATTTATTTTACGATCGTCTAAGCATAATTTATATCTCGGTGGTGATTCGGGTTATGATTCGCATTTCAAGGAAATAGGAAATAAGTATGGACCCTTTGATCTTGCGATTCTTGAAGCGGGACAATACAATACCATGTGGCCACTTATTCATATGATGCCCGAAGAGACAGTACAGGCAGCAGTTGATCTGAAAGCCAAAGCCTTGTTGCCAGTTCATTGGGGCAAATTCACATTGGCGATGCATGCATGGAATGACCCAATAAAAAGAGTTGTAGAGAAAGCAAAAGAGTTAAATATGAAAGTGCTTACCCCTAAAATTGGACAGGCACTGACCCTGGGCAGCGGTTTTCAATCTGAAAGCTGGTGGAATTTTTAGCCGCCCGGCTAGTGATGAATTCTATCAAACAAAATTTTTACTGTAAATCAGCCTTTTATAAAGGTGCGATAAAAAATACTTCCCTTGTTTTTTGGAAATAAACACTCTTGAAACCTATCTTCGCAGCCCATTTAAAAAACCGGTTATGGGGATGGCCATAACCAATAAACAAGAATAATAATGAGTAAACTACATTTCACAACAAAACATGCAAACGCGGCTACCGTAAAACGCAACTGGTATGTTGTCGACGGTACCAATCAAACCGTAGGACGTATGTGTTCAAGGATCGCAGCAGTGCTGCGTGGTAAGAACAAAGCGTCCTATACACCTCACGTTGATACAGGCGACTTTATCATTGTCATCAATGCTGAGAAAGTCACTTTCACAGGTAACAAATTGGAAGAAAAGATCTATGACAACTTCACCGGTTATCCCGGAGGGTTAAAACAGGAAACAGCAAAGAACCTGTTGGCTCGCCGCCCCGAAGTAATTGTTGAACGAGGCGTAAAAGGTATGTTACCTAAGAACCGTCTCGGTCGCAAGATGTACAAAAAACTATTTGTGTATGCCGGTGCCGAGCATCCGCATGGAGCACAACAACCAAAAGAATTAAAATTTTAAATGGTATTCAGTATTAAGTACTGAGTATTAAGATGGCAGTGGTTTTGTCTGAATACTAAATACTAAATACTGGGTGCTTAAATCTTAAATAAAAATGGAAAAACAAAAGAATGGTGTCGGTCGTCGTAAAGAAGCTGTGACAAGAGTTTTCATTTCAAAAGGAAATGGAAAGATCACAGTGAACGATAAAGACTACAAAGAATATTTCCCCCTGGTGTATTTACAAAACCAGGTTATTCGTCCATTAAAAACTGTTGAAGCAGCTGATAAGTTTGACGTAAAGATCAACGCTTCCGGCGGTGGCGTAAAAGGTCAGGCTGAGTCAGCAATGCTCGGTATTGCCCGTGTATTGGTTGATATCAATGCAGAGTTTCGCCCTGCATTAAAAGGAGCAGGTTTGTTGAAACGTGATCCCAGGTCGGTTGAACGTAAGAAGTTCGGTCATAAGAAAGCAAGAAGAAGCTTCCAGTTCAGCAAGCGTTAATTATTTATTATTGATTACTTATTATTCAATGTAGTAAGCGGTCAATAAAACAATAATCAATAATTAATAATCAATAATACAATAAGACATAATGGAAAATAATACATCCTTACAACAGCAACTCCTCGAAGCAGGCGTACACTTCGGTCACCTGCGTAAGAAGTGGAATCCTAAGATGCTTCCTTACATCTTTGCTGAGAAGAAAGGTATTCACATCATTGACCTTAATAAAACAACTGAGTGCCTGCAGGAAACTGCCGGTGTGTTAAAACAAATTGCCCGCAGCGGAAAGAAAATTCTATTTGTCGGCACAAAGAAGCAGGCAAAAGATATCGTGACTGAATGCGCTCAGAAAGTAAACATGCCTTTTGTAACCGAGCGTTGGTTGGGTGGCATGCTTACTAACTTTAATACGGTTCGTAAAAGTGTAAAGAAAATGCAGAGCATTGAAAAAATGCTTGGCGATGGTTCTTTCGATAGCATCACAAAGAAAGAACGCCTGACACTAAGCCGTGATAAGGACAAAATGGAAAAAGTATTGGGTGGTATCGCACAACTAAG
>Ga0075431_100004656_pt1 | contig 13480 bp, 9 predicted proteins | sample RhiMetdeltSRZDD5_FD_75297 | JGI IMG/M metagenome (GOLD analysis project Ga0075431, IMG submission 75297) | Populus rhizosphere microbial communities from Tennessee, USA - Rhizosphere MetaG P. deltoides SRZDD5 | ecosystem: Host-associated > Plants > Roots > Rhizosphere > Soil | place: USA... | reverse complement strand
CGCCGGCTCATTGAGCGCGGAGTCCGCTTCGTGCAGCTCTATAGCGGCGCGATTGTCAACCAGAATGTGGACACATGGGACGCTCACAGCAGCATCTCGGACAATCATAGGATGCATGCGTCGGAAGTGGACAAACCGATCACGGGTTTGATCACCGACCTCAAACGGCGAGGACTGCTCGAGGAAACTGCGGTCCTGTGGCAATCGGAGTTCGGCCGTATGCCGATCTCCCAGCGGGCGCTGGGCCGCGATCACAACCCGGGATGCCAGACCATGTGGATGTGCGGCGCAGGCATTCAAGGCGGCCAGCACATCGGCGCAAGTGATGAAGTCGGCTACAAAGCAGCCGAGCAGGTGATATGGAATCATGACGTGCATGCGACACTGCTCCACCTGTTAGGCATCGATCACAAGCGGTTAACGTACTACTTCAATGGCCGCAACATGAGACTTACCGATGTGGCCGGGGAAGTAATCCCACAAATCATCGGCGATCGGAAGACGGCGCCGGCGAAGAACGCCTGATCCGGTCGGATATTACCTTTTTGGTTAAAGGAGGCAGTCAGAGTGAAACGAATTCTGTTGGCGTTCGCGGTTCTGGGGCTGTGCATCGGATGGTCTCAAGAAAAGAAGAGACTTGTTCCGAATACGCTTACCGCAGAAGAGCAACGGCAGGGGTTTGAGCTGCTGTTCGACGGCAAGAGCTTGGAAAAGTTCGATGTTGCTCCGGGGCAAGAAAAGATATTTCTGGTCGTGGACGGCGCAATTAAGACGGACTCGTCGGGCACCGGTGGCACACTGCTGACGAAGGACAACTATGCGAATTTTATTCTGAAGGCGGAGTTTCGCGCCAACCCGGCTATTAATTCCGGAATCATGCTCCGGAACCCTCGTCCACGACCGCCGGCCCCCGAGGCGAAAAGCACAAAGACAGGCGGCGTGGGCCAGGGCTATGAGTTGCAGATCCGCGACAAGGATCCAGGTAACTACAGCGGCGGCAGCTTCCTGACGGGCAGCATCGTCAACGTCGGTAAGGCGCCGGCGGATGCGAAAATCAAACCGGGCGAGTGGAACACTGTCGAATGCACGATGGAGAAGGACCACATCGTGGTGATTTACAACGGCCAGAAAGTGGTTGACGGCCACGATTCCAAGCTGACGAATGGGGCTATCGGGTTGCAGTTAGCGCATCCTGAGGACGCTCGCGGCGCCGATATCGAGTTTCGCAATCTCAAAGTTCGGCGTTTGCCGTAAAGTTAGGGCAGTATGACGAAACGAAAAACACGAAGGGATTTCATGGCCTACTCGGCTTCGCTAGTGGGCGCTGGGCTGTTGGCGTCCGTTGCGCAGCCGGCCGGAGCCGTTACCACGAAAGGCCCGAAAGACTTCGTCGTGGTGGAGGGACATCGGGACATTTGGGAGTTGAGCGGCCGCACGCGTCTCAAAGAGGCGGCTCAGCGTTCTCCGCTTACCAATTTCATCGTGCCGCGCCTTATCGAGAGTGGCGTCAGCGTGGTCATCATGCCGGCGGGCGGCGACTCGATCGGAGAACGGGATGGCCTCGAAGAAATGCTCGAGGGCTCGATGCGAGTGCTCGACATGATCCTGAGCGATATCGAGAGATCGGCCGGCAAGGCGTCGATCATCAAAACAAAAGCCGATATTCCGGCAAAGCCGAACGCCGGAAAAGTACAGTTCTTCCTGGACATCGAAGGTGGCGGCTCCATTCAGCCCAATATCCCCGAGCCGGAGTTTCAACCCGAGCGCAGCATGGCTCTGCTGCGGCAATTCTACCGGCTTGGTGTGCGAGGCGTGCAGCTGACCCATAACGGCCGCAACCAGCTTGGAGACGGCCGCGGAATCGACAAAATGGGAAGCAAGCTCACCCCGTTCGGCGTGGCCGTGATCCAAGAGATGAACCGGCTGGGCATGATGGTTGGCGTCTCCCACCTTTCGGCCAACGGCCTCTTTCACGCAGCGGAGGTATCGAAACACCCGATCGTCTCGACACACCAGAACCTCGAGCGGTTCGTAAAAAGCAAACCGCTGGTGGAGATTATGGATGAGGAAGCAAAAGCCATCGCCAAGACTGGCGGGATCGTAGGAATTCGCTACATCGAGAAGGTCACCCCGTTCAAGCTGCTTATCGATGAGGTCGAGTATCTGGCGAAGCTGATCGGTCCTGAGCACATCGGGATCGGCTGGCTAGGCCATGATAAAGCCAATCCAAGCGGCAGCCAAATTGAAGGCTACACAGCCAAACCCGCTTCAGGCGTCGAGGCCGAGACGATGCATGAGCATTGGGATAAGTTCATCAAAATGCTTTCCGAGCGTGGCCTGACAGATGACCAGATCGGCCTGATCCTGGGTGGGAACTACCTGAGGTTGTGGAAGCAGATTCTACCGGCAGTCTAGCCGTGAATTAGCTTGTATTGCTCGAGATCCTTCTTTACCGTTTCGAGCGGTGTCCATTCCGTGGCTCCGTGAGTGAGCAGATAGTACTTGATTCCCCCGACACTTTCCGCTGTTGCGAAGACCTCCTTCCACGGGATGTCACCCTTCCCGAAGATCGGCGCGTGGCGGTTGGCGTCAGGAGGACCGTCGGTCAGCAGCAGGCATTCGGTTTTACCGGGATACTGCTTCATGAACGCGATTGGATCTGTCCCGGCGCGCCGGCAAACACTGACGTCCACGTGGTGGACCACGTCCTTCGCCTGGCAAACGATGTCGATGGGCCTGAGCCCGTCCTTGGTCTGAAATTCCACCGCGTGGTTGTGGAAGCTGCACGCCATCTTATTTCGCTTCAGCGTCTCGGCCGCTTTCTGAAGAACTTCGGTGAACTCTTTCCATGCGTCCGCTTCCGATGAGGCCTTGGCATGATAGCCGATGCCTGTCGGCGTAGTCGCCAGTCCTCTGACAGCGCAGACTGTTCGTGACCCGAGGATTTGATTGAGCTCGATCGCCGCCTTCATCTTGTCACCGGGAACAAAATATTCGGGTTCGGTATGGGTGGAGAAAACCTTGAGCTTGATCGAGTCGAGCAGTTTGCGGACTTCCTTGGCGCGAACCGGCGTCCACTTCTCGTATTGAGTAAGCTCCACGCCCTCGTAACCCATCTTGGCGACGGCGGTAAGCGTCCCGTCAAAATCTTTTCTCCAATCCGCCAGAACCGCGTAGATCAGCAGTCCGATCGGGATGTGCTTCTTATTCTGCGCCTGCAAGGTGGCTGCGGACGCAGCCGCCGATGCAAGGAAGCTGCGGCGGGATAGCAAGTCTTGTTTCATCATCACTTCAATCCTCGGATACTAAGCCATCGCTTTCCGGACTTTCTCCAGGAATGCGGTCACCATCTTGGGATCGCCCGGACCGAGCGCTTCAAACGGGACGAATCCGCGATATCCGACTTTGTCGATGATCGTGCGGATCTTCGCCAGATCGATGTCCGCCACTTTCCCGTTGACATAAACCTTCTCTTTGATCTGCCAGGTGCAAGCATATGGCAGAAGCTTTTCGATCTCTTCGTACGGGTCGCCCTTACGGAGGCTCCCTACGTCGAGAACGACGCTGAACCAGTCCGAGTTGACCGCCTTGACCACCTGAATCGTCTGGTCGGCCGTCTTCAAAAAATCATCGTGATGCTGCAATGCGACGATGACGCCGTGTTTCTTTCCGTATTCCGCGCATTCCTGAAATGCCGGAATCATCCATGTCAGGACCTTTTCGTAAGTGGAGTTCCTGGGGATCTCCGGCCCGGAAAAAACACGAACAAACGTGGCGCCGATTTTCTCACTGACTTCGATCCAGTCTTTAACCAGCGCGATATGGCCTCTGCGGCTGCTGGCGTCAGTGAGCGTGAAGTCATTGCGAACGCCGGTGCCGCTGATGGTAACGCCGTTGATGTAGGCTTTTCTCTTCAGTTCGTAAATGTATTCGTCGGTGGGGACATTCGGGTATCCCGGAAAGTAATAACCGGTCGCGTCGAGGCCGTCGATGTTCTGCGCGGCGCAGTAATCGATGACGTCACTCAGAGTCATCGCGCCGCTCATCAGCGGCCGGTTAAATGAATACGCGTTCAGTCCGATTCGGAGCCGGACGCCCTGTCTACGCTTGACTTCCCCCGCTGCGAGTATCCGCGCGGGCCTCACCAGGGCTGATGCGGCGAGAGCGATTGACCCGGTCAGAAATCCTCGACGTCGAGTCTTACTGTTCATGTGCGCCTCCTCTGTTGCACGGATTATACACCCGTCGCTTACGCGAATCATTACGCGAAGATTACGGAAAATTACCAGCAAAAACTATTGACTGTTGTTCCGGACGGTGATAGCATCAGCCCACTTGCGTACCGGCCAGCGTTGGTGCGACGGATAAGGCTGCGACGGGCAGCCACAATTGGGTGACGGATCTCCGATCGGCTTTCGCTTGCGCGGCAGGAGGTAGTAATGACCTGTTCCTCGCCGAACGTGCCTATTTTCCGGATCGCTGCGTTAGTCCTGGCGATCTTAATTTCTTCCACAAATCTGGATGCCCAGGTTCTTTACGGGACTTTGCTCGGGAATGTGACCGATGCGAGCGGGGGCGTGGTCCCCACCGCTGTGGTTAGGCTCGTCAATCGGGGCACAGGTCAATCCAACCAGGTGACGGTCAACGAATCCGGTAATTACACGTTCCAAAACGTATCCGCAGGCGCCTACGACCTGACTGTGAGCGCGCCTGGATTCAGCACCTACGCGTCGCAAGGCATCGAGCTGAACGTCAACACCGTGCAGCGCCATGATGTGGCGCTGCAGGTGGGCCAGGTTTCTGAAACCATCGCCGTGGAAGCCACAGCCGTCGCGCTGCAGACCGACCGGGGCGACATCAGCGTCGAGATCCCGACGCACGTCATCACCGAACTGCCACTGCCGCGCTATCGCAACTTCCAGAGTCTGATTAACCTGGTGCCCGGCGCAACGCCGGCCCGGTTCCAGAATGCCAACACGGACTCCCCTCAGCGATCGCTCGCGACCAACGTGAACGGCACCACGCGCGAAGCCAACAACACTCGCATTGACGGTACTCTCACGATGCAGCTCCAGCTCCGCCATGCGATGTATCTGCCGGGTTCGGAGACCATCGAAGTGGTGAACGTCACCACCGACGCCGCTGACGCCGAGCAGGGACTCTCCGGAGGCTCTTCCGTTACCGTGCAGACCAAGTCGGGCACCAACCAGATTCACGGCTCACTCTTCGAACACAATACAAGTAACCTCTTCGCCGCTCGAGACTACTTTTTCAAGGGTAGCCGCGCTCCGAAGAACATCACCAATATTTTCGGCGGCACGGTAGGCGGGCCGATCAAAAAGGACAAACTGTTCTACTTCGTCGGCTACGAAGCCAAGCGCGAGCGAACCAATTTCGGCCTGCTCTATACTCTGCCCACCGCTGATCAGCGGAGGGGAGATTTCAGCGCATACAGCAATGCGAACATTTACGACCCGATTTCGGGGAACCCGGACGGAACCAATCGCACGAGATTTCCAAACAATGTGATTCCGGTGAACCGGCTGAACCCGATCTCTCTGAAGTTCCAGGAATTGATTCCAGCCACCAACCAGCCGGGACTCATTAACAATTACTTCAATTCCAGCACCGACACGACCAACAATTTTCAGATCGACAGCAAAGTCAACTATGCGCGCAACCAGACCCATATGATGTTCCTGAAATGGGGCTTCGGGAGCTTCAACATCAGCGGCATCGGCGGTCTCGGCGCCGCCCAGGGCCAGTGCCTCTGCACAGGCGGGGCGACCGGTGACGGCGCAGGTGTTACGAAGATCAACACCTCCACCTTTGGCCAGACCAAGACCTTCACCCCGAACTTCGTGTACGACATGGCCGTGGGCTGGAGCCGCGAGGGCCAGACCGTCGCTCAAACGCTGCGTGGCGTCAACTATGCGCGCGACGTGCTGGGCATCCCGGGTACCAACGGTGATCAAATCAATCAGAGCGGCCACATTCGCATCGACATCAACGGCGGCTACTCCGGACTCGGCAACTTCGACAACTGGATGCCGGCTGAGCGCCACGAGATGGTTTATAACATGGTGCACAATTTCAGTTGGATCAAGGGTTCGCACAATATCCGGTTCGGCTTTGAAGGCATTCACAACCGGCTGAATCACTTTCAGCCCGGTCCGGCGACTCAGGGCAACGCCTTCTTTCAGGATGGTATAACGCGCCTGAACGCTCCCGGAGCCCCCGGCGCTACGCAATTCAATAACTGGGCGGCGTACCTACTTGGATTTGTCGAGAGCTGGCGGAAAGGGTTGCAGTGGGAGCAGAAGTACGCAGTCGACTGGCAGTTCGGAATCTACATCCGCGACCGCTGGCAGGTGAACCAGAAGCTGACGTTCTCCTACGGCATACGCTGGGAGAAGTATCCGATGATGCACCGGCTCGGGGCGCACCATCCCGGAATTGAGAATTGGGACCCGAAGACGGACCTTGTGTCTCTCGGCGGTAATGGCGGCAACCCCACTGGCCTCGGCATCGGCACGAGCAATCGGCTGTTTACGCCGCGGCTCGGACTCGCATATCGCGTGGCAAACAACATCGTGATACGGACCGGGTACGGCATCAATATCGTGCCCAAGATATTCCTGGGATTTAACAACGCCCAATGGCCTAGCTCGATTACCGGCGAATTCCTACCGCCAAGCGGTAGTTACTCTTATTTCGGGACCTGGCAGCAAGGCATTCCGCCGATCCTGGCGCCGCCGGCGGGAACTGCATTCGCGAAATCGGATCCCCGCGCCAACATTACCTACTTCCCGAATGACACGGTGCGGCGCACCTACATTCAATCCTGGAACTTCACCGTGGAAGGCCGCATGCCAGGAGATGTCGTTGCCTCGGTTGGTTATGTCGGTACGCAGCAGACCCACCTGCGGACGAACATCGAGGCGAATTACGCGCTCCCGGGAACCGGCGCCGCCGGCCGGGTTTTCAATAGGATCTGGGGCGCCACAGCGAATCGGACGTTCTCGGATGGCTTTACCAGCTCGAACTATCATGCGCTGCAGCTCGCACTCAACAAGCGCGCGACTAATGGCTTGACGCTCAAGGGCGGCTACACATGGGGCCATAGTCTGGGCATGTTCGGCGAGGACACGGGCCAAATCAACTTCGTGGCGCCCGAGTTGAGGCGCCGCAACTACACCAACGCCACGAATGACGTGCGGCACACTTTGCAGATGGCATTCATTTACGACTTCCCAATCGGCAGGGGCAAAAAACTCCTGACCTCCGGTCTCGCCGGCAAGTTGCTCGGCGACTGGCAGTTCAACGGCATTTTCGCCGCCTACTCTGGCCGGCCGTTTGATATCACCTCGTCCGCCACGGCCTGCAACTGCCCTGGTCTTGCCGACACCTTTACGGGGGATCTGGTCAACACCAACGTAGTAAAGCTTGGGACCCCGAACCAGTGGTACGACAAGTCGGCCTTTGCTCCGGCGACCCGCCGCACTGGCACCTTTGCTGATCTCGGCAACCTGAACCGGCGTGTACTCACCGGGCCCGGCATCATCAACCTGGACGCCGGCTTGTTCAAGGAGATACCGCTCACCGAGCGCTTCAAGGCCCAACTCCGGGCGGAGGTATTCAACCTCACGAACACGCCGCACTTCAACCCGCCGGAGGGTAATGCCAGCAACGCGACTTTCATGGTGATCAGCAGCTCCTACGGTAGCCGGTTTGCCCAGGACCAGGGGAACCGTCTGTTCCGGTTCGCTCTGAGGGTCACGTTCTAGGAACTGAGCTCTTGATTGCGCTTTTGCTAATCGCGCTGGCGTTCTCACCTCCCGCGATGCAGCTGCGCCGCGTCTGGGAGGAGGCGCCGGACAATTCAGGCAACCCGTCGGCCGATGGACGCCTGCTCAGTTTCGTCGATTGGGAAACCGGCGACGTCGCGGTTCGTGATCTAACGACGGGACTCAATCGCCGCCTCACCCGCAAAGGTTCTTGGACCCAGTCGCCCGAATACGCCGAGTGGCCGAAGATTTCACCTGACGGGAAGCGGGTCATCTACTCCTGGGTAACGCCGGAGTACGGCCGCGAGATCCGGGTCGTTGACACGGACGCGAAAGCGGCGCCTCGCGTCGTGCTCCGAAATCCGGAGCTGCACTACATCATCCCTTGGGCATGGGCCCCCGATGGAAATGCCATTGTGGCTCTGCTCTCGCGCGGCGATGACACCAATCAGCTCGTCTGGATTTCCATCGCCGACGGCTCCACGCGCCTGCTCAAGTCTCTCGAATGGCGCTGGCCGATGAATGTCGGCCTGTCGAGCGATGGCCGGTTTCTCGTTTACGATCTAAACCAGGCGGAGAACGCAACCGAGCGGGATCTTTTCGTACTGACTGCAGACGGTAAGAGCGAGTCGTCATTGGTCCGCCATGCGGCCGACGACTATGCTCCCGTTTGGTCGCCCGATGGAAAAGCGGTGCTGTTCGCGAGTAACCGCACCGGCTCTGTAGGCCTTTGGTCGATTCCGGTAGTGGATGGCCAGCCAGCCGGACCCGCGGAGTTGCTGAAAGGCGATATGGGCCAGATCATGCCTCTCGGGTGTACGCGAGACGGCGCTCTCTACTATGCCGAACACCGCGGCATGGACGACATTTACGCCGCGGAGCTCGATCCGGAGACTGGCAAGCTGCGGGGCCCCGCAGTCCGGCTGGTGGAGCAGTTCGTCGGCCGCAACAGCGCGCCGGTATGGTCGCCTGACGGGAAGTCCCTCGCGTATTTCTCCAATCGCGACCCGGGCCGCGCCTACGGAGTGGGCACTCGAGAGATCGTGATTCGCTCGATGGAGACCGGCGCAGAGCGCGTTTATGCAGGCTCCAGACTCAGTCTGCGGCAAGCTGTTCGCTGGACGCCCGACGGCCGTTCGCTTCTGATCGCGGCGAAGGAAGCCGATACCCGCCAGCGCGCTGTATTCAATCTCCTGAACGTGGCCACCGGGCAGATGCGCACCATCACCAGGAGCAACCTCACGCTGCCGTTCCCGGTGGTCGATCCAGGCGGCGCCAAGTTTTTCGTCGCCGGAGGGGACCAGAGCAGCAACATGGGCAGGATCACTCAATTCGATCTCGCAAACGGAGAAGCACGTGAGATCTATCAGGCCCCGCGCGGTTGGGTGTTGCGGAATCTGGCGATCTCCGGTGACGGCGGTCAGCTCGCGTTCACTGTGGCTAACGCGGAGTTGCAGCGGAACATCATCTACACGCTCGCCACGGCGGGAGGCCAGCCGAAAGAAGTGGCTCGAATTGAGAAGGCGATTGCGAGAGAAGGCCTCGCCTGGACGAGGGATAATAAGCATCTGCTGTTTGTGAGCGGCGACGAACTATTCCGCGTGGCGTCCGAGGGCGGAGCGCCACAATCCACAGGCGTCTCCGAAAAGGGACTGTCATTGATCAGCCCCCATCCGGATGGATTGCGCATTGCTTACACCGTCGGCCAATACTTCCGTATCGATGTCTGGACGCTCGAGCACTATCTGAAGAAATGAGGTTTCTGGTCCTTCTGCAGACGACGGCTTTGGCGCTTGGGCAATCGGCGCTGACCACCACTCCGCTCGGCCTGGACGTGTACATGCGGGTTCCCGATGACAACCCGCTGACCGATGAGAAAGTAACGCTGGGCCGGAAGCTGTTCTCCGACAAGCGACTTTCGCGCGATCAGAACGTTGCCTGCGCGTCCTGCCACGACGCCAAGCATGCATTCACTGATCACCGGCGTGTTTCCGAAGGGGTCTTCGGACGGCACGGGACGCGCAACGCGCCGGCGCTGATAAACCGCGGATACGGAACACTGCAGTTCTGGGATGGCCGGTCCGCGAGCCTCGACCACCAGGTGCTCAAGCCGATTCAGGATCCGAATGAAATGGACATGACGCTGGCCGAAGCGACCGCCCGCCTCGGCATTACCGAGCGCGCACTCGCCGAGGGGCTGGCCAGCTACGTCCGCACGATCCGGTCGGGGAACTCGCGAGTGGATAAGTATCTGAGTCGAGGCGCCGGGCTTTCAACGGAGGAAGAGGTGGGGATGCGAGTTTTTCGGCTCAAGGGAAATTGCGTGACGTGCCACGTCGGCCCGAATTTCACAGACGAGCAGTTCCATAACACTGGCATAGCGTGGCGCAAAGGCGACCTGTCCGACGAAGGACGATTTGCCGTTACACAGCGATTGGCGGACCGCGGCGCATTCAAGACGCCAACTCTTCGAGACGTCGCCCGAACGGCGCCGTACATGCACGACGGCAGCATCGCGACTCTCGAAGAGGTGATCGAGCACTACGACCGCGGCGGTGTCCCGAACCCACAGCTCGATCTCGAGATTCAGCCTTTGCGTCTCACTGTGGAAGAGAAGCGCGCCTTAGCCGCTTTCCTGCGTGCTCTGGCCGGCGAGATTTCCGAAGGTTTGCCATCCGGCGCGCGAAAAACGCCATGAGTGGGTGTATACTTCCACTGATCGTCGCGCATACCCGAAAGCAGGGAAAGCGATTATGCGTTTGCTATTGAGAACATCTTGTTGTTTTGCGGCGCTCATCGTTGCAGCGTCGGCGCAGACGAATTCAGTCGCCACGCCCTCCGCTGCTGAGGAAGGTCGGGCGCTTTTTCAAATCCACTGTACGTATTGTCATGGAGCCCGCGGTGAAGGCGGCCGCGGAGCCGACCTTACAACCGGCCAGTACCGGCAGGGCGGCTCGGACGCCGATCTATTTCACTCTATCCGCGAAGGAATTCCCGGAACAGAAATGCCCGCTGTTCGCGCCACCGACCCGGAAATTTGGAAGATGGTCGCATTCGTTAAGACGCTAGGGTCGGCGGGACTGAACGAGAAAGCTTCCGGGAATCCCGTGGCCGGCAAGGCCGTTTACGAAAGCAAAGGCGCGTGCGCAAACTGCCATTCGATCCGCGGGCAGGGTGGAAGCATGGGTCCTGACTTGACCGATATCGGGCGACGGCGTGGTCTGAAGTATTTGGAGGAATCGCTCGTCAATCCTGAGGCCGAAGTGGCTAACCGCTATCGCGCGATTCGAGTGGCTACAACTTCCGGCCAAACGATTAGCGGGACCCGGCTCAACGAGGACGACGTTTCCATCCAGCTGCGCGACGACAAAGGCAACCTGCGGTCGTTCCTCAAGGAGAATGTCAAAGAGATCCGGCGTGACAAGCCATCGTTGATGCCGGCCTACGGAACGGCGCTCGGAAAAAAAGAAATCGAAGACCTGTTGGCCTATTTGAGTTCCTTGCGAGGCGTTGAATGAGAATCAGTCGAATCACGATCCTGGCGTTGGCGACCCTCTCGTTGACTGGGCAAAATCTGCCGGTCACTTTCGAACGGCTGCTGAAGGCCGATCAGGAGCCGGGCAACTGGCTGATGTATTCCAACACGTACAACAGTTGGCGCTTCAGCCGCCTGAGCCAGATCAACACAGAGAATGTGAAGAATCTGCGCGTGAAGTGGATGTTTCAGGGCCGGCACGTGGAGAAGTTCGAGACTACGCCTCTGGTCGTGGATGGCATCATGTATCTTACGCGGCCGGAAAACGACGTGTTTGCGCTGGACGCCGAAACCGGGCGCGCGCTGTGGACTTACCATCACCAGAATCCGGAACGAACGTTTAACTGCTGCGGCAAGGTTAACCGGGGACTGGCGATCCTTGGCAATCGCCTCTTCATGAACACGCTGGACATGCACCTCATCGCCATCGACGCTAAGTCGGGCCAGGAGCTGTGGAAGACCAAGATTCACGATTATGCTGTGTCGGGCGGATACGCCGCCACCGGCGCGCCGCTCGCCGTTAAGGACAAGGTGATCGTCGGAATGGCCGGCGGAGAGCATCCGATTTCCGGGTTTCTCGACGGATATGACGCTGTCACCGGAAAGAGGCTGTGGCGATTCAATACTATTCCCCAGCCCGGCGAGGCGAACTTCGGCACCTGGGCGGGAGACTCCTGGAAGACAGGCGGAGTGGCCACCTGGAACAACGGCTCTTACGATCCCGAGACCAACACGATATTTTGGGGAACGAGCAATCCGTGGCCGGATTACAACGGTGACTTCCGGGCGGGCGACAATCTTTATTCCTGCTCGGTCCTCGCGCTTGACCCCGACACTGGAAAACTAAAGTGGCATTTCCAGTTCACGCCCCACGACCTGCACGATTGGGACTCGACGCAGAATCCAATCCTGATCGATGCGCCGTTTCGCGACCGGCAGAGGAAGTTGATGGCATGGCCCAATCGAAACGGATTTTTCTACCTGCTGGATCGAACCAACGGTGAGTTCCTTTTGGCTAAGCCGTTCGTCCGGCAGACCTGGGCGAGCGGTTTCGACGACAAGGGACGGCCCCTACTCGTTTCCGGGAATGATCCGACGCCGGAAGGAACCGACAAAGTTTTCCCGGGGATTGACGGCGGAGCGAACTGGATGTCCCACAGTTACAGTCCGCTTACCAAACTGCTGTACGTTTTCGCCCGGGACGAGCAACGTCTGTTTACCAAAAACGCCGTCCGGCACGCTCCCGGCGAGGATGGCGCGGAAACGGCGAGCATACCTCTGCCCGATGGCGGACGAGGACCACGTGGAGCCCGTGGCGGAGGCGGTGGCATGTTCGGTCCAGGCGGCAATGTCCCCGGCGGAGGTGGAGGTGGAAGGAGAACCTTTGCGCCCGAAGCGAGTTGGGGCAAGGTGATCGCTATCGATCCGCCATCGGGCACAATTAAGTGGGAACATCGAGTGGTTACTCCACCCTGGGGTGGAGTCATGGCGACTGCCGGGAATCTGGTATTCGGTGGCACGCTCGAAGGCGTCGTTTTCGCGCTCGACGCACGAACTGGCCAACGCCTATGGTATTTCGCCGGCAATGATCGTGTGTATGCGTCGCCGATCAGTTATCTCGCCAATGGCAAACAGTACGTGTCTTTAGCCGTCGGCGATGTACTTTTGACGTTTGGGCTATGAGGACACTTCCTGGGAGTGGTGTCCACTAGTAAAAGCGTTTTAAAGACCGAGATACTCATACGGAGTGATTACTGTTGCGCTGACGGAGGCCCGACGCGGCGACGCTCTTCACCTACCTGTACTTCCGGGTTTGGCTCAAGCTCGGTCGAGACGCCGGCGGCCGTCATAATTTTACGCAGCGCATCGGCTGTCGGATCTGAAAACCTGAAATTGGCGGTCCGAAACACCCCGGCCGCGATCCGTAGCGGTGTCCAGCCGTCCTTGTTCTTCCGATTCCAGATCTCGATTTTGGCCCCGTTGTCGGCCAGCAGCTGAGCCACCAGCGGAAACTGCTTGTACGCCGCTCCGTGCATGGCGGTCTCGCCGTTCTTGTCGACGGCATTGAGATCATTACCGAGATCCAAGGCCAGTTTTACGGCCTCAAGCGCCTCGCTTTCAGCGCCGGCGTCCTCTCCGGGAGAACGCGTGCCCAGTC